>Ga0207693_10002027_pt1 | contig 17775 bp, 15 predicted proteins | sample LARL81metaG_FD_184347 | JGI IMG/M metagenome (GOLD analysis project Ga0207693, IMG submission 184347) | Corn, switchgrass and miscanthus rhizosphere microbial communities from Kellogg Biological Station, Michigan, USA - LAR L8-1 metaG... | ecosystem: Host-associated > Plants > Roots >...
CGTAGGCCTCCTTCATCGTCTGCCAGGACTAGAGGGAACCTACGCCGTCGCTCTGACAGCACCCGACACGTATTTACAGCAGTTCTGAGCCGCGACCGCCGACCGCGAGGCGCCCGTGCCAAGACGGAAGCAGGTGCGGCGAGGTTCGCCCTCGCGGTGGGACTGGAGCTGCTTACCAGCGAGAGCCGCGCAGGCGTACTTCCGCATTCCGCGGGTCCGACAGTCCGGCCTTCGACTGCCCTTGGTCGTCCCGAGCAGCAACGAGACCAGCGACGGCGCCTGCTGCCGGTCGCGTAGGGAAAGCAGGCGCCGCGGTCGTGCTATTGGCGGTGGTTGTCGGGTAATAGCCCAGACCAAGGTCGAGTGGGAAACGCCGATCGTGGACCCGCCTCGCTGTGAGGTGCCGTCCCATCTTCTACGCTCGATTGGCCACGAGACGAACGCGCGAATCGCGCTCGCTGGGGAGGATCAGGGTGCCTCCTACCCCACAGGCCGGGCCCTGGCGCACGCGGACGCGCGCTCCGCGGCCGGGCGGTGAGGGATGAGGAGTGTTTGCCAGCTCACGCGACATATGATTGACGACCGTGGTGGTGGAGCTACTGGTAGCGGGCGTGATCCTCGTCCTATCCGTCGGGCTGGTGCGCCACGCGTGGGTGACGCGTCGTCGCGGGCAGCTTCGAGGCCCTATCACCGAGGCACAGGCACGTGAGAATGCGGCGCCGGTGAGCACCGCGATCCTCGCTTCCGATCGCCGCGAGCGCCCCAGCTCGTGACGCCGCTTTCTCAGCCGCAGATGAGGACCCGCTGCGTTGAGATTGATCGATCGTCACCGCGTGGCTTCGAGTGCGCGGCTCGGCAGGAGACTCGATGTTCGATCTCGCGGGCCTCGGTTCGGTCCGGTCGCAGTCAGTGGTTGGTACCGTTGCGCGCGTGTCAGACGAGTTTTAGGATGGTCTCACCAGAGCGTGAGCGGTTCCGCTTGGGAACGACCGCCAAACCGGCCGGCGGCCCATCAGCCGCGACGAGTACGGCGCTCACGCTTTGGCATCTCAGCTGAGGCGAGCGACGTTCGCCGAGGTGCGTGAGTCGCCCAGGCGAGCGGTCGTAGGCGGCAACAACCTCGTCATGTTCTGATGCCAGCGCGGGTACCTCGCCACCGCGATCCAGTCGATGGTGACCTTCACGGGTGCCAGCGTTGGCGCGAGAACGATCGCATCCCCCGATAGCGTTCGGCTGCCATGGGTCACTGCGACCGTGCGGCTGTTGCAGCCGATGTTCAGCTCGGCGTAACTCACCCTCTCGGTCGGCCCGGGTCTCTCGGAATGCGCGCAACGCTCGGTTCGGGTTGCTGAAGACGCTGAGTCCACGCGCGGGTGCGGGGAAGCGAGCGGAGCTGGGGTGGTTGGCGAGAGCACCTTGCCTCGCGCGGATGGTCTGGGGAGGGGCTGCGCGCTTCTCGTGCGTGAAGGTGGAATGCTTGAGCGAGGGACGTGCTGCACCCGTTTCTCGTCGAGTCTGGACCGATCGCGTTCGCCCACAGAGGTGGTGCGGGTGAGGCGCCCGAGAACACGTTGGCGGCCTTCGAGATCGCGTTGAGACTCGGATACAGGTACCTGGAGACTGATGTCCATCTCACGCGCGATGGCGTCCTGGTCGCCTTTCATGACGAACGCCTGGACAGGGTTACGGATCGCACCGGCGCGATCGCGGAGCTCGGCATCGCCGAGGTGGAAGCGGCCGACGCCGGTCACACGTTCACCCCGGATGGTGGGCGGACGTTCCCGTTCCGCGGTTGCGGGATTCGCGTTCCCCGGCTGCAAGAGATCCTTGCGCGGTGGCCCGACGCGCGGGTCAATATCGACCCCAAGTCAGATGCATGCGTGGGGCGCCTCGCGGTGCTCCTAGACCGGCTCGACGCCTGGGAGCGCGTGTGCGTCGGATCGTTCTCTGACCGCCGCCTCCGCCGGATCCGTGCACTCGGCCGTGGGCGGGCGTGCACGTCGATGGGCCCCCAAGCGGTTGCACTGGCCCGCCTGACCACAGCGAGCGCACTCATGCGTCGGCTTGGCTCCGACTGCATCCAGGTCCCAACCAATCGAGGACCGATCCCAATCGTGACCGAGCGGTTCATCGCAGCCGCGCACACAGCGGGCCTGCCGGTGCACGTATGGACGATCAACGATGAGACGACGATCAACGAACTGCTCGACCTCGGGGTAGACGGCATCATGAGCGATCGCGTTCGCCTACTCAGAGACGTCCTGACAAGCCGCGGCGTCGCACTCACCGGCGCATCCACACAGCGCGGAGCATCCACCCCCCGCTGAGCGCCGGGCCGGCCCGGCAGCTAGCCCTCACAACGACCGCATCACCCAATCCCGTAGTTCCGAGCCTCGCCGTCGATGCACTGAGCTTGGGCCTAGCGTCCTGTGACGAAACCCCTCAGCGAACATCGAGCCGAACCGGTCGCGGCCCTGCTCGTGGCGCGACAAGCAGGTGCGACGCGACGTGCGGGTCGAGACCCGCATTCGTAGCCGCGCGGGCATCGGAGGCACCTCCAGGTGCGTGACCGCGTCCGTCCGGTAGTGGCAACCTTGACGATCCGTGCGTCGGGCGACGGACGGGTGCTTCGAGGTACGAGCGGGCGCCCCGCCGGCCGCCGGCCCGGTGAGGCCTCTGGGCAGTCGCGCTCCCGGACCGGCCGCTGTCCCACGGGCGGTGTTGGCGTGTTCTCCTGTGATACGTGGGAGTAGCGGCTGGAATGGCGGAGATTCAGGAGCTGGCGAGCTACGCCGGGGACGGCGCCGCCGGATTGAGCGCCGGCCATTGGCTGGCCCCGAGTTCGCGTGAGATTCCGCGGGCGGCGTCAGTTACGGCGGCCGCGAGCTGCTTGGCGGGACCGCGGGGGATGATCCGGTCGGTGTCGCCGACGACCCCGATCGCGCCGACTGGGCGGCCGGAGTGGTCGAAGATCGGCGACGCGATGCTCGATTCCCCGATGATCGCCTCGTCTCGTTCGCGGGCATACCCCTGCTCGCGGACGCCGGTGAGCTCGTCGCGGAGCGCTCTTGGCGTCAGCGTGCGGCTGGTCAGCCGGGGCAGGGGCTCCGCGACTAGGTCGGCGATCGCGTCGCCTGGCAGGAAGGCGAGCATCGCCTTGCCGAGCGCGCTCGCGTGTAGCGGCAGTTCCGCTCCGACCTCGAGGATCTGCAGCGTTGCGTCGGGACGGAAGACGTGATGGACGATTACGACCTGCGCGCCATGCATCACGCCGACTCGTACGGCGGCGTCGGCGCGGCTGGCCAGCCGCTCCGCATGGAGGAGCGATCGGGATCGCAGCTCATTCAGGTCCAGGTATGAGTTGCCGAGCTGAAGCAGGCCGGCGCCGAGCTGGTACTTGTCCGAGTCGACGTCCTGTTCGACGAACCCGTGCGTCTGGAGCGTCTGCAGCATGGCGTGGACAGTGGGGCGGGTGAGGTCGAGGCGGTCCGCGATCTCGCTCACGCCCAGTCGCCTTGGCCCGCTCGCCAATACCTTCAGGATCCGCGCCGCTCGGTCGACGGACTGGATCGTGGGGGTACGGGTCGGCTTTCCAAGGCTATTCGGCATTGCTGAATCAGTTTCGATAGTGTAGATTACCGATCATCATAATGGAGCGAGGAAGGGATTGGCTTTGGTCGGCATCGTAGTTGTCTCACACAGCGCGGAGCTCGCGCGAGGGGTTGGCGAACTGGCCAGGCAGATGGCGGGTCCTGAGGTTCGAATCGAGATCGCCGGCGGCGGTCCCGGTGAGACACTCGGCACCGACGACACGTTGGTCCGTGACGCGATCCGTCGGGCCAATCAGGGCGATGGCGTCGTCGTCCTCGGTGATCTCGGAAGCGCGATCCTGACGATCCGCCATGTGCTCGAACGGAACGGCAACGGGCACGCTCGGTTGGTCGACGCTCCGCTCGTGGAGGGAACGGTCGCGGCCGCCGTAGTCGCGTCGGTCGGATGCGGGCTGTCCGAGGTGTCGCGAGCAGCGGAGGAGGCCCGTGGTGCAAGCAAGTTCTGAGCACGCGACCGCCGACGCGCAGGTTGCTATGCCCGCCGATGTCGATCTACACGCTCGGCCGGCGGCGGAGTTTGTGCGCACCGCGATGCGCTTTTCCTCCGAGGTGTGGGTAGCCGTCGGCGAGCGCGAAGCCAACGCCAAGAGCCTGCTGTCGATCCTGGCGCTTGGAGCCAGGCGGGGCACGAGCCTTCGGCTGCGGGCCGAAGGTGCGGACGCAGCGATCGCCCTGGAAACGCTCGCCGCCGCCGTGTCGCAGCTGCGCGACTGACCGGCGGCAGGCGCGCCCCCACCCACACCGGGGAGCGGCCTCGCCCTGATCACCTCGGGCGGTCGGCGTCGATCGCCGCTTGGGCGGCGGCGATCCGTGCGATCGCGATCCGGGGTGGCGAGCACGAGACGTAATCCAGGCCCGCGGCATGGAAGAACGCGATCGATTTGGGATCGCCTCCGTGCTCTCCGCAGATTCCGAGCTTCAGCGTCGGGTGCGCCTCACGCCCGACCCATGCGGCCAGCCGCACGAGCCACCCGACTCCCGGCTCGTCGATCGTCTCAAAGGGCGATCGATCGATGATCTTCCGCTCGACGTAGGTAGGAACGAACTTCGACTCGACGTCGTCGCGCGAGAAGCCGAGCGCGGTCTGGGTCAGATCGTTGGTGCCGAACGAGAAGAAATCGGCATGCGCGGCGATCCGGTCGGCGACAAAGCATGCTCGCGGTAGCTCGATCATCGTGCCGACGGTGTAGTCCTCCTTCTCGACCAGGCCGTGCCGCGATGCAACGTTGACGACTAGTTGGCGCATCGCTGCGAGCTCGAGCTCGTAGGCGACGAGCGGGATCATGATCTCGAGATGGGGCGGGGTCTCGGCGGCGGCGAAGGCTCGCGCAATCGCCGCGACCTGCATCTCGTAGATCTCCGGATAGAGGATCCCGAGCCGGCAGCCGCGGGTGCCGAGCATCGGGTTGCCCTCATGGATCTCCTCCACGCGAGCGAGGGTGCGTTCCAGCTCATCGACCTCGGGGTGGTGCTCGATGCGGGCCCGCTCAACCTGAGCTCGCAGCTGCGGCAATGCCGGGAGGAACTCGTGCAGCGGGGGATCCAGCAAGCGGATCGTTACCGGCAGTCCCTGCATCGCACGGAAGATGCCCTCGAAGTCGGCCTGCTGCAGAGGCAGCAGCTGCCGCAGCGCATCGCGGCGACCGTCTCGGTCCTCGGCCATGATCATCGCCCGCATCTTCGCCTGACGATCCTCCGCCATGAACATGTGCTCGGTCCGGCACAAGCCGATCCCCTCGGCCCCGAGCTCGCGGGCTCGTGCGGCATCGGCCGGCGTGTCCGCGTTGGCCCGGACGCGAAGGCGACGGATCTGATCGGCCCAACCCAGCAACTCGTCCAGTCGTCGGTCGCGCGGCGGCTCGACGAGCTTCGCTCCGGCCTCGAGCACGGCGCCCTCCGTGCCGTCGATGCCGATCATCTCGCCCTCCCGCAACACGTGTCCGTTGACGCGTAGCTCGCCGACCTCGGTGTCCACGGCTATCTGGGCTCCGGTGACGGCCGGCACACCCATGCCGCGCGCCACGAGCGCCGCGTGTGAAGCCTTGCCGCCTTCCGCGGTCAGCACCCCCTTGGCGGCGTGGAAGCCGGCTACGTCATCGGCCTCGGTGAACGGCCGGACCAGAATGACCTCACCCCCTTCGGCCGCTGCTGCTATCGCCGCCGCCGCGCTGAAGACGACCCGGCCCGCGGCGGCGCCCGGGGACGCCGCCACTCCTCGCGCCAGCACCTCATATTCCGCCGTGCGATCGAACGTCGGATGCAGGAGGGCCGGGAGCGCCTCGGCGTCGACCGTCGCCAGCGCTTGCTCGCGGGTCAGCAGCCCCTCGTGCACAGCCTCGACGGCGAAACGCACGGCGGCTTGCGCCGGACGTTTCGCGTTGCGGGTCTGCAGCATGTACAGGCGGCCCTCCTCGACCGTGAACTCGGTGTCCTGCATGTCCTTGTAGTGCGCCTCGAGCTCGCGCAGGATCCGCATCAGCAGCGAGTGCACCTCGGGCATGAGATCGGCGAGCTGAGACAGGTCGAGAGGGGTGCGAACTCCCGCGACGACGTCCTCGCCCTGGGCGTTGATCAAGAAGTCGCCCGAAGGCTCGGCCGCTCCGGTCACCTCGTCGCGGCTGAAGGCGACGCCGCTGGCACACGTCTGACCCTTGTTGCCGAAGACCATCTGCTGAACGTTGACCGCGGTGCCCCAGTCGTCCGGGATGCGGTTGATCCGCCGGTAATGAACGGCCCGGTGGCCCGTCCAGGATTCGAATACGGCGCGCGTCGCGCGCGTCAGCTGCTCCCACGGATCCTGTGGGAACTCGTACATCTGCTGGAAGCGGGCGACGATCTCGACGAGCGTCTCCACCGGCAGCGCCGCGTCCGTCGACACTCCGAAATCCTGGCTGACCCGGCGCAGCGCCTCCTCGAACTCGGCTCCCGGAACCCCGTGCACGACGTTTGCCGAACATCTGCACCAGGCGACGGTATGAATCCCAGGCAAACCAGGCGTTGCCCGTCATTGCAGCCAGCCCGGTCACCGAGCGGTCGTTCAAGCCGAGGTTGAGGATCGTGTCGAGCATCCCCGGCATCGATTCGCGCGCGCCGCTGCGTACGGACACCAACAGTGGATCCTGGTCGTCACCGAACCTTCTGCCGGCGCGCTGCTGTAAACGCTCGAGCGCCGCCGTCACCTCGTGCCAGAGTCCTTCCGGGTCTCGCCCGGCCTGGAAGTAGGAGACGCACGCCTCGGTGGTTATCGTGAACCCGGGAGGTACGAGATCCTCGCCGAGCACGCGCGTCATCTCGGCGACGTTGGCCCCCTTGCCTCCGAGCAGCTCGCGCATATCCCGGGAGCCCTCGGCAAAGTCGTACACCCACTTGCGGGCGGCCGATAAGGCGTTGGCGGACGTCGTCCGTTGGGGTGAGGTCCGCACGTTCGCCGGCCTATGCGGCGACGCTTGTGTGGTTACCCGACCGCAGCTCCGACGCGAGCGTGCGTGCTGCCCATTCGACTTCCTCCGCCGTGTCCATCGTCAGCGCCGACCGCGCAAGCCCGCCGGCCTCGGCCGCGCTCAGCTTGCGGATCCAGCTTCGAACCTCACCGACGCGGGCGGCACCGACGCTCAGCTCATCCACGCCCAGCCCGATCAGCAACGGCAGCATGGTCGGGTCCGACGCGGCCTCGCCGCAGACTTCGATCAGCTGCTTGGCGTCGTGGGCCGCCATGACGCTTCGCGCGATCGATCGGAGCACCTTCGGGTGGTACGCGCGAGCGCCATTTGAGGCGAACCGGTCGGCACCCAGCGTTGTGGCGGTGAGGTCGTTTGTGCCGATGCTGAGGAAGTCCGACTCCCGCGCGATCGCCGGCGCGTGCTCGGCCGCCGCCGGAGTCTCGATCATCGAGCCGACGAGCGGAAGGGTGCCGACTCCCAACTGGCCCGCGAGGTTGGTGATGAGCCCCCGAACCGCGGTGACCTGCTCGGGGGCGTCCACCATCGGCAGCAGGATCCGGACGTCGTGTCGCTCGGCGCGACGGAGGATCGCGCGGAGCTGGTCGATCAACGCCGAGGTATGGGTGAGCAGCAGGTCGAGCCCGCGCTGCGAGGTGCCGTGCAGAAATGGCGGCGACTTGTCCGCGCCGAAGTCGAGCACGCGAATAACCGCGGGCCGGCCCGCGAGCCAATCGAGAATCGGATCCAGCGCCCGGAGGTGCTCCCGCTCAGTGGGCCAGTGATCGGCCTCGAGGAACGCCAACTCGGTGCGCACCAACCCGGTGCCTTCCGCCCCGGCACGCACGCCGACCTCGAGCTCCTCGCGGCTGGCCACGTTGACCAGGACGGTGACCCTGGTCCCGTCGGTCGTGACCGCGGGCCGATCGCGCAACTCGTGCGCGCGCTTCGCCGCGAGCCGGCGAGAGCTCATCGCCGCCGCCGCCGCGCTCGCGCTGTCGCTCGAAGGACTGACGATGAGCGTCCCGCTCGAGCCGTCGATGGCGACCGGCGTTCCGTCGCCGACCTCGAGCACGCGTGGATCGGCGCCCGTGATCATTGGCAGGCCCAGCGAGCGGGCGACAATCGCCGCGTGCGCCGTCGCGGCTCCCCCGGCGAGCGCGACACCGGCCAGCGAGTGCGCGAACTCGGCCACGTCAGCCGGTCCCAGGTCGCCGGCGATGAGGATCAGGTCCTCTCCGCGCGGCGAGGCCACTGCCCGTTCCCCGGTAAGGCGCGCTGCGCGACGGCCGAGGCTGCGCACGTCGTCGGCGCGCGCGGCGAGCGTCTCGTCGTCGATCGCCGCGATCGCGTCGGCGTACTCGCCGGTGGCCCGGATAATCGCGTCGGCGGCTGCCAAGCCGTCGGACTCGATCGCCTTCTCGACGGCGTCCAGGAGCGCTGGATCGCCCGCCATCAGCGCTCCCGCCTCGATGATCGCCGCCTCGTCGGGCGGCAGGCTTTCGGCCAGGGCACTCAGCGCTTGCGCAGCCGCCGCCAGTGCTTCGAATGCGCGCTCGCGTTCCTGATCGGCGGACCCTGGCGGCGTGGCGGTTGTGGTCTCGTCCGGTCGCCAGGCGGTGCCGAGTGCGACGCCCGGGGATGCGGGCGTGCCGGACAACATCAGCTCGCCCATCAGATTGTTTGCGCGACGGCCTGCTCGAGCGCCGTGAGGATGATTGCGGCCGAGGTGGCCCCCGGATCCTGATGGCCGATCGAACGCTCGCCGAGATACGAGGCGCGGCCCTTGCGAGCCTGCATCGGCACGGTCGCCTCCGCACCCGTCCAGGCCGCGTCGGCAGCGGCTCGGACCGCCTCCGGCAGTGGACGTCCGGCGTCGAGCGCCTCGTGCAGCGTCCGAGTGGCGGGGGTGAGCGCGTCGACCATCGTCTTGTCACCGGGCGACGCCGCACCCAACCCGACCACCCCCTCCACGGCCGCGTCGAGCGCGTTCGCGAGCTCTCTGGCGCCGAAGGTGTCGGCGTCACCGAGCGCGCGCCCGGCGTGGCGGAGCGCGGACCCCCACAGCGGCCCGCTCGCACCACCAACCGTCGCCACCAGCGTCTTGCCAGCGATGATCAGAAGCCGCCCCGGGGGCGTGCCGTCTCCCTGACCAGCCAAGGCCTTGCCGACGGCGTCAAAGCCGCGGCGCATGTTGGTGCCGTGATCACCGTCCCCGATCGCGGCATCCAGTTGCGTCAGGAAGTCACTTTGACTCTTGATCTGTGCCTCGGCTTCGGCAAGCCATGTCGTGATCGTTGCTGCTTGCACGGTGGATTCGGTGATCACGGCCACTCACGCTCCCCAGCGAAGCGCCGGCGTGTGCACCGGAGCATCCCACAACGAGATCAGCTCGTCATCCAACTCCAGCACGGTCAGCGACGCTCCCGCCATCTCCAGCGAGGTGATGTAGCTGCCGACGAGGTTGCGGACCGGCTGAAGGCCCGCAGCGTGCAGTTGTCGCTCGACCTCGGCGTAGAGCAGATACAGCTCGAGGTGCGGCGTCCCACCCATGCCGTTGACGAACGGGAGAAGTCGAGCTCCCTCGGCCGGCTTGAGGTCGGACAGAACCGCCTCGGTCATCACCGAGACGATCTCGTTCGCGGTGCGGAGCTGCTCGCGCCGGCGGCCGGGCTCCCCATGGATCCCGATGCCGAGCTCGATCTCACCGTCCGGCAGATCGAAGATCGGCTTGCCGGCAGCCGGCGGGGTGCACGAGGAGAGCGCCACCCCGAACGAGCGCGAGCGCTCATTGACCCGACGGGCCAAAGCGGCAACTGCCTGCACGTCGTCGCCCCGCTCGGCGGCGGCGCCGGCGATCTTCTCGACCAGAACGGTCGCCCCGACGCCGCGACGGCCGGCGGTGTACAGCGAGTCTTCGACGGCCACGTCGTCGTTCACCAGCACGGACTCGACGTCGATGCCCTCGTCGGCCGCGTCCTCGGCGGCCAGCTTGAAGTTCATCACGTCACCGGTGTAGTTCTTGACGATGTGCACGACGCCGGCGCCGCCATCGACAGCCTTCGTCGCCGCGAGCATCTGGTCGGGCACGGGCGAAGTGAAGACCTCGCCGGGACAGGCCGCGTCGAGCATCCCGCGGCCGACGAAGCCGCCGTGCAGCGGTTCGTGTCCCGATCCGCCACCGGACACGAGCGCGACCTTGCCCGCGACCGGAGCATCGGCGCGGACCACGATCTGGGCCTGTGCGTCGTAGCGGAGCAGATCACCATGAGCCGCCGCCAGGCCGGCCAGCGACTCCTTGACCACGGCTGAGGGATCGTTGAGGAACTTCTTCATCGTGGGCGTTGTTACGACAGCCATGCGAGTATCTCCTTAGCGAACGCTGGTCGCGGGCTCGGGCGAGCCCGGATCGGGATGAGTGACTGCTTCGATGACGGGCTCGACGACCAGCCGCGGCTTAGCCAGGAAGTCGTAGGCGACCGCGGCGACCCCGGCGCCAACGAGGCCGGGCAGGATGTACACCGGCAGAAGCTGGTTCCAGAACGTCTTGCCGTTCCCCAATGCCGACACGAGCTCAGGCCCGAACGCCCGCGCCGGATTCAGCGAGGCTCCGGTGATCGGACCGATGATCATGATGATCGCGATCACGACACCGCCGATCACAATTCCGGCCAGGTCACCGGGTGACCGGGAGTCGACGATGCCGAGGATCGTGAACATCAGAACGGCCGTCCCGAGCCCCTCGGCGAAGATCGCCGAGCCCCAGCTCGTGGCGTGCTGGTTGAAGCTGGTCATCCCCATCCCCAACGTGATCGCGCTGTGACCGAACACGGCCCAGATGGCAAGCGCGCCGAGCACGGCGCCCACAACCTGCGCGGACCAGTACGCCGGCACCTCCCGCCACGGGAATCGCTTGGTGACGGCCAGGCCGAACGTCACCGCGGGGTTGATGTGACACCCCGAGATCTTGCCGATCGCATACACCATCGCGGCGATGATGAATGCAAACGCAAACGAGATGCCAAGCAGATCGGCGCCGCTCACCGCCGGCACGGACTTCCCGGCCAACGTCAGCGTCGCGACCACCGAACCAGGCCCTACGAGGACCAAGAGCGCAGTGCCGAGCAACTCGGCGACCACGCGCTGAGACAGGTGAAACTTCTCCTCCACTGCTCCCTCCGTTGATCGTGATTCAGCATTACCGAATCGAGTTCGGAGACCGTACTGGCAGTAGACGCTCCTGTCAAGACCAATCACCAAGGCGCGCAAGCGCGCCCGCCCCGGCCTCCTAACGGCAGGCGGCGATCCTTGGGAACGAAGACCAGTAGCGCTGCCAGAGGAGGTCGCTTCCGACGCTTGGAGCGGAACCCTGAGACCTCCAAGGCGCCTCGCGGGAATGCGGAACGCCCCCAGTCGACGATGGCATGCCACCGGATCGGAACCACCTGAGGGCGTCTCGACCGGCGGGGTTGAATGCCGTGCTCACCGGAGCGACCGGAACCAGAACCGCAGACACCGCCGGATCGCCACCTGCGATCCGTTTGGCTGCAAGCACCGCCCGCTGAGCGCAATGGTCGTCGGCGGTCGCCGACGTCGCGCGCTGACTTGCGCGACAGCCCACAGGCATCAGCGCTCGAGCTGGCGCCAGCGCTGCTGGTTGTCCGTCAAAGCAGCCGCGACACACGGACGACCGCTCTTGGCCTGGAGCGGCTGCGCTGGACTCCCCCCGGGATGCCGTGCGTTTGTTATCGGACGGGAATCTTGGCGCCGGCGCCGACAGCCGCGGATTGCGCGGCCAGCAGGGTCCCGGTGAAGGTCCGGTCCGCAGGGGCCGGGGACCTCCTGGTGCGTAATAGCGCGCGACTCGGCGTATTAGCGTCGGTCTGCTCCGCTGGCCGCGCAGAGCAGGGGATGCGCCGATCTTGACGATCCGCGGGCTCAGCAAGACGTTTCCGGGCACCAAGGCGCTCGACCGCGTCGACCTCGACCTGCGAGCCGGTGAGGTGCATGCCATGGTCGGCCAGAACGGCTGCGGCAAGTCGACGCTGATCAAAGTGCTCGCCGGCTATCACCAGCCGGACCCGGGCACCGAAATCCGCCTCGCCGGCGAGCCGGTAGATCTGCACGACACGACCGCATCGCGCAATGCAGGCTTTCGGTTCGTGCACCAGGACCTCGGCCTCGTCGAGACGCTCAGCGCGGTCGAGAATCTGACGCTCGGCCGAGAGCTCGACACCGCCTTCGGCGGTCGCATCCGCTGGAGGGCCGAGCGCCGAGACGTCGAACGGCGGATACACACGCTCGGGTACGATTTCGATGTCCGCCGGCCAGTGGCCGAGCTCGGCGCAGCCGAGCGCACCGGGATCGCAATCGCTCGCGCGCTGTGGGACTGGGAGGAGGCGCGCGCGCTTGTCGTCGACGAGCCGACCGCCTCACTTCCGCGTGAAGAGGTCAAGACCCTGTTTGCGGCGCTCGACCGCGTCCGCAAGCGGGGTCTCGGCGTCATCTACGTGTCGCACCGCCTGGACGAGATCTTCACGATCGGCGACCGCGTCACCGTCCTTCGCGACGGCAGGCTGGTCGGCACCTGGGGTGTGGGCGAGCTCAACCAGGACAAACTGGTCTCGCTGATGCTGGGAGGCGAAGAGCTGCGCCCACCCCACGATCGCACGTTCGCCGGGACGCACGACGTCGCGCTAGACGTCCGGCAGCTCCGAGGCTTGGAGGTCGACAACCTCGACCTCCAAGCAAAACGCGGCGAGGTGGTCGGTATCGCCGGCCTCACCGGGTCCGGACGGGAGGAGTCCTACCGCTGCTCCTTGGCGTTGCATCGCGGGGCGGTGAGGTGCGCGTCGACGGACAGGCCGTAGCCGCTGATCCACGCGGCGCGATGGCGGCCGGGATGGCGCTCGTGCCCGCCGATCGCCGCGGCGAGGGCGCGATCGTCGGCCTCAGCGTACGCGAGAACCTCACGCTCACCGACCTGAAGCGTCACTCCGGCCACACGTGGCTGCTCAACCGGTCGGCCGAACGGGCCGAGGTCGCCGAGTGGATCCAGCAGCTCAACGTCCGGCCGCCCCGACGCGATGCCATCTACGCCACTCTCTCCGGAGGCAACCAGCAGAAGGTAGTGCTCGCCAAGTGGCTGCGCCGCAAGCCACGCGTGCTCCTGCTCGACGAGCCGACCCAAGGCGTCGACGTCCACGCCAAGGCGACCATCCACGCCCCGGCCCGCGAGATCGCCGCCCAAGGCGCGGTCGTGGTGATCGCGTCCTCCGACGACACCGAGCTGTGCGACACCTGCGACCGCGTTCTGGTCATGCGCGACGGCGCCATAGTCGCGGAGGTGGCAGGCGACCGCCTCACGCCTGCGGAGCTCGGAAGGCTCCAACTCGAGGCGGGTATCGTGCTGAATCAGGAAGGAATGTTCGCATGAGCGATTCGCACGCAGTGATCATCGTCGGGGCCGGGATGGCTGGGCTCACGGCCGCGCTCGCGGCCAGTGAGGCGGGCACTGACGTCCTCGTTTTGGAGAGCGAGGCAAACGTCGGGGGGTCCATGGCGATCAGCGGCGGCCTGATTTGGGGTCCGGCGAGCTTCGAGCTCGCGCGACACTGGATTCCTCGTGGAGACCCGCAGCTACAGCGGCTCCTGGTGGACGAGCTCGACGACGCCTGGTCTTGGTTGGAGGGGCACGGCGTGCCGCTCGATCCGCCCGTCGCGTGTCTAAAGGACCGCATGGGTCGGGGGCGCCTGATGTCGGTCGGGAACCCGGGAGCACGAGGTCCGTGGGCCGAGATACTGCGCGACGCCGTCGAGCGCGAGGGTGCCCAGGTGCTGCTCGAGTCTCGCGTCGAGACCGTCGCGCCTGAGGCCGGTGAATGGCGCGTGACGTGGACACGGGCCGGTTCACGGTCCGACGCTTCAGCTCGCGCGGTGGTCTTCTGCGGCGGTGGCTTTCAGAACTCGACGGACCTCGTACGCCGCTACATCAGTCCGTGGCCCGAGAAGATGATCGTGCGTAGCAACCGCTCGAGCGATGGCGTCGCGCTGCGGAATCTCCTACCACTTGGGGCAGCTCTGAGTCACGGCATGCACTCGTTCTATGGGCACTCGCTGCCGGCGATCGAGGGGAAGGTCTGGGACAACGGGCTGGAGTTCCTCGCCGGGTCGCTGTACTTCAGCGACTTCTGCTTGATCGTCAACCAACTCGGGCTTCGCTTCACAGACGAGTCAGTCGGATGCATCGACGAGCACAACGCAGAACGTGGCTGCCAGCAGCCAGAGGGGCGCTATTACGTGATCTTCGACGAGCGCATCCGCCGGGAGTACATCGACGTTGATCTGATGGGCATCCCTGGAATCGAGGCCACGCGCGTCCCCGAGAAGCTTGTCCAGCTTCGTGAGCTCGGCGCCTCGATCGTGAGTGCCGACACGCCGGACGAACTCGCTGCAGCGATGGACGTCGAGTTTGGCGTCCCCGCCGCGAACGTTACCGACACGCTCCGTACATACAACACCACGAGCGATCCCCTCCACGCGCTCGATCCCCCGCGTCGTCGCGATCACGCAGCGATCATCGAACCGCCGCTCCGGGCCGTCGCCTGCGTGGCTGGCATCACTTACACGATGGGCGGTCTCAAGGTCGACCAGGACATGCGGGTCCTAGGGAATGGGCTCGCGGGTGCGTTCGCCGCCGGCGCGGACGCCGGCAACGTCTTCGAGGACGTCTACGGCGGCGGTTTGGGCTGGGCCGCAGTGTCGGGTCGGCGCGCCGGCCGAGCGGCCGCAGCGACCTAACCTGACGCTTCCACCACCCTGGACGCGCGACTCGCGGAGTGTTCTTGTCGACCGTCGCTACAGGGAGAGCCCGCCGTCGACCGGGACGGTCGCACCGGTGATGGCGTCAGTCGCCGAGTCGGCGAGCCACGCGATCGCGCCTGCGACCTCCTCGGGGCGGATGAGGCGCGCGATCGGCTGCTGGGGCCGCGCCTGGACACCAGGACGACCCCCTCGAAGTGGTCCGCGCTGCGCACCAACGAAATGACGGCAGCTTCCGAGGCGGCCTGGCCGAGCGAGAGCGTGTCGGGAATTCCGCTGTGCTCATGGAGCCGTACGGCAACGCCGGCGCCACCACGTGATCGCAGCAAGCTGCGGGCCACCGTTTCGGCGAGCGCGCCTGCGATCACCGTGTCGGTTGAGGCGGCAGGTGCGGACCGTGTTGTTCGGTCGCCCCCAGGCGTAGTAGCAGCCGCGCTGCGTGCTGTCAGACAAGTCCGGCCAGGTGCACGATCCGAGCTCACCCGACCACGCCACGGCCGATCGGGCTCGCCGGACGCCGTAATTCAAGCTCGCGGTTATCTGCCGGGGCGTCGCGGCGCGGGCCGCTGGCGGCGCGATGCTTGGGCTGCGGATTCGATCAGGCTCAGCGCGTGGTCGAGCTGCTCATCCGGGGCGGTCAGCACGTGCCGGCAACGTCTTGACCGGCACGACGTCAAGCGGCGGTCGCGACCAACAGCAGCGTTGGTCGCAGCTCTCGTTCGCGCCTGAGCTCACCTGCCCGGACCGCGCACCCTACGACATGCTGCTGCCACGGCACGTATAGCGGCCGGGAGTGGCTTTCGCACACCGGACACCTGACCGCGGAATGGGGAGTGGTCGCTTGGATCGTCGCCTTCATCTCGCCCTCGGCCTTTCGAGCTAGTCATCGACTGAACTGAAGTCAGATCATATAGCAATTGAGGCGAGGGTCAAGCTCTGCACTGGTGAGTCGACCACCGTGTGCGTTCCGGAGTATCTGCGGGCCTCAGCTTAGATTCTAAACTGAAGTCAATTCTGGTAGGTTCCGAGATGCCGATGATCAACAGGCTGGCCGCCGCTCGCCTGGTGCCACGAGCGATCGCAGGCGCGACCGCCGACACATACGAAGCTGCAATTCGGTCAATCACCGACCTCGAACGGATCGTGGCCAGGACGACGACGTACGAGCCGCTCGGCGTCCTTGCCGCCGCGCTAGCGGACCTCACCCGTGACGTCACCACGACCCAGCGTTCCACGATACGTTGGATCCTGGACCTGTTGTGACCGCTCCTCCGAGGACCACGGGCGCGACCGGACGTCCGAACTGGCACTGGCTGCTGGCCGACCGGATTCCGCGCGCCCGGCTGCGGATCCTGAAGGACTCGGGGCACCTGTACCGGACCGAGCAACCGGGCGTCGACGAGGCGATCTCCGCTTCCTTGCCGAAGCGAAACGGGCTGATGCGCCGCGGTGACGAGCTCCGGGGTTGCCGACGTGATCCGCGCTCGCGCACCGGAACGCGGCGATGCTGTCGCGATTGTGGACGACCATCGTGAGCTGACATATGCCGCGCTGGACGAACGCCCCAACCGGCTGGCGCGAGCGCTGCCGGCGCAGGCCGTTGGGCCGGGAGATCGGATGGCGTACCTCGACCACACCTCTCCGGAGGTGGTCGAGTTACTCTTCGCCGTCGGCAAGATCGGCGTGGTGATCGTCCCGATGAACTGGCGGCTGGCCGCCGCCGAGCTCCTGGCCGTGCTCACCGACTACTGCGCGCAGGTGCTGATTGCCGGGAGGGGTTTTGGATCTCGCCACGGAGCTGGACGAGCGTAAGGCTCCCCCGGCGGAGCTCATCGTCGTCGGAGACACTGGGCCGCACGGCTACGAGAACTGGCGATCCACCGAAGCCCGACAGTTTCACGCGGTCGTCGTTCCGCCGCTAGAGCAGCGTCCCTCAGGGTTGTTGTCTGGCGTTCACCAGTCTGTCGTCGGGAGTCTCGGCAATGGCGTGGCGCTGGATCATGCGACTCGGTTGTGTGGATCTCTCGCGAAGGTCGCTGGCAGTTATGTTTGTCTGCTCCCCCAACTCGAGGAGGCTGGACATCATGATGTACGCGATGGTGGTGCGCCGGCTGAAGCCTGGCGCTTACGAGCGCTTTCGCCGCGCATGGGAGCCCGACTCGCTCGAGCACTGGCCCGCGGGGATGACGAAGATTTGGATCGCGCGCAGCGAGGATGACCCCGACGTGATCGCGACTTGGAGCCTGTTCGAGCTCGACGAGGCTGGGTATGAAGCGCTGCGCGACGATCCCGAGTGGATGTCCGCGGAGCTGGGCCGGGTGGAGCGGATGAGCGAGTTCGAGACTGAGGTTCTCGCCTCAGGCTTCTTTCACGTGCTGGAGGAGATCGTGCCGCCGACCGCCGCAGACTGAGCGCCAGTCGCTGCCGACGTTTGCTCCGCACCGCGACCCGGTTCTGGAGTCCCCGCCGGTTTCCGGGGTCACCTGAGGGGTTTCGTCGACCTGGTGGACTCCGGCGCTGGCAGAGCAATTGTCTGACCGGCGACCGCGATCGCTGAGACTATGCCGAACGTTTCAACGATCCCTCAGCCCCCGATCTGGTGGACTCCCGGTGCCTGACCAACGACGACGGCCGACCCTTTTAGGTTAGGTAGTTCGGGTGGTGGTCCGCAAGACCGCGCTTCCGCTGCGGGCCACAAGCACGTGTCTCGTGCGAGGCTTCCGCTCGTCGTGGATGCAGCAGCGCCGAGCCCGCTGCGAGGTCGGACTATCGCGGTCGTAGGCGACGCAGTAGCTCCGAGCCTGCGGAGAATCTCTGCTGCGGACGAGGACCGGCGCTGTCGCGTGACGCCTCCTTTCTCGAGGAGCGGCACCGCGTCGGCCTGGCCGTGACGCTGCTGAGATGAC
>Ga0207693_10002028_pt1 | contig 17765 bp, 14 predicted proteins | sample LARL81metaG_FD_184347 | JGI IMG/M metagenome (GOLD analysis project Ga0207693, IMG submission 184347) | Corn, switchgrass and miscanthus rhizosphere microbial communities from Kellogg Biological Station, Michigan, USA - LAR L8-1 metaG... | ecosystem: Host-associated > Plants > Roots >...
CCTTCCGCCAATGCCGCCAATTTGGCCCAGACGACTGTGGGGTGGACTTCGCAAGACGTCGAAAAGCTGGCGAACCCGCAATCGGCTCCTGCGATGACGTTTTCGCGCCCGACGACGCCGGCAAAGCGCGCAATGCGCTGGGCGACGGTTTCGGGATGCTCGACCAGATTGGAAGCGTGGGTGACAATGCCGGGTATCAGTGCCTTGCCTTCAGGCAAATCGACCGTTTCCCAGACCCGCCACTCGTGCTCGTGCCGCGGATTGGCGGCCTCGAACGAATAGGCGCCGGCCCGCACTCCGAGCATGATGTCGACAATGTGCTTCAATTCCATGTCGTGGACCCGCGGCCCCATGTTGATGCTGTAGCAGGTGTGATAGCGAACGCGCTCCTCCGGGATGCCGCGCAGCGCATGGTTCAGCAGCTCGACGCTGGCGCTCGCCCATCTGCAACACTCGGCGAGGTCGATCTCCGGGTGCATCGCCCAATGGCTCGCCAGCTGCGGATCGTCGATCTGCAAGACGAGGCCGGCATCGACAATCGCCCGGTATTCCTCGTGCAACGCGTCGGCAATGGCGATGCGGAACTCCTCGTCGCTTTTGTAATGCTCGTTGGTGTTCCAATTGGCGAGGTTGGTCGGAGAGACCGCCGGCATGAAGGCTTGCTCACTGCGCACTTCAGCAAGGGCGGCCTTCAGATTGTCGATGTCGCGCTGCAGCGCGTCGTTGCCGCGATAGAAGATTGGGCCGGTGCAGACCCATTGCGTGGGTGGCGTCTTTCCGGCCGCCCCTGGCATTTGCGATGCCCATTCGTAATATTCCGGAAACGCCAAATATTCCCGCGACTGACCCCAATTGCTGCCGCGATCGGGGCTTTTGCGCGGCTCGATGCCGGCAAGACGCTCGTTGACATAAGGGATGAAGCCGAACCGCCCCATCTCGCCGTCGGCGACTATGTCGATACCGCTTTCGGCCTGCTTGTGCACGGCCTCGGCAACTGCGTTTTTGACTCGCCGTGCATAGGCCTCGGGGTCAAGCGGCTCGCCCCGTTCCTTGGCCTGGATCATTGATAGCAGATCCGTAGGTCTCGGCAGGCTTCCGACGTGAGTGGTGAGTATCCGCTGGGTGCTCCGCTTCATGAAGAACCTCCCTCCCGCTGCCGGAAAACTAGCGCGCCTCGCCCGCGCGGTCGATGGCGCTAGCTTATGCGGCTTTCAATACTGCTAAAAAACGGCGAGGGAGTCGGGTTGGGCTGCGGAAATCCCGGCCTTTGGTGCGTGTCGTGACGCTATAACAGGACGCGAGCGACAGCTGCCGTCGACCTGCCGCAGAAACGCTTCCATCATCGACAATGTCCACAAGGCAGCGCTGTGGTCGCGCTCGCTGGACTGGTGCTGGTCGAGCAGGGTCGTGATCGTAGCGGTGTCGAACAACCCCGACTCCCGCAGCCCCGGTCCCAGCAAAGCCTCGCGCAGGCGCCGGCGCAGCGGGCCGCGGAACCACGCGGCGAGCGGCACGGCGAAGCCCTGCTTCGGTCGATAAAGGATCTTCTTCGAGACATGCGGTTCGAGCGCGGTCTTGAAGACGTGCTTGCCCTCGCGGCCGTGCAGCTTCAAATGCGAGGGCAGCCCCGCCGCCCACTCGACCAAAGTGTGGTCGAGCAGCGGAACCCGCACCTCGAGTGAACTGGCCATGCTGGCACGGTCGACCTTGGTAAGAATGTCGCCGGGAAGGTAGGTCTTCAGATCTGCGTACTGCACTTGCGACAGCGCATCGTCGCTGTCGCAGCGCCGCATATGCGACCGCAGCACCTCGACGCCGTCGTAACCCTGCTGTTCGCGGATGAGGTCGGGGCTGAACAGCCGGCGGCGAAGCGCGGTACCGCAGATCGAGACCGACGAGAAATAAGCCTCGACCGTATCACGCGCCAATTCCTGCAACGTGGCCTTGGCGCGAAGCGGGCGTGGCGCCCAGTCGAGCTTCGGGTAGAGCGCGCCGGCCAAACCGAAGACTGGGCGGCGCAAGCTCGCCGGCACCACGCGCCGCACCCGCTCCTCGAAGCAATGCCAGCGATAACGGCGATAGCCGGCGAACACCTCGTCGCCGCCATCCCCCGACAGGGCCACCGTGACGTTCTCGCGCGCCATGGCGCAAACCCGGAAAGTCGGGATCGCCGAGCTGTCGCCGAACGGCTCGTCATAGATCGTCGCCAGCCGGTCGAGAAGATCGACGGAATTGGGATCGACCTCTTTGACGTGATGGTCGGTCCGGTAGCGCCGGGCAATCTCGGCAGCGTAGGCCGACTCGTCCCAGCCCTTCGCGCCAAAAGCGATCGAGAATGTGTTCACCGGCTCGGTCTTCAGCCCCGCCATCATCGCCACGACGCCACTCGAATCGACGCCGCCCGAAAGAAAGGCGCCGAGCGGCACATCGGCGATCATCCGCATGCGGACGGATTCGCGCAGCCGCGCGATCAGCTCCTCCTCGGCTGCTTCGCGCTGTACCGAGGCGCCGTCGACAAAGCGCACGTCCCAGTAACAGCGCGGTTCGGGCGACGGCTCGCCGCGCCTGACGAGCAGCGAATGCGCCGCCGCGAGCTTGCGCACGCCGCGATAGATCGAACGCGGATCGGGGATGTATCCATAGGCAAAGAACTCTTCGATCGCCTGCGGGTCGAGCCGCCGGTCAATATCCGGGCTCAGTGTCAGCGACTTCAATTCCGACGCGAACAACAGTCGGCCGTCGGCGAGCGTACTGTAATAGAGTGGCTTCTCGCCGAGCCGGTCGCGCGCCAAGAACAGCGTCTCGCGACCGGCATCCCACAGCGCAAAGGCGAACATCCCGTTGAAACGATCGAGACAGCGCTCACCCCACTCCTCCCAGGCGTGGACAATGACCTCGGTGTCGGAGCGCGTCCGGAAAATATGGCCAAGCTTGGTCAGCTCCGCCATCAGGGGCTGAAAATTATAGATCTCGCCGTTGAAGACGACGCACACCGTGCCGTCCTCGTTGAACTGCGGCTGGTCGCCGGTCACGAGATCGACGATCGCCAGCCGGCGGTGCCCCAGCCCGATCCCCGGTGCACAGTGGAAACCGTCGCCGTCCGGTCCACGATGAGCGAGGACCTCGGTCATCCGATGCAGCAGGACCTGGTCGATATCGCCGCGCCCGCGGAAATCGAAAATTCCGGCTATGCCGCACATTTTTTATAGCCTGGCAAAGCTGAACGATGAAAGTCGACCCGGATTTGTCCCTCGAACTGCCTGATCAAATATTCAAGGCTTAGAATCCGCGCAGTCTGTGCTGGATCGGTGACGCGATCGAGCCGGAACAGCTCGCTCATTATATGGACGCCGCCGGGTAATGCAGCATCGCGATATTCCTGTCGCAGATAGTCCGGCCACTCCGCCGAACGCCGCACCCTGTTCTTGACGCGGTAGGCAAAGCGGCGCAGCCAAGGCGGTCGCAGATAGGTGGCATAGTCTGTCAGCCGCCGCGCCAGCGGTGGCGGCCCGCTGAAGTCGTGGCCGTAACCTGACGGATACGACGCGAGCCGCGGATCGGCCCGGCGGATCAACTCCGCTTCATAAGCGCCATGGTTCTTCCAGGCGATCGGGATCACGCTTGCGTGCTCGGTCACCGCCCGCTCGAGAAACGGCAACGCTACATAGCCATAGGTATTGTTAATGTTGTTGATCCGGCTGTCCCACGCCCGGCAACGAAAATAATGATAAAGCCACTCGACCAGCGGCCGCGGCAGCGACTGCTGCCGGCAGCCGATCAGTGCTTCGAGCTTGTCTTCGAGTCGGCGGAAATAGTCCTCCTGGTCGAAAGCGGCAGTACAGGTCTCCGGATCGAACTGGCTGTAGAAGGACCAGAGGATCTCACGCGGCGTATATGTCCGGTCGAGCAGATAAAAGAAGTTGCGCCAGATTTCGCCACCGCCGCCATTTAGCGCCAGGGCGTTGCCGTTCACTCGGCTGGCGCGCTGCGTGCGTTCGGCTCCGTTGGTAAAAATGCCGCTCCAGGTGTATCCGTCGGAGGCGAGAAAATTATCGTGAGCTACGGCCTCAAACTCCCCTGGGGTAAAGGCCAGCTGCTTATCCTTGTCGACGATTTCGAGAGCAAAGCCTTCTCCCTCGGCAATGGCGCGCGCGAGCTCGACATCCTTGTCGCCCGGTGGGCCATACACATAGACCCGCGGGCTTACTCCGTGGCGGCGCAGCAATGCCAAGATCAGGCGTGAATCGTAACCGCCAGAGAGGGCGCAGGTCACCCGGTCGCCGAAACTTGCCGCCACGGCCGCGAAATAGCCGTCGAGCAGCTGCATACTCTGCTCCACCGTCGACTCGAACGGCTCGGTGGAGACCGTCATTGGCGTGGGCAGCCGGTAAGGCCGGATTTCCAGGCGCTCTTCGCCGACCGCAATGGTGGCGGCTACCGGCGCGAGAAGCACCTCGTCAAACACGGTGGCGTCGCCGGACACCACGCCGTTGAAGACGTACTCGCAAGTGCGCTGAGTGCCCAATGTCACCCGGTCGAGAACTGAAGCTATTGCCAGGAACGACGACGACGCAATGCGTCGTGCCTCGTCGTAAAAAACGAGAAAGCCTCCGAAGCCGTCGGGGAGAATTTCAGTCTCGCCGTCCTTGTGCAAGAGCACTGCGTAATGGCCCAGCGCCTTATCGCGCGGCGCGGCTCCTCTACGCCAATCGCCATAGAAGGCGGCCGCCGCCGGCTTGCCGACTCTGTTTTCGTAGATCAGCGTCCCGCACGCGCAGACGAAATCGCCATTGGAAAATTGCTCGAGCGCCGGCTCGCTGGCCTGCCGCTTGGGGTAGACCGCCAGTAGAAAATTTGCGCCCTGCACCAGGCGAGGAGCAGGCATCCCCATTCGGGCGAATACCGCCAGCGCTGCAGTCTGCGCCGACGAGCGATCCTCGCCGGGGACCTTGTGGAGGAGAACAAAACCACCCATGCGCCGGCGCGTTTCGCCTCAGGGTGTTCGGTCGGGGGCAAGGATGGTGGAATAAGCAGAAAACATGCGTTCCTGAGAGAACTCCCTCGCCACTCGCTGGCGATTGGCGCATCCGAGGGTGCGCCGCTTCTCGGGATCGCGCAACAACCGGGTCAATGCCTGGGCAAAGGCGGAAGCATCATCGCGGTTCACGATGAACTCTCGGTTATCCTCGCACACTATGTTCTTCACATCTCCAACGTCGACCGCTGCAATGGCACGGCTTGCCGCCATTGCTTCGAGCAATGCGTTCGGCATCTGCTCTGTATCAGACGACAAGCCAAAGATGTCAAACGCGCCAAGAACCCGCTCGGGTGCTACCTGGCCGGTAAAGATGACGCGGTCGGAAACGCCGAGCTCCCTCGACAGCCTCTCGAGCGAAGCGCGCTCGGCTCCCTCGCCTGCGATGACGAGCCGCAAGGGATTTGAGAATTCGAGCGCGGCGAAAGCGCGGAGCAAGCGTCCGACGTTCTTTTCCGGACGCAACGGGGCCACTGTGCCAATCACCATTTCGCCCGGCCGGCGCACGAAGCCGGGCACACCGTCGCACTCCGGCGCGGAAAACCGCTCGGTATCAACACCGTTCGGAATGTAGACGATGCGCGCAGCAGGCAATCGCCAAACCCGGGATGCCAAATCCTGGAGGCGGCAGGACGGGACGACGATCAACGCGCAGCGGGCGAGTGCCCATCGCCGGAACAGCACCCGACGCAGAAACTGGGTATCCGCCTCGCCACGGCCGAACCCGGCTTCGAGATGCACATGCCGCCGAACTCGCGAGATCCGACACGCCGCCGCCCATTCGATCGCTCCCCAATTATAGGTCATCAGCAGATCCGGCCGCAGGCGGCGCAACGTAAGAGCACCCGCTGCCAAGTTGTGCAGCAGCGCCCGGCTGACGCCGCTCACCGGCACGATCGTGACATCCAGATCACCGTTGACGCTCGCCGCCGCCTCGAAGTTGTTGTCCAAGGCGATGACTGTGTGGCGGAGGCGCTTGCCAAGATGATTGATTATGCGAACCATGCGCAATGGTACGCCGCCGATTCCAAAGCTCGGGAAGACGTGCAGAACGTGCTTGCGAGGCGGGGACGAACCGGCCGTGCCGACCACTTCCGAAACTGGCTCGACGGCGGGCATTCCGAAATTGGCGGCGACGCGCCTCAGAGAAGGCCAGCTGAATTCGCTGCCGTAGCCGAAATGTTTAACTCCTTTAAGTATCATTCTGCAAGTTTGCAACGTGAGGTGTCTCTCGGTATGTGCCATAGTTGAGGTCCCGGGTTATCGCTCGGTTACGATCGCATAGTTTTTTCGAAACCCCGGCGTTTCCCCCACTCGCTTTCACCGTCCGGAGCCGAAACGGACGCAAGCGGCGCGGCCACAAACTGCAGAGCCTTATTGTTGAGGAATGCTCGACCCTAATACCTGGAGGATGATCGACTGGCCGGCCGAGCAGAGGCCAATGCTGGTGGTTGTCGTCGATACCGAAGCCGAATTCGACTGGGAGGCGGCCCGGCCCCGGCGGGCAATCGGCGTCACCTCTGTCAGATGTCAGGATCGGGCGCTGCGGATCTTCGAGAGATATGCCGTGCGGCCGACCTTCGTGCTCGATTACCCCGTCAGCAGCACACCCGAAGCATACGAGTTTCTTCGTGATCTGCATCGCTCCGGGGCGTGCGAAATCGGCGCTCACCTGCAGCCCTGGGACAATCCGCCTTTGGTCGAGCAGATCACCGATGAGAACTCCTATCCCGGCAATCTCCCGTTCGAGCTCGAACGGGAGAAATTGGTCCAGCTGACGCACAGCATCGAAACGAATGTCGGAGTGCGCCCGCGCATCTACAAAGCAGGGCGATACGGTGTCGGGAGGGCGACGGCCGGCATCCTTGTGGAGCTCGGCTACGAAATCGACGTGAGCGTCGTTCCGGGCACCGATCTCACCTGCAAATTCGGCCCCGACTTCACGCACTGCCGCGCTAGTCCTTACTGGTTCGGCAAGGACCCGACGCTGCTCGAAATTCCCCTTTCCATCGGCTACACCGGCCTGCTCGCAGGCACCGGAAACTTGCCTATACGCTCACAATGAACGAGCGGCTGAAGGCGCTGCACGTGCCGGGCATCCTCGCGCGCCTCGGTCTCGTCGAACGGATCACGCTGACACCGGAAGGGATTTCCTTCGAAGAACAGCGGCGGCTCACCCGAGCCCTCGTGCGCAAAGGGTATCGCGTTTTCAGCTTCACTTATCACAGTCCCTCGCTTGCACCGGGCAACACGCCCTATGTTCGCAGCGAGGCGGATCTTCGCGTTTTCTTAGAGCGGATCGAGCATTATTTGCGTTTCTTTATCGAGGAAATCGGCGGTCGACCAGCCACCCCCTTCGAAGTGAAGGCGCTTGCTGGACGATGCAGCGAGCACCCCTCAGAGGCGGCAGGGCGAATTCGGCTTTCTCAGGGCAACCAGCTTAGCTAGCTCCGGAACCGCTCCGGACTTGTTTCCTTCAGCGCTTCCAAGCGGCGCGTCGCGATGCGGCTCGCCGACTCGGCAATTCTGACGCTCTGGTCGAGAAAGGCCTGCATGTTGAGGCGCAACAGCCGGGCCTGAACCTCCAGCATTTCGTTAAGGGTTCGCGCGCGCAGCAAAGCCCGGCTCGCCTCGGAGGTATGCCTCGTCACCTCTTCGGCGTACCGCGCCCATGCTTCCGCGATCTCTTGCGTGCACCCGGCGAGGGCCGAGCCCGACCGCTGGGCAGCGCTCGCCGTGGCCGCTGAAGCGTCGGCCGCCTGCTGCATCCCCTTACGGCCGAGTTCGGCGAGCCGTTCGGTTTGCCGTTGGGCAGCTTGGCTGCCACTTCCCCGACTTCGGTTGTCCGAAGCGTTGCTCGGCCGCTCGGCCTCCTTTGCGGTCTGCCGTCCCGATTGTCTCGACTCTGCCATGTCAACCTCCGTGGGGTTCGTGCCATTAATCAACGTCGGGCGCAGCCGAGAAGCTCCGCTGTATTAAGCTTTTGTTGTGCAAGACGGGCGAGGATTTGCCGCATCGCAAAAACGGTGTATGTCGGCAGCTTATTTGCGAATGTTGAGTACGTTCGTCCCTTGGGCCACGAGGAAGTCGCATGATTCACCCCGTCATTCTGTCCGGCGGCTCGGGTACGCGCCTATGGCCGATGTCGCGCACGCTTTATCCGAAACAGCTGCTCAGTCTCCTCGGCCAGGACAGCCTCTTGCAGCAGACCGTCCGCCGGGTCGCTGGCCAGCAAGACTTCGCATCGCCCTTGCTGGTCGCCAATGAGGAGCATCGGTTCATCATTGCAGAGCAACTGCGCGAGATCGCTGTCGTTCCGCGCGCGCTACTGCTCGAGCCGTTCGGCCGCAACACGGCGCCTGCCGCTTGCATTGCCGCCTTGGCGCTGACCGAAGCGGACCCCGATCCGCTGATGCTGGTCATGCCCTCGGACCACACGATCGGCAACGCTACGGCCTTTGCCGATGCCGTCGAGCGCGCAGTCGTTGCAGCCCGCGCCGGCGCGCTTGTCAGCTTTGGCATTGCGCCGGAACGTGCCGAGGCCGGCTACGGCTATATCCGGCGCGGCGGGGAACTGGAGGGAGCGGAAGGCGTCTTCGCGGTCGCCGAATTTGTCGAGAAGCCCGGCCCGGAACAGGCGCAGGCCTATGTCGCTTCCGGCGAGCACTCCTGGAACAGCGGAATCTTCTTGTTCCCCGCACGGATCTATCTCGACGAGCTGGAACGGCTGCGGCCGGACATGGTCGCGGCCTGCCGCCAGGCGCTGGCGGCGGCGCAGCGCGACAGCGACTTCATTCGACTCGGCCGCGAGGCCTTTTCCGATTGCGCCAGCGACTCGATCGATTATGCAGTCATGGAACATACGAGGCGCGCCGCCGTCGTGCCGGTCAGCATGGAATGGAGCGATGTCGGTTCCTGGGACGCGCTGTGGGAAATGGGCGCCAAGGATCCGCACGGCAATTCGATCGAGGGCAACGTCATCGCCGAGGAGAGCCGCAATTGCTATCTGCGGTCCGAGGCCGGGCTCGTGGCGGCGATCGGCATTGAGGACCTGGTCGTTGTCGCGACTGCAGATGCGGTGATGGTGGCGCCGCGCAATCGTACCCAGGACGTCAAGAAACTCGTAGCCCGGCTGATCAAAGACCGCCGCGACGAAGCCGATGCGCTGCCCACCGTGCACCGCCCCTGGGGCACCTTCACTTCGCTGCACAACGGCCATCGCGTGCAGGTCAAGCACATCATGGTCAAACCGGGCGGCAAACTGTCATTGCAGATGCACCACCACCGCGCCGAGCATTGGGTGGTCGTGCAGGGCACCGCCAGGATCCGCCGGGGCGACCAGGAGATGATGCTGTCCGAAGACCAGTCGACTTACATCCCGATCGGCACCGCACATCGGCTCGAAAACCCGGGCAAAATCCCGCTGCACCTGATCGAGGTGCAGTCGGGAAGCTATCTCGGCGAAGACGACATCATCCGCCTCGAGGACAGCTACGGCAGAAGTTAACCTCCCGCCCTCCTGACGAGGCGTGACTTGAGCGGATGCCGCACCCATATCACCGGCGCGCCATTCAAATTGTTTTTAACGAAGTGTGAACCAACTCACACCAACTGAGCCGGCATCGACAGCAAAGTGTTGGGCGCGCGCGGTACCGGGGACATTGCGCCATGTCCCCGTGTTCCGGGACGAGTTGTCGAGGTGCACGGTAACCCCAAGAGGGAGAGCTACATGTCGCTGAGAATCAATTCCGAGGCTGCGGACTTCACTGCGGAGACGACACAAGGAACGATTAATTTCCATGACTGGATCGGCAACGGGTGGGCGATCCTGTTCTCTCATCCGAAGGACTTTACGCCGGTCTGCACGACAGAGCTCGGCTATATGGCCGGGCTGATGCCGGAGTTTCAAAGGCGCAATTGCAAGATCATCGGCCTCAGCGTCGATCCGGTGACCAACCACTCGCGCTGGGTGAAGGACATCGAGGAAACCCAGGGCCACGCCGTCACCTACCCGATGATCGGCGACCCTGAGCTTAAGATCGCCAAGCTCTACGACATGCTGCCCGAGGGAGCCGGCGACACCTCCGAGGGCCGCACCCCGGCAGACAACGCCACCGTGCGCTCGGTTTTCCTGATCGGCCCCGATAAGAAAATTAAGGCGATGCTGACCTACCCGATGGCCAGCGGGCGCAACTTCGACGAGGTGCTGCGTCTTCTCGACTCGTGCCAGCTGACCGCCAAGCACGCCGTCGCCACCCCGGTCAATTGGAAGCCGGGCGACGACGTGATCATCGCGCCGTCGGTACCGGACGAGCAGGCCCGACAGCGATATCCCGGCGGCTGGCAGGCGCCCCGACCCTACCTACGGATCATCCCGCAGCCGCGTTAGGGCGTAATTTACTGCAGCACCTGTCGAATCCGGTCGCGTTCGCACGTCTAAAGGCGGTTGAGACCGCAATCCGCGGTCTGTTGAGGCCCGAGGGACGAGAGCGATGCAATACATGCTGCTGATATACGAGGACGAGCGGATCAATGGTGGACCGGAGAAGAACGGGCCTGTGCTGCAGGAAATGATGGCTAAACACATGGGGTTCGCCCCCACCTTGGGCTCTGCCAGGAAGGGCGGCGCCGGCCTCAAGGGTACCGCCTCCGCGACCACGGTTCGGGCCGGCAACAGCAAGCAGACGGTCCATGACGGCCCGTTTGCCGAAACCAAGGAGCAGCTCGGCGGCTATTATCTGATCGACGTGCCCGATCTCGACGCAGCAATCGCGATCGCGAAGAGAATGCCGCTCTCGCAGGGCGGCGCGGTCGAGATCCGGCCGCTCCTCAGAGGTTAATGAAACGCCGAGATCCTCGATCCTCGACGCGCGGCGGGCGCGACGCCCGCCGCTCTGCTTTTCCTTTATCGCACTGCGACCGCTTCGGTTGCCCCGATGGTCGGCTGCGCGAGCAAATGAAGCCGCAAGGTCAACAGGATTGCGACGACGGCGAGCCCGAGGGCTAAGCCCCACCACAGACCGGCCGGGCCGAAACCGAGCGGGAAGGCAAGGAGCCAGCCGCCGAGAAAACCGACCCCCCAATAGCCGAAGGTCGCGAGCAGCATCGGGACGAAGGTGTCCTTGTAGCCACGCAACACGCTGGCGGCGATCACCTGCATCCCGTCGAACACTTGGAAAATCGCGGCAATCGCGAGAAGGCGCTGCGCAATCTGCACGGTCTCGTGGTTGGCCGGGTCGGCGATGTCGACATAAACCGCGATGATCGCCTCGGGGGCGGTCCACAGCACCACCGCCGCAGGAGCCATGAACCCGATCCCGAGCGTGAGCGCGACGAAGCCGGCCCGACGCGCCGCGAGCGCCTGATGGGCGCCGAGTTCGTACGCGACACGGACTGTCGCGGCCTGACCGAGCCCCAGCGGCACCATAAAGGTGATGCCAGCGCAATTAAGGACGAGCTGATGCGCGCCGAGCGCAGCCGGTCCCAATAGGCCCGTAAGTATGCCCGTAGTCATGAAGACGCCTACCTCGATCCCCCTCATCCCGCCGATCGGCAGACCGAGGCGAAGGATATTCGCCATCTCGATCCGGCTTGCGGCCAAGGCGTTGCGGAGCACCCGCAGGGCCGCTAGACGAGGCATGATGCGCGCGCACAGCGCCAGACCCGCGAGCATTAGCCAGTGATTGATGGCGCTTGCGTAGCCCGATCCCGCGACGCCGAGGGCAGGCGCGCCGAGATGGCCGAAGATCAGCACCCAGTTCAATGCCGCATTGCCGGCAATGCAGAGGAGGAGCACCGCCATCACCGAACGTGTATGCGACAGCGCGGCCAGCAGGCTGCGCATGACCGCAAAGCCGAGGAAAGCCGGCCCGCCCCAGGCAATCGCCCGCAGATAGCTGCCGATCTCGGCGGCAAGCGTGGCGTCATAGTCCAGCGCCCGCAGCAGGAGTTCCAAACTCGTCAGCACGGCGACAAAGGGCAGCGCCAACAGCAAGGCGAGCACCAGCCCGGCGCCGGCGACCCGACCGGCAGCGCGGCGGTCGCCGCCGCCGAGCGCATGCGCGGCAAGGGGTGCGACGGCGGAGAGGACCCCCTGCAGCGTCACGCCGCCGGTGAAATACAGCATCCCGCCGAGCCCTGCGGCGGCAAGCGGCATCGCGCCGAGCCGGCCGACCATCACCGTATTCGTGACAGCCATCGCCATCTGCGCGAGATTGCCCGCGGCGAGCGGCGCCGCGAGCGCAAGCGTCGCACGCAGTTCCGAGCGGATGCCCGACCCCGCGGCGCTGCGAAACCGACGATCGGCTGGATTGACCGGTTCCATCTGGCTCTCTCTGTTCTCCGTCACGGCGCCGCCGCCGATCTCCGAGAGAGGCCCTCGAAAAGGAAGAGCCCCGACCGGTACCGGCGGGGCCCCGTATCGTCGCGTGTTGGTCGTGTTCAGTGCACGCGCATACCCTCAAGCCCCACGGCAACGCCGCGCGAGTCGACAGTCGTCATCAGACGTGGGAATGCGCAAATCATGGGCATTTTGTAGAGCAGGGATGGGCTCACGTCAACCGCCTGCTACAGTGAGGTGTCCCCCGCACGGCACAAACGTTTGAGCGGGGATTACCAAGGCTCAAAGTTTAACGCCGGTGGGGATCCTCTCCTTCGCCGATCGGCGTTTCGAGACGGATCGGCTGCTTGGCGATCTTTAAAAGTTTGCGGACTTTTTCGAGCGGCACTGCCAGCTTTTCCGCAAGTTCTTCGGGGCTCGGCTCGCGGCCGATCTCGGGCAGCATCTGACGCGAGGTCCGCACCACCTTGTTGATCGCCTCGATCAAGCGTTCGGGGATATAGGTAGCGCTGTCACCAGCTTCCTGCTCGGCCATTCCTTGCCTCCTGGAGCCCGTCGCGGTGGAATCCGAGCCTCTCGAAATGATACGCACCTACCGCTAATCAACTCGTTCAGAGCACCCGAACCAATGAGAGGACCGCCGTGCTTGCCAATATCCCAGCGACCCAGAGCGTCATCGAAATCAAAGCGCCCGGCGGGCCCGAAATGCTGGTGCCGGCCACCAGGCCGGTGCCCGAGCCGAAGGCCGGCGAGGTGCTGATCCGGATCGCCGCCGCCGGGGTCAACCGCGCCGACTGCCTGCAGCGCATGGGACGCTACCCGATGCCGCCGGGGGCTCCCGACATACCCGGTCTCGAATGCTCGGGCACTGTCGTCAAGACCGGAGATGGCGTCTCGCAGTGGCAGGCCGGTGACCAGGTCTGCGCCTTGATGATCGGCGACGGATACGGCGAATACGCCGCCGCTCCGGCAGTGCAATGCTTGCCGGTGCCGGGCGGGGTCGGCCTCGTCGACGCCGGCGGGCTGCCCGAAACCTTCTCGACCGTTTGGACCAATGTGTTCGAGCGGATGCATCTGCAAGCGGGACAGGTCTTCCTGGTGCAGGGCGGGACGAGCGGCATCGGCATCACGGCGATCCAGCTCGCCAAGGCATTCGGCGCCAAGGTATTGGCCACCGCCGGCACCGATGAGAAATGCCGGGCGTGCCTCGATTATGGCGCCGATGTCGCGATCAATTACCGCACCCAGGATTTCGTGCAGGTCGGCAAGGAGTTCACCAATGGCCGCGGCGTCGACGCGATCCTCGATATGGTCGGCGGCAACTACATCCCGGCGCAACTCGACCTCTTGGCGCGCGAGGGCCGCCTGTGCTTTGTCGCACTGATGCAGGGCACCCGGGTCGAGGTCGATTTCGGGCTAATCCAGCGCAAGCATCTGACGGTCACCGGCTCGACCTTGCGCTCCCGCACTGTCGAAGAGAAGGCCGCGATCATCGCCGCTCTGCGGGAAAAGGTCTGGCCGCTTTGGGCGGCCGGCAAGCTGCGCGTGTTCACCTACCGGACCTTCCCGCTCACCGAGGCTGCCGAGGCGCATCGCCTGATGGAGTCGAGCCGGCATATTGGCAAGATACTCCTGGTCCCGTGACCGCCGTAGCCCCGGGGCCGGTTCCATGTTAAAAAATCATGACAATCGCTGGGACATAAGCGATTCTGATTGTTTATCAGGTACGCGGGGGCCTGCCGGCAACTCACCACGGAGACGACAATGGCTCTGATTGAAGACATGTTTAAGGGCAATGCGCTCACCGGTGTCGCCGTCGGCGCCGCGGCATTGTTTCTCGGCCCGACAGTTCTGCCGACGATCGGCCGGGCTCTGCGGCCCGTGGCCAAGACCATGATCAAAGGCGGCATCATGCTCTATCGCGAAACGGTCAACGGTATCGGCGAGTTGACCACGGACCTCGTTGCGGAAGCAAAGAGTGAACTCGAACAGGATCGGCACGACGGTCCCGAGGGGAATACGGCGCGCGGCGCTGCCGTCCATCGCGAAAGCTCGCGCGAAAAGCATTGAGCATGGCGCAGGAGGAGCCGGTTCCAAGCCGGCGCCGTTCGGGGCGCCTCGGGACGATCGTAACCGCGGTGCTGGCCGGTGTCGCGGGCGGTCTGATGGCACCGTTGATCCTGCCGCGACTGGAACGCAATCTCCGGCCGGCGACCAAGAGCCTGTTCAAGACCGGGATCGCGCTCTACGAGCGAGGGCGCGAGAAGGCGGCCGAGATGGGAGAGTTTGCCAGCGATATGATGGCCGAAGCTCGCGCCGAGTACGACGCCGAACAGACGGCCGAATACGACGCCGAACAGACGATGGGGGGTGCCGAGGGCGACCCGGTTGCCGCGATTGAAGTCGTGAGGCTGCGCGACCGGCCTGCCAGGGAGGCCGGCGCGCCGAATGCCTGACCTGCCGGCGGCCTGCATTAGCCATTTCACGGCACGGCGTTTGCGGATCAAGGTCCCGGAGAGACGGCGTAACATAGCTTTCTTCGATACTGTCGCCGACCGACTCGCGACCTGGGACAGCGTCGAGCGGGTCGAGACCAACCCGCTGACTGCCAGCGTGCTGATTTTCTTTTCCGACCCGGAGAAGCTGTTCCTAGAGGCGGTCGCCAAAAACGACCTCTTCGACATCGATTTTGATGCCGCGTTCAGGAATTCATCGAAGCCTGTCGTCACCGATGCAGCCGTACAATCATTCGATACCGCCGACGATGCGCTGCGCCGCTGGACAGAGAACTTGATCGACATGCGCAGCGTCTTTTTCCTGCTGTTATTTGCCGGCGGCGTATTCCAGCTGTTCCGGCGCAGGCTCGACACGCCTGCCCCGACACTCCTGTGGTACGCCGGCGACCTGATCGGGCTGTGGAGCGATCGTCCGGGTGACACGGCAGCCGCAGCTACGTCTGCACCGGCTCCTGGGCAGGCCGGGTGAACCGAATTGAGCCCTCCCGCCGTCCTGCCGATCCACACGGCGGTCCCCGGCCGTGCCCGCTTCAGTGTAGCGGGCCTGAAGCGCAATGACCGGGTAAAGCGCGCCCTGGAGGCAGGGCTTTCCGGTCGTGGAATTCGCTCGGTGATCGCCAGCGCCTCGACCGGAACAGTGCTGGTGTTATTCGAGACGGGGCGCGACCTGGTCGAGATCACGCGACGTCTGAGCGAGACAGCTGAGCGTGCCCTAGAGCCCGAAGCCCCGGGTGGTGGTTCCGACCGCCCATCCTGGCACGCAATGACGGCCTCTAAGGTCATTGGCGCGGTCGAAAGCCGCCCATCCGGATTGTCCGCAGCAGAGGCAGAGAGACGTCTAGTCGAGACCGGCGGCAACGCGATACCGCCGATAAGCAGCCGTACCCAGCTCGAGATATTGCTATCTCAGTTTCACAGCCTGCCGATTGCACTGTTGGCGGCAGGCGCGGTGTTGTCGATCGCCACTGGCGGGATTCTCGATGCTGCAATCATTCTCGGCGTCATCGGCCTCAACAGTGCGATAGGCTTTATTGCCGAGGCGCGCGCCGAGGAGACGATCGGTAGCCTCAGAGAGAGCCGCGCCCCAGTCTCGCGGGCAATGCGTGATGGAAAGGCATGCGAGGTGGCGGCCGAGGAGCTCGTGCCAGGTGACCTGATCGAATTGCGTCGGGACGAGCTCGTGCCGGCCGACGCGCGGCTGATCTCGGCCAATCGCCTGACGGTGAACGAGGCGATGCTGACCGGCGAAAGCAATCCTGCCGCTAAGGCGGCCAATACTGTAGCACCGCATTCCACAGCGATCGCCGACCGTCACAATATGGTATTCCGCGGAACGGTCGTGACGGGAGGTGCGGGACGAGCCGTTGTTACCGCGACTGGCCGCGAGACCGAACTCGGTCGCATCCAATCTCTATTGGGCTCCGAGGATCAGCCGACGACGCCATTGCAACGCCAGCTCGATGTGCTCGGCCGACAACTGGTGTTCGGATCGCTGGCGGCGTGCGGGATGTTTGCCGCAATCGGGCTGATTCGCGGGTTCGGCGTCTCGACACTGCTGAAGACCGTGATCTCGCTCGCAATTGCGGCGGTCCCAGAGGGTTTGCCGACGCTTGCCACGACGACCCTGGCCCTGGCGATCCAGGATCTACGCCTGCGTCGGATCATCATCCGTCGACTGAACGCCGTCGAGGGGCTTGCCTCTGTCGACGTTGCCTGTTTCGACAAGACCGGCACATTGACGCTCAACGACATGAGCGTCGTCCGCTTGTATTGGGGCGAGACACAGGCGCGACTGGCCGACGAGAAGTTCCAGACCGCAACCGGGGCCGTCGTCGATTGTACGACTGATCGGGAGCTCGCGCGCCTGCTCGAACTCGTAATCCTGTGCAACGATGTCGAGCTGCTCGATGCGGCGGCCGGCGATGCCAACGGATCGGCCACTGAGGTGGCACTCGTCAGGGCAGCAATACGGGCGGGTCTCGACGTCCAGACCGTGCGGTCCCGGCACCCGCGCCGCGCAACCATCGAGCGGGCCGAAGACCGTCGCTATATGGTCACAGTGCATGATGCTGCGACAGATCGAAAACTGGTGATTGTAAAGGGCGATCCCGGTGAGGTACTGGCGCTCTCCCGGTGGCGTCTGGACCACGGCATCGTCGCGCCTCTCGAAGCCAGGGATCGGCGCAGACTCGAGGCAGCAAACCTCGCAATGGCCGAGGACGCGTTGCGCGTGCTCGGGGTCGCTTATCGGACGACCGATGGTGAGGACCACGGCACGAGGATCAAGCAAGATCTCATCTGGGCGGGCCTCGTCGGCATGGCCGATCCGATTCGCAAGGGTGCATCGAACTTGATAGGCGCCCTGCGCCGTGCGGGGGTCACGAGCGTGATGCTGACCGGCGACCAACGCGCAACGGCAGTCGCAATTGCCGGCGAGCTGGGCCTTTCCAACGGCGGCCCGGCAGAAGTCGTAGAGGCCGGCCAGCTTGACGAATTCCAGACCACATCCGACGGCATTGCCGATCTGCCGCGGGTATTCGCGCGGGTCGCGCCGGGGCAAAAGCTGCAGCTGGTGAGAAAGCTGCAGCGTTCCGGGCGGGTCGTCGCAATGATCGGCGATGGAGTGAACGATACGCCGCCACTGCGCGCGGCAGACATCGGCATCGCTCTCGGACGCTCTGGGGTCGACGCCGCACGTGGCATCGCCGATGTCGTACTGCTCGACGACGATCTCGCCTCCCTCGCTGATGCGGTGGAGCGCGGCCGTACCGTCGCAATCAATATTCGCAAGTCGATCCGTTACCTGGTGGCGACCAATCTGAGCGAGATCATTTTCATGCTCGTCGCCGCCGCGGCGGGGCGAACGCATCCGCTG
>Ga0207693_10002030_pt1 | contig 17760 bp, 18 predicted proteins | sample LARL81metaG_FD_184347 | JGI IMG/M metagenome (GOLD analysis project Ga0207693, IMG submission 184347) | Corn, switchgrass and miscanthus rhizosphere microbial communities from Kellogg Biological Station, Michigan, USA - LAR L8-1 metaG... | ecosystem: Host-associated > Plants > Roots >...
GGTCCACCCAGCCTCGGCGAGCGCGACGGCGCACGCGCGGCCGATGCCGCGAGACCCGCCGGTGACCACCGCGACCTTCGACGTCATGCGCGGTCCTGGATCGGTGGGGGCATCGTCCATCGCATCGCGGTGGCGCCCCACGTGAGCCCGGCGCCGAAGGACGTGAACACGACGAGGTCGCCCTCACGCATCCGGCCGGCGCGATAGGCGCGGTCCAGCGCGATCGGGATCGACGCGGCAGAGGTGTTGCCGACCTCGGCGACATCGATCACCGCCTTCTCCGGCGGGATGTGCAGGCGCTCGGCGACCGCGGTCATGATCCGCGCGTTCGCCTGATGGGGGATCAGCAGGTCGACGTCGTCGGTGCTGTGCCCGTTCTTCTCCAGCACCTCGCGGCACGCGGCCGCCATCTCGGTCACCGCGCGCTTGAACACCTCACGGCCGTTCGGCATGAAGACGCGGTGTCTGCCCGCGGCCACGCTCTCGGCCGTCGGCGGCTCGCGGGAGCCACCTCCCGGCATGATCAAGATCTCGGCCGCGGATCCGTCGGCGCCGAGCACGGTGCCCTCGATGCCCGGCCGGTCGGCCGCTTGCACGACCGCGGCGCCGGCGCCGTCACCGAACAGGACGCACGTCTGCCGGTCGGAGAAGTCCAGGATCCGGCTGAAGATCTCGGCACCGATCAGCAGCACGGTGTCGGCCATCCCCGCCTCGACGAACCCGGTCGCGGTGGCGAGCGCGTACGAGAAGCCCGCGCAGACCGCGTTCACGTCGAACGCCGGGCACGACAGCCCGAGCTTCTGCTGCACCCACACCGCCGTCGACGGGAACGGCGTGTCGCCGGTCACCGTCGCGCAGACGATCAGGTCCACCTGGGCCGGCGAGACGCCGGCGGTCTCGAGCGCGCGGTTCGCCGCCTCGACCGCCAGATCGGAGGTCACGACGCCGTCCTCGGCGAAATGCCGGGCCTGGATGCCCGTGCGCTCGCGGATCCACGCGTCGTTGGTCTCAACCTTGTCCTCGAACCACGTGTTCGGAACGCGGTTGGGAGGTAGGACGGACCCGACGCCGGTGATGGTGGCGTGCCTGGTCACGGGCCTGAGGATATCGGACGGACCAGGCTCAGGCGACGACCGCGGCGGCGTCCTCGGGCGATGCGACCGCGATGCCGCTCAATGAGGGATCGATGCGTTTCAGCAGTTTGGTGAGCACATCGCCCGGCCCGGCCTCGACGAACCGCGTCGCGCCGGCGGCGGCGAGCGCACGCACGCCCTCCTCCCACCGCACGGGTGACACGACCTGCCGACCGACGAGCTCACGCAACGTCGACGCGTCGGTGACGAGTTCGCCCGTGACGTTGTCCGCGATCGGGAATACCGGATCGGACATATGGATGCGCGCGAGCACGTCGAGCACAGGCTGCACCGCCGGACGCATCAACTCCGAATGGAACGCGCCCGCGACCGGCAGTCGCACCGCGCGGACCTTCGCGTCCTTCGCCGCGGCCTCGAGCCGCTCGATCGCGGCAACCGATCCGCTCACCACCGACTGCACGGGGGAGTTGCGGTTCGCGACCACGAGCACGTCGCCGTCGCGCACCGTTGCGCACAGTTCCTCCGCCGCTCCGGCGTCGACGCCGAGCAAGGCCGCCATCGCGCCCGGCCGCTCCTCGCCCGCGCGCTGCATCGCGTCGCCGCGCACGACGACGAGTTGCAAGGCATCGGCCAGCACCACCGCGTCCGCGGCGACCAACGCCGCGAACTCTCCGAGCGAATGACCAGCGACGCCCGCGACATCCGTGAGCCCCGATGCGTGCAGCACGCGGAACGCCGCCACGTCGCAGGCGAGCAACGCGGGCTGGACGAATCCGGTCGTCTTCAGGGCTTCCTCATCGTGGCAACCCTCGACGATCGAGCGCCCGAGGGCCTCGGATGCCGTATCGAGCACCGCCAGTCCCGCGGGATGGGTGGCCCAGCCGTCGGCCATCCCGATCGATTGAGAGCCCTGCCCCGGAAACAACACCGCGGTGGTCACGGCTCCGGAGCCTACCGTCGCCTGTGACGGTCGCGTCACGAACGCGCGCGCAGGTTGCCAGCCCCGATGCCTCTCCTGTTGAATGACCGGGTTCCCATGGCCGAACGGGTGCAGCGCGCTCCTTCCCCAACGTCCCGATCTTCCCAAGGGACGGAAGGGGTTCTCGGGTTCCTTGGCCGCGATATGGCGGTCGATCTCGGAACCGCGAACACGCTTGTCTACGTTCGGGGCCGCGGCGTGGTGCTCAACGAGCCCTCCGTGGTCGCGATCAACACCCTCACCGGCACGGTTCTCGCGGTCGGCGCCGAGGCCAAGCGGATGATCGGGCGGACGCCGAGCCACATCCAGGCCGTGCGCCCGTTGAAGGACGGTGTGATCGCCGACTTCGACGTCACCGAGAAGATGCTCCGGTACTTCATCCAGCGTGTGCACAAGCGGCGGCTGCTCGCGAAGCCGCGCGTCGTCGTGTGCGTACCGAGCGGCATCACCGGCGTCGAGCAGCGCGCCGTCGAGGAAGCGACGATCGCGGCCGGCAGCCGCCGCGCCTACATCATCGAAGAGCCGATGGCCGCCGCGATCGGCGCCGGGCTCCCGATCCACGAGCCCACCGGCAACATGGTCGTCGACATCGGCGGCGGCACGACCGAGGTCGCGGTGATCTCGCTCGGCGGGATCGTCACGTCGACGTCGATCCGCATCGGTGGCGACGAGCTCGACGAGTCGATCATCCAACACGTCAAGAAGGAGTACTCGCTGTTGCTCGGCGAGCGGACGGCGGAGGCGATCAAGCTCGCGATCGCATCGGTGTTCCCGATGCCCGAGGAGCTCGTCGCCGAGATCAAGGGCCGCGACCTCGTCACCGGCCTGCCGAAGACGATCACGATCAGCGCCGAGGAAGTGCGGCGCGCGATCGAAGAGCCGGTGAACGCGATCATCGACGCGATCAAGACGACCCTGGACCGGACGCCCCCCGAGCTCGCGGCAGACATCATGGACCGCGGGATCGTCCTGACCGGCGGTGGAGCGCTGCTTCGCGGGCTGGACAAGCGCCTGCGCCATGAGACGGGCATGGCCGTGCGCATCTCCGACACACCGCTGCAGGCGGTCGTGCTCGGCTCCGGGAAGTGCCTCGAGGAGTTCGAGGTCCTCCAGCGCGTCTTGGTGAGCTCGAGCCAGCGGCGGTAGGCGCGTGGCGGCGCGCTCGGGACCCAGGAACACCCGCCTGTTGGTCGTCGCCCTGGTGGTGGCGTCGCTCACGATCATCACGATCGATTACCGCGAGGGCGATTCCGGCCCGCTGGCCGCGATGGGCCGAACCGCGCGCACCTTCATGGCTCCGCTCCAAGAGGCCGTCACCAATGTCACCCGCCCGGTCGGGAACTTCTTCTCCGGGGTCGCCCACCTCCCGAGCCTCGCCCAGGAGAACACCAACCTGAAGGCAGAGGTCGCCGACCTCCAAGCCCGGATCAATGCGACGTCGCAGATCGAGGCGCAGAACCTGGAGCTGCAGAACCTGTTGAACTTGAAGCAGAGCTTGACGCCCTCGTCGGTGGCCGCCGTCGTCATCTCGAACGGGATGTCGAACGTGAACTACTACATCACCATCGATCGCGGATCCAACGACGGCGTCCGTGTGAACGATCCCGTCGTGACGGGGAGCCAGGACGGCGCGCGACTCGTTGGGATCGTGGTGTCGACGACGCCGATCTCCGCGGACGTCCGTCTGCTGATCGACGAAGGGTTCAGCGTGCCCGGCCGACTCGCCACGTCGGGGGAGACAGGCCTCGTCGTCGGCAACGGCGATCAAGACATGACGATGCAGGACATCCCGGCGACGACGAAGTTCCCGTCCGGTACCGGGACGGAATCGGTGTTCACGATCAGCTACTCGGTCGGCGACCAGCACGGTCGATTCCCGCCCAACATCTTGATCGGGACCGTGTCGTCCGTCGTACAGGGAGGCGTCGAACCCGATGCGCAGGTATCGGTGCGACCCGCGGTCGACTTCTCTTCGTTGGAGGCCGTGCTCGTCTTACAGACCGCCAACGGGGGATCGGGCTGATGCGGCGCGTGCTCGCGCTCATCGCCGTCATCGTCACCGCGATCCTGCTGCAGTCCACGGTGTTCTCCCAGCTTCGGCTGCTCGGCGTCCGGCCCGAGCTGCTCTACCTGGTCACGATCCTCATCGCCTTGCAGGAAGGTCCCAACGAAGGCGCGATCGTCGGGTTCACGTGCGGTCTGGCGCAAGACATGCTGCTGGACCAGCCGATGGGGATCACCGCACTCACCCTCACGCTGCTGGGCTACGCGGTGGGGATGGCCCGCCAGTACATCGTGTCGCCCTCGCCCCTGGTCCCGACGATCGTGGTCGCGATCTCCACAGCGCTGGGCGTCGCTTTCTACGAGATCGTCACATTCCTTTTGGGGCAATTCGAGGCCGGCTTCACGTACGCTGTCAAGGTTGCGTTGTTGACCGCGCTGTACAACGCCGTCCTCACCCCGATCCTCGCCCCCTTGTTGCGGAGGATCGTCGAGGGTTCCCGACCGCGCAGGGTGGTGCGCCTGTAGATGGAGAAAGCCACGTCTCGCCTCCGCGTGCTCGCGTTGCTCGTGGTCGTGATGTTCTTGGCGCTTTCCACCCGTCTCTGGTTCCTCCAGGTGCTCGCGGCGCAGGGCTTCAACAAGGAAGCGCACGCGCAGTCGATCCGAACCGTCTACACCGACCCGCTCCGCGGCCAGATCCTGGACGCGACCAGCACCCCGACGCACCAGGTCGTGTTGGTTGGGAACCGCGAGAGCCTCGAGGTGCGGATCACGCCGAGCGATCTCGGCACACAGGGCGAGGCAGTCATCCTGCGCGTCTCGCAGATCACCGGCGTCCCCGTCGGCGAGATCGCGAAGACGCTGCAAGACCCCAAGTACCTGCCGACCCAGGCGATCCCCGTCGCGGAGTTCGTCTCGAAGAAGGTCAAGTACGCCATCGCGGAGCACCCGCAGCAGTTCCCCGGCGTGTCCGTCGAGAGCACGTTCGTCCGCTCGTATCCGATGGGAACGACGGCCGCACAGGTTCTCGGCTACACGGGATTGATCGATGCCACCCAGTACGCCGCATGGCAGAAGAACGGCTACAGCCCGAACGACATCGTTGGGAAGAACGGCGTCGAGTTGTCGTACGAGCAGTACCTCCGCGGCGAGCAAGGGATCACGAAGCTGCTCGTGAACTCCGACGGCGAGGTGCTCGGCACCGTCTCATCGACGAAGCCGACGCCGGGCGACGACATCCAGCTCTCGTTGAACGACCACATCGAGAAGCTCGCGCAGAAGGCGCTGCTCGAGGGGATGCAACACGCCCGCAGCTACCACGACCAGAACGGCTACGCCTTGCAAGCGAACGCGGGGAGCGTCGTGGTGATGGACGCGCACACCGGCGCCATCGTGGCGATGGTGTCGACCCCGAGCTACAACCCGCTCTGGTACGAGCGAGGCCTGACGACGCAACAGAGCAAGTACCTGAACAACGGCGACATCGGCGCGCTCCAGAACCGAGCCACCCAGCTCTCGTACACGCCGGGGTCGACGTTCAAGCCGATCACAGGCCTCGCAGCGGTGAAAGAGGGATACGCGTCACTGAGCGGCTACTACCCGTGCGTTGGGACGTATGTCAGTCCCGGCGACACGTCGGGCGCCCAGTTCGTCAACTGGACGACCGCCAACCTCGGGTACATGTCGCTTGGCGAGGCGCTCAAGGTGTCATGCGACACGGTCTTCGACGCCTTCGGTACCCGCTTCTACCAGACGTGGGCCAAGAACCCTCTGGGTCCGGACGCCTTGAACGGCGACCTTCAGCAATGGGGCTTCGACGAACCCACCGGCGTCGACCTCCCGGCGGAGACCTCGGGCCTCGTGCCCGACCCGGGGTGGGCGAGCGGGCAGAAGACGTTGTTCCCCTACGGCTGGGTGCCGGGCGGAGACATCCTCACGATGATCGGGTCCGGCTACGTGCAGGTAACGCCGCTTCAGCTCGCACGGGCCTACGCCGCGATCGCGAACGGCGGACACCTCTGCACCCCGCACGTCGCGGCGCAGATCATCACGCCCGATGGAACGGTCGTGAAGAAGGTCGGTGGCGACTGCAGCGACACCATCCCCTACACCGCCGACCAGCTGAGCTATATCCGTGGCGCCTTGCGGAGCGTGGTCCAGGGTGGCACCGCGACGTGCGCGTTCCAAGGATTCCCGTTCTCGCAGGTTGCCGTCGCCGGTAAGACGGGAACGGCCGAGCGCGGCGGCACCAACAAGGGCGGCGTCCCCAAACAGGACACATCCTGGTTCGCGTCGATGGTTGGCCCGAACCCCGATAAGCCCGACTATGTGATCGTGACGATGGTGGAGCAGGGAGGGTTCGGCGGACAGACCGCCGCCCCGATCACCCGTCAGGTGATCGACGGCCTCTACCCCAAGATCGGCGACGCGAGCAGCCCGAGCTGCGTGACCCCAGACCGATAAACGATGGACCTGGTCGCCAGTCGCACGTTCGCGCAGGAGCGCCGCCCGATCCGCCACGTCGACTGGTTCCTCCTGCTGATCACGCTCGGCTTGTGCGCGGTCGGTCTGCTGCTCGTGTATTCGGCGACCAGCCAGACGCTTCGCAATATGGGCCTTGACGCGTTCGACCGTACCGACAAGCAGGCCATCACGATGGTTCTCGGCGCCATCTTCGCGATCGCGATCGCGGCGTTCGACTATCGGTTCCTCAAGATCTACGCCGGGTTCATCTACATCGGGTCGGTTCTGTCGCTGATCCTTGTCCGCATCCCGGGGATCGGGTCGACGGACATATCCGGCACAGCGCAGCGCTGGTTCGCGGTCGGTCCGTTCCAGATCACGCCTTCGGAGTTCGCGAAGCTCGCCGTCATCCTCGCGCTGGCCGCAGTCCTCGCGAACATCCGCACGCCCGAGCCGACGATCCGCGACATCGGCAAGGTGCTGTTCCTCGCGGGGATCCCGCTCGCGCTCGTGTTCCTCGGGCCGGACATCGGCACCTCGATCACGATCACCGCGATCGTCGTGGGGATGCTGATCGTCGCCGGCACGAAGCTTCGGCATCTCCTCGTGTTGGTCGCCGTCGGGATCATCAGCATCGCGCTGGTCTTCCAGACCGGCGTGATCAAGGACTTCCAACGCCAGCGACTGACCGCCTTCCTCGATCCCGCAAGCGTGCCCGCCGACGTTCGCTACAACCTCGACCAGTCGCTGATCGCGGTCGGATCGGGCGGGATCTTTGGGAAGGGGTACCTGGAAGGCATCCAGACGAACCTGGACTACGTGCCCGAGCAGCACACCGACTTCATCTTCACGGTCGCCGGTGAGGAGTTCGGGTTCGTGGGCGGGATCGCGCTGCTCGCGCTCTACGCGATGCTCATCTGGCGCGCGATCCGGATCGCGTGGCTCGCGAAGGATCCTTTCGGGACCTACGTGGCGACGGGGATCGCGTCGATGTTCGCGATCCAGATGTTCGTCAACGTGGGGATGGCGATCGGCATCATGCCCATCACGGGCATCCCGTTACCGTTCCTGTCGTACGGCGGGACGTCGATCCTGGCGAGCTTCGGCGCGATCGGGCTGCTCGAGAGCATCCACATGCGCCGGTTCACCTGATCGCGCTACGCGACCGCCAGCGACCAGAGGAACGTCGACCCCTCGGGGCCCGTCTGTTCGAGCGTGACGTCGCCGCCCATCGCGTGGGCGGACAGCCGGGCGAGCGACAGCCCGATCCCGATGCCCTGATGGGTGCGCGTCGACAGATGCTCCGCCTGTTCGAGGGGTTCGAAGATCCGGGCTTGCGCGGTCTCGTCGATGCCGGGGCCTTGATCGATCACGCGGACCTGGACGCCGTTGGCGTGTGTGACCTTGACCGTCACGGTTCCGTCCGGCGGGCTGAACGCCAGCGCGTTCGCGACGAGCTCGTCGAGGATCCGCATACCCGCGGCACGGTTCGATGTGGTCATCGCGGGGACCGGCTCGGCCTCGACGACGATCCGCGGATCGCTGGCGGCGATCTCACGGACGAGGTCGGTCACGTTGAGCCACTCCGTCAGGCCGGTCTCGATCACGCCTTCGAACCGCTCGACCAGCCGGGCCAGACCCTCGGCGCGCAGGACGAGGGTCTGGAGCGCCTCGTCGACCTCTTCGGGAGGCATCTGGCCCCGTCGCATCGTCTGCGCGATCGCCAGGATGACGGTCACCGGCGTCCGGAGCTCATGCCCGACCCGGCCGATCAGCTGCTGGCGGTGGGCGGCTCGCTCGAGGAGCGCTTCCTGCGCCATCTCGAGCTGGCGTGCACGTCGGCGCTCGCGGTCCAACGCGTCGGTCAACTCCTCGATCACCACGGGGGTGACCTCGGGGGACAGCGGCGCGCCGCCGCTGACGGCCTCGCGCACCGCGTGCACGATCGCGTCGCCGTCGGAGTCCTTCAGCACGTATCCGGCGGCGCCGGCGACGAGCATCTCGCGGACCGCCCGCTGCTCTTCCATGCTGCTGAGCGCCACGACGCCGACGTTCGGCCGCGCGGCCTTGAGCCGGCGGGTCGCCTCGATCCCATCCATCTCGGGCATGCGGACGTCCATCAGGACGACGTCGGGCATCAGCCGGACGGTCATCTCGACCGCCTCGGGGCCGGTGCGGGCCTGGCCGATCACCTCCAGGTCCTCGCCGGACAGAAGGAACACCAAAGACTCTCGGAACCCATCGTTGTCGTCGACGACGAGCACGCGGATGCGTTCCGAGGCGCCGAGGGGGGCGGTCGCGCTCACCTCGGGAGCATCGGCCCCGCGCTCGCCCGGGGCTATCCAGCCGATGCCCGGTTCGGGCTGGGGACACGGGCGTGGGCTAGATAGCCCACACGGGCTACCTCCCAGGCTCCGGCTGGGCCGCTGGTATGCTCGATCCAGATGTGACCGCTGGGTCCGACCGAGGATCCGTGCGGTGCAACGAACCAACGTCGAGGCGGCGCGCGATCGCCGACGGCTGCCACCCGGGCGCCTCAGCAAGATCGCGAACGCCGGAACGAGGAACGTACTTGGTGCGACATGCACGTCGCCCGGCGCGCGGGACATCCCGCAGCGCGGGTCCACACGCAGCACCCGCCGCAACCGCCCGCACCACGCGGTGCGAACAGGCGAACGTTCCCGATCCGACACACGCCCCTCGCGCGACGCGAGAGGAGTGATCCGTTCCATGGATCAGGAAACAACCCCTGCGGCAACGACCGCGGAACCGTCGGACGCACCAACGCGTACCGACGAGCAGTCCACCACCGCACGCCGCCGCAACTCCAGCTGGGGCAAGGTGCAGGTGACCACCAAGACCGACGAGCCCGTCACCGTTCCACCGGTGAAGACGGAGTCGGTGAAGACGGAGCCGAAGCGCGAGCCGGTTGCGCCGAAGAGCGAGCCGGCGCCGAGCCGTTCATCTCGATCGGCCTCCAGCGAGGCCGCGTCCACCGAGGCGCCGGAGCGGCCGAAGCCACAGCCACAACGCCAGCCTCGTCAACCGCGACAGGCCGACAACGGTGACGCCGGGTCCTCGGATGCCGGCGCCTCTGAGGGATCGGACGCAGCCGAGGGAACCTCCGGACCCTCGACGGCCGCGCGTCGTCGCAGGCGCCGCGGCGGCCGTGGACGTGGACGCGGTGGAAGCGGAAACGCCACCGCGACCGAGGAAGCCACGGACGCCGATGCGCCGGCCGAGGAGAAGACCGAGCCGAAGCCGCGTCAGCCGAAGCCGCGCCAGCCCAAGGCCGAGCCTGCCGCCGGCGACGAGGCGGCTGCTTCGAAGCCGGCGGAGTCGGCCGAGGATGCCCAGTCGTCGACGGGACCGAAGAAGCGACGCCGTCGCGGCGGCCGTGGACGCGGCGGCAAGAAGCCCGCGGCCACGACCGAGACCGAGACGGAAGCCGCCGAGGCCCAGCGGGACGAGGCAACGCCGGACGCCGACGAAGCCGGCGCGGCGAAGCCGCGCCGGCGCAGGAGCGGCAAGCGGCCCGACCAGCCCGCCGCCAAGGATGCGCCCAAGAGCAAGAAGCCCAAGACGATCGAGGAGCAGATCGCTGCCGGCGGTCCGACCCGGGGCATCCGCACCACGCGCAGCCGCACCGGCCGGGATGGCCGCCGCCGCCGCGAGCAGGCGCCGCCGCCGCCTCGCATCACCGACAAGCTGATGGCCATCACCGAGCACGGCGAGCGCGACCAGATCGCCGTCCTCGAGGAAGACGTCCTCGTCCAGCACTACGTGACCCGCGCCGGCGCGACCTCGATGGTCGGCAACGTCTACCTCGGCCGCGTGCAGAACGTCCTTCCCGGCATGGAGGCGGCGTTCGTCGATGTCGGTCGCGGCCGCAACGGCGTCCTGTATGCCGGCGAGGTCAACTACAGCCCCGAGGACATCGAGGGCCCCGCACCGCGGATCGAGCAGCTCCTCAAGGCCGGCCAGTCGGTCATGGTCCAGGTGACCAAGGATCCGATGGGCGGCAAGGGTGCGCGTCTGACCGCGAACCTGTCGCTCGCGGGCCGGTACCTCGTCCTCGCCCCCAACCAGAACCTGCAGGGCATCAGCCGCCGCCTCGGCGACGACGCCCGTAAGCGCCTCAAATCGATGCTCAAGCGCGTGAAGCCGCCTGAGCACGGTGTGATCGTGCGTACCGCCGCCGAGGGAGCGACCGAGGAAGCGCTCGAGGCAGATCTTCGCCGTCTGCTCGACATCTGGAACGACATCCAGAAGAAGGCGAAGAAGGACAAGGCACCGACGGTTCTGTATGAGGAGCCGGAGCTCACCGTGCGCGTCGTGCGCGACCTGTTCACCGACGAGGAGTTCAAAGGCCTCGTCACCGACTCACGCCGTGTCTACGACAAGATCGAGGGGTACCTCAGCGAGGTCGCTCCCGACCTCGCGCAGAAGGTCACGATGCACGAGGGCTCGCTCCCCGTGTTCGAGGAGCACCGCATCGTCGAGCAGATCCACAAGGCGCTCGACAAGAAGGTCTGGCTGCCCTCAGGCGGCTACCTGTTCATCGAGCGCACCGAGGCGATGACGATCGTCGACGTCAACACCGGCAAGTCGGTCGGCAAGACCAACCTCGAAGCGACGGTCGTCAACACGAACCTCGAGGCGGCCAAGGAGGTCGCGCGCCAGCTGCGGCTGCGCGACATCGGCGGGATCATCGTGATCGACTTCATCGACATGCTCCTGGAGAAGAACAAGAAGCAGGTCGAGGACACGATGCGCGAGGCGCTCGCCCTGGATAAGACGCGCTCGCAGGTGTTCGAGATCGGGCCGCTCGGCCTCATGCAGGTGACGCGCAAGCGGGTATCCTCCGGGCTGGTCGAGTCCTTCTCAGAGACCTGCCCCACCTGCGAGGGCCGGGGCATCATCCTCACCTACGACGTGCACTGATCGACCTGTTCTGGATGCGAAAGGAACCCTTCCCATGTATGCGGTGATCAAGACGGGCGGCAAGCAGCACAAGGTGCAGGAGGGCGACGTGATCGAGGTCGAGAAGCTCGTCGGCCCCGACGAGACGCTGACCTTCACGCCCCTGCTCGTGGTCGACGACGACGGGAAGGCGCACACGGGTCAGGCCGCCTCCAAGGCGACCGTCACAGCCAAGGCGGTCGGCGAGAAGAAGGGCGACAAGGTTCACGTCGTGAAGTACCGGCCCAAGACCGGCTACTCGAAGAAGACCGGCCACCGCCAGCAGTACACGTTGATCGAGATCTCGGGCGTGAAGCTGGGCTGACCGGCCCGGAGCCGATTGGTACCCTGGAGAACCTATGGCACACAAGAAGGGCGGCGGCTCGTCTCGGAACGGGCGCGATTCCAAGGCCAAGCGCCTCGGAACGAAGGTCTACGGCGGCCAGGTGGTCACCGCGGGCTCGATCATCGTCCGCCAGCGCGGCACCCGGATCCACGCCGGTGAGGGCGTCGGCAAGGGCGGCGACGACACGCTGTTCGCGATGCGCGCCGGGCAGGTGCGCTTCCACGAGTCGCGCGGCCGCACCTACGCGGTCGTCGATCTCGTCTCGGCCTAACCACCGTTCTGGCGGGCCGCGGCGACCGCGGCGCGCGTCTCCTTGACCCACACCTCGAGATCGTCGCCGACGATGTTCACCGCGTTCGCGAGGTAGCCGGCGTTGCGCCGGCGCTGCTTGCGCTTGGACGGCGCACGGTTGCGGTTGAAGGGCCCGATCAACGTCGGCGGTGGTTCGTCGGGCGCGGACTGGTCGGGATGCAGCGGCGGCGGCTTGCTGAAGTAGAAGGCGGTCACGCGCTTGTCGCCGTCCTCCACGGAACGGACCAGGAGCACGGGCGAGCCCCAGATCCGCTTCACCCGCTCGATCGTGATGAGCGCGATCGAGCGGATCCCGAGGCTCGGCGAGTCGAACCGGATCGCCTGCTCTTCCAGCGTGAGCGTGCCCTCGACATCGTCGGGGGACCGGTCCAGCTGGACCATCCACACCCTGGTCGGCTCCGGCATGCGCCTATCTTGCCCTTCGGCGCCCGCGGCGACCACCTACCCTTAGCCCATGGCGTTCGTGGACGAGTGCACCCTGTTCGTCACCTCCGGGAAGGGCGGTGACGGCTCCGCGTCGATGCATTCCGAGCCGTACAAGGCCCGAGGCGGCCCCGACGGCGGAAACGGCGGCCACGGCGGCTCCGTGATCCTGGAGGTCGACACCGGCGTCCACGATCTCTCCTGGCTCGCAGACCACCCGCACCAGCGGGCGGTCGCCGGGAGGTCGGGCCGCTCGGCCAAGCGTGAGGGACGCGACGGCGACGACCTCGTGCTTGCCGTTCCCGACGGGACCGTCGCGTTCGACGAGCGAGGGCTGGTCGCGGACCTGGTCGGCGACGGCGCCCGAGCGATCGTGGCGGCCGGCGGGCGCGGCGGCCGAGGGAACGCGGCGATCGCGACGTCGCGCAACCGGGCGCCACGCGTCGCCGAGCCGGGGGAGTCGCCCGAGGAGCGGACCCTGCGCCTGGAACTCCGGACCGTCGCCGATGTCGGGCTCGTCGGGCTGCCGAACGCCGGCAAGTCGACGTTGTTGTCGCGGCTCACCGCTGCGAAACCGAAGATCGCCGCGTACCCGTTCACGACGCTGACGCCGAACCTTGGGGTGGCGGGCGACGACGCGGAGCGGTTCGTGGTCGCCGACGTCCCCGGGCTGATCGAGGGCGCCGCCGCGGGCAAGGGCCTCGGGCACCGGTTCCTCCGGCACATCGTGCGGTGCCGGGCACTCGTGCTCGTCGTCGACCTGTCTGCCGAAGACCCGGCCGCGGATCTGGCGGTGTTGCGCGCCGAGCTCGAGGCCTACGACCCGGCGCTCGCCGCGCGGCCCGCCGTGGTCGTCGGCACGAAGGCCGATCTCGTCGATGACGCGGCAGAACGCGCGGCAGCGCTGGGCGGCGGCGTGAGGGTCGTCTCGGCGATGACCGGCGACGGGATCGACGCGTTGCTGGAACGGCTCGGGCTCCTCGCGCGTGAGGCCGCGGCGGCGGAGCCGCCGCGGCAAGCCACCGTGGTGCTGCGCCCCGGTCGTCCCCGGTTCACCGTGACCAGGACAAGCGCCGGGTGGGAGGTGTTGGGGGCGAAGGTCGAGCGTTGGGTCATGGAGACGGACCTGGACGACGACGAGGAGGTGGCTCGCCTCCAGGCCCGGCTCAAGAAGGAGGGCGTCGACCGCGCGCTCGCGGCGGAGGGCGCCAAGCCCGGCGACGACGTGTCGATCCGCGGCCGGGTCTTCGAGTACCAGGCCGACCCCGAGCCGGGGCAGACTGCGAGCGAGGAGGAAGCGCCCGCAGATGCCTGACCGGCAACGACTGCTCGACGACGAAGCCGCGGGCGCCGCCGTGTTCGGCGCGGTCGTCGCCACCATCCCGGACAGCCGATGGAACGAGCCCACCGTGACGCCGGCTGGCTGGACGCCCGTCGTCGTCCTCGCGCACGTCGCGGGCTGGCTCGACGAGTGCTCGGAGGTGCTCGAGGCGATGCGCGCCGGCATCTGGGATCCCGACACGCGCGAGGAGCCGGTGGAAGCGATCAACGCACGGCAGGCGTCGCAGGCGGCCGCGCTGACCCCGTCAGAGGCACAGGCGAGCATCGCGGCCGCCCGCGTTCGAGCCCGGGCCGCTTGGTCGGGGCTCCCCGAGCTCACCCCCGCTGCGTGGAGCTGGTTCGAGGAGTCCGGTCCCAACCACTACGCCAAGCACGTGCATGACCTGTCCGCGTGGCTCGCCGGCGCCGCGTCAGATCCCGACGTCGGCGCGATGCTGCAAGCAGACGCCGAGGGCTGGGTTTCGTTCGGCGAGCTCATCGAGGCCGCCGATCCTTCCGCTCGCGACGCCGAGGGTTGGTCGATCACGGATGTCTGCTTCCACGTCGCCGCGTGGTTCGGCAAGGGCGCGGACTGCGTCGAGCACGACGCCGGCTGGGGTCCGCCGTGGGAGTCCGACGCCGACCGTCCCACCGAGGAGGTCAACGCAGCCATCCTCGCTCGGTCCCGCCAGATGACCCTCACCGAGGCTCGCGCCGCGCTGAACGACGCCCGAGATCGTCTCCGCGCCGCATTCTCCGCGCAGACGCACCCTTCCGCCGACGTCAAGGACGTCTTCAAGGAATGCACCGTGGACCACTACGCGGAACATGTGCCGATGCTGCGTCGCCTCACCGGTTCCGAGGGGTCTGTGGCCTAGACTCCGCCCGATGGGAACACGCCTGGGCGTCATGGGCGGGACGTTCGATCCCATCCACGTCGGTCACCTCGTGACGGCCGAAGAAGCCCTCCACCAGTTCGCGCTGGACGAGGTCGTCTTCGTGCCCACCGGCCGTCCGTGGATGAAGGAACACGACGTCGTCGCCACCGCGGAGGATCGATACGCGATGACCGCGATCGGGATCGAGCCCGAGCCGCGGTTCCACGTGTCGCGCCTCGAGGTCGATCGTGGCGGCGCGACGTACACCGTCGACACCCTGCGGGCGCTGCGTGACGAGGTTGCCGGCGCGGAGCTGTTCTTCATCACCGGCGCCGACGCGATGCTCGAGATCATGCGATGGAAGGAGCCCGAGACCGTGTTCGACCTCGCCCACTTCATCGCGGCGACGCGGCCCGGCTACGACGTTGCGGCGTTCGACGCCATGCCCGACGTCACGGTGATGCAGATCCCGGCGCTCGCGATCAGCTCGACCGACATCCGGGCACGCGTGCACGAAGGCCGCCCGATCCGCTTCCTTGTTCCGGAAGGCGTCGAGGCGCATATCCGCGCGCAGGGGCTCTACCGTTGAGCGACGACCAGCTGCAGCCGTCCCGCGCGTCGCGGTCGGCGCGCGTCGAGAAGCGCTGGCGCATCCAGGCAGCCGTCGTGCTCGGGCTGGTCGTGTTGCTCATCGCGATCGCGATGCTCGCCGGCAACGGCGGGAGCACACCGTCTGCCTCACCGACGCCGCTGCCCTCGGCCGCGCCGAGCGGCGCCGCGAAGCCGGGCGATCTCTTGGCGTTGTCGATCGCGGGAGCGCCGAGCGCCCTCGCGGCGACGATCGGAGGCGGCGACGCTGATGCCGCGGTGATCGTGCCGCCCGATCTGACCTTCGTGATGCCGGGCTCCGGCGAGATGAACTCCAACAAGATCCAGGACCTGCCCGGTGACCAGATGCAGATCGGCGTGTCGAACATCGGCGGCGCCTGGGACGGGCACTACGCCACGATGGACCTCGACCGGTTCGGGGGAGTCGTCGACCGGCTCGGCGGCCTGAACGTGAACCTCTCCGACGCCTACCCGGCTGGTAACGAGGACCTCGGCCCCGGACCCACTCAGTTGAGTGGCGCCCAGGTGGTCTCATTGCTCAAGACGCGGGCCGACGACACGTCGGCGCGGTTCGCCGATGTACTGACCGCGTTCCTGGCGGCGAAGCCGGCGATGTCGCCGACCGACTTCAGCAGCACCGACGACGCGCAGGCCGCGGCGGCGCTGTTGGCCGCCGGCGAGACACGCGTGGAGATCATGCCGTCGGAGGTGGTCGGGGGCTCGATCCTGTCGATCGCGCAGCCGGATCTCGATCAGCTGATGACCCAGTTGTTCGGGACGACGCCGCCCTCGCGTGCCGAGGTTCGCAACGGGAACGGCAGCCCGGGTGTGGGCGCCACCGTCGCGACGCAGCTGATCCCCGCCGGATTCCGCATCGTCCTGAGCGAGAACGCGGATAACTTCGACTACAAGACCACCGAGGTGGTCGCCAATGGAACCGACAACGAGACCGAGGCCGCCAAGGCGCTCGATGCCCTCGGGGTCGGGAAGATCGTGGTGTCCCAGATATCATCGGGACTGGCCGACGTCTCTGTCACGGTCGGCCAGGACTATCACGGATGACGGACGTCGGAACGGTATCGCGGGCGATCGCCCTCGCAGCGACGGAGGCCGCCCGCGACAAGCAGGCGACCGACGTCGTCGTGCTCGATGTGGCCGAGCTCTTGTCGATCACGGACTACTTCGTGATCTGCTCGGCCTCGTCGGACCGCCAGATCAAGACCGTGATCCAGGCGATCGAGGAGAAGGTCCGGCGTGACCTCGACCTTCGCCCCGTTCGCCGCGAGGGCGAGAGCGACGCGGGGTGGGCGCTCCTGGACTACGTCGACGTGGTCGTGCATGTCTTCGGTGAGGAAGAGCGCGCGTACTACGACCTCGAACGGCTCTGGAGGGATGCGCCGCGGCCCGGTTGGGCGGTGGAGAGCGCGGCGCGCAGCGCCGGCTGAGCCCTTATGGGAGGTAGGCGTCGAGCGCGTCGACGTCGTACGGCGTCAGGTACAACAGCGCGATCCGGCCGGCCTCGTCGAACCGGAAGACGCCGTGGATGGTCGTCTCGAGCCGCGGCGGCTGCACGCCCGCGGCGGTGAACGTCGTGCGCGCGAGCACGTCGAGGTTATCGTCTGAGCCCATCAGCTCGTCCACGCGGATCGAGCTGGGCTCGATGTGCGCGGCGACGCCCGCCTCGAGCTCACGCTTCGTACTCGAGAGGCTTCATCAACAGCTCACTCATCAACGTCACCCCCGGCGACCAGCGCCGACCCGGCGTCGGCTGCGTCCGCCGATCGTAGGAACGCGCGGGGATGCCGCATCGGCCCTGCGGCCATGGCCGAACGGCGGAAGGGCTGGAACGGGCGGACGTGCGGGTAGACTTGGCGATTCCGGGCCCATAGCTCAGCTGGTAGAGCGCATGGCTGGCAGCCATGAGGTCAGGGGTTCGATCCCCCTTGGGTCCACAAGCCGCAGGTCAAAGTCATGTTGCCTCGCCCCAGGCAGTGACCGAGGCTCTCGTCAGGAAGCCACGGTAAGCGCCGCAGGGGACGACCAACCGCTTGGCTTGCCGTTGGCGTTGTAGACGCGCGACCGGAACTGCAACGTGCCGGCTCTGTTCGCCGTGTAGGTGATCGAGCGTTTCGAGCTCTTCGATCGGAATGTCATCCATCCGCGACCGTCGAACCGCTTCGCGTAGTCGTACCTGAAGGCACGGGGCGCGGATTTCGATGCCGCGAAGACAGTAACGGAGTCCCCCACGGATGTGGAGGTCGCGCTCAACCGAACTCGGACCTGCACGAGGCCATGCATGTAGGGATGGATGGTGCAGTGATAGGGGAAGGTGCCCGCAGCGAACATGGACTCGGTCGCGTGCATGTACGT
>Ga0207693_10002031_pt1 | contig 17753 bp, 15 predicted proteins | sample LARL81metaG_FD_184347 | JGI IMG/M metagenome (GOLD analysis project Ga0207693, IMG submission 184347) | Corn, switchgrass and miscanthus rhizosphere microbial communities from Kellogg Biological Station, Michigan, USA - LAR L8-1 metaG... | ecosystem: Host-associated > Plants > Roots >...
CGGCTGATCGAGCGCTGCCGCGCCGATCCCGACATCCACGACGTCGCGCTCACCACCGAGGAGGAGGGGGTCGCGCTCGCGGCCGGCGCCTGGCTCGGCGGCGAGCGTTGCGCGCTCTTGATGCAGTCGAGCGGCGTCGGCAATTGCGTCAACATGCTCTCACTCGCGCGCACCTGCCGCTTTCCGCTGCTGATGTTCGTGACCATGCGCGGCGAATGGGAGGAGTTCAATCCGTGGCAGCAGCCGATGGGCGCCATCGTCGAGCCGGTATTGAAGCTGTGCGACGCGGAAGTCTATCGCGCGAGCAAGTCGGAGGAGGTTGAGGGCCTGGCCGAGCGCGCGGTACAGCAGGCCTTCGGCGGCGAGCGCATCGTCGCGCTGCTGCTGTCGCAGCAGCTGATCGGCAAGAAAGTGTGGACCAAATGAGGCTAGGACGATGAGTCTTGCGCGCCGCGAAGCCATGGCCGCGCTGATGAAAGACCGCGGCAAGGATCTGCTGGTGGTGCCGGGGCTGGGCTCGACCACCTGGGATCTCGCCGCCGCCGGCGACGACCCGCGCAATTTCTACATGTGGGGCGCCATGGGCGGCACGGCCATGATCGGGCTCGGCCTCGCGCTGGCGCAGCCGCAAAAGCGCGTCGCGGTCATCACCGGCGACGGCGAGATGCTGATGGGACTCGGCGCGCTTGCCACCATCGGCGTCAAACGTCCGGGCAACCTCGCGGTTATCGTGTTCGACAACGGCGTCTACGGCGAAACCGGCGGTCAGCCGAGCCATACCGCAGGGGGCGTCGACCTCACCGCCGTCGCGCGCGCCGCCGGCTTTGTCACCTGCCTCGATGTTGATGATGAGGTCGGCATCGCCGATCTCGCCGGACGCCTGAAGGTATTCAGCGAGACATTGTTCGCCCGCGTCGTTATCGATGCCGACGAGCCGCCGCGCGTGCTGCCGGAAAAGGACGGCGTCGCGCTCAAGCACCGGTTCCGCGCGGCGCTCGGCCTGAAACCCTGATGGTGCAAGGGTTTTGGCGGGCCGCCCGTCCTGGACAGCCCGCGGGCGGGCCTTTATAACGCCCCGCGCTTCCGCGTCCCGCTTCGCGGCGGGGCCGGCGCCCAGGTAGCTCAGTTGGTAGAGCACATGATTGAAAATCATGGTGTCGGTGGTTCGATTCCGCCCCTGGGCACCACCCATCTTTCGAAATTCAGACTTGCCCGAACGCTCGCTCCGCGCGGGTGATTACGCGGCCCACTTGGCGAGACGCGTGGCCGAAATCGTCCTCGAACGTCGCCAGCACGGGTGTCATGACGCGCACGACACGGAGAGATCACCATGATGGCAGTCATTTTCGAAGTTCGGCCGGCAGACGGCCGCCAGGACGATTACCTCGGAATCGCGGCCTCGTTACGTGCCGACCTCGATAGCATCGACGGGTTTATTTCTGTCGAGCGATTCCAGAGCCTCTCTGATCCGAAGAAATTATTATCATTATCGTTTTGGCGTGATGAAAAAGCCGTCGAAAAATGGCGCAACCATCCCAGTCATCGCGAGAGCCAAATAGAGGGGCGAGCTGGAATCTTCTCCGACTACCGATTGCGCATCGCTGCCGTTGTTCGCGACTACGGCAAAGCGGATCGGGCCGAGGTGCCCGATGATTCACGCGCAATCCACGATCGCCAGCCCGCTCCATAACGCGAAAGTGACCGGATCGGCGCGGCCGATCGCTACGGGTCCGTTGCCCAATCGCGACGCGCGCCATCAGCCGGTCACGGCCACGCCTTGTATTTCGATCATAATTGCCGGGTCGGCAAAACCCGACACCGTGATCGCGGCGCTGGCAGGAAAGTCGTCCCCAAAAATTTCGGTGCGCAACTCGGTCATGCGCGTCGTATACCGCGAATCGATCACAAATACCGTCATCGTCACCATGTCTTTCAATGTGCATCCCGCTTCCGCCAACGTTTTCTCGATATTGCGGAAGGTCTGGCGGCATTGCGCGTCGAAATCGCCGGCCAGCGTCTTTCCGGTATCGTCCTTGGCGCCGGTGTGACCTGCCAGCCAGATTGTGCGGCCCGCGCTCTGCGTAATGACGGCCGGCGAAAAGGCGCGCGTTTTCTGCCAAGTGCCGCGTACAAAATCCTTCTTCACGTCGTTCTCCTCGATTGCAATTTGGCAGAGCCCGGCGCACCGCGCCGGGCTCTCGGCGCTACCGAAACGTCATTTGCCAAACGGCTTTTCCGTGTCGAGCCGTTTCTTGGCTTCCTGGGCGACCGATAGATCGAAAAGCTGTTCACGAGTCACTTTCTTCTCCACGTATTTGAAATAATCCGCCCAGTAATCCTGCATCGCCATGATCGAATCGATCGGCGGAACGCCGTCCTCACTGGTGTAAGACCAATAGGGCGCGATCGCCTTGATCAGCTCGGGCTTATTGAGGAAGGTATTTTTTGCCAGGAACTCGAGAATGTCCTTGTTGGCATCGGGCGCCGTGGCGGCGGCGTCAAATTCCTTGACGCCTTGCAAGTACGCCATCGCGAAACGCACCAACACGTCACGCTTGTCTTTGACGAAATTCTTGTTGGCCGCGTAGACGCCGATCGAACTGTTCGGCTCGATCTGGTCGCCGTTGGCGACGATCGGACCCCATTTGTTATTCTGCGCAAAAAAGCCGAACTGGTAGGCCAGGTCGGTCAAGTCAACCTGTTTCTGGCCGAGCATCTTCATCAGGTCCGGCTGCGACACGCCGACGATCCAGGTCACGTCCTTGCGCGGGTCGAGCCCCGCCTTCTGCAGCGCGCGCGCCGTATCGTATTGGTTGATGCTGCCGAGCGCGCCGACGCCCATCTTTTTTCCTTTGAGCTTGGCGAAGTCGGCGGCCGAATGGACGCCTTGGTCGTACAATTCTTGCGTGACATTGACCGCAAGATAGCCATAGCCCGGCCGGTTGTGACCGCGGTCGAGAATGATGACGAGCGGCGCTCCCTTGGCGATGCTATTGAAGAAACTGGCATTGGCCGTCATCAGCGTAATGTCGAGTTCGCCGGCGAGGATCGCCGGCACGGCGAGCGCGCCGTCGTTGAATTTCTTCATCTGGATGTCGAGATTCATCTTTTTGAAGTAGCCGCGCTCGAGGGCGACGTAGAATCCGCCGCCGGTGATGAACGGCCCCTCGCCGACACGGATGACGTCGGCGGCGCGCGCCGGCCCTCCCGCCAGCAAAGTCATGCCGAGCACAAGCCCGCCGGCCGCGAGGCGCAGTAAAGTCTTGAGTGCCATTTTTACCCTCCCTTTGTTTTGTTCAATGTTCATCCCGATAGGCTGTCCAGGGCGCGACCTTCCGGTCGATCCATTGTTGCAGTTTGATGATCAGGGCGCCAACGACGGCGAGAACGACCAGGCTGGCAAACACCTTTTCCGTCTCCATCACCTGGCCCGATTGAATCAGCAAAAAGCCCATCCCGCTTTGGCTGGAACTGCCGATCATTTCAGCGGCGACCACCAGAATGACGGTCACGCCCATGCCCAGGTGAAGCCCGGCGAAAATACTGGGGATGGCGGCTGGGACGACGATCTTCAACTGGATCTGGCGGCGATTGGCGCCCAGGTCCTGCGCCGCCTTGATCAAGCCGTGATCGGTTTGCCGGATGCCGGCGTAGGTGCTGATCACGATCGGAAAGAACGCGGTGATGGCGCTGATGACGATCTTGTAGACCTCGCCGGTGCCGAGCCAGATCACCAGCAACGGAATCAATGCTATTTTCGGCAGCGGGTAGAGCGCTGCGATCCACGGATCGGCGATGCGCGCGATGATGCGTGACATGCCCATCAAAACGCCGAGCGTCACGCCGCAGAGGGCGGCCACGGCGAAGCCGGCGAAAATGCGCAGCAAAGTGACGCCGAGATTGAATTCAATCGAGCCGTCGGCGAGCATGCGGAAAAGATAGACGGCGATCGTGCTTGGAGGCGGCAGATAAATCGGCGCGATTCCACGCAAGCGTACGAACAATTCCCACGCCAGCAGGACGCCCACGATCACCATCGTCGGTACGGCGCGCTCAACAACGGCGCCGAATGTGGTCTTGCCGCGCGTCATCGCGCCTCCAGCGCCATGGTCTGCTGCGCCATCGAGGTCATGACTTCTTCGCGGATGAGATGAAAGGCCCGATCGAACAGGGCGCCGAAGGCTTTCGAATTGACCATTTCGAGCGAGCGCGGCCGCGGCAGGTCAACGGCCAGGACTTCCTTGATGCGGCCGGGCCGGGCGGTCATCACCACCACCTCGTCGCCGAGAAGGATCGCTTCCTCGATGGCGTGCGTCACGAAAATGATCGTTTTGTGCGTCTGGTCGAAAACGCGAAGCAATTCCTCCTGCATGACGATCTTGGTCTGCGCATCCAATGCCCCGAACGGCTCGTCCATCAGCATGATCGGGCGCTCCATGATCAGCGCGCGGGCAAGCGCCACGCGCTGGCGCATGCCGCCCGACAGTTGACCCGGCAGATGCCATTCGAAGCCGCCCAATCCGACCGAGGCGAGCAGCGCCCGCGCGCGCTCATGGCGCTCCGATTTTGAAACGCCCTGCATTTCCAGGCCAAAGGCGACGTTATCGAGCACGCTACGCCACGGAAAGAGATTGAGGTTTTGCCAGACCATCACGGAATCGGCGCCGAGCGGACGCGATAGGCCGGGACGCGCGGGATCCGCAATCCGCACATGGCCGCTCGTTGCGGTCTCGAGGCCGCCGACGATCTGCACCAAGGTACTTTTGCCGCAACCACTCGGGCCAAGCAGGCAGGTGAATCGCCGCGAAGCGAAGCGATGCGAGAAGCGGTCCAGGGCGACGACGCTCGCTCCGTGGCGCCCCGGCCAGACCTGAGTCAATTCTTCGACGACGACATCCATACCGAGACAATCATCGCGCGGGCGCGCGAACCTCTTGTTGTCGCCAGGCCGGCTGTAACCGTGCGCTCAATCCAGCCGCAGCTAACACCTTTTTAGCGATCTTTTCTGCGTCCATGATGACGCGCTTGCCGTCCTTGCAACGCGGGTAGACGCCGTCGCGGTAGACGATTTCGCCATCGACCATGACCAGCTTAGCATCGCTGCCGTTGCCGGCGCAGATGAACGTCGAAATCGGCCGGTGCAGAACGCCGATGTAAGGTTTGTCGATGTCGAACACCGCGATATCGGCGCGCTTGCCGACCTCCAGCGATCCGATTTCCTGCTCCAGACCAAGCGCCTTCGCCGCGTTGATAGTCGCCATTTCGACGGTCCGCTCGGCCGGCATGCGGGTCGGGTCGAGATGGCGGACATGCTGCATCAGGGTGCAAGCCTTCATCTGCTCAACCATATCGACGCTGTAATCGACCATAGGTCCATCGGTACCGAGCGCCACATTGATGCCTGCGCGCCATGCATTGGCGAAAGGCCCGATGCCGCCGCCGCGAATTGCTTCGCTGGTCGGCGTATAGACGAAACTACAGCCGACGCGCGCCATGTGTTCGATATCGAGTTCGGTAACGTGAATGCCGTGGATCAGAACCCAATGCGGGTCGAGCAAGCCGAGTTGCATCAGATAGCGGACGTCGGTTCGGCCGGTTTCGCGCAAATAGCGCAGGAAACCCTTTTCAATTGAGAATGTGCCGCCCGCGATGTGAGTCGAGATCTTGGTCTTGAGCTTGCGCGCAAGCTCGTAACCTCGGCAAATCAGCTCTTCGGTGGTCATGCCGGCCGCAACCCAATGCGCGTTCGATTCTATGACCATCGCTACGCGAACTCGGCCGCCCGCGGTCCCGTCCCATTGGTGAAATTCCTCCTCGAAGGCGGCAAGGGACTCATCGAGTGTGAACTGGTGGTGCGGATTACCGGGCGTTCGGCAGCGCAATTCCTTGGCGAATACCTGCCTGATGCCGAGTTCGGCTTGCGGCTCGATCGTGGCGCGTACCATCTCCGGCGTCGTCGTGGTCACCGAGTGATTGAGCGAGCAGGTGGTGCCGGTCGCCAGCATCTCCATGGCGGCGACGTAACTCGACGCGCGCATGCCTTCCTCCGGCAAATGCCGCGTCAGCGGCAAAAGAAAATCGGTGACCCAGTCTTCGAGCAGGTAGCCGTCGGCCAATCCCTTGAACAGCGTGTACCAGTGATGCTGGTGGCCGTTGATGAGGCCCGGCAGAACGATGCAGCCGGATAGGTCGATGACATCGTCGAAACCCGAAACTTCCGGCGTCGCGCCAAAAGGACCGACGGCGGAAATCCTGGCGTCATCGATCGCGACAAAGCCGCCCGGATGGACGGCGCGGGCTCCATCGACGGTAACGACGTAGCCGTTCTTCAACAAAGTACGCGGCATGGCTCGTCCTCGTCAGGAAAATGTTGATGCAACGTTAGATGTCATGCCCATCGACCGATGGGTTGGCGTCTCTTGAGAGTAGTCTTGTTCGCTCTCGCCGGAATCGGCTGGGGTGCTTGAGTCGCGGCGAGATCGACATGCTGGTATCTGGCCAGAACAAGTCGCCCGGGCGGGCGACCTCCAGGAGCACCTTGAGCGCTGGGCGCTACGGGCGCTCCGGAGGGATTATTACCTCCGATATGCGCGATTATCGCAAGTAAATCTCACGCACTATCCGTGGACCGGCGGATAACGGGCGATTTGGCGTCTTTATCGGCCAAATCCCGCATTTTAGCCGCGGCTCTTTGATCAAGGTCAAAGCAAACTGATCCCATGCGCGCATCTGTAGCGGTCGGCGACGCTTCGCCAGAAAGAAGTGGGGGATTTGTTTCATGCCGTCCGAGCCAGCTACGAGCCCCGCGGGTCAAGGCCGCGCACTTTGGCTGTCGACCATCGCTTTCACCGTATGTTTTGCGGTCTGGACGATCTTCGCCATCATCGGCATCCAAATCAAAACGGAACTCGGACTCAACGAGACGCAGTTCGGCTTGCTGGTGGGCACGCCGATTCTGACCGGCTCGTTGGTCCGCATCTTTCTCGGCATCTGGACCGACCAATATGGTGGCCGTCGGGTCTACACGGTGGTCATGCTGGCGGCCGCGCTCGCCACTTTCCTCCTCACTTACGCACATACCTACACGCAGTTTCTAATCGCGGCGCTCGGTGTCGGCATCGCCGGCGGCTCCTTCGCGGTGGGCATCGCCTACGTCTCGCGCTGGTATCCGCCGAACAGACAGGGCACCGCATTAGGAATCTTCGGCGCCGGCAATGTCGGCGCGGCAGTCACTAAATTCTGCGCTCCGTTCGTGATGGTGGCTTATGGCTGGCAGACAACTGCGCAGGTCTGGGCCGTCGGCATCGCGCTGATGGGCATCATCTTCTGGTTCACGACCAACGAAGACCCGGTCGAGATGGCGCGCCGTGCCAAGAGCGAGCGCCCGCGTAGCGCATGGCTCGAGCTCGACGCGCTCAAGAACGTCCAGGTCTGGCGTTTCTCGCTCTATTATTTCTTTGCCTTCGGCGCCTTCGTCGCCCTGGCATTGTGGCTGCCGCGTTACCTGATCGGGGTCTACGGGCTCGACATCGAAACCGCCGGTATGCTTGGCGCGGCCTATTCGATTCCGGCCAGCCTGTTCCGTGCTTATGGCGGCCATCTCTCAGATCGCTACGGCGCGCGCCGCATCATGTACTGGATGTTCGGGGTGTCGACGCTGATCACTTTCATCCTGTCCTACCCGCCGACCGACTACATGATTCAGGGGATCAAAGGCCCGATACATTTCCACCTGGCGACCGGCGTCGTCACCTTCACTGCGCTCATGTTCGTGCTCGGCTTTTTCATGAGCCTTGGCAAGGCAGCGGTCTACAAACACATCCCCGTCTACTACCCGCAAAACGTCGGTGCCGTCGGCGGTCTGGTCGGCATGATTGGCGGTCTCGGCGGCTTCGTGCTGCCGATCGCCTTCGGCGTGCTCAACGATCTCACCGGCATCTGGACCAGCTGCTTCATGCTGTTGTTCCTGGTCGCCGGCGTTTCGTTGGTGTGGATGCATATCGCTATCCGCCGCATGGAGCAGGATGCATTCGAGCCGGCCCTGCACAAGCTCCCTGAGTTTCCGGAAATGGTGCCGATCCACGCGGAGAAGCACGTCGGCACGCTCGGTGCGCATGTGCTGGGAGAGTGGAAGCCCGATGACTCGGCCTTCTGGGCCAGCAAGGGCCGTGCCATCGCTCGCCGCAATCTGTGGATCTCGATTCCGTCGCTGTTGCTGGCCTTCGCAGTCTGGATGGTGTGGTCGGTGGTGGTTGCCAAGCTGCCCGCCGTCGGTTTCAAGTTCTCAACCGACCAGTTGTTCTGGCTAGCGGCTATGCCGGGCCTCTCGGGCGCGACGCTGCGCATCTTCTATTCGTTCATGCCGCCAATCTTCGGCGGCCGGCTGTGGACGTCGGTGGCGACTTGGTCGCTGATGATCCCCGCAGTCGGCATCGGCCTGGCGGTGCAAAGCCCCGACACGCCCTACATCATCTTTTTGTCGCTGGCGCTGCTGTGCGGTTTCGGCGGGGGCAACTTCGCCTCCTCGATGGCCAATATCAGTTTCTTCTTTCCGAAGGCGGAGAAGGGCAACGCGCTCGCGCTCAATGCCGGGCTCGGCAATCTCGGCGTCAGCGTCGTGCAGTTCGTCATTCCGCTGGTAATCACCACCGGCGTATTTGGCTGGCTTGGCGGTGAGCCGCAGCTCGCGGCCGGCGCTACCAAGCTCTGGCTGCAAAATGCCGGATTCGTTTGGGTGCCATTTATCGCCGCGTCGGCCTTTGCGGCCTGGTTCGGCATGCACGACATCGCTGACATGCGCGCCTCGTTCTCCGACCAGGCGGTGATCTTCAAACGCAAGCATAATTGGCTGATGTGCTGGCTCTACACCGGCACCTTCGGGTCGTTCATCGGATATTCGGCGGGCTTCCCGCTGCTGGCCAAAATCACGTTCCCGCAGGTCGACTCGCTCAAGTTCATCTTCCTCGGACCGCTAGTCGGCGCGCTGTCGCGCTCTGCCACCGGTTGGCTGTCGGATCGCTACGGCGGCGGCCGGGTCACCTTCTGGGTGTTCGCGGTGATGATCGGCGCGGTCGGCGGCGTTCTCTACTTCCTCGGTATCAAGGATCAACCGGATGCGTTCTGGGGCTTCTTCGCGATGTTCATGATCCTCTTTTTTGCGACCGGTGTCGGGAATGCCTCCACCTTCCAGATGATCCCGGCGATCATGCGCACGGAAATCCCTCGGCTTGAACCCGGCATGGCGCCGCCCGCGCGGCAGCGACAGGCCGAGATGGAATCGGCGGCTATCATCGGATTTACCTCCGCGATCGCGGCCTATGGCGCCTTCTTCATTCCGAAGAGCTACGGCACCTCGATCGCGCTGACGGGGAGCCCGGAAGCGGCGCTGTGGTGGTTCATGGGATTCTACGTGACCTGTCTGGGAATCACTTGGGGCTTCTACACCCGCCGAGGCGGTCTACTGCGCGAGGTCGAACGTGGCCGCGCGCTGCCGCCAGCCGCCTCGCAACCGGCCGAATGAAGGACTGAAAGACGATGAGCCACTTTCTCGACCGCCTGACGTTCTTCAACCGCACCGGCACCACTTTCTCGGACGGCCATGGCGTCACCACCAACGAAGACCGGCGTTGGGAGGATGGCTACCGCAAGCGCTGGCAGCACGACAAAATCGTGCGTTCGACGCATGGCGTGAATTGCACGGGGTCCTGCTCGTGGAAGATCTACGTCAAGGGCGGGATCGTCACCTGGGAAACGCAACAGACAGACTATCCACGCACGCGTGCGGATTTGCCGAACCACGAGCCGCGCGGATGCGCTCGTGGCGCCAGCTATAGCTGGTATCTTTATTCCGGCAATCGCGTGAAATACCCGCTGATCCGGTCGCGCCTGCTCAAATTGTGGCGCGACGCGCGCGCCCAAATGACGCCGGTCGCGGCCTGGAAGTCGATCGTCGAAAATCCGGACAAGCGGAATGCCTACGTCAGCAAACGCGGCCTTGGCGGCTTCGTTCGCTCGACCTGGGATGAGATCAATGAGCTGATCGCCTCGGCCAACGCTTATACGGCCAAGACCTATGGGCCGGACCGAGTGTTCGGCTTCTCGCCGATTCCGGCGATGTCGATGGTGAGTTATGCCGCCGGCTCGCGCTATCTGTCGCTGCTCGGTGGCGTGTGCATGTCGTTCTACGATTGGTATTGCGACCTGCCGCCGGCAAGCCCGCAGACCTGGGGCGAGCAGACCGATGTGCCGGAATCAGCCGACTGGTACAATGCCGGATTTCTGATCCTGTGGGGCTCCAACGTCCCGCAGACGCGCACGCCCGATGCCCACTTCTACACGGAGGCACGTTACAAGGGCGCCAAGAGCGTCGTGATCTGCCCGGATTATTCCGAGGCGTCGAAATTCGCCGATCTTTGGATGTCACCGAAGCAGGGTACCGATGCCGCGCTAGGCATGGCCATGGGTCACGTCATCCTGCGTGAATTCCATGTCGACCGGCAGGCCAAATATTTCCAGGACTACGCCCGCCAATACACCGACATGCCGATGCTGGTGCGTCTGGTGAAGCAGGGCGAGCACTACGTGCCGGATCGGTTCGTGCGCGCGTCGGACTTCGTGCAGGGACTAAACGAAGCCAATAATCCCGAGTGGAAGACCGTCGCTTATGACGAAGTCACCGGCGAAGTCGTCGTGCCGCGCGGGTCGGTCGGCTTCCGCTGGGGCGAGAAGGGCAAGTGGAGCCTGGAGGAGCGCGCGTCGCAAGGCGCCGACACCAAGCTCCGGCTCTCGCTGGCGGGGGTCAAGGACAAGGTCGCCGCCGTCGGCTTCCCGTATTTCGGCAATCGCGAGCACGACCATTTTCTAGGCACCGACCATCCGAGCGTACTGGTGCGCAACGTGCCGGCCAAGACGCTGCCGCTGGTCGACGGCGAGACGCTGGTGGCGTCGGTCTACGATCTGTTCGTCGCCAATTACGGCGTCGATTGCGGCCTTGGCGGCGAGCACCTCGCCAAGAGCTACGACGACGTCGAGCCCTACACGCCGGCATGGGCGGAGAAGATCTCCGGCGTGCCGCGCGACCAGATCATCACCACGGCGCGCGAGTTCGCGCGCAACGCGGAGAAGACCAAGGGCCGCTCGATGGTGATCGTCGGCGCCGGCCTGAACCACTGGTACCACATGGACATGAACTACCGCGGCATCATCAACATGCTGGTGATGTGCGGATGCGTCGGCCAGTCCGGCGGCGGCTGGTCGCATTATGTCGGTCAGGAAAAGCTGCGCCCGCAAACGGGATGGCTGCCGCTCGCCTTTGCGCTCGATTGGGGCCGGCCGCCGCGGCAGATGAATTCGACCTCGGCGTTCTACGCGCATACCGACCAGTGGCGTTACGAGACGCTCGACGTGTCGGAAGTGCTGTCGCCGACCGCGCCCACGGGTCCATGGGACGGCGCGTTGATCGATTACAATGTACGCGCCGAGCGCATGGGCTGGCTGCCGTCGGCGCCGCAGCTTCAGTCCAATCCGCTCGAAGTATCGAAGCGCGCCGCCGCCGCGGGCCTGGAGGTCAAGGACTACGTTGCCAAGGGGTTGAAGTCCGGCGAATTGAAGCTGTCATGCGACGACCCGGACAAGCCGGTCAACTGGCCGCGCAACATGTTCATATGGCGCTCCAATCTGCTGGGCGCCTCGGGCAAGGGTCACGAGTATTTTCTCAAGCATCTGCTCGGCACCAAACACGGCGTCATGGGCAAGGATCTTGGGCAGGACGGCAAGAAAAAACCATCCGAAGTCGTGTGGCACGATCAGGCGCCGGAAGGAAAGCTCGACCTGCTGGTCACCCTCGACTTCCGCATGTCGACGACCTGCATGTACTCCGACATCGTTCTGCCGACCGCGACCTGGTACGAGAAGAACGATCTCAACACCTCCGACATGCATCCGTTCATTCATCCGTTGACGACGGCGGTCGATCCGCTCTGGCAGGCGCGCACCGACTGGGACATCTATAAGGGCATCGCCAAGGCGTTTTCGGTCGTCGCGCCGGAAGTGCTCGGCGTCGAAAAGGACGTGGTGCTGACCCCGATCATGCACGATACGGCCGCTGAGATCGCTCAGCCGTTCGACGTCAAGGATTGGAAGAAGGGTGAAATCGATCCGATTCCCGGCAAGACCATGCCGTCTGTCACGGTGGTCGAGCGCGACTACCCCAACCTCTACAAGCGCTTCACGTCGCTTGGACCGTTGATGGCCAAGCTCGGCAATGGCGGAAAGGGCATGAGCTGGAATACCGAGCGCGAGGTCGACTTTCTCAAGAAGCTCAACGGTGAGGTGACGGAAGAAGGGACGACCAAGGGCCTCGCAAGGATCAATTCCGACATCGATGCCTGCGAAGTCATACTCAGCCTCGCCCCCGAAACCAACGGCGAAGTTGCGGTCAAGGCCTGGACATCGCTGCAAGGTTTCACCGGCCGCGAGCACACCCATCTCGCTATCCCGAAAGAAGACGAAAAAATCCGCTTCCGCGATATCGTCGCGCAGCCGCGAAAGATCATCTCGTCGCCCATCTGGTCCGGTCTGGAATCTGAGAAGGTCTGCTATAACGCCGGTTACACCAACGTCCACGAACTGATCCCCTGGCGCACGCTGACCGGCCGCCAACAGCTCTATCAGGACCATTTGTGGATGCGGGCCTTCGGCGAAGGCCTCTGTGTCTATCGCCCGCCGATCGACACCAAATCGGTCAACTCGGTGATCGATTGCAAGCCGAACGGCAATGAATCGGTCGTGCTCAATTTCATCACGCCGCATCAGAAGTGGGGCATCCACTCGACCTACACCGACAACCTGCTGATGCTGACGCTCTCGCGTGGCGGTCCGATCGTATGGATCAGCGAAATCGACGCCAAGAAGGCCGGCATTGTCGATAATGACTGGATCGAGGCATTCAACACCAATGGCGCGCTGGTCGCGCGCGCTGTCGTCTCGCAGCGTGTCAAGCAGGGCATGTGCATGATGTATCATGCGCAGGAGAAAATCGTGAACGTGCCGGGCTCCGAGATGACCGGCCAGCGCGGCGGCATCCACAATTCGGTGACCCGCACGGTGCTCAAGCCGACCCATATGATCGGCGGCTACGCGCAGCAGTCCTACGGCTTCAACTACTACGGCACGGTCGGTTCCAACCGCGACGAATTCGTCATTGTGCGCAAGATGTCCAAGATCGACTGGCTCGATACACCGACCCCCGATCAGCCTGAACCCTTGACTGCCGCGCAGAAAATGGAGGCCGCAGAATGAAAATCCGCGCGCAGATCGCCATGGTGCTGAATCTCGACAAGTGCATCGGGTGTCACACCTGTTCGGTCACCTGCAAGAACGTTTGGACCAATCGAGAAGGCATGGAATACGCATGGTTCAACAACGTCGAAACCAAGCCAGGCATCGGTTACCCGAAGGACTGGGAAAATCAGAAGCGCTGGAATGGTGGCTGGCGCCGCAAGAAAAACGGCAAGATCGAGCCGCGCATCGGCTCGAAATGGCGGGTGCTGGCGAACATCTTCGCCAACCCGGACCTACCGGAGATCGACGACTATTACGAGCCTTTCACCTTCGACTACGAGCATCTGCAGAAATCGCCGGAAATGACGGCGATGCCGACGGCGCGTCCGCGCTCGCTAATCAGCGGCGAGCGCATGGAGAAGATCGAGTGGGGCCCGAACTGGGAGGAGATTTTGGGCGGGGAATTCTCCAAGCGCTCGCAGGACGTGAATTTCGAAGGTGTGCAGAAGGACATCTACGGCCAGTTCGAAAACACCTTCATGATGTATCTGCCGCGGCTGTGCGAGCACTGTCTCAACCCCGCTTGCGTCGCGGCATGTCCGTCCGGCGCGATCTATAAGCGTGAGGAAGACGGCATCGTCCTGATCGATCAGGACAAATGCCGCGGCTGGCGCATGTGCGTTTCCGGCTGTCCGTACAAGAAGATTTATTACAACTGGTCGAGCGGAAAATCCGAGAAGTGCATCTTCTGCTATCCGCGCATCGAGGCCGGGCAGCCAACGGTGTGTTCGGAGACTTGTGTCGGGCGCATCCGGTATCTCGGCGTCGTGCTCTACGATGCCGACCGCATCGAGCAAGCGGCGAGTGTGCCGGACGAGCAGGATCTCTATCAAGCCCAACTCGATATCTTCCTTAACCCGCACGATCCAGCCGTCATCGAACAGGCGCGCCGCGACGGCATCGCCGAAAACTGGCTGGAGGGCGCGCGCCGCTCCCCCATTTACAAGATGGCGATGGAGTGGAAGGTCGCATTCCCGCTGCATCCCGAGTACCGCACGCTGCCGATGGTCTGGTACGTGCCGCCGCTCTCGCCGATCCAATCGGCGGCGGCCGCCGGCAAGATGGGCCATGACGGCGAAATGCCCGACGTGCGCTCGCTCCGCATCCCGCTCAAATATCTCGCCAATTTGCTCACGGCCGGCAAGGAAGAGCCGGTCGCGCTCGGGCTCGAACGGATGCTGGCGATGCGCGCCTATATGCGCGCCAAGACGGTGGACGGCGTGATCGACGAGGCGATCGCCAAACGCGTCGGTCTCACCGCGCTCGCGATCGAAGACATGTACCACATTATGGCGATCGCCAATTACGAGGACCGTTTCGTCATTCCGACCGCGCACCGCGAGGTCAACGAAGACGCTTATGACCTGCGCGGCTCCTGCGGCTTCTCGTTCGGCAACGGCTGCTCCGGTGGCGCGAGCGAAACCAACCTCTTCGGCACGCCCAAACGCGCCAAGACGCCGATGGAGGTCATGTGATGAGCCGAACTATTAAGGCGCTCTCCGCGCTGCTCACTTATCCGACCGCCGAACTGCAAGAAAGTGCGTCCGAGATTGGACTCGCGCTCGCGCAGGGCAGCCTTATCCCCCGCGAGGTGTGGCGCCAGCTTTCAAAACTGGCCACCGAGCTCGCGACAAACGACCTCTACGACCTGCAGGAACGCTACGTTCTGCTGTTTGACCGCACCCGCTCGCTGTCGCTGCATTTGTTCGAGCATGTGCACGGCGAGAGCCGCGACCGTGGCCAAGCCATGATCGATCTCAAGACGCAATACGAGCAGGCCGGCCTGTTCATGAGTGCTGCAGAACTTCCGGATTTCGTACCGCTGTTTCTCGAATATCTCGCCACGCGGCCGCTAAAAGAAGCCTGCGCCATGCTCGGCCAGCCTGCCCACATTTTCGCCGCGCTGGCGGAACGTTTGCGCAGACGGCAATCGGCGTATGAGGCGGTGTTCCGCGCGCTGGTCGCGCTCGCCGCGGCGCAGCCGAAGGATGAAGAAGTGTCGGTCCTGTTGAGTTTACCGGATCCGGACGCGACCGATCTGGCCGCGCTCGACGCCGCCTGGGAGGATGAGCCGGTCAATTTTGGCCCCGGCGCCGGCGCGGGCAATAGCTGCAAGGACGGCCTCATCGCCCGCGTGCGGGGAGCCATGCGCCCCGCGCCCGACGTGCCCGGCCCCCGCGCCAATCCGCGCTCGTGAGGAGATGCCCATGCGCGACCTGATCAACTACATCGTATTCGGCTGGTATCCCTACCTTTGCCTTACGGTTTTCCTGCTCGGCAGTCTCGTGCGTTTCGACCGCGAGCAATACACTTGGCGCAGCGGATCGAGCCAGCTGCTGCGGCGGCGCCAATTGGCCTGGGGCTCCAACCTATTCCATGTCGGGATATTAATCATCTTTCTTGGCCATTTCGTCGGTCTCCTGACGCCCATCTGGCTGTTTGACGCCATCGGCATTTCGCACACCTTTAAGCAGTGGATGGCGATTTTGATCGGCGGCGTCGCCGGCGTGTTTTGTTTCATAGGCATTACGCTGCTGGTCCATCGCCGTCTATTCGACGCCCGCATCCGTACGACCTCGTCGTTCGGCGATATCGCCATCCTGCTCATCCTCTACGTGCAGCTCATCCTTGGCCTCGCCACCATTTTCGTGTCGCTCAACCACCTCGACGGCGTTGAGATGGTAAAATTCATGACCTGGGCGCAGGGCATCTTGACGCTACAGCCCGGGGTCTATGCCCTTGTCGCCGACGCGCATCCGATCTTCAAGGCACACCTGTTCCTCGGCATGACCATCTTTCTGGTGTTCCCTTTCACCCGGCTGGTTCACGTCTGGAGTGCACCGGTCTGGTACCTCGGACGCCGCGGTTATCAGGTGGTGCGCAGCCGCGGCAATGGCCCGACCCAGGTCCATCCGATGCGCGCTTCACGCGCGGTCCCGGCGGAGTGGCCCCGATGAGCTGCGCTATTCACTCGAATATCCCTCGCGCCGAGCCGGCCGCCGTCACGGTCAACGGCGTTACGATCGCGCGCAACGCCATCCACAGCGAGATGCAGAATCACCCGGCCGAAAAGCCTATCGCCGCGTGGCACCAGGCGGCGCGTGCGCTGGTCATTCGCCAGTTGCTGCTGCTGGAGGCGAGTCGGATCGGGATCGTTCCGGAGCCGGCAGTCGATGAGGAGGGGCGTCGAGAGATCGACGACGAGGCAATGATCAGGGGCCTGGTCGAACGCGAGATAAGAGTGCCGGAACCGGACGACGAAACTTGCCGGCGTTATTACGATCGAAACAAAGCACGCTTCCGCTCGCCGGACATTTACGAGGCATCGCATATCCTCTTCGCGGCGCTGCCGACGGATAAAGAGGCCTATGCGCGAGCCGAGCAGGCCGCCGCCGCCGCCAGCGCGGAACTGCAAGCTCATCCCGAACGTTTCGCCGCGCTTGCACGAACTTATTCGCAGTGCCCCTCGGCGGCGCAAGGCGGCAATCTCGGTCAAATCACGCCCGGACAGACCACGCCGGAGTTCGAACGCGCGCTGACCGCGCTCGCGCCGGCTGAAACTTGCCGCGAGCCGGTCGCGACCCGTTACGGCTTTCATCTGATCCGCCTCGACCGGAAGCATCCAGGCCGTACGCTGCCTTACGTGGCCGTGGCAGGCCAGATCGCCGACTATTTGCGCGAAAGCGTAAGGCGCCGTGCGGTGGCGCAATATATCGCGAGGTTGGTTTCGGCGGCGCAGATCGAAGGAATTGAACTTTCCGGCGCGGAAGCGCTGCGCGTACATTGAGAAGGGCTATGCTCGGAGATCTACTGGCTAAGTTGACTGACGAGACGGCCGCGATCGAAACGATCTTGAGCGTGGGCGATTTGGCGTTACTGGCAACAATGCGACAACAGGCTGCGAGCACTGGGCTCGATCTGGCTGCCTTCGTCACTCAGACCGTGCAACGCTATGCTGCCACCGCTTCCGACGAAGAATGGGTGACCCTGATGGGCGCACTCAATCGCTCAGCGGATCCGGCCGCGAGCTGCCTGAAGCGGGTCTTCGAGCATTCTGTAACCTAATCGGCGTTGAGCTGTTTCCCAACAGCGCCGAATGCTCGATTGTGGTGCTGCTGTCGCAAGCCGAATGGGAAGCCTACTCGGCAATCTACGCAAAACCTGGGCGTGTCATATGACACACCCCAAAAGGCAACGGAACCGATCCCCGCGCGAGTCCGTTTTCTCCCTGAAAGGAGAATCGCCATGCAGGAAGACAAAGAAAAAGAAAAAGAACAGCGCATACGCGAACGCGCGTACCAAATCTGGCTCAACGAAGGGCAATTCGACGACGCCAAGGAGCTACATTGGGAGCGCGCAAAGCGCGAAATTGAAGAGGAAGACCGAAAGGATCAATCAAGAGACAAATGAGC
>Ga0207693_10002036_pt1 | contig 17735 bp, 20 predicted proteins | sample LARL81metaG_FD_184347 | JGI IMG/M metagenome (GOLD analysis project Ga0207693, IMG submission 184347) | Corn, switchgrass and miscanthus rhizosphere microbial communities from Kellogg Biological Station, Michigan, USA - LAR L8-1 metaG... | ecosystem: Host-associated > Plants > Roots >...
CGACGCCACCCCCGCTAATGTTGCTGGCTCACCAGCAACGAAAGCCTCCATGGCCGGCTTGCCGATCGTCTCCTTCTTGAACGGACCCAAAGCGCGCGTGCTGCTGAGCTCTCCCGGCATTGCGGCGCTGTCGTCCTGCCCAGTGGGAGCGGAGATCGCTTGACGATCGGCTCGGGCGATATTGTCGCCTTTCCGCCGGAAGACGACGTGCGAATCTCAGGGCGGTGAAAGGCTGCAGACGAGAAGACGAGACGATAGGTGCCGGCTTTGCGTTTGGGCGGTGAGCGCAGGCCATCACGATCAGGGCTGTCACTACTTGAACACCGCGACAACCCTGGCGGTCCGCAGTTCGCTCCAGTGGCGCTCACCAGTTCGCTGAGCTACTCTCGCTCGGATTTGAAGGCACTTATGCTATTGGCGCCAATCTTTCCTGTCGAAGCGGCCATGATTGAATGAAAGGTGCCGGGGCTCATCGCAAGGTGACCACGATGCGATATTTTTTAAATTGTTCGGCGTTTCTTTTGCTCCTCGTCTCCTTGTCGACATTGCTCGGCAGCTCGTCGGCATCTGCGCTCGAGTTCGGTCAGGCGATAGAAAATTGCCGCAGCTCGACGGGCAAGCCAGCCTATGCTGCCTGCATGCAATCCGGCGGAACGCACGAAGCGTGTTTCGGCAAGGCCAGATCGCTCGTTCAATCTTGCGTCAGAAGCGCGATGATGGCGGCGCGGCCCAAAGCTGCGCTGTTCTCGGCGGACAAGCTCGCCGCTCCCCTTCCCGCCGGAACTCCTGCCGCGGCGGACGTCGCAAAGGACGCCTCGGCTCGCCTCGTCGCACCGCCCCGAACCATTTCGGATATCAGCGCCATTCTTGACCGGCAAACGCCCGATCCGGCCGCGATCGCCAAGCTGACGTCGACGGCTGACGCTGCCGTCCCGGCCGGCCTGAATGGTGCCGAACTCGCTGATTTCTACTACAAGCGTGCGCAGGCACGGGTACTTCTCGGGCGCGCTGACGCTCTGGAAGACGCGCAGCTCGCGGTCAGCAATGCTTCAACCAACGACTACAAGAATTTGGGCAGCCGCTACGAACAACTGTTGATGCGGCTGCTGCGTGACGCCGGGCAGCAGAAGCAAGCCAATGCGCTGACGGCCAAGCAGATGGCTGCGTTTGCCAAGCAGGTGAAGGGGCGATTATTCGGACTGAATTACGCGACTGCGGTGAGTTATTTGAGGGCCGGCGACGTCAACGCTGCGGAGTCCTACGCTGCGCGCAATCGCGCGCTGCTGATCGAAGCGCAGCGCTGGCCCGTGTTCCCGACTTACGGGATGGTCTGGCAGGCTATGGTCGAAGACGGTAACGCGCGCATCGATGAATCGCGTGGACGTTCATCCCAGGCGGAGGCCGGCTATCACAGGGCTGCGATATTGTATGCTGCTGCGCTCAAGACGGTTTCCCAATGGGAAAGCAAGCCGGCCGAGGGAGAGCTGGAACGGTTTGCGGATTGGGCCTTGGCGCTGGAAGGGCGCACCAAGGTGAAGCAAGGCCGGGTCGGCGAAGGCGAAGCGGATGTCAGGCGCGCGCTCCTCAGCCGCCTGAGTAAATCCGGCAAGTTTCACGCGGACACGGCAGGTGTGCTTGCCGTCCTGGTTTACGTGATGCAGGAGCAGGCGCGATACGCGGAAGCCGAGCAGCTTCAACGCCAGGTCATCGGAATCTATCAAGGGCTCGGCTATGCCGCCGACTCCACACAGTTGGTCAATTCGCAGCTGTTCCTTGCGCAGATCCTGAATCAGAAGGGCCAGTATCAAGCAGCGTCGAAACTATACGACCAGATCGATGTCTGGACGGCAAAATGGGAGCCCTCGCGTCGGGAACTGATCAGCGGTGGTCTCGCGCGCATCGTCGTCATGCTGTCGCTGGGCAATGACGACAATGCGCTCGAAATCGCCCGTCGGACCTACGAGCGGGAGCGAGAACGATCCGGTGACAAGAGTTTCAACACCGCGCTGGCGCGCGGCTTTCACGCAATCGCTCTCGCCCGCAAGGGCAAGACATCCGAATCGCTGCAAGCCTACGGAGAGTCGTTGCCGATCCTGCTGTCGACCTCGGTCCGCGGCGACGAAGACTCCGGCAGCACGGCCGCCGCACGCGAAGGGCGAATTCGGTTCGTGATCGAAGGCTATCTGCGGCTGCTCAGCCGCAATCCGTCACTTATGACCGATAGTGTTCTGGCGGAGACATTCGGATACGCCGATATTCTGCGCGGGCAATCCGTTCAGCGGGCGCTGCAAGCATCGTCAGCGCGTTCGGCAGCCAACAATCCCGAGTTGGCAAAACTGGTGAGGGCCTCGCAGGACACCGAGAAACAGATCGGCGCGGCCGTTGCCGCTCTCAACGACCTTCTGAGTGCGCCGTCGTCCGAACGCGATGGCAAGGCGTTGACGGACACGCAGGCGGAGATCGCCCGCCTGCAGGCGGGCCACACCCAGGCAATGAAGGACATCGCCAAGAAATTTCCCGATTACGGGAATTTGGTGAACCCGCCGCCACCCCGTGTCGAAGACCTGCAGAAGGTGCTTACGAACGACGAGGCGCTTCTGTCGTTCTATTTCGGTCGGTTCGATAGTTTCGTCTGGGTCCTGAAGAAGGATGGACCGGTCCAGTTCAGGCGCATCGACACTACGCTTGGCGATTTGAACGCCAAGGTCACCAAGCTTCGCGAAGCTCTCGAACCGCAAGCCGCGATGATCTCCGATATTCCGCCGTATGATCTCAAGCTTGCATATGATTTGTACTCTACTCTGCTGAAGCCCGCGGAAGCGGACTGGAAGCCGGCCAAAAATCTGATCGTCGTCACCAACGGAGCGCTTGGCCTTTTACCGCTGTCCTTGCTGCCCATGGCCCCGTCGGAGATCAACCTCGATGACGACCCGTTGTTTTCCGGCTATCGGAAGGTACCGTGGTTGGCCCGCACCTACGCCGTGACGATGGTGCCTTCCATCACCGCGCTTGCGACCCTGCGCAGGCTGCCGCCCGGCACCGCGTCGCGTCAGGAACTGATTGGTTTTGGAGATCCCGTATTCAGCAAGGAACAGGAAAGCCAACTCGTCGCAGAAGAAATCTCGCTGAAAACAGCCGATGCATCCAACGTCACGCGCGGAAGGCCACTGAAGAGGCGCGACGCGCCGAAGCTCGAGGGTGTCGACAGCGTGCAACTCGCGCAGCTTCCGCGACTTCCGGACACGGCGCTCGAGCTGAAATCGGTGGCCCTTGCGCTGCAGGCAGATCCGGCCAAGGTGCTCAATCTCGGCAAGTCTGCAAACGAGGCCAAGGTCAAGACGACCGACCTGTCGAAGTTCAAGGTGATCGCCTTTGCGACACACGGCCTGGTTCCCGGCGAGCTTGACGGCCTGACCCAGCCCGCGCTCGCATTGTCGGCGCCCGATGTCGCCGATAGCGATGGCGATGGGCTGCTGACGATGGAGGAAATTCTCTCGTTGAAGCTCGACGCCGATTGGGTCGTTCTGTCAGCCTGCAACACCGCAGCGGGAGCTGCGGCCGGCGCGGAGGCGGCATCGGGTCTCGGCCGTGCCTTCTTCTATGCCGGGACGCGGGCGCTGCTCGTCACGAATTGGTCGGTCCATTCGGAGTCTGCCAGAGAACTGATGACCGATCTGTTCAAACGCCAGGCCACCGATCCGAAACTGACGCGCGGCGAAGCGTTGCGCCAGGCCATGATGGCGCTGGTCGACGGACCCGGTTATCTCAACAGCGACGGCAAGACGGAATTCGCTTACGCGCATCCATTATTCTGGGCACCTTATACGATCATCGGTGACGGTGGCGTTCGTTAAGCGGGCCGTTTCCAAGCCTGGAGGATACTTTTGCGAAGACATTTGGCGAGAGCGCTGTTGCTGGGATCTATCGCGGCCGGTCTTGTAAGTTCCGGCTGCGCAAATGCGGCACAACTGATCACCGAAGACGAAGCCAAACTTCCGCCGCCGAAGGGGGCTGTCGCCGCGGACCGGCGCGGCATCATGCGAGCGCCGAAGGTCAAGTTCCTTTCGCCTGGAGACTTGGTGCATTCGCCATTGCATCTCCAACTCGAGTTCGAAGCATTTGGCGGTGCGAAGATCGATCCGGACTCCGTCAAGGTAACATTTCTCCGCACCCCCAATGTCGACCTCACGCCCCGCATCAAGCCCTTCGTTCAAGCCAGCGGCATCGACATGCCGGATACCGAAGTGCCGCCCGGCGAGTACATACTCCGTGTCGACGTCAAGGACAGTGACGGCCGTTCCGGCACCACCAGCTTCATCTTGAAGGTCTCACCCTGATATCGCCATGTCATGCCCGTTCTGCCTGTCTGAAAATTCGGGAGAGGTCTTGGTGTGCAGCGTCTGCGCGCGGGACATCGCGATCCCGGCCAGCCTGATCACCGAGCGCGACGATCTGCTGCGCAAGCGTGATCGTGTTCGAGACGAACTGCGCCGCGCGAGACAAGAGATCGAGACGATCATAACCCGCGGAAGGTCGCGATAATCGCCGATGGAGTGTCCTTTTTGCGCCGAGACGATCAAGGACGAGGCCATCGCGTGCAAGCACTGCTCGCGGGACTTGCGTGTGGTCCGTCCGATGCTTCTCGAGATTCAAGAGATTGCGTTGGAATTGGAGAAGCTCAACCGCGACCTCGAACGCGTCAATGTCAGATTAGAGCGTTATAAGAACCCGCTACGGTACTTCCTGTCTCGAATCATTGTCTACGCCCTGATTCCAACTGTGCTGCTCGTGATAACACACGTGCTGGTCACGATCGTATTCAACATCTCGCCGCTCCCGCTACGGCTCGCGTCAGTAATCATCCCGCTGCTGTTTGGGCTATTGGCTTATCCGCTGAACAAGGTCTGGTTCGAGGGGGCGCTGGCACTCGGCTTTGCGACCGCCGCTCTGAGCGTGGCAGCAATGCTCATTGTGACTGGGCTTCACGATCAAGTACCGATCGTGCCGGGCTCCTGGTTCGAATGGCGTGAAGTCGTGGAATATGGTGCAAGCATCCTGCTCGCCTTCCTGTCCGGCAATCTCCTGGGAGTTTTGATCTTTCATGTCTCGCCGGGTCTGCTGGCGCAGAACGGCAAGCCCAATGCGGTCGCTTTCAAGATCGCCCGATTGCTGGGTCCGCACGTTGGCGACGAGCAACTCCGCCGCAGGGCGCGCCTCATTCAAGATCTCACTCGCACCGCCGGCCCGTTGATCGGCGTGGCAGCCACGGCCGTCGGTTCTCTTTATGCCGGGCTAAAAGGTGTGCTGGGTTGAGCGCATGACGACGGCAGACGCGTCTGCGGTGCCGCGAGCCCCGCTGCCCAATGCCGATCTGGCTTTGAGAAAATTTCAATAAGATCAGGTGTTTAATTGGTGGGGGAGGCAGGACTCGAACCTGCGAAGCCATGAGGCGGCTGATTTACAGTCAGCTCCCTTTGCCACTCGGGACACTCCCCCGCTCGCTGGCATTGCGATCCGTTTCGCGCCTCGCGGCGCCGACCGGATCGGCCATGGAGAGGTATAGACCGTGACAACCCCTGGGGTTCGCGGTCCGGCGCGTTTATGATCGAAGCAGCATGGCAAAGTCAACCAAGGCGGCCCAAAAATGGGGACCAATCGGGACCAAATTGCCATTGTCCGGAGCCCATGACACAAGCCGGCCCATGAACGATCGAAAACCGCCGTTCCGCCGCACCGGCGGCAAGACATTTGACAAGCCATTCGACAAGGGACGCCCTGCCGACAAGGGACGCCCTGCCGGACGCCGCCCGGCCTGGCGCGAACGAGAGTCCGGTCCCGACGGCCCGGTCATTCTCTACGGCTGGCACACGGTGACCATGGCGCTGCAGAACCCGAAGCGCCGCATCCGCAAGCTGCTGCTGACCGAGAACGCCGCGCGGCGGCTGGCGGAGGACAGTATCGACAGCCGCGTCACGCCGGAGATGGTGCGGCCGAGCGAGATCGACCATCTGCTCGGCCCCGACGCCGTGCATCAGGGCCTGTTCGCGGAGGCCGATCCCCTGCCCTCGCCGGACATCGAGACGCTCGCGGCGGAGGGCCTGGTTCTGGTGCTCGACCAGATCACCGATCCGCACAATGTCGGCGCGATCATGCGCTCGGCCGCCGCCTTCGCTGTCAAGGCGATCGTCACCACCGCGCGCCACAGCCCGGAAGCGACCGGCGTGCTCGCCAAATCCGCCTCCGGCGCCCTCGAGCTGGTGCCGCTGGTGACAGTGCAGAACCTCGCCCGCGCGCTGACCGCGCTCAATGAGCGCGGCTTCATGACCGTCGGGCTCGACAGCGAGGGCAGCGAGAACCTGTCGTCGATCGCGTTGCGCGAACCGCTCGCGCTGGTGTTGGGAGCCGAGGGCAAGGGTCTGCGGCAATTGACGCGCGAGACCTGCAGTGTGGTGGCGCGGCTCGACATGCCCGGCGAGATCAAGAGCCTCAACGTGTCGAATGCCGCGGTGCTCGCGCTCTATATCGGCGCGACCAGACTTGGGCTGATGGCCTGATGCACGCTTTCAAACGCGAAGCGCCCGCTCGAGTTGACGAACGGGCGCCGGGAAGATCGGACTTCGCCGCTCTCAGTTGTAACGGCGCAGGATCGGCCGGCCGTGATAATAGCTGTAGCTATGCGGCCGGAAGTGGTAGCGGCGATGCCAGCGATAGCTGGCGCGCGACCCCACATAGCCATAGCGGGGATAGTGCGCATAGACGTTCCAGCCGCCCACCGGATAGGTCGGCAGCGGCGCGAATGCACCCGGACCCGTGAAGGTCGGACCCTGGTTGACATAGTAATATTGCGGCGTTCGTTCGACCGAGTGGTACTGCAGCTCCGGGTCAGGCAGCCGCTCAAAGCCCCAGCCGACATAGTCATAGGCGTGGGGCTGCCCACATGGGCCGGCATAGACACCGCATGGCGCGCATCCGACGTAACCGCAGGCCGTCGCGGGCGCGGCTCCCGCGACCGTCAGAGCCGCTGCCGTAAGCAGTCCCGAAATCATCTGACGCATTACTCTCTCCTGTGGATTGCTTATCGTTTTTTGGTCTCGCCGTGTGTCGCGCCAGCTCATCGAAATTCGGGCGCCACGCCGCCTCTCGGTGCGACGATCACCGGCGGCGGATAGAGCGGAACATCAGGCGAGGATTGCGCCGGCAGCGGCGCGGATTGCGACGACCAGGATTGATGGAAGGACTCAGCAGGCCTGGGCAGCTTGCGATTGGCCGGCGGCTCGATCTCCATGCGCCCATAACCGGGCCGCAGACCCAAGCTCGGATAATAATGGCCGACCTCGGGGTCGGGATCGATGATGCGACCACCATAGATCGTCGGCTGATTCTGGTAGCCCTTGCCAAGGCCGAAGGTGCCCGTCACGACGGCGTAGGAAATATCGACCCCATACACCATGATCGGCACGCCTGGGCGGGCGGGCCACACAAACTCGAATCCTTCGCTCGCCAGCGCCGCCGGCGTCATCCCGATCAAGATTGTCAGTGCCAGTCGCAGCCGCATGGGTTCATGTTCCACTTTGCTCCATGGCAACTTAACGGAATGCAGGCCACCAAGGGTTAAAGCGCCGCGGGAAAACCGCCGGTAAGCCTAATGCGCGGGCTTTTAGCGGCGCCGATCCCGAAAACAGCGCTAGCGAAACGTTAACGCCGGGACCGTGGCACTGGCGGCTCTTCACGCAAGCGCAAAATCGCGCGCGCCGGGCATCACCGGGCATCACCCCTCTTTGAAGCGGGAGAGGGTCAAATTCCGAAACGGCGCCCTACATGCGGCATTGGGCTACGGGCTGGACGATGGAGATACGTATGATGAAATTTTCTGTTCTTGGCAGCGTCCTAGGCGGCGCCACGGTTCTTGCCGCGATGCTGACGAGTCCAGCAACGGCCCAGGAAGTGATCTATAATCCCGGCTATTGCGCACAGTTCTATCCGAACGCGAATTGCCAGAACAAGGGACAGGGAAATCCCTACACCGGCGACTATCAGCGTCGCCTCGCCTATCAACACGATGGTTGGAACACCGGCTGGCACGATAGCTGGAACGACAACCGTTTCGCCCGGCCGGGAAACACATATGCGTTTGACCCGAACGCCTATGGCAATGAGACGGGTTACGCGCACAGCGATTACTATGCGAACGCCCATGCCGGTCATGGCGGGAACGGGATCTACGACAACCGCGCCAACAACAGCTACGACGCGCTGAACGGCTTCGTCTGCTCGCCCGGCGCCTATTTCCGCGGCGAGGACGGCCGCCGGCATCGCTGTCAGTAGAGCCCGCGGGACTACTGGCGCGGGGAAAGCGGCTGAACCGACAGCCGCCTTCCTCGTGGTGCGTGCCGCGAGCGCGCGATGAGGCCGGCGATCGTACTTTCCGGCACGCGCGCTGATGCGCGGTTGTCCACGGTGTGGCTTGAGCATTGCCGGTACCGCATTCCTGATGTGCAAAACCGAGTCCTGTCTCGCTTCGTAACTGGGATGCGGCGGCCACGAGCCCCACTCCAATGCTGTCCGCCGGCGGCCCCGTCTGAATCGACCCCAGGCGGGGTCGTTCGTGGCCCTGCCACTGCCGTGCGGGCGTCATTCGACGTGGACGAAACCGATCGGATGTCCGCGGAAATCTGTTTCTTACGCATGAAACCCGTTTTGGCCCGCGACGAAATGCGCCCGAAACACTTCGGAATGCAGGGTGTTCTCATGATCGGCAAAAGGAGTTTGACCATGTCCGCCATCATCAGCCTGATCTACCGAGAGTATTGCCGGGCCCGCCTCGCCGAAATCCAGAAGATCGGCGGCTGAGACGTATGACGGAGCCAAAACCGAAGCTTGTCCTTCCGACCCTTCTGAGCGCGTTGCTGGTGGGAGTGGCGATATGGGCCGTGGCGGGACCTCCGGCCGTCCGAAAGACCGTGACAGCGCATGCTGTCGTGGCGCGCCGATAGCGGGCTTGCGTCGCGCAGCGCCGCTATAAGAAAAAATCTGCTGAAGAAAAAGCACACGGAAGGCCTGTGGCTTCTGATTTTCAATGCGGTCGAAGACAATTTTTTAAATCAGTGATGCTTCAATAAGTGGCCGCTCCGCCGCGCGGCCGAATAGTCGGGCGCCGCACCTTCCAAACAACCTCCAAGGCTTGCGGGCCCGACTATTTGCCAAGGCTCGCTTGCGGCAACTCTTGGTCGCAATGCGGTTGTTTCGCGCCGTAGTTCTACGGTCTTTTCGAGTCATGGAAAGTTCGCCTTTCTGCTCCACTTCAGCGAGCGCGAGGCTCACGCCATCGCCGGAGTGGAGTGCAAGATGAGGACGAGATTGACGCGCGAGACAAAGTGCGAGGCGTGCAACGGAACGGGGTTTCCGAAAGTGAAGCAGCCGGCCAAGCCCGGGCGCAAGATCTACCCCGCACCTTGCAGGAAATGCGGCGGTAAGGGACGCATCAAAGAGAGCGACTGGCGCGCGGCCCATAGCTAGCGATGCGCGATACGTCGAACGTTCACTTTTGAACAGAAGCGGGCAGAGCAAAGCGGTAGGTTGCGACGGTTGTGACGGCAGGCAAGCGTCATGACATTCCGGTCCCCGCCATCGCGTTCCCCGCATGGCGGGGATTTTTTGTGCTGCAGGACGCCCGCATTCGAATTGGCGATCGCCGGCGCGATGCTTACAATCGCAAGACCGAACGCGCGATGCGTGAACACATTTACTTCCATGCGACCGGAGGTTTTCCGTGAAACATCGTGGTATCTGTTATTGGGTTGTCGAAATGAGCTTCCCGCACGGTTGGAGGTGGACTGTCGGCAAGGACAGAACGGTTACCGTCGGTGTCTGCGCCTCGAAATCCGACGCAATCCGTCAGGCACGCACCTTCATTGACGCTGTCGTCGATTGGGCTGTCTGAGCATATCGCGAAGGATCTGCATGAGAACCGTTCGCGTCATTCGGAACGCGCATGCCGCGCGCCGAACGGTTCGCAGCGCGCAAGTCGTTCTCACCGGATCCAAGCAATCGTCCGTTGATTGTGCGGCCCTTCATCGCTAGACAGGCAAGCCTTAGCCGGCTTAGCTCAGCGGTAGAGCAGCGGTTTTGTAAACCGAAGGTCGGGAGTTCAATCCTCTCAGCCGGCACCACGATCGCGACAATCCGCTGAATGTCGAACACTTGGCCCTTTCCGCAGACATCACCGATCCGAAGCAATGCGGGCCTGTCATTCTGGCGCGTGATCCGGCGCACAGAAATTAACCTGCAATTAGCCAAGTGTTGGGCGTCGATGGAACGAAGCAATTCGTTTCAAATTGTCCCCTCAGAAGGAGATGGGGAAGATGAGCAGGATCGATTATTTCAGGGAGCAGGCGGAGCGGGCCGAGCGGTTGGCGAAAACGATCATGGATACGCTGACAGTCGAGAAGCTTCGCGTATTTGCCGCCGAATGCCGCAGCCAGGTCGAGGCACTCTCGAAGGACGAACATAGCGCGGCCACTTGAGCGGTTCGCCTCCGGATATCCGGAACCAATCGTCGTCCTTTCAGTTTTCTGAGCCATGAGGGTCCGGGAAGAGAACTGCAACATGGTGCTGCTGACGGCGGTCACGCTGTTCACCGCCATCGTTGCCGTCATCGCCAGTTGGTGGGAAGGACCGCAGACCGCCTCAGCCAAGCCGCCCGTCTATCTCGCCGAGCAGACGCCGGTTCGCGTGGTCGGGGCGCCCTTCGTGCCGAACGTCAATCCTCGCGAACGGTAATAAGGGCGTCGCCTGCCCTATTCTCCGGCCATCCCATACTACCGTTCATCTGCACGCCACGGTACTTAAAACGGGAACCTGGATAATTTTCAACCGAAACTGGCAATTGTCCCCAGAAGCTGGTGGCATAGCGGCTTGATTCGGCTCTGGCTCCGCCAAATCCTGTGTTGCGGTTGAGGGTGGTCCATGGACTGGAAGAAAGAGCGCGACGAGCTGATCGCGCAAACATTGGCCTTTGTTCAATCGGTCAGCGCCCAGATGCCCGAGGCGGCGCAGTGGCGGCTGTCGAAGCCGGAGCTGAGGCTCCCCCCGGTCTCGCCGCCGGCCCAGCTTCAGCCTGAAATCGGCGCCGCGCCGCCCGTCCAGGCCGCGCCGGCGCCCTCCGTTAAGCCGAGTGCGCCAGCGCCAAGTCCTGTATCGAGCGCGCTGCTTGCCCGGCCGAGCGTCCATAGCGAGGTCGAGCAGGAGTGCCGGGCGCGGATCGCGAGCTTCCGCGCCAATCAGGAACGGTTCAACCGGGAACGGGCGGAATATTTCAGCGCCACCATCGCCCGGCTCCGCGCCACGCTACAGGACGTCCCCCCACCCCGCCCCGGCCAGATCACGCAGCCGCGCGACTAAGGCGTTAGGGACATGGATAGGGAAAAGGCTAAAGCATGATCCGGAAAAGCGTGCAGTGGTTTTCCGAAAAGATCATGCTCAATCAAAGGCCTAAAGCGCGATGAAGATTCAACCTGATCTCATCGCGCTTTAGCCCGAAATCTTCTCCAGGACCGGCAGCAGATGGCCCAGGAAAATGTCCGGGTTCTCGCTCATCGGAAAATGCCCAAGGCCATTCATGATGGTGACCTCGCAGCCGGGAATGCTGCGTGCAACCGCCCCTGTTTCCTCCGGCGTGCAGGAATAGTCATACTCGCCTGATAGTAGGAACAGGGGACAACGGCTTGTGTCGATCTCGGCGACGCGCGCGCGGATGTCGCCGTCGATCTTGTAGAAATACAGGTCGCCCTTGAACACGCCCGGACCGCCCTGCATGTAGTGCCACAGCGTCTCCCAACGCTCGGCCTCGGGCGCTTCGGGCCCGACCAGGCCGGACACGATGGCCGCGGCGACTTCGCCGCCATGCACGTCAGGCCGATGCAGGAAATTCAGGTCGTAATAGGGATCGACATGCGCGCCGGCCTGCAGCCCGATAATGGCGCGGAAGCGCTCGGGATGCTCGAGCGCGAGATGCAGCGCGATCCGCCCGCCGATCGAGCACCCGATCAGGATCGGCTTGTCGAGCCCGAGCGCGGACATCACGGTCAGGATCATCTCGGTATAGTGCGCCGAGGTGAGTTGGTATTCCTCATCGTGCCAGCCTGCAGGCGGCGAGGACTTGCCGTGCCAGGGCATGTCGAAGGCGATGACGCGATGGCGCGCGGTGACGCGCGGGTCGTTCATCAGCGCCCGGTATTGGCGCCCATCGGCACCTGCGGTGTGCAGGCACAACAGCGGCGTGCCCTCGCCCGCCTCCTCGACATAGAGGCGATGCGGCCGGCCGAGCAGATCGAGATGCATATAACGGCCGATGATCGGCTCGAACCGCGCCGTCATGCCGCAACTCCCGCCGGCCTTAGCTTCGCCAGCGCCTCCTTGAAGTAGCGCAGATGCGCCATGAAGATCTTGAGGTCGCCCTCGGCCCGCAGCACCCGCCGCTTGATCAGGGCCATCAGGTCATTCGAGCCCGGCGGCGGTCTCTTGCTCCAGAACTTCTCCCACTCCGCTTCCGGCGCGCGCAGCGCAAAGGACGAGGACGGCATGACGAACGGACCCCGCGTCACGGACAGAATGCGGCCTTCGTAGATCGCAATCAGCCAGGACGTGGCACCGACTTCCAGCAGGAAGGTAGTCGTGAGGAAACGACCCCGCCGGATCAATGCCGGGTCGTCATTGACGCGCGCTTTCAGCGTCTCGATCATGGCCAACTCCATCCCGTGGGGCGGCCTTTTCAAGGCTGCCGGCTTGATTGCCGCCATGATGGAGGGAACGGCGGCGCCGTCAATCGGCTACAGAAACGCCAGGACCAGCGCGACATTGGCGGCACAGGCGACGAATAGTCCGATGGCGAGCGTCAATTGGGTGCGCTCACAGAAGGTATGAAGGCCGGTTCCCATGGTCAAAACCATCCGGCGATTCTAGCGGATGAGTCCCGGGATTTCTTTTTTCCGGGATTTACGCCTCGTTAAGGACTCAGATTGGGCCAAAATGGCCCAATCCGGACCCGATTCCAGCCCTTCGCCCGCCGCAACTCAATTCTTTCTTATGCGTTAAGAGTTCTTTAGCGGAGCGATTCCGATGCCGTACGCGCTGTTCTGCAACGACGCAAAACTGAGCAAAACCTACCCGACGGAGGCGGATGTCTGGAAACTCGCCCGGCTGAGCGGTCTCGTGATCGACGCGGAATCGAGGCGCGGCAGACCGGCGCCGCGGCCATTGCTCGACAACGACTATGAGATCAAGCCGTGCCGGCCGGACCCGCAGGAAGACCCCGCCAAGAACCAGGCCGAAGCCGAAAGCCTGGCGCAGCGCGAACTCCAGTTCATGTCCTGAAAATGGCTCTTGTCCCGAAAATGACGCGTAAGGCGGCGCCGGGAGACCCCCGTCACGACGCGCGCGTCAGCACGCGCGGCTTCCGTGATTGACGGGAGCGTGACGACTGACTCTACGGCGTCGCCGTCGCGAGCGACGCCTGCTCCGCAGCGAGCGCAACGCAAGCCCGTTTGCGATGCAGGCCCCTGATCGCCCCGGTCACCTTCAGAACCTTGCCCACAGGACAGGACGCACCCTGCACGAAGGCAACCTCGTAAGGCGCGAGCATCAAAGGCTCAGATCTCAGGATTGTTTGGGCAGAGCACGGAAGCGCCACCACAGTCAGAAGCAGCACTGACGCAAAGATACGCATGTTTGTTTGTCCACCAGCCGGCAAGTCCATAATAACCGATCTCGGTGACAAGTTTCACATTTAGTAAAATTTTTTTTGTCGTACCCAACACAAGAGGTCCCAAGCGGGAGTGTCCCAAATGAAAGGGCCGGCAAACGCCGGCCCTTTCGATAAACATTGAACGTGAGCCTCAGTATCTTAGGCCGGCCGGCCCGCCCCAGCCAAAGCGATAGTTCACGCCGACCTTGACCGTGTGGTCGTCGTCGCGGAAGCGCTGTCCGACAACCGCGGCGGGCCCTGTCGTGAAACTCGTGCTGCCAAAATTGTAATACTGGTATTCCGCTTTGGCGGACCAGTTCGGGGCGAACATGTATTCGAGGCCGGCACCGACCGTCCACCCATCCTTGTTGTTGCCCGTCGCCGTGAAGGCCGTCGGCACGCCGGCAAGGGCCACGTTCACGTTGTTGCCTTCGCGGAATGCATAGCCGCCCTTAGCGTAGAGCAGACCTGGGCCCCAAGTGTACCCGACCCGTCCGGTGACCGATCCGAGCTGGTCGTTCCTGTTTGTTACGACGACGCCGCCAGGGAACGTGGCGCCGTTGTTGTTGCCGGTCATCCAGCTGTATTCGGCCTCGATGCCGCCCACGAAATTCGACGTAAATTGGTAGTCGAAGCCGCCCTGGACACCACCCAGGAAGCGGCTGTCGCTGCCGGCGAGGCTGTTGTTACCGGCAAAGTCTCCACCGATATGGCCGCCGATATAGAAACCCGTCCAATTATAGACGATCGCCGGCACCACCGGTGCAGGGGGAGCCTTGTAAGGCCGGGCAGCCATATCCGCCGCGGCGGCAGGACCCGCCAACGCGACAAGAGCGGCTGCGCTGAATATAAATCGCTTCATTCAGTATTCCCCATTGTCGACGGGTACGACATCAACAAACAACGTGGCCTCAATTTGGTTGCCTGGCGGCAATGCCGGAGCCGTGATGGCCTCTGTCCGTGACCCGTGCGCCACAATGACGTTTTGTTCCTCAGGCGACCAAATTCCTACAGGGTTGCAGATGGTTCCTACTCTCCCATTAGTCGAGTCCGGCCGCCGCCTCCGTTCACCTCTCGCTCAAATGTGATCGTATTTTCTTATGGGACAAAACAGCGCAGCAAGCTGCTAGCGCGTCATCTTTTCCAGATCCGGGAACGCGGCATAGGCGGCTCCGCCGCAGAGTTCGCCGGTATTCTGGGCGACGCGATCGAGCCGGCCGCCGACGAACACAACCGCCCGCTCCCGCGGCTCACGATAGCTGCCGTCGGATTGGCGTTCCGCAAAACGCACGCAGGCGACATAGCGCGACCTCCCGCCTACGGTCCGCTGCACAGGTTCGGCGACTGATGCCTCATGCACGCCGACCGGATTGTTCAGATAGGTGTGCATGAACGCGACGAGCTCGGCACGATAGTTGACTGGAAAAGGCTGGTTGGCGTCGCTGCCGTCCTCGATGAAGGAAGTCGGGCCGGCGCTGTCATCGCTCGCCAGACAACCTGTCAGCACGAGCGGCAACAAGAAAACCGCTAGACACCTTGTTGACACCGCCAAGGCCCGCATCGCCAAGTTTCAACTCTGTCCAAAAAAATCCGCCGAGCAGTCTTTCTAAACCTTCCACTTGTAAAATGGAAATCCACATTTCGCGTCGGCGTTGCGTAACGCTGAATTGCGTAAGCCTCACGTCAGCTTGCGGCGGGTCATCGCCAACGCGGCACCGGCCCGCTGCGATTGGGGACGCAATCGCAGGCGAGCCGGACCTTCCATCGGCGCGGCGGGGGATACGTGGAACGAACCGCGCCGATAAACCGATCAACCGCGCTTGGTCGCGGGAGCCGTGTGCTTGAAGCTCACCTTCGAGTGAGACTTGCTCGCGTGAATCTTGCTTACGTGGGTGCTGACCCTGCCGAAGCTGGCCTTGCTCGACTTCGTCTTGGCGGCGCCGTTGAAGTCGACCGTAGCGAGGTTCTTCTTCGACTTCATCGCGCCCATCTTGTGATACTTGTGGTGATGATGACGCATCTTGGCATTGGCGTTGAGTGCGCCATTCTTGGCGCTCGTCTTCGCACTCGTCTTGACGCTCGTCTTGGCACCGGTTTTGACGTCAGTCTTGGCCTGCGCGCCGTTGATCGCCGGAGCCTGTTCTGTCTTGACCGCAGAGGTCTGGGCAGTCTTGCCAGTGCCGGCGGCGAACGCCGGAGCGGCGATCATGGAAGCTGCGAGCAGTGCGGCGGAAATGGTCTTGAGCATGGTCGTGTCCTCTTCGAAGGATCTGGAGGTAGCCGGCCGTTGGACCGGGCTCGTCGATCATGAGGAGCACGTTACGAGGGCTGCGCTGAACCGGTCCTGAAGTGCCGTGTCGGACTTCGTTCATCTGCATGACAGCTTCGTCATGTTCACTTCCGTGACAGTGGTCACGATGGTCATGATGAACGCAATGTTGCGCCCATCGATGGTCAAATTCGAAGTGAATAAAAACGTCAACCGGGAATGTTTCAATACGACCGGTGTTCAGGTCCCAGTAAGTGTCGGGTGAAGGATCACCCGGGCGTATGACAGCCAAAGCGTACCATCCGGACCTGATGGTTCGACGGTTTGGTCCGAGCTCACACGCCACTTAGTCAACCAGGAGAACTGCATGAAAAAATCTGCGATCAGGGCTTTGATGCTGGCGATGGTCTCGACGGCCCTCCTCTCCGCGCCCGTCATCTCTGCCTACGCCGCGGGCAGCGACACCCCGTCGGCGCCGCCGGCAACGGATTCCTCGAAGCACAAGAAGAAGGGTGACAAGAGCTCGAGCATCGACGATCCCAAGTTCCTGGAAGGCTATCGCACTGCCTACACCACGATCTATGATCGCCACGACTACAACACTGCCATCGAGCAGTTGAAGACGCTGGATCGGGAAGACGTCGCCGACGTCGCCAACCTGATCGGCTACTCCTATCGCAAGCTCGGCAACTACAAGCTCTCGCAGACCTACTACGAGCAGGCGCTGAAGGACGATCCGAACCATGTGCGGACCTGGCAGTATTACGGGCTGTGGCAGCTCGAACAGGGCAATCGTGAGCAGGCCGAATATCACCTGAACAAGATCGCCCAGCTTGCCGGCACCGACAGCGCGGAATATCGTTCCCTCGCTACGGCGCTGGAGAAGCCGCCCGGCACTGGTCTCGTCTACTGATCCCAGAGCATGATCCGGAAAAGCGGATACCGGTTTTCCAGGGGATCGTGCTTCAAAAATAAGCTAGAGTGCGGTGACGATTCATCCCGGACTCATCGCGCTCTAAAGCGCAATGAGATTAGGTTGAATCGTCATCGCGCTTTAGGTCTTTGATCGAGCATGATCTTTTCGGAAAACCGCTACACACTTTTCCGGATCATGCTCTAGCTCAGCTCCGGCAATCAGCCGGAGCCCGGCGATGAAGGGTGAATGGCGAAGCGCGAATAGTGACCCCGCCTCGTCATCAAGCTGATCGGGCAACCGGACCGCAGTAACCCACAAAAGAAAAACCCCGGCAGTTTCCTGCCGGGGTTCTGTTTAAGTCGTAAGACCGAGCTTAGAAGTTGCGCTGAGCACGGGCCAGGAAGCCGACCGTGTTCTGGTCCTTCAGCTCGTAAGCAACGCCGCCCGGCTTGCCAAGCGATAGAGTGGCGGCGACAGGCGTGACCGTGCCCGTGAACTTCTGGTCAAGCATGGTGTAGGTGACTTCGCCCGAGAACGTCAGGTTCTTCACCGGGGTCCAGCGGGTGATCAAGCCGATCTGACCGATGTTGAAGTCCGGGTTACAGCCGCCGGCGGCCAACGCAATGCCGGGGGTGGCTGCGATTTGGGCGCAGACGAGAGCCGTACCGCCGTTGCCGTAGTGCAGCTGGGCGTACGCGCCGTAGATCGCAGTGTTCCAGTACGCATCCCAGTTATGGGTGTAGGCACCGCGGAAACCCCAGGTCTGAACCGTGGAGATGCCAGTTCCGGTGCTGAACACACCATCAGCC
>Ga0207693_10002040_pt1 | contig 17718 bp, 16 predicted proteins | sample LARL81metaG_FD_184347 | JGI IMG/M metagenome (GOLD analysis project Ga0207693, IMG submission 184347) | Corn, switchgrass and miscanthus rhizosphere microbial communities from Kellogg Biological Station, Michigan, USA - LAR L8-1 metaG... | ecosystem: Host-associated > Plants > Roots >...
ACGCCCGCGTCCAGGGCGCGGGCCAGCTCGGCCACGGTCTTGTTGTTGCCGTGCATGGTGATGATCTCGCCCGGCAGGCCGGCCGACAGCGCGGTCTCCAGCTCCCCGTCGGTGCAGACGTCCACGCCCAGCCCCTCCTGGGCCGCCCAGCGCAGCACCTCGCGGCAGCAGAACGCCTTGGCCGCGTAGCAGACCGCGTCGCCGGCGCCGAACGCGCCGCGGAAGTCCCGGCACCGGGTGCGGAAGTCCGCCTCGTCACAGGCGAACAGCGGGGTGCCGAACCGTGCGGCCAGATCCCGCACGTCGAGCCCGCCGATGGCGATCGCGCCGTGCTGCCTGCGGGCGGTGCGCGGCCAGATGTCCGGGGTGAGCGCGTTCAGGTCAGACGGCGGCGCGGGCGGGTGATCGTCCGGCCCTGGCCCGTTCGGGAAAAGATCCTCGGCCGGGCGGGCGACGCTGGTCATCGGGCTCCTTGTGTCTCACAGCCGGTCGGGCGCGGTGATTCCGAGCAGTCCCAGGCCCGCCGCGATGGCCGTCCCGGCCGCCGTCGCCAGCCACAGCCTGGCCCGGGTGGCGGGCTGGTCCCGCGGCGCGCGCAGTCCGCCGTACGGCAGTGCCGGGCGGCTTTCCCGGCAGTCCTGGTAGGCCCCGGCCAGCCCCTCCAGGTACCGGGCGAACTCGGCCGGCCGTCGGATCCGCGCGGCCCAGGCCACCCGTTCGGGGAGCCAGGACAGGGCGTCCAGCAGCGCCCGCTCGGCTGGGTGGGTGAGCAGGCACGGTACGAATTGCGCCGCAGGCCCGGCGCCGAGGCCGAGGTCAGCGGCCTGGCGGAGGGTGGAAGCGGCGTGCGCGTGCGCGTAACGAACAGCATAAACGGGATTAACGAGATGATACCGAACGGGCAGTTCCGCTCTTTCTCCGTCACGCCAGCCGTGTGACCTGCAGACCAGCGCGTACCTGACCGCATCGGAGCCGGCGTCAGCGAGCGCGGCCGCTACCGGGCTGCGGGGTGCGGGTGCCTGCCGGGGACCCAGCGGCCGCCGCTGCGGAACCAGTTCGGCGCCGGCCTTCCCCGCCAGCCGGGCGGTCACCGCGGCGGTGACCGCGGCGTGCGCCTGCGCCCAGCCAGGCGCGCCGGCCAGGTCGGCGGCGGTCGCCGCGGCGGGGACCCGCAGGCCGCGCAGGATGTCGCTGCGCGCGCAGTCCAGGGCCCCCGGAATGCGCACGGCCAGTGCGGCCAGGGCGTCGCGGGTGACGGTGATGGTGAGGTGACCGGTGGCCGGCGTGGCTTCGGCGATCCAGTCGAGTCTGACCAGGCTGGCGGCCAGGATGGCGGCGACCTGATCTGGCGCCTGGCCGGGCGCGGCCAGCAGGTACGGGAGCGTGGACGCGTACCGGCCGGGGCCACCGCCGAGGGCGGCGGGCACCGGGCGCAGCGTGCTGGCGTCGTCCGGCCGGGTACCGGTGCTCCGCTGGCCGCTCGCCGGGCCTGGAGGCGGGATCTCGCCGGCCGCGGCCGCCTGCCTGGCCGCGGCCCAGACCGCCTGCCTGACGTCGGCCGTGATCACGCTGTGCAGGCTACCCGGGGGTCAGCTGAGTGCTGGGCCTGGCACGGAGGACGGGGCGTTCTTGATCGATGGAAGATTGCCGCCGTTGCAACGTCGGCAATCTTCCGTCGATCTTGGCCTGCGGGCGTGCGGTCAGCCCACGGTGGCGGGCGGCCCGCTGGCCAGCTCGCGCACGATCCGGATCATCTCGCCCGGGTCGAACGGCTTGGTGAGATAGGCGTCCACGCCGATCTGCTGGCCCAGGCTGCGGTCGGCCTCCTGGGCCCGCGCGGTGATCAGCACCACCTTGACGTGGCTGGTCTGCGGGTTCTTGCGCAGCTCCATCGCGGTGACCCAGCCGTCCAGCCGCGGCATCATGACGTCCAGGGTGATCACGTCGGGACTGATCGCGGTCACCTTGTCCAGGCAGTCCTGCCCGTCCACGGCGGTGGCCACGTCGAATCCTTCCAGCGTCAGGTTGACGGCGATGAGCTGCCTGATCACCTCATCGTCGTCTACCACGAGCACGCGCCCCAGTGCCTGCGCCACCCGCGCGAGACTAGCCGGTCTGCGCTCGCAGCGTGCGGGCATCGGCTTGGTGTCCTCCGGATGCAACGGACTGATAACCTTTCCACGTTCTGTCGCGGCGCGGCGTTCAGCCCTGCCGGTTATTGCCCCCATAGCTCAGGGGAGAGAGCAACGGCCTCCGGAGCCGTGAGCGCAGGTTCGAATCCTGCTGGGGGCGCACAAGATCATTATCTGCTCTGTCTGGAACCCGGGCTGCTGTCCGAGGTGCCCATCGAGCAACGGCCGGGCTGACCTGGCCCGGCCTCGCGATACCCGGCTTCTTCGGTTCCGGGCAGCATGGCAAGAGGGCATCGTCGCGCAGGTGACCTCCTCGAGGCCGTACGGAGGAGGTCACGCTAACGAGGCGTTACGGAGGTTCCGGTGTCCTTGACCGGGCACACGGTCACCCCTATCGTGCGGCGTGTCATCTTGTTTCCCGCGGACGGGATACTGGCATGCGAAGGAATCGTGACCTGAGACCGGGCAAGACCGGGAATCTGGACCGGTGACCCGCCGCTCTGCCCTCGTCATCGCCGGGCTCGTGGTTGCTCTCTGCTCGGTCCTGCTGGCGGGTACTGGCGCGGCGGCGGCCGGAGCCGCGGGAACGCGCGCACTTGCCACTCGCGTGGCCGCGGCGCCGGGCGGTCCCCGGTGGCGCACCGCGGAGCCGATTCCCGGCCTGGCGGCCCTGAACCTGGGCGGGAGTGCCGGGTTCAACTCGATATCGTGCGCCACGGCGGGCAACTGCAGCGCGGGCGGCTTCTACGCAGCCAAGAACACCCACACGCAGGCGTTCGTCGTCAACGAGACCAACGGGGTCTGGGGCACCGCCGAGGAAGTTCCCGGCACCGCGGCCCTCAACGCGACGCGTGCCGCGACCGCTTCCGTGTCGTGCGCCACGGCGGGCAACTGCAGCGCCGGCGGCTTCTACACAGACGCCTCGGGCCACCAGCAGGCGTTCATCGTGGCCGAGACGAACGGGACCTGGGGCACCGCGGTGGAAGTCCCGGGTTCCGGGGCGCTCAACGCGGGCGGGCTCGCCGCGATCAAGTCGGTATCGTGCGCCACGGCGGGCAACTGCGCCGCCGGCGGTTTCTACACAGACGCTTCCGGCCACGAGCAGGCGTTCGTCGTGGCCGAGACGAACGGGACCTGGGGCACCGCGGTGGAAGTCCCGGGTTCCGGGGCGCTCAACGCCGGCGGGTTCGCCGCGATCAAGTCGGTATCGTGCGGCGCGCCGGGCGACTGCGGCGCCGGCGGCTACTACGCATCGGACAACATCGCCCGCATCCCGCTGACCCAGCCGTTCGTGGTCAGCGAGACCAACGGTCGGTGGGGCACCGCGGAAGAGGTCCCAGGGGCCAAGTCCCTGAACGCCGGCGGGTCTGCTGCGGTCGAGTCGGTGTCGTGCACCGCGGCGGGCACCTGCGGCGCCGGGGGAGAGTACACCAGCGGCGCGCCTGCCACCCAGGCGTTCGTCGTGGCCGAGGCCGGCGGCCGGTGGGGCACCGCGACGGAGGCCCCGGGTTCCGGGGCCCTCAACGCCGGCGGGTACGCCGCGATCAACTCGGTGTCGTGCGCCTCGGCAGGCAGCTGCAGCGCGGGCGGGTTCTACCAGGATGCCTCCTTCCACACCCAGGCGCTCGCGGTCAGCGAGACGAGCGGGACCTGGGGCAGCGCGGAGGAGGTACCGGGCACCGCGGCCCTCAACGCGGGCACTACCGGCGGCGCCATGACCAGCTCGGTGTCGTGCGCTTCGGCGGGCAACTGCAGCGCGGGCGGCTTCTACACCGATGCCTCTGGCTCAGGGCAGGCGTTCGCCGTCATCGAGGTGAACGGCACGTGGCACGCCGCGAACGAGGTCTTCGGCAGCCAGGCCCTCAACACGGGCGGGGCCGCATCGGTCGGGGCGGTGTCGTGCGCCGCCGCGGGCCGCTGCAGCGCCGGCGGCTCCTATACGGTCAGGCACCGCCATTTCGTGCAATTGTTCGTCGTGGACGAGTTCTAGGACGAGCTGAAGCGGAAGCGGGGATACGGTAATTTCAAATGAATCAGAGTAAGCCATTGCAGAGCCTATCCCGACGCGGATTTCTCGGCGTTGCGGCGGGCACCACTGTCGCAGCCACGCTAGCATCGGCGCGCAGCCCGCGAGCGGTCGCCGCGCCACTGGCGGCCGCCGCACCGCTAGCGGGTGCCACCGTTGATGCCAAGAGCTATGGGGTAACCAACTCCCTTCGGGCAGCGAAAATAGCAGACGGTCTTTATAAAATTCCGCTGTGTACGACAATCCAGAAAATCTACATGGGAGAAGGCGTTTTCGGATCGACGCCCCCCCGCCAGATGACACAGCTAGCACCTGCCGGGTGCCAGTTCGTCGTATCGGCCAAACCATCGAGGCAGCTGTCGAGTGCCGAGCAAAACCGGCTGGCGCAGTGGCTGGACATGCTCAACAAGGCCGGCATGAAGTACCGGATAGTGCTCTGGCAGGAGTGCAATAACTCTGCATTCCCGAAGGTGGAAGAATGGCAGGCATATTGGAGCTACTACGCGCCGGTTGTCCAAGCGGCAGGAGTTCGCTGCGGCTATGACGCCGGATGCCATATCATAGCTCGCGCAGTTGAATTCATCCCGTCCAACCCTCAGCCGGACGAGCTGTGGATGGATTTCTATGCCTCGGCATACAGGCAGGGGGTGCGCCTCGACCCGTTCCTGGCGGCGGCCCAGGCCGCCGGCATCTCATCGCTGGGCCTGGCCGAGTGGGGGTTCATGGCGGGGAACGCCGTATTTAACCCGGTGACTATCGCCTGGTGGGATGATTTCTGCAACTACCTGATATTTCTCGCAAACGGCGGTCATCTCAATCTCGGTGCCATTTTCTTCGGCGGCATAGGTCACTTCGGCTTGGTCGACGTGATCACCAGCCCGAACGACCCGCGGCTTCCCATGCTGCGCCGGGTCTCCGCGGCGGTTAAGGCCGGCTGATATCAGGGGGAGACAGACCCTCGCCTTATACTGGCCGATGCCGCGCGCAGGCAATCGTGGCCTACCTGTAGACCGAACATCGCCTCACTGATAGGTTTCAGCAGGTCGCCGGGCTAAGCCGTTACCGCCTCCGGAGCCGGGAGCCCAGGTCCGGACCCTGCTCGGAGGCGCCGATCCGATATCCCGCCGAAACCCGGGGGTCTGCCTTGTCAGATAGGGAACGAATGCCAGCCGGGGACGGTCAAGCGGCCGCCGGCCGGCCGCAGCACGGCCTGGCGTCATGACCGCCGCCGCGGTGCAGGCCCCGGCAGGGTCGCTGCGCCGGATGCTGGTGCCGCTGGCGCTGGCCCAGTTCATCTGCAGCTTCGCGGGCTCGAACATGAATGTCATGATCAATGACATCAGCCGCGACCTGCACACCACGGTGCAGGGCGTGCAGGTGTGCATCACGCTGTTCTTGCTGGTCATGGCCGCCCTGATGATCCCCTGCGGCAAGCTGACCGACCGGCTGGGCCGCAAGCGGTGCTTCACGCTCGGCCTGTCGATCTACGGGGTCGGCGCCGTGCTCAGCGCCGCCGCGCCCGGAATCGGCGTGCTCATCCTGGGCAACTCGATCTTCGAGGGAGTGGGTACCGCACTGCTGATCCCGCCGGTCTACATCCTCACCACGATGCTGTTCCACGACATGAAGTCCCGGGCGCAGGCCTTCGGCCTGATCAGCGGCATGGGCGGGATCGGCGCCGCCACCGGGCCCCTGATCGGCGGCGCGATCACCACGGCGCTCTCCTGGCGGGTCGCGTTCGTCTTCCAGGCTCTGATCATCGTGATCATCCTGGTGCTCGCCCGCGGCATCCATGATCCGGTACCCGCCGACCCGCACCGCCCCTTCGATACTGTGGGATCGATCTTGTCCGCCGTGGGCCTGGTGGTGCTGGTCGGAGGGATCATGGCGGCCGACCAGAGCCTCGCCCTGATGGCAGCGCTGATCGTAGCCGGAGCGCTGATCCTGACCGGGTTCTTCGCCTGGATCCGCAGCCGGGAGCGGGCCGGGAAGGAGGCCCTGCTGTCGAGCAGCCTGTTCCGCAACCGCACCTCGAACCGGGCCCTGGTCACGCAGAACGTGCAGTGGGCGGTGCTGCTCGGGACGTCGTTCGTGGTGTCCGCCTACCTTCAGGTGGTACGCCACTACGACGCGATCCAGACCGGCGTGATCTTCACCGCCGCCACCGTGGGCATCTTGCTGTCGTCCCTGGCCGCCGGCCGGCTGGCCCGGCGGTACCGGCAGCGGTCGCTCATCCTGGTCGGCTTCGTGGTCACCATCGTCGGCATCATCGTCCTGCTCGTGCTGGTCAAGGGGCGCCCCGGTGCCTGGTACTTCGCGCCGGGGCTGTTCCTCATCGGGCTGGGCGTCGGCGTCATGCTCACCCCCTCGGTCAACGTCGTGCAGTCGGCCTTCCCGGAGAACCTGCAGGGAGAGATCTCCGGACTGTCGCGCAGCATCTCGAACCTGGGGTCCTCGTTCGGCACCGCGCTGGCCGGCACCATCCTGGTCGCCGGCCTGGCCGACCCCAAGCGGTCCTACGGGATCGCCATGGTCGTGCTGGCGTTCGTGGCGCTGATCGGCCTCGCCGCGGCCGTCCTGCTCCCGGCGACCGAACCCGCCCCGGGGACCGATGCCCCCAGCGCGAAGGCCGAACACCCGGTCTGAGCTGTCCGAGCCCGGCCTGATATCGACCGGCCGGTTGCGCGTAACGTGGTCTGATGGCTCACGTGCGGAGCTGTGACCAGTGCGGCGCGATGTTCGTGCCGCGCCGGGAGCACGCCCGGTTCTGCTCGGCTCGCTGCCGGGTGGCCTGGAACCGCGAGCATGCGCGCCCTCAGGCGACCGAGGCGACCGCCCTGGACTGGTCTGTCAGCACGATGCGTGACGTAACCGGACGGCTCCTGCGGGTGCCCGCCGCAGACCAGGTTCGTGTGGTCGCGGCGGTCAGCGAGGCGGTGTGGTGGGTGACGATCGTCGACGCCACGCTGCTGCGCTATCACGCTGGCGCCTACGACATCATCCTGGCAGGCCAGTCCCCGGCCCAGCGCCGGCTGATCGAGGGAACCTTGGCCGGGCTCAGGTTCGTGCGCAACCAGATGGGTCTTCATCTCGCTCCCGCGGACTTTATCCGCCCGGCGGCGGGCCGTCCCGGTCCTGACGAGGACCGCAGCCCGGCGTGGACTTGGACGTCGCTGCCGGAGCCGCCACTGCGGTCGCTGCCGCCCAGCGGACAGGCGTGGGAGCGGACGCGGTACCGCGCGTACCAGGCTCGGCTCGCCGGTCATCCGGTCGGGGAGACCTTCGGCCGGGCCGCGCAGTTCCTCACGCGCACCGCCGCCCGCGCGGACCTCCGGCACGAGCAGCAGCGCACCGCCGCGCGCTGACAGCACGGTCTCCAGCCGCAGCGGCCGGCGCGGACGCTTCGACAGCCGGATCGGCGGCCGGGCGAGCGTGCGGGGGCGAACTACCCGGTGGGCTGGCGCCGGCGCGGCATCGCCGTAGCCAGCGGCAGCCTGCAGCCCACCCCACTAGCCTTTCCCCATGGCTGATACCGCGGGCGCACGGCCTGACGCCTCCGGCGAGGCGAGACCCCCGGCGCACAAGGTCGTGCGGGCTTTGCTCCGGGCCGCGGGTTCCACCATCGTGCTGGTGATCATCTACTACGTGCTGCCGCTGGACCACTACTCCACCGGGGTCGCCGTGACGGCGCTGGTTATCGGGCTGGTGCTGCTCATCGGGCTGACCGTCACGCAGGCCCGCTCGATTGTCCGCTCGCCATTCCCGGGCCTGCGGGCGCTCGAAAGCCTGGCCACCAGCGTCCCGCTGTTCCTGCTCCTGTTCGCCAGCACCTACGTCGTCATGGCCAAGATCTCCCCCGGCAACTTCAGCCAGCCGCTGACCCACACCGACGCGCTGTACTTCACCGTGACCGTGTTCGCGACGGTCGGGTTCGGCGACATCACCGCCAAGACCGAGGCGGCGCGGCTGGTCGTGACCGGGCAGATGGTCACCGACCTGGTCATCATCGGGCTCGGAGTCAGGGTCATCGTGGGGGCCGTGCGGCGTGGCCAGCAGCGGCGCCCCCGAGACGCGGGCGCACAGCCCAGCAAGTAGCGCTGCCGCGACGGTGATGCCCGGACCGCCGAGGGCCCGAGCGCAGGCCGTGCTACCCCTCGGCGGAGTTACCCCTCGGCGGACTTCGCGTCGGCTTCGATTTCGGCGGTGTCGGCCTTCAGCTGCTTGGCCTCCACCTTCCGCGCCTTCTTCATCGCCCGCTCGATCTTCGCCCCCATGTCGGACACCCCGACCACCACCAGGCCGGCCTGCCCGGCGTCGAGGTGCTCGCCAAGCTCCTTGAGGTCGTGGCGGCTCATCCCGGCGGCTGCGTGGCCCGCCAGCGCGCCCAGGACCGCACCACCGCCGGTGGTGACGGCGAGCAGGCCTCCGCCGATCGCGGCGAACGGGAACAGGGCCACCACCAGGCCGGTGGCCAGGCCCACCCCGGCGCCGAGCACGCCGCCGGCCCGGGTCGGAGTCTCATGCTTCTTGGTGATCTTTACTTTCCCGTTCGCGCGATGCTCGATGACGGCGGCGTCGTAGGCGTCGATCAGGTCCGCCTTGGTGTGCAAGTCCTTGACCAGCTCGTAATCGGCGTCAGCGTCGCCCGCGTTGTCGTATACCCCCACGTAGGCGATGAACGTGTCGACTGCCATCGTGTGCCTCCCTGCTTCACGCTTCGAGATGGACGCGGCGAACACAGCCCCGGGCAAAGGGTCCCGCGCATCGTGGTGCGACCCCATCACCCCCAGCGGGTGACCGGACCCGGCGGAAAGGGGCATCGGTCCAGAACGCCCGGCAACAGGACTGCCGGGCTCGCGCCGAAGGCGCGGCGGCCAGCAGGTCAGCGCCCCGTGGCCGGGCGCGCTATGAACCGATGCGCACCAGCGCCATCGTGATGTTGTCCGGGCCGCCGGCTTCGATCGCCGCCGTCCACAACTCGAACGCGGCCCGGCCGTCCTGGTGCCGGCCCAGCACCGCCTCGAGCACGCTGGGAGGCACGGGATCGGTCAGGCCGTCGGTGCTGATCAGGTAGCTCGTGTCCGGGACGAGCGGCGAGGTGGCCAGGTGGGGATCAATGTCGGTCGGCTCGTCATGGCCGCCGAGCGTCTGGGTCACGATGCTGGTCGGCAGTCCCTGGCCCGAAGGCCGGTCATCGATGCTCAGTTGCCGCAGTGCGCCGCCGCTGGCCGCGTACACCCGGCTGTCACCCACGTTGAAGGCCAGCACCCGCTCGGCGGTGACCACGATGCCCGCCACCGTCGTCCCCATCGCGGTCAGCTCCGGGCTGCCTGCAGCAGCGGCGTAAACCGTACGGTTGCAGTCACGCAGCGTCTCCCGGACGCTGTCCTCGCTGCCCAGCGAGGCCCCGGCCAGCGCGAGCCGTCGGACCACCAGTGCGCTGGCCACCTCACCCCCCGGATGACCGCCCAGGCCGTCGGCGACCGCCACGACCAGCGGCGGGCCGAGCGGGAAGACCAGCGTCTGCGGGTTCTTTGTGACGGTGGCGCACAACGTCCACGGCCCGGCGACCAGGCTGTCCTCCTGCTGATCGCGCACCGCCCCGAGGTGGCTCAGAGCGGTGACCGCGATGTAGGCCGGGCCGGCGTCGGATCCCGATGGCTCGTCAGATGCGTCACCGGTCACCCCTGCTGACTGCGGATCGCCACCCATGCGCCCATGCATACCAGCCTGCCGAAACAGATCACAGGGTGAGTCGCGGGCATTGTGGGCGTGTTCCTTGTAACTAAGTCTGTTACATTAAGCGTATTCGATCCCGTCAGGCCGGGGAGGATCATGGCCGCGAACAGCCGGCTCACGATCGCGGTGCACGCCCTGGCCTGGCTGGCGCTGGCCCAGCGGGGTGGTCGTCAGCAGCTGACGTCGGACCAGGTCGCCGCCAGCGTCAACACGAACCCCGTGATCATCAGGCGCAGCCTCGGCGAGCTGCGCCGAGCCGGGCTGGTCTCGGTCCGCCGCGGCGCCAACCCCGGCTGGAGCCTGGCCCGCCCGCCAGAGGACATCACCGTGCTCGACGTGTACGACGCCGTCGAGTCCCGGCCGCTGTTCGCTCTGCACCACGCCGAGCCGAACCTCGAGTGCCCGGTTGGCCGGGGGATCCGTCCCGCCCTGCAGACGGTCTACGCCGGCGCCGAGCAGGCCCTGCGGGCAGAACTCGGCGACACGTCGATCGCCGACGTGCTGCACGAGACGCTGGGAGCGTGATGGCGACCCGGCGGCGGGAGGTCCCGGGGCGCCGCCGCCGATCACGGGAGCGGTTCGCAAACCGAAGGGAGCCGCCGGTGACCGGCATCCGGTATCCGATCGTCGAACTCAGGCAGTACACGCTCCGGCCCGGCAGGCGCGACGACCTCATCGGCCTATTCGAATCCGATCTCATCGCCCCGCAGGAGGCGGCCGGCATGGCCCTGGTCGGCCAGTTCCGCGACGTGGACGACCCGGACCGTTTCGTATGGCTCCGCGGATTTCCCGACATGCAGGCCCGGGCCGAGGCGCTCGGCCGCTTCTACCAGGGGCCGGCCTGGAGACAGCATCGCGATGAGGCCAACGCCACGATGATCGACTCTGACAACGTGCTGCTGCTCCGGCCGGCCGGCCCGCGGTCCGGCTTTCCCGCCCCGGCCGGCCCCCGACCTCCGGCCGGCCACCTCTGCGCGCCGCCGTCGCTGGTCACCGCCACGATCTGCTACCGCGACCGGCCGTTCGACGAGGCATTCGCCGATTTCTTCGCCCGCCAGGTCGCTCCGGCGCTGCGCCGGGCGGGAGCCGCTGCGCTGGCGTGCTTGCAGACCGAGCAGGCCGAGAACACCTACCCGGCGCTGCCCGTACGCACCGGCGAGAACGTCTTCGTGTGGTTCTCCCGGTTCGACGGTCCGGGTGGGCTCGACGCCCATCATCGCGCCCTGGCCCGCTGCAGCGACTGGCAGACCCGGATCCGACCCGTCCTGCTGGCCTCGCTCACCGGTGAGCCCCAGCACCTCAAGCTGGCGCCCACGCCCCGCTCCCAGCTGCGCTGAAATCCCCCGTCGTAAGGGGGCGCAGGGTGGCGGGGCCGAATCCGCTCGCTCACCCCCCCGGGCCGGAGCTCAGGACCGGCATGGCCGCCATGGCGCCCTGCTGCTCGCCGAGCGCCTCGTCTGACCACTTGTACGGTCGCGAGTGGTCCGGGCGAACCGCCCGGACCACTCCAGGCAGCGAGCTCACCTGGCGAGGTCGGCCGGTTCGTCCAGCCGGGTCAGCTTCCGGGGGTTCCGGACCAGGTAGACCCGGGTGACCCGCCCGTCCTCCACCACGAGGCTCACCGCGGCGGGCTCGCCGGCCACCTCGATGCGGCCGGCCGGCGCGCCGTTCAGCCACACCGTCGTCGACGCGAACGCGGACCGGCTCGCGCGCGCGAGCACGGTCGCCACCAGTTCGGCCCCATGGACCGGGGCCAGCGCGGCGGCCGCGAGCCCGCCGCCGTCGGCGATCAAGACCACTTCCGGTGCCATGACCTCCATCAGTTCCTGCAGCCGCCCGGTTCGCAGTGCCACCAGGAAGCGCTCCACCACGGCCTGCTGCTCCGACCGGCTCACCCGCACCCGCGGCCGCCGGGCCGCCACGTGCTCGCGTGCCTGCCGCGCGATCTGCCGCACCGCGGCCGCGGACTTCCCGACGGCTTCGGCGATCTCGCCGTACGGCACCTCGAAGACCTCACGGAGCACGAAAACCGCCCGCTCTGTCGGCTCAAGGGTTTCCAGCACGGTCAGCATCGCGATCGAGACGCTCTCCGCCAGTTCGGCATCCTCGGCGACATCAGGGCTGGTCAGCCGCGGCTCCGGCAGCCACTCGCCCACGTAGTCCTCGCGGCTGCGCGCCAGCGTCCTTAGCCGGTTGAGCGCCTGGCGCGTGACGGTCCTGACGAGGTACGCCCGCGGGTCACGCACTTGCGAGCGGTCGACGCCGGCCCATCGCAGCCAGGACTCCTGCAGGACGTCCTCCGCGTCAGCCGCCGACCCGAGCATCTCGTAGGCGACCGTGAACAGCAGGCCGCGATGGGCGACGAAGGGATCCTCGGTCATGCGGTTGCTGCTGCGGACTTCTCGGGCCGTTCGGCCAGCGGAATCTCGCAGGCATCGCCGTAGCCCTGCGACGTGATGCCGTGCGCCGTATTGACTCGAGTCGCCAGGTTGGCGAAACCGATGAACACGCTGAGCTCGACCAGTGCCGCAGGTCCGAGCCGCTCCAGCAGACACGCCGACAACTCGTCGGTGACGGTCGTCGGCGTGTTGGTCATGGCCTCGGCGCACTCCAGCACGTCCCGCTCTAGCGGCGTGAACATGTCCGACTCCCGCCAGCGAGGCACCTGGCTCGCCTTGGCCAGGTCCAGGTTCTGGTTCTGCGCCAGGAAGTAGTTGACGTCAAGGCACCAGCTGCAGCCAACCTGGGCCGCGACGGCCATGTGCGCGAACGTCTTGAGGCTCGCGTCGGCCGCCTCCCACGTGGCCACCTTGGCCGAGAACTCCTGGCTGGACATGGCCACTTCGGGGTTGTTGTATGTCACCTCGACGGGTTCGGGTACGGCACCGAGCTGCTTGATCATGTTTCCCTCAGCTCGCGGGGGACCTCGGCCTTCGGCACGCGTAGCGCCATGGTGTCCTCCTTGGACTTTCGCCGGTTCGGCATGAAGACACCGCCCGGCCCGCGGGTGTGACAACCCCGCCTCGCCGCATTGCCTCAAGAAAGCTTGGCGTTCCTGTCGATCCGGCCGATGCCCGTTCGACGCGTCACCGGAAGCACAGGCTGGGCAGTCAGCTGTCGCACCGCACAGAAGGGCTTGACATGAAGAAGATCAATGCCGGGCTGTTCGTATCGCTGGATGGCGTCGTGGAAGCACCGGACAAGTGGACCGGGGCGTACTTCAGCCCCGAGGTCGGGCAGGCGGTCGGCGCGCTGATGGCGGCGAACGACACCCTGCTGCTGGGCCGGGTGACCTATGAGGGCTTCGCCGAGGCCTTCGCCGGACAGAGCGGAGGGGTGGCCGACCAGATGAACAGCATGGCCAAGGCCGTGGTCTCCACCACCTTGGACCGTGCCGACTGGCAGAACTCGACCGTGATAAGCGGGGATGTCGCCGCCGAGATCATCCGGCTCAAGCAGCAGCCTGGCCAGGACATTGGCATGAGCGGCAGCGCCACCCTGCTCGCCTGGCTGCTGCGCCAGGGTCTGCTGGATCAGCTTGACCTGCTGGTATTCCCCATCGTCGTGGGCCGAGGTCAGCGCATATTCGCCGCCGACGGCGACCAGGTGCCGCTCAGGCTCACCGCGTCCCGGGCCTTCGGGAACGGCGTGCTGCACCTGACCTACCAGCCGGGCTGACCAATGCGGCTCGCGCGCGGCCGCGCAGCGGGGGCGGCCGTTGCCGGACAAGGCGGTCGCCCCCGTAGTCTCGTCGAGCAGGTGCCCGCGGAGCAGTGCGCTCCCCGCCCGCCAGGCCGAGGGTCAGGGCGTGTCGCCGGGATCCCACTCGATGCCGTGCTCGGCCAGCCAGTTACGGTCTTGGGCCGCAAGCTCGCCGGAGGCGGGAGGACCCGGCTCCACCACTGTCACCCGCAGGCCGCCTGCGGCGCCTACGTGCGCAGCCCATTCATCGCCGGGCTCGAGCACGATCTTCTCGAACTCCGGCGGCCTGCGGAACAGCAGGCGCCTGCTGCACCGGGTGCATGACCACTCTTCGACGCCGTCCCCCAGCGTTCTGGTCCGCGTCATCTCGTGTGGGGTGGACAACCGAACTCCGATCTGCGGGCGGTTCTTTCTCCAGCCCAGCTTGCCACGGCTACCCGCGCCCGCCACGCCAAACATGCCGACGGACCGGGCGCGCAAAGCGGATAAAACGGCCGAAAGAGGTGGACGGTCATGTATCAGTCCCAGCCCCTCGTCCTCCTTACTGGTAGCCACTCGGACTACCCGGCACCCGACACAGTGGCCCTGCGCGGAAACGCCGCGCAGCATCCCTGTAGGAGGAATTGCTCATGTCACTGCAGTCAAGCGCACTCCAGACGCCGGCCACCGACTTCGGTATCTCCGGGCTCCTGGACGGCCAGGTCACGGGCATGGACGTGCTCGACCCGACCGAGGGCAACGAGCGGACCACGCTGCTCGAGGTAGACGACGAGTTCGACGTCAAGGTCAGCTGGCAGCTGACCGGCGCGGCGACCCCGGTCGTGGGCGGCGCCTGGATCGTCTCGCTGTACAGCAGCAACATGGACGGCGTCGGCGCGATGACCGGGCTCATCGCAGGCCCGGTGGCCATCCCCATCACGGGCGCTGTCAGCCCGCTGGAGTTCGAGCACACCTTCAAGGTCGCTCCGCCCAAGCCCAAGGAGGGCCTGTACAAGCTGACCGCCACCATCAACCACTCGCCGATCGCTGATCCGACGAAGCTGACCGAGATGTTCGGCTTTGCCGAGTCCACCCCGGTCGACATCCGGAACACCGTGGTGGAGTCCAACTGACCGCGGCACTGTCCGGATTCCGGTTGCCGCGACGCTAGCGGGCGACCAGGCCAGCGGGGGCGCGCCGCGGCAACCGGGAGAGTTAGCGAACCGTCACGGCGCCGGCCGGCCACGAGCTGGCCGGCGCCGTGCACGCCGCGGGCCCACGGCTAGGCCTCGTCCAGCCGCTCCCTGAGCCGGCGCATCCGGTCGGCCCGCTCGGCGGCAAAACGCTCGAGCGCCGCGAGAATGCGGGCATCGTCGAGATGGGCCTCCTCGATCACCTCGGCCACGGAGCCGCCGGTGCGCCACCGGTCGTCCCAGTCCGACGACAGTGAATACTCCCTGACCAGAGGGTCATCCGCCCAGTCCCGCATCAGCTTGAACGCTCCGTTGGTGATGACCATCGCGTCCAGCCGGCCGGCCGGACCGACCACGGACCGGCGGTACTCCTCGGGCTGGCGCGCGAACAGCTGCGGGCTGACCGCCGCGACGATCTTCACGTTGATGCCGCTGTCGTCCAGTTGCGGCAGCACGTTGATCAGGTTCCGGGTGGGCAAGGTGCCGCGGACGTACACGGTGCCGCCCCGTGGCTGGTCGGGCCGGTAGTCGCGCAGCACATAGGCGCCGCGCGCCGCGGCGAAATGGGACGGTATGCCGAGCGCCTCCCGGTCGGGGATCTCCACCGGCGGGCGGGTGAGGTGCAGCGCCACAATCGGCACGTCGAGCCCGAAGGCCGTGCCAAGCAGCACGGGCACCTCGTTGTACTCCCACGGGTGCAGGTCGATGACGTGCCCCTCGGGGAACAGCTGGGTGACGCCGATGGCGAAGATGCCGAAATGGGTGCGGGAGTCCTCGGCGGTCTCCGGGCCCGAGTGGCCTGCGATCCACAGCAGCTTGCCCACCTTGAGCTCGCTGTCCTGGGCCAGCTGGCTGAACAGCCGCATCGGCCCGTACTTGAGGTAGGAGAACGAGCCGTAGGTGGAGCAGGCGCCCCAGTAGCCGTTGAACCGCTCGAACGGGTCATCGGCCAGGTTGACCGTGGCCAGGCCGGCCATCATCCCGGCGTTGGTGAACTCGGTGATCTCGGTGGGCAGCAGCGCCCCGGTAGGGTTCTGCGTCCGCTCGTACCAGCCGGTGCCCGGCATGCCGTCGAAGTCGGCCGCGAACCCCGCGATGTTGGTGGACTCGGCCAGGTCGGCGGAGGTTGCGATGAACAGCGGGCGGCCGTAGTCGTGCAGGGCGAGGGCGTTCACGTACGAGCCCCACTTGGCCAGGCCAGCCCGGTTGGGGGCCTTCTCGCCCGGCTTCTTCCACATGCTGTCCGGGTAGCTGCTCACGTCGAAGAAACGGCGGTCAGCGAAGGCGTCGGCGGCCGGTCCGCCGAGCCGGAAGCCCTTGACGTCGTCCGGCACCGTGGACGCGATCGCCAGCAGCCGGTCGGACAGCCAGGTCACCAGGTCGTCGTCGCGGTGCAGCACGCTCATGGTGATGCGCAGGTTCGCTTCGGCCTGAGCCGCGACGGCCTCAGGATCGGCCGGGGCCGGCGTGTCGACGCCCTCGTAGGTGACGCCATACCTAGCCATGAAGTCCTTGCGGACCGTCCAGAACTGCTCGGCGTTCATCGGCCAGGCGCTGCCGTGGCTGGCGGCGTCTACCTTGCCGTAGCCGCGGCCCTTGCGGGTGACGAACCAGGCCATGCTCGGCACGTGACCGGGGTTGGCACCGCAGGCCGCCTCCAGGACCGTCTCGGTGATCGGGCCCCACTCCATGCCGTGCTCGGTGCCGTTGACCCGCCAGCCGTAGGGCTCGAACCAGTCCACCGGCGTGCCGGGCACCACGCTGGAGGCCGGCCGGGGGTCGATGCCGAAGTCGTTCCAGTCGACCAGGAAGACCAGGTTGTCCAGGCCCAGGCCCCAGGCCGTGTTCTTGGTCTCGTGCGCCGAACCGGGGGTCAGCCCGCCCTCCCCCTCTACCACGAAGACCTTCACCTCGCCCGCGCCGGCCAGCTTCAGGCTGAGCGCCTCGCCCGCGGCCGGCGGCATGCCGTGCCCGGAAGGGCCGGTGTTGAACTTCAGGAACAGCGTCTTGCCTTCCATCTCCGCGTGCCCGGGCAGGCCGCCGCGCCTGCGCAGCAGCAGCAGCGATTCCCAGGTCAGCGCCCACCGGCCGTCGTCGGGAAAGGCGAACTCGGCCGACCCGGTGCGCTCATAGCGCGTCCTGACCGCCTCGTTGAGCACGGCGAGCGTGGCATAGACGAGCGGCACGGTGTGGCCCGCGGACAGCACGAACCGGTCGCCGAACCGGCGCCAGGGACGCAGCAGGTCCCAGCGCATCGCGCCGGAAAGCAGCAGCGCCAGCATCATGTGCACCTTGGACCTCGACCCGCCTGGGTGTCCGCTCTGGCGGTAGTTGAGGGACAAGTCGATGCACTCGTCGACGAGATCCTTGACCAGTTCGTAGCGCGCGAAGTCGGGCTCGGCCGCGGCGAACAGCCGCCGGACATCGTGCTCGCTGCCTGATCGCGCGATGACCGGCTCTGTCCCGTCGGACGCGACGTCCATCCCCGCACCTCCATTGCTGCACGGACTGGCCTCACCGAGAGCTTTCTGACTCTAACGGCCAAACCGGCACAGCTCTATCATCGGGGCCATGACAGCTATCCCCCTCGCAGACCGCATGGCCAGGCTCGGCACCGAGTCCGCCTTCGAGGTGCTGGCCCGCGCAAAAGCCATCGAAGCCGCCGGCGGCAAGATCATCCACCTGGAGATCGGCGAGCCTGACTTCCCCACCCCCGGTCACATCGTCGAGGCCGCCGTCGAGGCGCTGCGGGCGGGCCAGACCCATTACGTGCCGGCTCCCGGCATCCCGCTGCTGCGCGAGGGCGTGGCGGAGTTCCTCGAGCGCACGGGGAGGATGAAGGTGACGCCGGACCGCGTCATCGTGACACCGGGCGCCAAGCCGATCATGTTCTTTACGATCATGGCTCTGTGCGCCGAGGGCGACGAGGTGCTGTACCCGGACCCTG
>Ga0207693_10002041_pt1 | contig 17711 bp, 10 predicted proteins | sample LARL81metaG_FD_184347 | JGI IMG/M metagenome (GOLD analysis project Ga0207693, IMG submission 184347) | Corn, switchgrass and miscanthus rhizosphere microbial communities from Kellogg Biological Station, Michigan, USA - LAR L8-1 metaG... | ecosystem: Host-associated > Plants > Roots >...
CCACGGTCTCGAGCTCATGAGGCTCGCGAGGACAACCGCTCCTCCACCGCGCAAGTCTGGCTGGCAGGACTCGAACCTGCGGTCTCCGGCGTCCAAGGCCGGTGGGGTAGCCAGCTCCCCCACAGCCAGATGAGGACCTTCAGCACACGAGGGCGGCCTGAGCTACCGGGCCGCGTTCATGTGACCGGCAGGGGTCGAACCTGCGACGCCCCGCGTTTCAGGCGAGCGCTCTACCTCTGAGCTACGGCCACGTCGTGTTGATGTTGTCTATGCCACTCGCTCACCCTTCGGCCCTGGAGCGCCGGCGTGCGAGCACGACGTCCTACGTGGAGGGGAGTTGGAGCCCGATGCTCGACGGTCACCGGAAAATGGCGCGCGACAGTAACGCATGATTATTCACACGTGATACAGCGACAGACCGTGGAGGACCTTTCTCTCTCAAGCGGGGCCTCAATTGAATTCGGAACTTCTCAAGCTGAGCATCACCTTCTGATTGTCAGTAGTTGAACTGCCTTCAGAAACAAAGAAGGCGACCCATTGGGTCGCCCTGTACCTGCGGTGGTGTGGCGCGCGGATCTAGCCTGCGCACCTCGCGGGCAGGGCGAAGTCATTGCCGTACGGGCGCTTCTGGCCCAGGCCATGCCGGCACGGCATGGCCAACGCGGGCCGCGACGGCCGGGAGAGAAGTTTCGGTGTGTTGAACAGGCTTGACATAGCGATACCAGTTAGTGCAGCGCGTGATGGTAACTCATCATCACGACGTCCGCAAGGCCTGAGTCACAAAGTTTCCGAGCGAGTCACTATTCCAAGAGCCGGTGTAGCTTTGGCGGATGCCCGCTTCTGCTGACGTCACCCATTTTCGCGGCTGTCTGCTGGGCGGCGCGGTGGGGGACGCGTTGGGCGCTCCGGTCGAGTTCATGACTCTCGAGCAGATCCGGGGCCGGTTCGGTCGGCTCGGCGTGACCGGCTTGGAGGGCGGGACGTGTCCCGCAGGATCGATCACCGACGACACGCAGATGACGCTGTTCACGGCCGAGGGCCTGCTGCGCGCCCAGGTGCGCGGCGCTCTGAAGGGCATCGTGCATCCACCAAGCGTGGTCGATCATGCGTATGCGCGATGGCTGCATACCCAGGGTGAGCACAGCCCGCGCTGGGCAAAATGGAACACGGACGGCTATGACGGGTGGCTTGTCGGGCTCCAGGAGCTCCACGTCCGCCGCGCGCCCGGCAGAACTTGCCTGTCCGCGCTGAATGCGGAGCGCGCCGGCACGCTCGAGCGGCCGCTGAATGACTCAAAGGGGTGCGGTGGTGTGATGCGAATCGCGCCGGTCGGGCTGCTCGCCCCACGCGACCGCGCTTTCTCGCTCGGCGTCGAGATCGCGTCGCTGACGCACGGTCACGCAAGCGGCCACCTCGCTGCCGGGTTTCTGGCCTCGGTGATCGCGGCGCTGCGCGATGGTGACCAGTTAGACACCGCGCTCGACGGCGCAACGGAGGAGCTGGAGGGCTACGACGGCTGCGAGGAGACCCGTATCGCTGTCAGCGCAGCCCGACGCCTCGCGCACACGGGAGCCGCTTCGCCCGAACAGGTAGAGCGCCTGGGCGGCGGTTGGGTAGGGGAAGAGGCGCTGGCGATTGGGCTGTACGCCGTGCTGGCGACGCGCTCCTTCGCCGAGGCGGTCGTACTCGGGGCCAACCACGGGGGTGACTCGGATTCGACCGCCGCAATCGCCGGCAGTCTCGCCGGAATCATTTACGGTGAAGGCGCGATCCCGCCTGACTGGCTCGGAACTCTGGAGCTGCGCGACGCGATCTCACGAGTTGCCGAGGATCTGCACCGAGCCACGCACGGAGGTTCTGGATGGGACCCCGAGCGTGAGTGGGATCGCTATCCCGGCTGGTGATCCCGCCTCGGCGAGCGGCGCGGAATGCTGGACAGACCCCTTTGCGGCCGGCCGCCTTGACCGTTGAGCGCGACGCAGGCAATATCGCAAGCGATGGACCGGTACGCGCGAACACCGCGCGAGGAGACTGTGCCGCGACCGGCGCGTATGCCGACAGCGGCTCAGGGGCCCGCCGAAAGAGTGCTCGCGCTACAGCGCGATGCGGGGAACCGCGCGGTCGCGTCGATCCTTGCACGGCGCGTGACCGGGAACGATCCGAGCACCCGAGTCGTCCATCTCACCGTGGGCGTCGAGCTGACCACAAAGCTTGCCCAGCGGGCGTGGGAGCTGACCGCGAAAGGGCCGCTGGACGAGGCGGGCGTCGAGACGCTCCGCAACATCGCGCTGGAGCATTGGTTCGGGACGATCGACGACGACGAACGGCTGTTCATCGCCGCGTTGCTCGACTCGGGTAACGCCGCCAAGCTCCACGCGACCTATCCGCGGGACTTCTCGCAGGAGGGCAGCGTGATCGAATTCGACGCTTCCTCGATCACGGCGAGCAACCGACGGAGCGTCCAGGACGCCGGTCGCAGCAAGCGTCCAGAGCCCAACGCCTCTGACAATGCATCCACCAAGGTCGCTCTGGATCAGGACATCCTCGCCATGGGCCATCCGGGGTTCGAGTACACGGTCATGCAGGTCCTGAAGTTCGCCGATCAGGCACACGTCGATCACGTGGCGCTGTACTTCGCGATGCTCAACGGCGCCAGTGACTCGACCCCCGGTGACCGCGCCCTCGCCGGCGCGGCGTTCGTAATTGCGCGCCGCGAGGGAATGGCGGTCGCCCGAGACATCCTCGGAGGTCGTCTGAAGATCGACGAGGTCTCGACGACGTTCTTTGACGCGATGGGCGACCGCTCCCAGGGTGTGTACAGCCCGGAGGCCGATGGGCAGCTCAAAGGCGACACGCTGTACCTGCCCGCGACGTTCGACATGGACAGTCTCGCGGATCTGGGAGTGGTGGTGCACGAGCTCCAGCACGCCAGCGACGACGCCGCTGTCGACCGGCCCACATCGAAGCTGCGGCTCGAGATCGAGTCGGCTGCGTACGAGCGGCAGTCGCGCTTCCTGATGCTCGAGCTCGAGAAGCTGAGCGGCGATGCGCGGGCGAAGGCCGCGGCTGACGTCGGAAGCCGGCTCGGGCAGACGCACGTCTATTTCATGATCGCCGTCGCACTTGAGGCCACCGACGATGCTCAATTCGACGATCGAGCACGGATCGTCGCCGACGTCAATAAGCACAAGGACCCAGGCACCGAGCTCGAGCCTGATGAGCTGCGCCAGGCGCTTAACGACACAAAGGAAGGCAACCGTGCCAAGGCACGCGCCGGCATCGTCGACGACATCAAGCGACACAAACGGCCGCGAAACGTCGTCTTCCGCGGTTTCGCCGGGGAGAGCGCGCTCGACCTGACCCCAGCCCCGGCGAAGTCGCTGCAGCGAGATCCGAAGGACTCGAAGCCGAGTTCGTTCGAACAGGACATCTCGATCGACCAGATCGAGTTCAACGTCGGCGGCGTCAACGTGAGCAGCGGTATCACGCTTGAACTTCTGAAGGCGGCGCAGAAGCTCGTGAGCAAGGGCCCGCTCAAGCGCGTCGAGGATCTTCAGCCCCTCCGCCGGATCGCGCTCGCCGACCAGACGATCAGCGACGCCGAGCGCTTGTTCCTGGCCGGCCTGCTCGACCCCGAGAATGCCAAGCGGGTGGCGGCGGTCGACCTAAAGTCCGACATGGGCCCGAGGCTCAAGCTCAGCTTCGCATTCGACGGCGAGACGGAGAAGCGCATCCACGCCGTGGAACAACTCGGACGCCCGACGACCGGCAAAGGCAAGCCAGAGGCCCAGATCGAGGGGCTCGCAAGCGGTCGGGAAAAGAACGCGAAGGCGATCCTCCAGTTCGCGAAGGAGCGCAAGGTCCCGGCCGCCGACGTGCTCGCCGCGATGCAGACGGCAGCATCGGACTTCACCGTCGGTGACATGGTCGCAGCCGGGGCCGCCTACGCCATCGCGGCCGCCGCCGCTCACCCGCAGGCCGACGATCTCAAAGCGGGCCGGATCAAGGTCGACGAGATGCCGCTGGGCGACCCCACCGTCGCTCAGTACATCCCGACAGCGACCGGCCAGGTCTGGAAGGGCGACACGATGTATCTCAGGCCCTCGTTCGACATCACGAGTGTGTTCGACCGCGCCAGCGTCATTCACGAGCTCACCCACGCAGGCCAGGACAAGGCGCGGACGAAGCCAGAAGTGGTGAGCAAGGCGGACCTCGAGCCGGACGCGTACATCGCCGGCGCACGTTACGTCCTGCAGGAACTCTCGATGCTCAAGGATGCTCCCCTTGCCAACGCGGTCAAGCAGGTGGCCAAGGCATGGAGCCGACACGACCTTTTTGCGGCGGTGATCGCGAGCCGGGGAGATCCGAGCAAATTGCTGCCCGTGCTCAAGAGTGTCAACGGCGCCCGACCGGCGAAGGACCGGCTCGAGGACAACTTCTTCGATTCCAAGGAGAGCGAGCTGCGAGAGCGCTTGCTCCTCGAGATCCATGTCAGCAGCAGCAATCGGGTTGAGCTGACCGGCCTGACCGGAGAGAGCGTGTTCGACGTAAAGCGAACGCTTGCCCGCAGCCCGCGGCTCCTCCAGCGCGACGAGAACAAGGGGATGCATGTCCACAAGGGCTCGCGGTTCTCTTCCACGCAGTTTCTGACCGCGCTGACCGGCAACAAGAAGGTCCCGAGGTGGCTCACAAAGTCGCTTACAAGCTCCAACGGGTCGCTCGTCGTGTCGGGCAAGATCGACGCGCCGCAGGACAGGATCTGGTTGTTCGTCGACTCGTTGGCGGATGCCATCAACTCGGGTGCCTGGGAGATCACGACCGCCAAGTCCACGATCGACGTCAAAGAGGACGCCGACAAGAAGCGAACCTGGCGTCAGCTCGTGACTCCAGACCTGCAGAAAGGCGAGCACCTCGGGAGGTGGGCCAAGACCGGCCCGGGTCAGGAGGAGCTCCTGGGTACGTCTCTCTTTTCGGACCTTCCCGAGATCATCTACGGCTGGACGCAACCCGACCAGGCGACCGAGCTGACGCATGAGAAGCGCGGCTTCATCCTGATCGTCACCGAGATCGAGGTGACTGCTCCTAACGGTAAGAAGCGGGTGTTCAAGCCGGGGCCGGACAACGTCGCCGAGGCGATCCTCCATGAGATCTCCGTCCACGCCGGGCGGATCTCCGAGGGCAAGCCCGACATCCATGACGACCGCGACTCCGTGGTCAGGGACGTGGTCAATCAGGTGGGTGGATTCTTCAGGCCGGCCGTCCCGGACTCGGACGCGCTGCAGACGAGCGCGCTCAGCAAGGAGATCTTCAGGTTCGTCGGCGAGGGGCCATAGGCGAGCGATGTGGAGGGTCGACCGATGACGCCGCTGTACCGCGCCGCCCTGGCGGGTGACCTGGCTGGGGTGCGAAAGGAGCTCGCTGCGGGGGCAGACGTCAACGCCCGCAACTCCGACAATCGTTGGACGGTTCTGATGGTCGCGGTCGGTGAGGGGTTCACCGACGTTGTCGCGGAGCTGCTGGCGAGTCCCGCCGTCGACGTCAATGCCCGCGCCGAGCGCGAACTGACAGCGCTCCACGTGGCTGTCGAGCACAGCGACCAGCGCGCCGTCGAGTTGTTGCTGGCCCATCCCGGCATCGACGTGAACGTCAAGGACAACCTCGGCCGGACGCCGCTGATCATCGCCGCGTTCGCCGGTGAGCAACAGCTCGTCGAGCGGCTGCTCGCCCATCCGGAGCTCGAGGTCAACGCCGTCGACCGAGACCGGCAGACCGCGCTCACGTGGGCTGCCCTGGGCGGTGACGCCGGAGTCGTCAAGGCGCTGCTCGCCGACCCCAGAACGAACCCTGGCATCACGAATCGCCCGGACGAGCGCACCGCCCTTGAGATCGCTACGGCCGCCGGTAACCATGCAGCGGCGCAGGAGTTGCGCCAGCGAATGGCCACCGATCCCGGCGACGATCGACTCGCGCCCGGCGACCACTACGAGCCTCGAGCCGAGCGCACGACGGTGCTGCAGGAGCCCCTGCGTCCGGATCCTCCCGAACCCCAAAGGCCCGTCTCGTGAGCGAGTCGTCGAGAGAGCAGGAGACCGAGGCCACCAAGAGCGCGCCGCCCAAGCAAGCGCCGGCTGCTGCGCCCGATAGGTCATCCGCGTCGGTGATCATGAATGTGCAGCGCTCGGCTGGGAATCGCGCCGCGCTTGCCCTGCTGCGCCGCACCGGCGTGCCGGCCACGCCCCGGAGAAAGCGCGTGCTCGCGCGCCGGCGGGTTCCGTCCGCCGCGGAGCTCGAGCGGATCCTGTTTGACCCAGTCGGCGCCGGACACGTCGATGCGACCGACGCGGCGGCCCACCGCGCCGGGCTCGAGCGCCTGATCGCGATGTCGCGCCTGGAGATGACCGCCGGCGAACGGGCGCGAGTGGACACGGAACGTCAGCACGGTCTCAACGCAGCGCAATGGGCGGCGCTGTCCGCGTCCGACCGGGATAAGCGGGAGGCCGAGGCGATCGTCAAGGTGCGCCCAGATGCCCTGCTAGGCGACCCGTTGCTGATCAACGCGGGGCCGCGGGCAGGCACGCAAGACGCCGCTCACATCACCCAGCTGGTCAACGGCGCCAACGCGATCTTCGACCGGATCGCGACGGGCGCCGTCGACGTGCACATCAAGCAGGTCTTCGGGGCGGCCAACGTCGCGACGGCGAAGGCGAGGTACGCGAACGCGCGAAAGCGACTGAACGAGCTGCACGCCAGCAATGACATCGTCACCGACCGATCGCGCTACAACGCCGAGGCGTTCCTCGGCGGGCTGACGAATAAAGACCGGATCTCGCTTGCCCCCGGCGTGATCGACAACCCAACAGGTCGCGAGTCGATCGTCACGTGCGTTCACGAAAGCATGCACGCCGGGAACGAGGGTGTCGTCGGAGACGACGGCGTCTACATCGACAGGCGAGCGGAGTTTGTCCGATCCCAGGAGGCTGAGAAGCTCGGCAACGCAGCCCACTACGAGGTCGTCCCGCGCCGCATGCTCGCGATGGGCAACAACGGCTTCGCCTACCCCGGGGTCACGTTCACGCCGGGAGTCCTCGCTCCACCTCCGCCTCCGCCGGCGGCACCGGCCGCGCCCGCCGCCCCGCCCGCGGCCCCTCCGGCTGCGCCCGCCGGACCGGTGGTCAGCCTCAAGCAGCAGGCGATCGAAGCGGGCGAAAAATTCTGGAAGGAGGCATGGACAACCGCGCTGAACCTCCACGAGCTGTTCGTCCGCAACCTCCGGACCCCGGCCGACTGGACGCACGACATCGCCGCCGAGTTCGGGCTCGCGCCGGGCGCGCGGTTCACGGACGTGCTGCAGTTCTGGTCGAAGGTGGAGGGCCTGACGATCCACAACCGTCCCGGCATCAACCCGGCCTCGGCTGACCCGTCGACGCAGCCGGTGACCCAGATCGACGTTGCGCTGTCCGAGGCGGTGGTCCGACAACTCGCGCGTGGAATGTTCGCGATGCCGGACACCGAGGCGGCGGCGACTGCGCTCGAGGCGACCGCGACTCCGGCGGAGCGAGCCGCTGCGACGGATGTGGCGACCGAGCGAGACCTGCTGATCAAGCTAGTGGCCCGCGATATCGGCACCGTCACCGGCACTCCGGCGCGCGACGTCCACGTCGTCAACGCACTGGGCGCAACTCATCTGGACTTCCCGCACATGCTTGTTGTGCGCGGGCCGGCTGCGTTCCCGCACTAGATGTACCAGCGCCGCTCGTGTGTGCATAGTCACGAAAGGCTGCGCGTACGGGGCGTATGATCCCTGCACGGCGCACAAGTGAGTGAGGACCGAGTATGCAAGGGGCTACAGCGTCCAATGAGACGCTTGGTGGAATTGGGACAGACGGCACGTCGCAGGCGTCGCCACACGTGGCCCGTCGACGCCTGGCGCTGATCGCGCTGGTTGCGGTCGTCGCGTTTGGGGGTACGTTCGCCATCGGCGCGGCGACAAAGAAGCACACCGATCAGCCGGCGGCCCCCCAACTCGCCCCGAGCACGAGCGTCCAGGGTGCGCACACGGTAGGGGTTACAGCCGTCAGCGCGAACGCGGCAATTCCTGACCTCAAGTCTCCGCCGCCCCCGAAGCACAAGCCGCCAAAGCAGACCACGTCGACTAGCTCGAGCACGGTCGCCCCGACGCAACCCTCGACGCCGTCGAGCCCAGGGAATGTTCCATCGCAGGGCGGCGGCGGAACGGGCGGTGGCGGCACCACGGGCGGTGGCGGAACCACCGGGGGCGGGACCACGGGCGGCGGAACTACCGGCGGCGGGACTACGGGCGGCGGAACGACCGGCGGCGGCAGCGTCGGTGGCGGCAGCGCCTGAGCAGCTCAGCGAGCCGGCGCTCAACTGCTGACGTAGCCGAGATGTGACAGCTGCGCGAGCGCTGCGGAGACCTTGCTGCCCGCGGTCGTGATCGATCCACGCGCGGTGTTGTAGCCCTTGCGATCGTTGTGTCCGGCGGCGCGGGCGAGCGCGGCGTACGCGCGCTGCTCCGCTTGGAAAGCGCCGGCAAGCTCGGCCGCGGCCCCTGCGGCAGCTGGATTCGGCGGCAGGCGCTTCAGGCCGGAGGCGGCGCGGCCGTAGGCGTCGGCGACCTGGTTGGCGCCACGGGCCTGATCGCCAGGCTTGCGTGCGCGGCCAAGGGCTACCTGGCCGCGCTGGACGGCCGGGTTGAGGTCGTGGATGACTGACCCCATCGCGGACGCGAATGCCGCGCTGGGACCCAGGCCGATGGCGCTCGCGCCCGACGTGAGACGCAGCGTGGCGATCACGTGCTCGCAGTTGACCGGGAAGCTGGCCGAGGCACCCTGGAGCATGCACACTCCGAGCACCGTCCCGGCGGTTGTGGGCAACGCGTACACGACCTCGGGGGCGGCGGCGCCTGGGGGCGTCAGATTCGGGTACCGATAGAACTGCGAGTGGCCGAGCGTGACGACCTGTTGGGTGGGCGTGCCGCCGCGCAACAGGGTGCTGGGCAACAGGGTCGGATCGGTCGTCTTCGTCGTTCCGATCACGAGCGTGCCACCGGACGGCATCGTGGGTGTGAGTGCGATCTGGTTCGCGAGCTTCAGGCCCGGCGTTGAGACAGCCTTGTCACCGCTTTGCCAGCCGGCCGGGAATGAGACCGCGAGCGGGCCTGCCGACGCGCTCGATGCGAGCGCTGGCCCGCTCGAGCCGGGTTTGCTCGACGAAGGCGCGATCAGGAATCCGATCGCCGCGGCTGCCAGTACGCCGACGACGGCGATTGCGGCGGCGCGGGCGCTGACCGGTACGCGGCGCGGGGCGCTGACCGCAGGCTGGGGGGCTTGTGTGGGAAGCGTCGCGGGCGTCGGCTCGGGCTCGGGTTCTGCCTCGGCCTCAGGCTCGGGTTCGGGTTCTGGTTTCGGCTCTGGTTCTGGTTCCGGTTCGAGTTCGGGTTCGACTACCGGCACGGGCTGAGAGAGGACCGCCGGCTCGGGCTCTTCGGCCTCGGGCTCCGGCTCTGGCTCGGGTTCGGGCTCCGGCTCCGGCTGCGGTTGCACCGCGGGCTCGGGGTGCGGCGACGCACCGAACGTGACGTAGGTCGGATCGCTCACGACGGGCGTCTCCGCCGGCGTCGGAGTCGCGACGGGCGCGGGCGTCTCGGGTGGAGTGGCGGTCTCGGCTGCGACCGGGCTCTCGGCCGTGAGCGGCGTCTCGGCAGGCGTGGGCGTCTCAGCAGCGGCGGGCGCCGGACTCTCGACTGGCGCAGCCGACTCGACAGGCGCCGGGGTCTCGGCTTCCCGCCCGAACGTCAGGTAGCCCGACTCAGCAACCTCAGCCGGCGTAACCTCGGCCGGCGCTTCCTCCACCCGTGCGATCGGCTTCGGCGTCGGAGTCGGCGTTCGCGTGCTCTCAAACGGGGCCGGCGTCAGCGGCTTGGGCGTATCGAGCACCTCGGTGTAGCTGGGCAGCCGTGCATCGCGCCGCCATCGCGGGCCGAGACTTGAGATCACGATCTCTTCGAGCTCCTCCCATGCGGCGGTGGGATTCCGTGTCCGCTTCGCGGCGTCCTTGACGAGCAGCCGCTCGATCCACTCGGACATCTGCGGGTCCGCGTCAGGCTTGACGTCAATCACCGGCGGGATCGGCTCGTTGACGTGGCGCATGAGGATCGCCATCGGTGCATCGGTGTCGTGAAACGGCGTGTGCCCCACAACCTGCTCCCACGCCATCACGCCAACCGAGTACAGGTCGGTCCAGCTGCCAACGTCCTGGCCCATCGCCTGCTCGGGAGCCATGTACGCCGGTGTGCCGACCGTTGTGCCCTTGGCGGTGAGGAACGCCCCGGTCGCTGCGCTCGCCGTCGCCTTGGCGATCCCGAAGTCGGCGATCTTGACGCGACCGTCGGAGGTGACCATCAGGTTCTCGGGCTTGAGGTCGCGATGGACGATCCCATGCATCTCGGCGTGGGCGAGCCCTGCGAGCACGCCCTCCATGACGCCGGCAAGCTGTGCCGGCGACAGGCGGCCGACGTACGGGCGCAGCGACCCGCGCGGAACGTATTCCATGGCGATGAACGGCACGCCGTCGTCCTCGAAGTACTCAAGAACCGTGACGATGTTCGGGTGGTTCAAGGAGCCCGCGAGGCGAGACTCGCGGACGAATCGTTCCGCCATGTCGGGGGCGGTCGCGTGGAAGCTCGAGAGCTCCTTGAGGGCAACGTCGCGGTTCAAGTCCTGCTGGCGGGCGAGGTAGACGATCGCCATGCCGCCGCGGCCGACCTGGCGCACGATGCGGTAGCGGCCGACGGTGCGTTCTTCGGTCATGCCTGCACGCTCGTCTGACCCGGGTTGGCGACGATCAACGTGCCCGGTGGGACGCCATCGGTGATTCCTTGCAGCGTCGCAACGTACGCTGGCCGTCCTGCGACTAACACCTTCAGCGACGTGGATCCCGGCAGCGTCGAGACGACGGTCGTGCACGGCTTGGTCCCGGGGCTCGGCGGCTGTGCGCAACCGACGATCGGCGCGCCGACGAGGTCCGGCTCGCAGAGCACGGCTCCGCCCTGGATCATGACCTGGGTCTGCTTGGGGATCAGCGTCACCTGACCCCCGTGCACGCACATGATCGTGGCGTTGCTGGTGACTACGGGCGGCATCGGCTCGTCACGCCCTCGTGACCTTCAGACCACCGAGCTCGTCGTAGGTCGCTCGCAGGTTCGCGCCGCCGCCGTAGTGGCTGCTGGCCCAGCCGCTGTTGGCGATCGCGCTCATCTGCTCTTGGGGATCGCGCCCGACCGTGTTGAGGATCGCGCGGATGCCGGGGCTCGCGCCACCCCATTTCCCCTTCAGGAAGTCGGCGGTCTGCTCGGCGGCGGTTACCGGATTGCCGAACGCCTTGTCGAACGCGATCTTGCCTGCGCCGCTGTCGAAGTAGCCGATGTTCAGCCAGTTGAAGTTGCCCGCTGCCTCCCTGGCCTGCGCGGCGCCGCCCGACTCCTCGGCAAGCTCCCACGCCGAGACCACGCGTGGGTCAAGGCCGGTGAGCTCCGCCAGGCGTCCGGCGAACTTCTCCTGCCCGCTGGTGAGGATCGTCGAGCTGACCGATATCGACCCGCCGGACGGCGCCACCCCGATCCCAGGTCCCTGGCCGGCCGGCTGCTGATCGAGCGCGGCGGCGCGCGGAGCCGCGGCTTCGTGCGCTGCCGGTGCGCCGCCGGCGGCCTGCTGGTCAAACAGCGGTGAGCCGGGGGAGGGCTGGACGGTGGCCATGAACTGAACCGTGTGGCGGTGCGGGCGCCCATGTCGCTCGACCGCCTTGAACACCGCGGACCCCGGTTGTGGTTGAGCCTGGGGGCTCGGTGTCTCGGCTTGGGCCGCCACGCTCCCGGCCGGTGCGGCGACGTCGGCCGCTGCCGCCGGGGCTCCAGCGCCGCCGGCCGTCGCGGCAGCCATTGCCTCGTGCGGCGCGATGCCGTACTTCGGCCGCACGACGCCGGTGACCGAGCTCGGGGAGTAAGTCGTCTCGCTCACGTTCGATTGCCCGGTGTTGCCGGCGATCGTATGGATGCCCGCAGCGTCGACGCGGGTGACGATCGCGACGTGCTCGGTGCCGCCAAACGTCACCAGATCGCCGGGCCGGATCGCGCTGACCGGGAGGATGCCCTTCTGGAACGGGCCGTCACCGCTGCGAGCAAGGTCCAGGATCACGGCGACTGAGGCGACCGTGTGTGGAACCTTCAGGCCCGCCGCCTGCAGGGCGTGGCCGACGAAGATGCCGCACCAGGGAGCGCCGTGGTAGCCGAACTGCGCCTCGAACCTGTCCAGTTGTGGCCCAAGGTTGTTGCCGGCGCTCTCGGGCAGCTTGCCGATCATCGATCGCGCGTAAGCAAGCGCCGCGGCTGCCCCGCCTCCACCGACCTGCGGCACCGGTCGTCCGCCGGTGGCCGGGAGATCAGCCAGGGCGGGTCCCGCCCCGCCAGCACCGCCGGCGCCGGCCGCGGCTTGATCCACTACCGGCGCTCCCGCGGCCGCAGGTGGCTGTGCCAGAGACGCCGCCGCTGCCTGGGCGGCACCGGCCGCCGCGGGCGTCGCCGGCGCCGGCCCGACGCTCGCCGCGACAGCGCCCGCACCCGCCGCGCCCGGCTGGAAGTCGGCGGTGGAGCCGAACGCAAGATGCAGCCGGCCCGCCTGTGCCGGATCGGTGAAGAACCCGGGCGACTCGATTGGCCACGGCGTCCCGATCTCGTTCGGCCGAACGCTCGGATCGAGCGCGGCGATCTCGGTGATCAGATCTCGCGCCGCGACGTTCGCGGGCCCGACCGGCTGGCCGTCGACGGCAACGATGTCCACAGCCTGCGCATGGACCGGGTCGACGACGGACTCGGCGTCGCCGAGCACGATCGTGTGGTGGCTGACCGCGTTGGACAGCACTGACAAAAGCCGCGGGTCAGCGCTGCCCGACGCGAACAGCGCTCGCGCCGAGGCCGGCACCGACAGGTTCGGGTTGGCGAGCAGCTGAGCGGCAACGGCGGCGGTCGATCCGCCCCCGGGCATCGCCGCGGCCGCTGCGGCAGCCCCGGCCGCGGCAGGCGTCGCTGCTGCGGGACCTGCGTTGGCCGCGTCGACCGGCGAGGCCGCCGGACTCGCGCCACCCCCGCCGGCGGATTGGGTTGCGTCCACGGCAGACGCCATACCGTTGCCGCCGGCCGAAGAGGAGGGGGCGCCCGTGGCGGCGGCCGCCGCGCCCGCGGCCGCGGGGGATGCCGGGGCAGGGCCGCCCGCGGGACTCACATCAGCCGCCGCAGCACCACCGCCGCCGGCGGAAGCCGCGTTAGCTGCAGCACCACCGCCAGCGGGAGCTGGGGTCGCGGGCGCAGCACCCGAGGCCGCAGCACCCCCGGCAGCACCGCCAGTCGGGGCAGTCGGAGTGGTGGGCGCAGCGGCGCCAGGAGCGGCCTGTGCAGCGCCGCCAACGTTGTGCGGCAACAACGCATGAGCCGCCTTGCCATGCGTGCCCGGGACGCCATGAAGGCCGGCCGCCTTTGCGATTCCCGCCGCACCCCCCGAAGGCGTCTTCACGCCCGCGCCCTTCAGCGCCTTCAACGCAGCCGCGTGACCCGGACCGTGCCCGAGCATGCCGCGAACCTCGGCAAGCCCGATGCCCTCCGCAGCGATCGCCATCACCGCGCCCGCGAGGCTCGATTTCGACTCGCGCAGTTCGAGCGTGTGGATGCCGTTGCCCTGAGCGCGAAACTCGTCAGCGAGCTCGCCCAGCCCGTACGCCTGGCTGATCTCGATCGGATCGCGGCGGAACTGCGCCCGGAACGAGGGGTCGACCACGAGCCGCTCGATCAACGCAGTCAGCTGTTCGACCTGCGGTTCAGCGGATGACACGGTTGACCTCTTTGGAACCGAACCGGGCGCGCTGCACCAGCGGCGCACCGAGCTGCACGAGGACTGGAATGAAGAGGAGCACGCAGAACGCGATGAAGATCGCCACCACCAAGCCGTGCGGGATATGCGCCGGGATGTGGTGGGCGTAGTGCGCGGCAAACAAGATCGCGATCCCGGCCCCGATCGCCGACCAGAGCACGCCCGCCAACGCATAGCGTGCGAGCACCGGCGACGTCTCCTCGTCCGGCGCCGCACCCGACAGCTTCCGCGCGAACTGCTGACGCGCCCGCTGACGCAACCCCGGCTCACGCAACCAGTCGACGAGGATCTGATAGCCGTCCCGATCCAGGAACGGGTTCAGGTTGAAGAACGCGCCCACGTATGCGCCGAACGCAAGCTGGAAGAACACTTCGGAGATCGTGCCGCGCGGAGCGACCCAGCACGCAAACGAGAACAGCGCGCCAAGCGTCAAGTCGCACGCCGGCCCGGCGGCGCTGATCACGATCCGATGCGCCCGCGACTCGAAGTACGCCTCGCTCGTGTCGACGAACGCGTACGGAAAGATCAGGACCAGGCGCAGCCCTCCGCGGGTCGCGCGCCGGCCGTAGTGAGCCAGCGCCAGCCCGTGCGCCAGCTCGTGCACGGCGACGAGCGCAAACCGCCCGGCGACGAACACCGCGCCACCGATCGCGAGGCGGTTGGCGACGACGAACGGCGTGCCGAAGCGCGCGCCGACGATATACGCGAACGCGCCGAATCCGGCGAGCGCGAACAGCGCCAGGAACGTGACGGGCAGCGGTGAGAAGAAAACGCGGCCCCAGTGGTGGTAGGCGCGCTCGAAATAGTCCCCGACCCACGTGACCGTCTTGTCGCGCGGCTTAAGGATCCGCGCCAGCGCGCTCTCGGGTTCCGCCGGCGTCGGCGCCGTGCCGACGCCTTCAAGCAACCCCCGATCCGCGAGATCTGCGATCAGGCGCGCCAGCCGCCCAGGGCCGGCCGGCCCAACCAGCTGCTCGGACTCGCTCAGCAGCTCGGCGACCGTCCGGTTGCCGTCGAGCAACTCGAACAGCGCGGCGTCGTCGGCGTCCATCCGTACGAACGCGCCGCCCTCGAGATCTCGCAGGACGAACCGCTCCGCGCCCTCGTCGGCGGCGAGTCGCTTCAGCGCCCAGCCGGAGCGCACGCGAGGCCGCAGTCGGCCATCCAGGCTCAGGACGGGATCAGGCGCGGCGCGCAGGCCCATCAGCGTCGCGTCGACCGGCACGACCAACGTCTCGCCGGGACCGGTGTCGGGGTCGCGGACCGGTTCGACGCTCGGCACGTCGGCGCGGGCAGGCGCCGGTGCCTCGGCCGCCACACCGATCAACACGTCCCCGACGCGAATCTGCGCGCCGGGGTACAGCCGCGTCGGACCCTCCACCGCGTTGCCCGAGACCGACGTCCCAAAGCTCGAGCCCGCATCCTCGATCACCGGCCCCTCGGGACCGAGACTGATACGCGCGTGCACGCGCGAGACGGTCTGGTCGGCGATCCGGATGTTGGCCTGCTCGCCACGCCCAATCGTCAGCGACCCGCTGATCGGCACGCGCGAGCCGTCGGGCAGCAGTAATACGAGCCGCTGGGCTTCGGTGGGCGCGGTCGCTGCGGGCACGTCAGCCACTGAGCGACAACGGCTGCCAGACCGGATTGTCGGCGTTCGTTGCGATCGCCTTCGGGATCCCGGCGAGATTGTGGATGTTGATGACCCCGATGTCGCCAATCGGGTTCGACGTGCACGAGGCCTGCGCGACGACCACGGCCAGAGCCTGACCGTCGGGTCTCCAGGCGACCCTGCATCCGGCGATCGCGGTCACCTGCGCCGGCGGTTTAAGGGAGTAGTCGCCGCGCGGAGCGAGCACCACGTGGAAGGAGCCGCCTCCGATGTTCGAGAGCAACGCCACCTGCTTGCCGTCGGGTGAGAACGCGCCCGCGATCACGCCCTGCTGTGGCGTGTTCGTGCTCGTCACGACCTTGCCCTGTCCCCAATCCGTCGCTTGCGCCGAGTTGGGGACGTTGCTGAGGAACTGGATCAGTCCGAACGTCCCTGGACGCCCGTTTTGGACACCGAACACCAGGATCTCGCGGCCGCCGGGAGCCCACGCGACCTGGCGGCCCAGGGTCCAACCGGGATGGCTCGTGCAGTTGGCGTTCAGTGGATTGGGGCCGACCGTCCCGAAGCACAGCTTCGTTCCGCCACCGCCGATGAACGCGAGCACGTTCGAGGCGGCCGCGGGGGCGAACGCCGGGTACCGGGCATTGATGCCCGCACCGCTCACAGGCGTCGGCTGTGCTCCCTTCGTGCCCGGGGTGAACTGAATCAGCCGGCCGCCGTTCGCCGGACCTTGGACGTACACCAGCCGCTTCCCATCCGCACTCCACGAAGCCTCGTCCTGCAGCTGGCCCTGTGGTGGCGGGGGTAGCGCGCCCGTCGACTTGCCGGATGCGCCGTCGATCAGCTTGATCGAGCTGTGGTTGTCGTAGGAGACCTGTGGGAAGCCGGCCGAGACGATCAGCGTGACCTTCGTGCCGGGCGGCAGCGACTTGCCCGCCGGAGGGTTGGTGCCGACGAGCGAGCCGGCCGGAGCCGAACTGAACTGCTTGATCGGCGTGGGCACCAGGCCGGCCTGCGACAGCTTTGCCGCCGCCGCGACCGCGCCGCCGGCTGCAGCGACCGCGGGGATCGCCACCGCCTTCGGGACCGCGCCTCCGTTACCACCGCCGTTGGTGGATGTGGTGTTCGTTCCAGTCCCGGCTGTGGTCGTCTTTGGGAGCTTGAGGAACACCGCGACCGGGGTTCCGGCGGCGACGGTCCCGGTCGCGGGTATCTGGGTGGCGATCGTGCCGTTTGGGTTTGGCGGTTGCGGCGACACCGTCCCGAGCATCAGCCCGGCGGCGCGCAGCGTCGTGTCGGCGGTCACGGGCGTGAGCCCGACGACGCTTGGAACCTTGACCGTCTTGGCGCCGGCGACGGCGACGGTGACCAGCACCGACGTGCCGCGCTTGACCTTGCTGCCCGCGGCGGGCGCCTGCGCGACGATCTGACCGGGCCGCGCGCCCGCGGTAGGTTTGAGCGCGGGCTGGGGTTGCAGCTTGAGCCCGAGCGGGATCAGCATCTTCTGCGCGTCAAACACGCTCTGGGCCTTGGTCAGGTTCGGCACCACCGTCTGCTTGGGCGCCAGCAGGATGAGTGCCGCCACGATCGCGCCGGCGACCGGCGCGACGACCGCAAGCCACCACGGAAGCCACGACTTCTGGCGGTAGGTCCCGGGCAGCGGCGGGGGCGGCTGCTCTGAGCCGGCCGGCGTGGCCGTGACCCGGATCGAGCGGTCCTTGGGGCGCCCGAGCCAGATCTGCTTGGGCGGAAGCACGGTGAACGGCGCCTCGATCCCGCGGCCGGCTTCGACAGTCACCGTCGGGGAGGCGAAGCGGAACTCGAGCTCGCCGTCGGTGTCCTCCGCGCTCAGCGCCACCTCGGCTGGGGCATTGGCGCGGTTGCGCACGGTCAGCTTGAAACGCGCCTTCAGGCGCCCGGACGCGCGGTCGGGTGTCAGCTTGGCGGCGATGTCCTGGTAGGGCTCGATCCTGACGGTCGCCGGCGCACTCGCGACCTGCGTCTCATATGCGCGCGACCTCGCCACCACCTGCGGACTTGCCGTCAATACCGGCTCCCACCGAGTAGCCGCGGCCGCTCTTCGTGGTCAAGTTGCCAGTCGCTGCCTCGCTTTTGTTCGTTGTCGTCTGGGCTGTGGCCGACACCGACGAGGCCTCGGTGAT
>Ga0207693_10002042_pt1 | contig 17708 bp, 19 predicted proteins | sample LARL81metaG_FD_184347 | JGI IMG/M metagenome (GOLD analysis project Ga0207693, IMG submission 184347) | Corn, switchgrass and miscanthus rhizosphere microbial communities from Kellogg Biological Station, Michigan, USA - LAR L8-1 metaG... | ecosystem: Host-associated > Plants > Roots >...
TGGCAAGACTGAGTTGTAGTCTCGGGTTATTTCGAAGGCGAAGATAATGAAGGTAAAAGCGGCACGCGATGCAGCCCCGAAAACGGCTCCCATAGCGACTAAGGCGAAGGCCCCCGCGGAAAGGTGTGCGCCTGGAATCATTCTATCGACCACCAGAGCGAAGACTCCACCCATCGCGGCACTCGACATGAACATGGGCGCCAGCAGCCCTCCCGATGTTCCAGAACCGAGCGAAACGACGAGCGCGATTGCCTTCGCCAGCATGATGACGATTAGTAAATTCAAAACGAGATTTGCGTTCAAAATGTCGCTGATCGTGTCGTAACCGACGCCCAGCACTCGTGGCACAAAGTATCCGATGATTCCCAACCCTAATGCGCCGATCGCGGGCCACCAGAGCTCGTCAATGGGCAATTTCTCGAATTGATCTTCCGTCCAGTAAAGCAGTTTGCTGAAACCAACCGCAGCCAGACCACAGAGACCACCGAGTAAAAGATAAAACGGCAGGGCGCGGGGAATGCCGAAATCCATGGCAGAGACGGTAAACATGGGACCGGTTCCCAACAGCTGCATGTGGACGGCAGTTGCAATCGTGCTAGCAATAACCAGTGGAATAAATGACCGCGACTTGAATTCGAACAATAGCAACTCAATCGCGAGAATCACGCCAGCAATGGGCGTGTTGAAGGTCGCCGACATTCCGGCCGCGGCGCCGCATGCCAGTAGCACTTTGCGTTCGGACGCCGTGGTGTGAACGAGTTGTCCTATCAGTGAACCGATTGCACCGCCTGTCTGAATAATCGGTCCCTCAGCCCCGAAAGGCCCTCCTGTGCCGATCGCGATCGCCGCCGACACAGGCTTTAGGAATGCGACCCGCGGTTGAATACGGCTTCGATTGATGAGTACAGCTTCCATCGCTTCCGGAATTCCATGCCCTTTGATTTTGGGAGAGCCATACTTTGCCATGAATCCGACAATGATTCCGCCAATGACGGGCATAACGATGACCCACGGCCCAAGATGATTATTCCGGGCACTGTTAAAGGCGAAAACGAAACGATGATAGAAAACAATGTTGGTAAACAACCCAATCAGGTTGTAAAGGAGGTAGGCGATAAGCCCAGCCAACAGCCCGATCCCGGCAGCCAGAAAAGAAACTAATACCATTCGAAACTGGGCCGGGTCAGCCGGGGGAGTGACCTCGACCTGAACTCCGGTGACGGCCAGCATTGGGTGGCGGGAAACATGGCTACCGGTCACTCCGTTGTTGCCTGCGGATCCGATATTGCCTTCAGACATAAATTGAAGAAGAATTCCTTACCAGGGTCGGATTTGACCTATCCGCGCCTTGAAGTCTGCACCGCGCGTTTGAGTGCCGCCACCAACGCCGGTCCGCGGGTTCGAAGCTCGGTCCGGTGGTGTAAAGACAGTTCTCGCAAGACCTTCTCGCCCTTTAAGGTCAACGAAAGCAGCACCTCTCGCCTGTCGGAATCGGTCCTGTCGCGCCGGACATACCCTCTCTTGGCCAGTCTGTTCACCAGCTCCACCGCACTGTGATGCTGAATGAGTAAGCGTTCTGCTAATTCTCCAATGCGAGGACGCACGTCTTTCGGGAGGGCCTTCAGAGCCAACATCAGTTGATGCTGCCGAGGCTCAAGCCCTGCTTTCCGCACTGAGCCCTCGCTGAAGTGGAGAAACCGGCGAATCTGGTAGCGCATCTCCGCTAGAGCCTGATAGTCAAGCAAGGGAATTGATTTCGCTCTTTGCTGATTACTCCGGTTCAATTCGACATATCCCTGTTACATCGTATCACGATATGTCGAACATTGGCCAAGCTGGATGACGTCGAGTTGCGATTGAAGGGCTCTACCGGCGACCGGAAGATTGAGCCAAAGAGCGAAGGAAAGAAATGGCATCCAACCAAGTGACAGTTTAAGAGAAACCGACCTGAAGCAAGTGTCGCGAGGTCAAGAGGATCTTGACCAGCAAGGCAGTGGACCACCGAGCCATCAACTACTTGGAAGAGCCTCTCTCCGCCGATGGACTATCACGACGGACGTTTCGCGAATTTGATGGACGTCGTCAGCCACTACGACCGCTTCAAATCGCTACATTTGACGGACCAGGAGAAGAACGATTTGGCCGAATACTTAAAATCGCTCTAATGAGGCAATGCTTGTATCCAGACAAAGACGAGGTTTTGTAGTCCGGTAAACGCGTGTTCCGGCCTGCTAGATTCCAAAATAAAAACTATGGGTGCGGACGTGTCAGGTCTAGACGTTGGGCAAAAGCACGGTTGTGATTGCCAGCAACATTCAAGCCCGTCGCTCAGAAAGAACAAAACCTTGGCTCGCGGAGGGCAGCCTCGTCACCTGCGTCGCTAAGCGACCGCAATTGCTAACAATTTCCAGAGTTGTGCCTGGCCTTCCAGCGTGACCCGGACCACGCGGGTGTTCCGTACGGCAACCAGCCAGCCAAGTTCTCGAAATCTCTCATAAATCGAGCATCCCAACGTCCCAGCCAAGTGGTGCCGCCGTTCGGTCCAGTCGAGGCATCGGACTGCTAGTTTCTTCTCGGAGGCAGATGACGGAACACCCACCCCGATTGCCTCGAACCACTCCCTCCCCGAGGCACTAACCGAGTAAGCCTTCGCGTTACATGGCTTAATCATTCCCCGCGCTTCCAGATTCTTCGCGATCTGAACACCGAGGCCAACCGGCTAGATGCCCGTAACACGTTCGCGCATGGCGCAAGCTCCCGACCGCTGCTCTCGAAGACGCAGCTCCCGCATCCGGCAAGTGCGAACGGCCGCTCAGTACCAGCAATGCTTCAATCGCATCGGCTACCTGTGCGCTGGCCAGGCGATAATAGCGGTGCCGCCCTTGCCGCTCGACATTGAGCAAACCGCCCTCAATAAGTTTTCCTAGGTGCTCGCTCGCCGTCTGCGGCGCCACGTTGGCAGTCACTGCCAGTTCCCCCGCAGGCAAGGCAAGACCATTCATCAACCGCAGCAGAATTGCGGCTCTTCCCGGATCGCCCAGCAGGTTCGCCGTACCAGACAGTTTCTGGTTCATGGAATCATTATCCGCCGAACATCATTCGAATGCTACGGTCCTCGCCGAACTATCCTGGCGGGGCAATACTACACTGTGCCTGGAGGAACTTATTTTGATCACACGTTTTCTGCGTTACACAATTGACCCCAATAAGTTGTCGGACATTAAAAAATATGCCCTCGATGAGCAAGTTCCCATACGCGAAAGCGGCGGTAAGATTCTTGGATATTTCATGCCTACCGATTTCGCCGGATCTACCAATGAAGCCATCGGCCTCATCGACTTTCCCTCGCTCGCCGAATATGAAACCTACCGCGCCAAGCTGGCTGTTCATCCACTGCATAAGAAATATGTTGAAGTTCTTGAGAGCACTGGGGCTTTGCTCTCCATTCATCGATCAATTGTTCAACGCGTGGAATCCTCGCCGGAGCAAGGGTCATGAAATCTCCGACGCCTGGCAAATCCGATATCGCCGGCTACGACTTCGGTTCTGAACGCAGCGCCAAGTCCCCGGTCTCGGCTGAAGAGCTCCGGTACCTGGAACAAACACTTGGCTGGACAGGCGACGACGCCCAATTGTTAAGAAAGCATGCGGCACTATTCGAGTTACAAGCAGAAACAATGGTGGATTGGTGGCGCGAGATCATCGGGAGCCAACCGCACCTGGCGAAGTGGTTTTTCACCCCGCAGGGTAAGCCGGATGATGAATATAAAGCAGCGGTGAAACGTCGTTTCGTCCAGTGGGTTGTTGATGTCGCGATCCGACCGCACGATCGCGCATGGCTCGACTATCAAGAGGAAATCGGCCTGCGCCACACCCCTGAAAAGAAAAATAAAACCGATAACCGGCACACTCCGCCGTTGGTGCCTCTCCGCTACTTATTGACGTTTGTCCGGGTGGTAACACCGGTTCGTCAGTTTTTCGAGAGCGCAATCGCAGATCGGGTGGAGTTAGAGGCAATCGAGTGCGCCTGGACCAAGGCAGTCCAGCTTCACGTGACCTTATGGACCAGACCTTACAGCCGCGACGGAGTGTGGTAGCATCCGGGATTTCTTTACCGCACTGCTCTGATCATGATCGGTGCATGGGGGGCACCGGTCATGAAGCAGAAGCCAAGTTCCAGAAGAAAACGTAGTAGCGCCAAATATGGGCTTCGACTGCCCGACCTTGAACACGCCAAGGCCGCGGTGTTGAACAGCTTGAATTCAGCAGACGGAAAGCGGGGCTAACTCACGCGATCGTCGGCAGAGGCAGAAAAGGTCCGTTCGGCGGCCCGCTGACCAGCACAGCAAAGCCATGTTGCAGAAAACCTGGCGGGGTCTCTTGAGTCTCCGACACTGCATCCCGACTTGAGGGACCTCCCTCATAACACCCGCTAGATCGCCGTTTAGTTCGATCAGTGCTTTGCTGAGCATCGCCTAAACGGCGGCATCCCCGTATATCCCCTGCGACTTGCGTGGTACCCTTTTTATAGAGCTGCTTTGTCGAAAGCGTGACATCAAGAACCAAGGTCATCCATGTCTGAATTCGCCGTCCAGCCTCTCCTGAAAACTCCGACCGTCACGATCCGGGACGTGTACTGCCAAGGCAACCACCGTCACCAGAGCGGGGAGGAGTGTACGGCGACGACGCAGCTTGTGTTCCCGTATCGCGGCGTCTATGTGAGGTATCTCGGGAGCGACCAGGCCGTCGCCGAGGCGAACCAGGTACTGTTTTTTAACGCCGAGGAAGGCTATCGCGTGAGCCATCCCGTGCCGGGCGGCGACGCCAGTCTGACGGTAATCCTCAACGAATCGCTACTACGCGAAATTTCTCCGCGTGCTTTGCTGTGCGATGGTGTGGGGCTCGCATTTCGACAGCAGCGCCTGCGGATCGATCCGCGCGCTCAGGTGCTGGTGGCGTTGCTCCGGCACAGTCTGCGAGAGAAAACTGCCGAATCTTTAGAAGCTGAAAGTCTAGCCTTGACTCTTGTGACGCGGGCTCTGGGGCCGCGCACCACACACGCTGCAGGCGCCACTGTCGGACGGCAGCGATTGGTGGATCGCATCAAACTCGTGCTGGCGAGCGACCTGGCGCGACGCTGGACCTTAGCCGAGATCGCCTCCGAAGTACGCGGCTCTCCGGTTTATCTAACACAAGTCTTTCAACAGGTTGAAGGCGTACCCCTGTATCGCTACCACCTACGCCTGCGACTGGCGCGGGGGCTGGACCTACTCGGGCAATACGACGATCTGACAATACTGAGCCTCGACCTTGGTTTCTCCAGCCACAGCCACTTCAGCGCTGCATTTCGAGAGGCTTATGGCCGCTCGCCCTCGGAATTCAGGCAGTCTGCATTGAAGCGTTAGATTCACATCGCAAATCGCTAAAGATTCTGATAGCGACTCTTTCCTCTCCAGTGGCCTACTGACACTACCCGGTCCTCGGGTAAGGAGAATAAATCATGACTGCAAAAACTTGCGCTGCTTGCGACTACCCGCTCGATAGCAATTCGATCGAGGTAAAGATCGGCGGCAAAACAGTTGAAGTGTGTTGCGACGAGTGCGCTCAAAAGCTGAAGGAAGCTCACACTTCCGCTACCGCCGGTCGAAAGGACTAGGTGGTGAAACGAAACAGGTACCTGCCAGTATTCAGGGCGGATTGCGGCGGGTGGAATGACCCGCCGCAGTGTTGATCGCTGGCACGCTGTCGACGTTTTGCGTGGTTGTAGTGCTGGGAAGTACCGTCCCGGAAACGTGCGAAATCACTTTTACCGAAAGGAAAGGATCAGCCATGGAAGGAAACTCATCACCAACGAAACACATCGTGCAGACAGCGTCGGGCCGTATCAGCTATACAGAGCAAGGCAACGGCCCGGTGGCGTTGTTTGTGCATGGCGTGCTGCTGAACGGGTATCTTTGGCGCCATCAGCTAAAAGATCTGTCCGACAGCCGACGCAACATAGCGGTGGACCTGCTTGCGCATGGAGACACTGAAATCTCGCCGGACCAGGACGTGTCTGTAACCGCCAATGCCATAATGCTCAAGCATTTTCTGGATGCCTTGAAGATCGGTCGGGTGGATCTGGTTGGCAACGACAGCGGTGGCGGTATCTCGCAGATTTTCGCTGCCATATATCCGGAACGGATTCGGAGTCTCACGCTCACTGACTGCGACACCCACGACAACTGGCCGCCCGAGGCCTTCAAACCGTTCCTTGCGATGGCTGCGGGTGGCGGTTTGCGTAGAACTCTCGACACCATGCTGGCGGACAAAAACGTCTATCGGTCACCGCAAGCTTTGGGCCCTGCCTACGAACATCCCGGCCGCGTGAGTGACGCAACCATCGAAACCTACCTGCGTCCGTTCGTAAAAACAGAACGGCGCACACGCGATCTCGAACGCTTCCTTGCCGCTTTCGACAACAAGCACACGCTCGCCGTTGAAGCCCGGCTGAAAACACTGAAGGTTCCGACCTTGATCACTTGGGGAACGGACGACATCTACTTCGACGTGAAATGGTCGCATTGGCTCGCCGATAACATCCCTGGCACCAGGCGCCGCGTCGAGTTCAAGGACGCCAGAATTTTCTTCCCTGAAGAGCGTTGGGAGGAATTCGACAAAGAGTTGCGGGAACATTGGCAGGCGGCGGAACACTCCAAATAGGAAGCGATGATTCATTAGTGGATTTCGGCAGGCACAATCCGCACCTGGAAAGGTTCAGGACCGGGCACCGCACGCGCGACCTGCGACCCTTCTCTGCAGCTTTCGACAATAGCCGTTGAAGTCGCTGACCGCGTCAACTTTGATCGGGGCGAAAGGTGGGGAAAACGGGTCCGGCTTACCGATTTTGGATAGCTAACCAGATTTAAATCGAAAATTAACCCTGCTGTCGATTTCACACGTGAGCGTCCTGATATGCTGGCTGCTCTTCCCAGGCAACAATCTCTGGGAGAATGGCCAAGCATTCTTCTTGGATTCGCTGGTCGAACCCGGCTGGCACCTTATGGTGGCGCTACTGGACATGACTTCGAACAGGTCGGTCCCGATCCAGTCTCGCCGTCTGCTAACGAAATCCATCAGAGAACAATCGCGTTTTTCAAACGCTATCTCGGCAAAGAACAAGCCCGCTAAGATGCCGTAACAGCCAACTCTGGCCGCTCGTTGAAAGATGTCGGCAGCAGGCTGATGACAGGCTTTTCAACATCAGTTCTTGTCGGCGACTCAGAGATTCATGATTTATTTGATATCTTGGCGGAGATGAGTAGCCGGTATAGCTTGCACGACGGATTCTGGGCATCAACGCTAGGCAGTCTGTGTTTCGAACGTTTTTGCCGGGTATTCTTCAAGTGGTATTGTCCCCTCACGGTAGAGGACAGCCATCATCTCCCGGACGCACCATTTCTGCTTTGCAGCAATCACACTAGTCATGCAGACAGTGCGGTCTTGATGACAGCGAGCGGGCGCAGCTTTCGCAGCTTTGCTCTGATCGGCGCCAGCGACTATTTCTTTCGCTCGCGACGCCTGCGCTGGGCCGTTTCGCCGTTGATGAATGTCATACCAATCGATCGTGAACCAGGAGCTAAGTCGCTTTCTGCCTGCTTGGCGACTTGTCGGCAATTCATGCAGCAAACCGGAGGCAACCTCATCCTTTATCCCGAGGGCACCCGATCGCAGGACGGTAAGGTGCGGGCATTCAAAAGCGGTGCAGCTCTGTTTGCCATCGAACTTGACGTGCCGGTCGTTCCCGCATACATAGAAGGTACCCACCACATTCTCCCGAAGGGACACTATGTGCCAAGAGCTGGTCCGGTAACGGTACGTTTCGGAGAACCCGTTGAATGGCCACATCTGCAATCAGGAGAACTTCCGCGCGAACGCCGCCGCCGCGCAGTTGAGCAACTCACAGAAAGTATTCGAATGCTTAGCTCGCGCCGCGAGGTGCGGGAGTTAGCAGCGGAGTTGCAGGAAAAGGGCACAACATCGCAGTTTCACTGGTGAACAGATGGCCCACGAACCAAGGCACATGAAGTGGTGGGGTTGGGGATATGAGGAAGCGCAATTTCGCGCTAGCAACCATCCTGACTTTTGGCCTTACGCCAAGTCTGTCCTTGATATTGAAAGCGATGATTTCACAAGACGCGAGTGGAGTCTGGAGTCGATCGAACTGCCGGAAGCACGCGCCGATGAGCCATTTTTAGCCAAACTCCGTACTTGTCTCGCGCCCTGCCAGATCACAGATAACAGGAAAGAGCGGGTCATCCACTCCTATGGAAAGGGATTCCGCGATCTGTTTCGCCTGCGCCGCGGCATTGCGGCAGGTGCCCCGGATCTGATTGTTTATCCCGAGAGCGAGCGCGACGTATGCGTTACGCTTCGCGCGGCTGCCGAGCGCGACATCGTGTTGATTCCGTTCGGGGGAGGCTCGAACATAGCTGGGTGCCTCGAACGGGCGGACGCTAGACGCATGTGCGTGTCGCTTGATATGCGGCGGATGCGTCGAGTGTTGGCGGTGGACAGACGCTCCTTTACCGCCCAGATCGAAGCCGGAGTTTTTGGCCCGGACCTCGAAGATCAGTTGGGCGCACACGGAATGACGCTGGGCCATTTTCCCGACTCGTTTCTGCACTCCACTCTCGGCGGTTGGATCGCCACTCGCTCGGCGGGAATGCAAAGTGACAAGTACGGCAAGATCGAAGATATGGTGATCGCCATCCGTATGGTGACTCCAGAAGGAGTGCTGCAGACGCGCACGGTCCCCAAGTCTTCGAACGGTATCGATGTCAATCACCTCTGCATCGGCAGTGAAGGGACGCTGGGCGTCATCACCGAGGCCACCGTGCGCGTCCACGCCCTCCCCGAATCGCGGCAAGTGCGAGGCTATCTGTTTCCTGAATTCGAGGGCGGCATTGAAGCCATCTTTGAGTGTGTGCGCCAGGAGTGCATGCCGGCCATGGTACGCCTCAACGATCCAGATAAGACGGCGCTTTCGCTGGCCTTTCGGCCGCCGCCCTCAGGTTTAACGAAAATTGCCGGTAGCTTTTTCAAAACTTATCTGCGAGCCAAAGGATTTGCCCAGCCCAGAGCGTGCCTGATGCTTACTGCTTTTGAGGGCGGTCGGCGTGGCGTTTCCGGGCGGTTGCAGCAAGCGGAAGTAATCTATCAAAAATGCGGCGGGGTTGGCTTAGGCGCCGGTGCCGGGAAGTCATTTGAGGCAACCAAGTATGATTTTCCCCACATCCGCGATTTCTTGCTTGACCGCAATGTCACCACCGACGTGAGCGAGACCGCGACCGTATGGAGTAATATCGCCAAGTTGTATCAGGACACCACCGCCGTTCTCCGCGCCGAAATCAGTAAAAGCGGAATCCGTCCTTGGGCTGGATGTCACATCAGCCATACTTATCCGTGTGGGGCCAGTCTGTACTTCACGTTCGGCTTCCGCCAACAACTGGGACGTGAGATGGAGCAATATCTTCAAGTCAAGCGTGCCGTTCAGCAATCGTTCATCGATAACGGGGCAACACTTTCTCATCACCACGCAGTCGGAACCGAGCACATGCCATGGCTAGCCGCTGATATTTCCCTGGTGGGTGTGAAGGCCGTCTCTGCCATTAAACACGGACTTGACCCTGCTAACATCATGAACCCAGGCCGCTTGATGCCGTCCTCAACTCCGCTTGAAGATTGGTTCGCACTGGGTTCGCAGCGCGGACCCATCGAGGATGAGATAAGCGTCTCTGACCCAGAGCAGCGTCGTAAGCGCCGAGCCTACGATCGATGAAGAATCGAACCCATGAACCGCGGCGAGGGCGCCGCTTAGTGTTTGGCCGTGACTTGATGCCGATATTGTTGTGCAAAGGCTTTAATGATCTGGATATGATCTTTATACCTTCGACACGCTGAACTGCTTTAATTTGTCGCTTGTAAGGGGCTCTGATTTCTGCTTGAATCGTGCCGCACGGAGGTTTCGTGAAAGTCTACAACGTCACAGGCTATCTGATAATTCTTGTCTACATGCTGGCTTGCATGTATTCCGCACCAGGTAATTTGGGACCGTGGACCGGATTGTTAATCGGCGCAGTTTATTTTGTCTTCTGCTGGTTTCTCGGTGGATTGTATTTAGCGGATCTTCTTCATTTGGGAATTGCTCACCGTTCACTCGACTATAAAGAATGGTTCATAAAACTCGTCACTGTCGTGAATAACACCTTCGCGATCTATGTAGATCCGATCACCTGGGTAAATCGCCATCGGTTGCATCATAAGAATGCCGACCATGACGGGGACCCCAATAAACTTTCGAGCGACGGCTTTTGGCGAACCATGTATCGCTGTGTCATGCCATATCGATGTAATGAGAATTTGATGGGTGACGAGATTTTGAAGTCTTGGTCTTTTCGGGTCACTGCCAGCCCAATTTTCGCGATCCTCGCGCAATCCTTTAGTTTTTATCTCTTGTGGAAGTTAGCTGGATCTCTGAAGTTTGCGCTCGTGATGTGGTTTGGTATGCGGATTTTTGCACTATGGGTAAATATGATTCAAAACTATTGGACCCACATGCGAGAATTTGGATACCGCCGGTATGACGATGACGACAACGCCATGAACATTGGCGAGTGGCTACCGGTGACGGCGACGTTTAGCGCATGCTTGCAAAACAATCATCACCACTATCCAGGCCTTTTGAGGTTAAGTCACGACGAATCCGAATACGACTTTGGATTTCTAACCGTCAAGGTTATGAAATATCTTGGCTTGGTGAAGACAACCACAAGGGGCGAAACGGTGCCCAATGACGTTCCACTAGCCGCACTAGACTTCTAGGGCGTTCTCTTCTTTATCGTAAATGGTTCAATCGTTTGTCTCAAAAAGCTTGACGAAATTTCTTCGCCGTCCAGACCATAACGTTCCGGCCATTCGTCAGGATAGTAATAAGTTCCGAACATCTTATCGATCCACGGAAAGTGGATCGCAAAGTTTTTGTCGATACCCTCTTTTTGCGACGTATGGTGCCAATGGTGATATCTGGGCATGACCAAATACTCTTCGAGCCATTTCGCATTGGGACCGAAATTGCAATGGGTCCAGGTAGCGTGGAGGGTAACAAAGATCAGATACGCCAGGATGATCGATTGCGAGAATCCAAACATGAGTGGAGCCAGGATAAATCCGCGTACAAGTGTGTCGTCGACAAAGTGGGAGCGTGAACCCGCGATCCAATCAAGCGCCTTCGAAGAATGGTGAACGGCATGAAAACGCCATAGGAAAGGCACTTTGTGCAAAGCCAAATGAATAAAATATTCAGCCACATCCGCAACCACAACTGCCAGGACAAACTGCAAAATCCAGGGCAGTCGAGCGATCGAATGTTGAAGAACCGGAACTCCTAAATATTTGACGGCTTGGGTGGCGGGCAATAAAACCAGAAAAGACAGAATTTGGATAGGAAGATGAGTGGACATGAAGTAAACCACATCCAAAGTCCACTGGTTCCTGAATGTTCCTTGTCCTGGATACTGCGGCCAGAGTCTTTCCAGTGGCACGTAGATCAGCGCCATCAAAAACAAATCAAGCAAAAACCAATCAAGGCCAATTGCTGGCCCCTCGCGCAGGGTCTCGTTGATGTGTACGCTTGATCCTCCCAAAGCCGTCGCCCCGACAGCGAGTAACATTCCTGTCAATGCCAAAATCTTTTTCTTGCGCAGCATCGAAGAAATGACTCCGAATAAAATTGCCCCCACGATGAGGGATTGAATTAGAACACGTATGGTGTGCATCGGATAATGTGGACGCAGTTCAGGAGAGGTTAGCAGCTGAGGAAAGTGCAGGCACAAAACTCCTCCGAATGAAAGCAGCCCAAAAAACGTTGACAATATTCCACTCCACCAACCGGTCCCAAAACCAGTAGACTCAGCATCGGCAAAGAATGCGTTAATTTTTGATTCGATCACGATATCTCCTAGTTCAAGTTCCTGAAATACTCGCGAAGTCGTGACAATTCGGCCACTGTTGCTCACATCATGAATCCGAAGAGTACCGCTAAGGCCCCCAGTCATTGGACGAACATAAAAGCCTACAATGACAATTGGCCCGAACAGAGCAGTCCTAACGCCAGGATTAAGACGTCGTTCTTCTTGGCCTTTGAACCTATGGACAAATGTCCCAATTATAATTTTAGGATCGAGCGAAAAGGCGAACAAGCCTGCAGTCGCCGTCGGGCAACTTCTTGGATCACGGAAGTAACCTTATGGCGTGGCGCAAAAAAGCACAGTACTAAGGAACACGGCGTTTTCGTGGTCGGTCCTCCACTCCCATCGCCGATCCGAACCAGAAAAAAGGAAAGTCTGTCGGATTCCGGCGAAGCACCACGCAAGCTGACGCCCGCGACCGAGATCAAGGTCACACTCGATACCCGCAACACAGGCCCCGCGCGCTCCTTCTGGATACACGGGCAACACAGAGGCCTTCGGTTTCGGAAACGACGCATTTGAAGCTGCCCTCGCAGCCGTGCCGCCAAAGAAGATCAATGTCGGCGCCGTTCGCTGTCCGCCGAAGCTTGTGCCCATGCCGCCGCTGCCTGCACTTCAGCATTTGCCGCCGCGTACCTGCAAGAGCTTTTGGTGGTCCCCCACGAGCTCAATTCTCTTGATCGGACGAGCGCCCGCTTCCGGAATGCAGCCCGGCGGCGCATGTTTCATGAGGCCTGTTCGTTCAGCCGATTGAGGGTTGATAGTGCCACGCTCCCGCAAAAACACGGCCGAGAAACTCGGTCACAGATTCTGTTACATGACGCGGTGACGTTTCAGCGTCCGCTCCGCAAGAAGTCCAGCGGGTCGCAATTTCCCGGGCCCTCTTTATTGTTCCTGGGTTACCGTCTTCGCCGATCGCAGCAAAATATCGACTGAGTCAGGTTGCGTCCAGATGGCTGCACCGGTCGTCAAGTCCAGACGGTGCATTGTGATCCTCAGGTCGCCGCGGTCGACCTCCACCAGCAGGTAATGATAGTTGACGCTTTTACCGTTGAGAGGATCATCGGGTGTTCGCTCGATTGGGTATGGACGTGCGCCACCACCGCCGGTCACAAAATAGGTGACACCATTGTGTTCCTGATGTTCGTAGTTGTGCACATGCCCGGAGAACACTACGAAGCGCGCGTGGTTGTGCTGCTGGTACCCCTCCAGCGTCTGAGCCAGCAATTGTTCTGGATGACGTGCTGAGTGCCCGCCGCCAAGAGCATGGTCTGAGGAAGCGGTAAAGGGCGGGTGATGAAGAACCAGGAACACGAAGTCCACATCGGAAGGAATTTCACCGAGCTCTTTCTTCAGCCAGTCCCCTTGCGGGCCCGAGGTCTCATCGAGCGAACTGTCGAGAACCAGCATCAGCGTATTAGCAGCGCGGACCGAATAATAACGATTATTCTGAAGCGCAGGGAAACGCTCGAAATAGTTCGCCAGAGCCGTCGCCCGGTTGCCATGGAGATCGTGGTTTCCCAGGGCCGGATAAACCGTGATGCGCCGTTGCCGCCACACTGCGGTTTCGCTGTCCCAGACTTTCCAGTCGTTGCTATCGTCTCCGTTATAGGCGATGTCGCCGCCGATAGAGACGAACGCAGGATCGGCAGCAGCAATCGCTTGCACGAGTGCCTGGCGCGCGGCCGGATTCGCGGCTTTGACGTTTCGCCTGTCAGTGAACCGCGTATCGCCGTACACGATAAAGCGGAATGGGATTCCGGCTTGCGAAGACAGTTCCAATGGCCGGCTCTGAGCGATCAATAATGGAGCCGCTAACAACAAGAGCGCAAGCGCGAGGGATTTAGAAATTGACACCATAGACTCCTTGTACGTTTCCGATCGTAAAAAATCCTCTCAGCCGCGCTTTACTTGTGCCAACACAGGCTCACTACTCGTGAAACAACGGCTTCCCATGAGGATCTACCTGGATTTCAGACCTCTCGCCATTCCTGCTAATTTCGGCTTCGTAGGCGACCAACTTATCGCGTCTGCTGATTGATTCAATTTTGACGATTTTCCCTTTCCCCGCCTTGGTGCGTAACGCATCTTGAACATCAGCAGGTAACTCATTCATCGCGACTTGCTCTTCTACTTCGACGATTGCACCCCTCGCATCCATCAGGACATCCTTGCTGCGACCGTTGATCATCATCTCAGCCTCGTAAAAAGTCTTCCCTTTCTCTCTTTCTTCCGAAAAGCCTTGGATAGTGGCACCGGAACTTTGTGCCGCCACTGTTTTCTCCCCCCTACCGGGAGGTCTGAACGTTTGATTGTTCTTTCCTGAGCCAAGGCCGAAGAACTGAGAATCGAGCCGGCAATTACGGCGAGTCCACACCCTCGTAAAATGCGCATCTGGATCTCCCCTATGATTCGAAGAATACATGACGGAACGTGAAAAGAAGATGAAAGCAGTTCCAATACGCTCTCGTCTGATCCTCCCGCCCCTAAAGCTTTTCGTTAACCGAAAATTAATCTTTTCTTCAGGGATTTGTAACATTCAGCCCTTCTACTTGCGTAATCAGCCTCGATTTTATTCGGGCAGGAGGACTCTTCGATGCGACGCAGTCTGGTATTTTGCGTGCTATTACTAACATCGCTTGTGGCCGTCGCAAGGGATGGCTCGGAAAAGAAATTCAGTCATGTTCTGCTCATCAGTATTGACGGTTTGCATGCACTTGACGTGGCGAATTTTGTTGATAACCACCATGACTCGGCACTGGCTGAACTGTCGAGCCACGGCATCACCTATTCCAACGCTCGGACCCCAGCAAACTCGGATTCTTTCCCAGGACTTTTGGCGTTGGTCACGGGTGGATCGCCTATTACCCACGGTTTGTTCTATGACGTGAGCTATGATCGAACCATTTTCGATCCCATGAATACTGCTTGCGCTGGTCCTCCCGGCAATAACATGGTGTTCGACGAAAGCATCGATCTGTACAACTCGGCCAACGTCTCGCAAAACGTGATTGACCGGGCCAAGTTGCCGCGACACCTGGATGGCCGCGGTCACTGCGTAGCCATGTTTCCGCACGACGCCATTAAAACCAACACCATCTTCGAAGTGGTCAAGACCGCGGGCGGAGTCACTGCCTGGGCGGACAAACACCCCGCCTACGATCTGGTGAACGGCCCTTCCGGCAAGGGGGTAGATGACCTTTACACTCCGGAAATTACCAACGTCGGAGGGCTAGACAATACCGTAAGCGTGGTTTGTACTGTTGAAAACGATCAGAAAAAAGTAAAAGCAATTATCAACGAAATTCGTGGGCTGAGGCACGATGGAACCCCGGGACTTGGCATTCCCACCGTGTTCGGCATGAACTTCCAAGCGGTCAGCGTGGGTCAGAAATTGTCAAAGGACAACTCCGACGGTAGTTGCCTTGACGACACGGGATCCTTGAACGGCCTGCCTGGCGGTTACAAGGATGGCGCGGGAACCCCGACTGACGTTCTTGCTTACGCACTGGAGAAGACCGACGAAGCCTTGGGCGACATGATTAATGCGTTAAGGAGTCAAGGCATTTATGAGTCGACCCTCTTCATCGTTACTTCCAAGCACGGCCAGTCGCCCATCAATCCTGTAAAAGTCAACAAGCCGAATCACTTCGCGAATCTGGTCGCAGGCTTGAAAGACTCCACTACCGATCCAGGCGGGATTGCCATTGGCGTCGCCGCCGCCTGCAGCACGGGCGCCTGCGGTTTTGTTCAGGATGACGATATTGCACTGATCTGGCTGAAAGACCAGAGTCAAACTACTGCGGCCGCCGCCTACCTGAACACAAACGCGAATGCATTGTTCATCGATGAGGTGCTCGCCGGGAATGAGCTAAAACTCAAATTCAGGGATCCGGAGGCGGATAGCCGCACGCCAGACATCATCGTGCAACCGGTCTATGGCACGATTTACACCACTTCGGGAGCGAAGAACGCCGAGCATGGGGGCTTCAGCTTCGCTGACACCAACGTTGGGTTGATCGTTTCGAACCCGGCCATCCACCATCACACAGTCAAAACGCCGGTATCCACATCGCAGGTGGCACCCACGATCCTCGAGATGTTGGGAATCGATCCCGATGCTCTGAAGTCAGTCCGCGTCGAGCACACGCAGGTACTACCTGACCTCAGCGAATAGCAGCACCATTCATTGGCGGGCAACACACGATACGTCGGGTTGCCCGCCGCGCATCTTCATAACGAGTAACAGTCCAGGCCCGTTTGTCTGGGGCATGAGTTTCGCGTGACCCAATCTTAGACTCGCCATCCTGCGCGTCAGGGTGTGACAGATGCAGGATCGACAAAGCCTGGATCGATAGCACTTTCAATGGTGTGTTGAAAGGCCTTCCATGGGCAAGCCATGTTCGGGACGGCAGTGCTGCACCCGGGAATAAAGATGGGTGACTTCAACGGCGGGGTCTCAAGTGTCAGCGATATCCCGTTCCGCATTTCATCCAAACTCTGCGCGACGTAATATGCGCTGACTGCCATCTCGCCTTTCTCTTGCTGCCACAGTTCGAATACCAGAGCGCCCCCTGGCGGGGTGTCATCAGGTGGATAGCCCTCGAGCAGCCAGGAAATTCCAAGCAATCCTGCGATATTGGAGATATTTGTATCGTGTCCAACAAGCAAAAGGACCCGAGTCCCAACAGGACTTATCGATCCCGGAACGGAATCGTCTTTAGCGGCCTGTTCTATCGAGCGCAAAATATGACTCAGCAAATTGGAGGCCTGCACGCGAGCGACATAAGGCGTCTGGCGGGCGAGGTCGGCATAAGCCGCGTGAAGCTTCAAAATTTCCAATAGCTTTTCTGCATCAAGGCGGCCCCAGCCGAGGTCTTTGCTCTCCATTCCGTTTACATACTCCAGCAAGAAGTCCTCCGAAAGGGTCGAAGCGGTATGTAGGGGGCCACGCAAATCAGCCGCGTGATCGCCCTCGCCGGGTTCGACTGCAGAAGTCTGTTTCAGGACAGATCGCTTGCCAGGCTTTTCCACCGCAGGGCACGCTTGCTCTGGAGGGCATCCGTAGAGCACCTCACGCAACACATCGAACTCCCGCTGATAGGTTTTTGTCAGAGCGTTCGGGTTGTCGCCGATCCTACCAGATATGGATGCAGCCGCCAGCGCGCGGTTCGCCTTCGAGATATTGGCGTTCGATGGGCTGAATAAGGAATTCTTCCTGCCACTTACACCTCGTACGCCCAGCTTGCAGCCCGGCATCATACCAGCGGCAATGGCATTCGCGGTTTCACGGGTGCGCGATTCATCATCGGCGATGAAATAAATTTGGCCGGTGTCCTCGCAGCCCGATGTGCGCAGCAGTCCTGCCTCTGCGAAATAGAGCCGGTAGTAGGAGCCGAATAACGTCATCAAGTGGCTTCCTCGCGCTGTCAGGTTCCCAGGAGGAACTCCCCAATCAGGCCACGGTTCACTTGAATACGCATTGAGGTCATCCGGTTTCCAGGTGGGAGATCGAACACCGTGACGGGTCAGGACGACGGCGAACTTTAGCTTTGCACCCGCACTATCCGGGGAGCCTGCGACCGCAAGGGTCGCGGCAAGAAAGGTTGCGGCGAGAGCAAATGACTTGATCGCATGGCTTTCCAAACGAGAAATCAATCGCCTTTCCCCACAACCAGGACGAGGAACTGGGATGCCTCG
>Ga0207693_10002044_pt1 | contig 17664 bp, 20 predicted proteins | sample LARL81metaG_FD_184347 | JGI IMG/M metagenome (GOLD analysis project Ga0207693, IMG submission 184347) | Corn, switchgrass and miscanthus rhizosphere microbial communities from Kellogg Biological Station, Michigan, USA - LAR L8-1 metaG... | ecosystem: Host-associated > Plants > Roots >...
GCGGCGAAGATGGTCGTCCTCGACGTCGACCATCCCGACGTCGAGGAGTTCATCTGGTGCAAGGCCAAGGAGGAGCGCAAGGCGCGCGTCCTCGAGCAGGCCGGCTACGACATGTCGCTCGACTCGCCCGACTGGGCCTCGATCCAGTACCAGAACGCGAACAACTCCGTCCGCGTGAGCGACGCCTTCATGGAGGCCGCGACGAAGGGCGAGGAGTTCAACCTCACCGCGCGCACCGACGGCACCGTGCTCGAGACCAAGGACGCACGCGAGCTCCTGCACCAGATCGCGCACGCGGCGTGGGAGTGCGCTGACCCGGGAGTCCAGTACGACACGACGATCAACTCGTGGCACACGCTGCCGAACACGAGCCGCATCAACGCGTCGAACCCCTGCTCGGAGTACATGTCGATCGACGACTCGGCGTGCAACCTCGCCTCGCTCAACCTGATGAAGTTCCGGCGGGAGGACGGCGAGCTCGACGTCGAGGCGTTCGAGCACGCGGTCGACGTCGTCTTCCTCGCGCAGGAGATCCTGGTCGGCTACTCGTCGTATCCGACGCCCGAGATCGGCAGGAACGCGAAACGGTTCCGCCAGCTCGGGCTCGGCTATGCGAACCTCGGCGCGCTGCTGATGGCGCGAGGGCTTCCGTACGACTCCGACGAGGGCCGCGCGTACGCGGCGGCGATCACCGGCCTCATGACCGGTCGTGCCTATCGCAAGTCGGCGGAGATCGCGTCGAGGATGGGTCCGTTCGACGGCTACCAGGCCAACCGGGCGCCGATGGTCGGCGTGATCGCGAAGCACCGGGCCGCCGTCGGCAACATCGAGCACGCGGACTCAGTGCCCGCGGACCTGCTCGGCCACTGCCGCAAGGCGTGGGACGACGCGCTCGACCTCGGCGAGATCCACGGCTTCCGGAACGCGCAGGCGACCGTCCTCGCTCCGACCGGGACGATCAGCTTCATGATGGATTGCGACACGACCGGGGTCGAGCCGGACTTCTCGCTCGTCAAGTCGAAGAAGCTCGTCGGCGGCGGCGAGATCACGATCGTCAACAAGACGGTGCCGATGGCCCTCGAGCGGATCGGCTACGCGCCGCGCGAGATCGAGGAGATCGTCGCCTGGGTCGACGAGCGCAACGGCGTCGTCGGCGCGCCCTACGTGAAGACCGAGCACTACCCGGTCTTCGACTGCGCCGTCGGCGAGCGGGCGATCCACTACCTCGGCCACGTCAAGATGATGGGCGCCGTCCAGCCCTTCATCTCCGGCGCGATCTCGAAGACCGTGAACCTCCCCGAGGAGGCCACGGTCGAGAACGTGATGGACCTCTACGTCGACGCGTGGAAGCTCGGCGTCAAGGCGATTGCGATCTACCGCGACAACTGCAAGGTTGCGCAGCCGCTCTCGAGCTCCGGCAAGGACGGTCAGACGGCGGTCGCGACGCCGCCGATCCCGGTGCACGAGCGGAAGCGCCTGCCGCTCGACCGGACCGAGGTCGGCCGCAAGTTCCAGGTCGGCGACCACGAGGGCTACATCCACGTCGGCCTCTACGACGACGGCAGTCCGGGCGACATCTTCGTCGACATCGCCAAGGACGGCACCACGATGGCCGGCCTGATGAACTCCCTCTGCCTCGCCGTCTCGATGGGCCTGCAGTACGGCGTGCCGCCCGAGGTCTACGTCTCGAAGCTCAGCCACATGCGCTTCGAGCCGAGCGGCCTCACGAACGACGCCGACATCCGCACGGCGAAGTCGATCGTCGACTACATCTTCCGCTGGTTCGGCAAGCGCTTCCTCACGCCCGAGCAGCAGGAGGAGGCCGGGATCCTCTCGCCCGAGGTGAAGGCGCGGATGGCCGAGCGCTATGCCAACGGTGAGGCGGCCGCACCGACGGAGCCCACCGAGGCACCGCCTCCCGGCCAGACGGCGCTCTTCAACTCGTGGGAGGACGCCGTCGAGTGCGCCCGCTGCGGCGGCCGGATGGTTCGCACCGGCAGCTGTTACACCTGCCGCGACTGCGGCACGAACACCGGCTGCAGCTAGGAAAAGCGCGACCGAGGTCGAAGGGGCCCCGAATGGGGCCCCTTCTCGTTCGCTCCCGCATCGCAGGCGCAGCTCTCGCCACCGCGCTCGTCGTCGGGTGCCTCGTCGTCACTCCGGCTGTGCACGCGGCGATCACGGCGTCCCAGATCACGAGCCCGGCCAACCCCGCGTTCTTCGTCGCGGACGAGGATTCGAGCTCGCAGACGTTCGCGATCTCCGGGACGACCACCGGCGGCAGTCCCTCCAGCGACGAGGTCGACATCCGGTGCTATTTCGCGGGCACGTCGGTGAAGGTCAAGGGCAACGTGCCGCTCAACTCGAACGGCTCGTTCTCGGTTGCCGCAGCCGACCTCAACAAGCTCCTCGAGCTCACCTGCCAGCTGAGGGCGGTTCCGGCCGGAACGAACCCCGCGGACCTGACGCCGTTCTCGGGACCCGTCGTCGGGGTGGGAGAACGCGACTCGTCCAAGATCAGCGGCGGCCCAAACGACGGGAAGGCTTACGACTACGCGCTCGACGCCCAGCAGTCGACCGCCGCGTTCGACTACGCCTCACTCGGAGGTTGCGGCCTGCACAACGGCTTCCTCTACGACACGGGCTACGCGAACACGACGGTCACGTTCGCCTGCAACGCCGGTCTCGGACGCGTGGATTCGCCGGCCTCGCCGACGCGCTCGGAGCTGCAGGTCGACAGTACGAACGCGTACGCACCCACCCAGGCCTTCCTCATCAACTCGGGCGGGACCGGTCTCCCTTCGCTGACCCACACGTACACCGTCGACAGGGCCACCGGCAACGTCGTGATCCACGAGACGGACCCGATCGTGAAGTGCAGCACGGCGACCTATCCACCGACCACGGGAAGCTGCGCCAGCTTCGTCTCCACGGGCGTGACGGACGACCGCACGATCGCCCAGGATCACGACGGCCACATCAGCTGGGTCACCGACGTCTTCAAGAGCACGGACGGAAAAGCGCATGCCGTCGACCTGCTCTGGGACGACAGCGAGCAGTTCTTCGGTGCGTCCGGCGACTCGTCGAAGCTCGAGTACGAGTTCCCCGGCGAGAGCAGCTTCTCGACGCACACGACCGGTGCCACCGTCTCGCTTCCGCCGTCCGCGGGCTCGATCTTCATCCGCACGCACGGCGCCGCCGACGGCGACAAGGGAACGGGCCAGGGCGCGATCGTCTACGACCGGACCGCAACCGCCGCGAAGTTCACCTCCGTCACGGCCCTCGGGAGCGAGTTCACGCTGCACCAGACCGCCACGGTGCCGGCCGGAGGGTCGGCGAGGTTCCGCTTCGCCTTCGTCCAGGACTACCAGGCGAACCTGGTCGGGACGCGGGCGAAGGCCGCGAGCACCCTCTTCCTCAACCCGATCACGGTCTCGAAGTCGGGCAAGGGCGCCGTGACGAGCTCGCCCGCGGGGATCGCCTGCGGCAAGACCTGCACGCGCGGCTACGCCTTCGGGACCTCGGTGACGCTGAAGGCGAAGGCCGCCAAGGGCTCGAGGTTCTCAGGCTGGTCGGGCGCCTGCAAGGGCCGCCACAGGTGCAAGATCACCACGACCGACACCGTCGCGGTCGGCGCGAAGTTCGTGCTTCGGCCGTGCACCGTGCCCGATCTCGTGGGCAAGAAGATCGCCGCGGCCAGGGCTGCGATCAGGAAGGCGTTCTGCTCCGTCGGGAAGGTGACGGCCGTCGGGTCCTCCCGAGCGAAGGGAGAGGTCATCTCCCAGAAGCCAAGCCACGGCAAGCGGCTGAAGCAGCACACGAAGATCAGCCTCGCGGTGAGCACGGGCTGAGGGCCGGGGGAACGCGGGGCCCCTTGCGTTCAGGAGAAGCCCGGGCGAGCCGCAACCCAGGCCCGTAGTGCAAATCAATCCGACGAGGGCCTAACTCGCGAATCCGTTGCCATGGAACCGGATCGCTGCCAGGATGCGGGAATGCCAATTTGCGGCGCGTGCGCCCAGGAAAACCCTGCGATTGCGCGTTTTTGCCTCTCCTGTGGAGCCCCGCTCGTCGAGGACGCGCCACATCGCGAGGAGCGGCGGATCGTGAGCGTGGTCTTCGTCGACCTCGTCGGCTTCACGTCGCGGTCGGAGCAACTCGACCCCGAGGACGTGCGCGCGATCCTCAGTCCGTACCACGCAACGGTGCGGGACGAGCTCGAGTCCTTCGGCGGGCTCGTCGAGAAGTTCGTCGGCGACGCCGTGATGGCTGTCTTCGGCGCGCCGACCTCGCACGGGGACGATCCGGAGCGCGCGGTCCGCGCGGCGCTCGCGGTCCGCGACGCGGTCACGACCCTCAACGCGGAGCGGCCCGAGCTCGAGCTCAGCATCCGCGGCGCGGTGAACACGGGCGAGGCGGTAGTGACGCTCTCGGCGCGCCCGTCGCACGGCGAGGCGATGGTCGCCGGAGACGTCGTGAACACCGCGTCGAGGCTGCAACAGCACGCGCCGGTCGGCGAGATCGTCGTCGGCACGGAGACGTACCTCGCCACGCGCGCCGCGATCGAATACGAGCCGGCCGAATCGGTGACGGCGAAAGGCAAGGCGAAGCCGATCGCGGTGTGGCGCGCACTCGGGGCGACCTCCGCCCTGGGCGAGCGTGATCTCTCCACCACCCCGTTCGTCGGGCGTGAACGCGAGATCGGCCTGCTCGATGCGACCTGGGAGCGTGTCGAGCTCGAGTGCCGTCCCCACCTCACCACCGTCCTCGGCTCGCCCGGAGTCGGCAAGTCGCGGCTCGCAGCCGAATTCATGGAGCGCATAGCCTCTCGCGGCGGCCGCGTCGTGAGGGGCCGCTGCCTGCCGTATCGCGAGCGCAGTGCATACGGCGCGTTCGCGTCGCAGGTGAAGGAGCTGGCGGGCATCTTCGACAGCGACGACGTCGACCGGGCGACGGGGAAGCTGCGCACGCTCGTCGAGCGGCTCGTCGGCCCGGGAGAGGCCGAGGCGGTCGCCGAGCATCTCGCGATCCTGCTCGGATTCGAGACGAAGACGACGGCTCCTGACCGCGACAGCCTCTTCCAGTCGGTGCGCGTCTTCATCGAGGCCGGCGCGCGAGACGAGCCGACGGCGTTCGTGTTCGAGGACATTCACTGGGCGGACCCCGTGCTGCTCGACCTGATCGAGCTCCTGGCCACACGCTTGCAGGGCCTGCCCGTGCTGCTCCTGACGCTCTCACGGCCCGAGCTGCTCGACGCACGGCCGGCGTGGGGCGGCGGCCTGCTCGCGTACAACGCCCTGCCCCTCGAGCCGCTCACCGGCGGCGATGCGGCTCAGCTCGCGCTCCATCTCCTCGGCGCCGACACGAAGGCCGCCCAGGTGGCACAGGCCGCGGAGGGGAACCCCCTCTTCATCGAGCAGCTCGCGGCGGTGATGAGCGAGAGCGGAGCGCCCGCCGAGACCCTGCCCGGCACCATCCGCGGCCTCGTCTCGGCGCGCCTCGACGCACTCCCGGCCGAGGAGCGGGAGGTCATCCTCGACGCTTCGATCGTCGGCCGGATCTTCTGGAAGGGCGCGCTCGAGCGCCTCGCGCGCGACCCCGACTGCCTCAGCGCCGTCCTGGCCGCGCTCGAGCGGCGCGACCTCGTCCACCGGGACGCAGTCTCCCGGATCGAAGGAGACGTGCAGTGGTCGTTCAAGCACGTGCTCATCCGCGACGTCGCGTATGAGCTGCAGCCGCGCGCCCGTCGGCGCGAGGGCCACCGCCACATCGCCGAGTTCATCGAGGCGTCCACGCCCGAAGTCGGCGAGGCCGGAGCGGCACTCGCCCGCCACTGGCGCGGTGCAGGCGAGCTCGAGCGCGCTGCCAAGCACTTCGTCACCGCCGCCGAAGAGGCGGAGCGTGGCTGGGCGAAGCAATACGCGGTCACGCTGTACAAGGAGGCACTCGACCTGACGGCCGAGGGCGACCTCGATCGCTTGCGCTTTCTACGCCGGCGGCTCGCAGTCGCCCAGCAGGCGGTCTACCACGTGGGCGATGCGCAACTGCTCGGGCTCGGCGGCGAGGAGCGCGTCTAGACGGGCGGGAAATCGGCCGGCGTCACGTCACCGGCGATCTCGTGCAACTCATCGAGCGTGTGCTGGCCCAGGTGCTTCGAGTGCTCGCGAACCATGTCCTCACTCGGCGCCTCGTAGACGCAGTAGGTATGCACGAGCCCTTCGTCGTCGACGATGACGTGACTGTGCTCCCACGTGATCTCGGGGAACTCCTGCTCCGTGAGCGAGCGTGAACGACGGCCCACGGGAGGCATCTGGTCCTCGCCGACCTCGAAACTGCGGACGATCAGATAGCGCGGCATGGCGGCGAGTCTACCGTCCGGCGTCCGCGCGCAAAAGGGTACGGAGCTTCCCGCGGTACACATCCATGTCCGCGTGCTGCCAATCGGCGTGCGTCTGGTGCGCCCAGGGCTTGTACAGCTCCTTGTGGTACGGGCTCGAGAGGCTCTCGCTGTGTCCGATCACGTTGCGGATGCGGATGTGGAAGCGATCGACGAGCCACGCCGTCAATTCGAGCGAGGCGCGGATCTGAGCCCTGTCGTGGAGGATCTCCCGGTCGGACGTGCCCACGTGCTCGATGCCGATCGCGACGTAGTTGAGCCCGACTGTGTGGCGGCACATGACGCTCAGGCGCACGAGCTGGTAGATCCTGCCGTCCCGGTCGACGATGAAGTGCGCGCAGGTGCCGGGAAGCTCGCCGAGCTCCGGGTCGGGCGTGTTCGCCGCGAAGCTGTTCCAGGCCGCCGAGAAGCTGTTGCCGGCGGTGTAGTGCTCGACGATCACCTTCGGGTGGAGGCGCCAGGAGTGGATGCCGTAGTGCTTCTCGGCGTACGAGGCCATCTCCACCTTCCGCTTCGGCCCGTACGGGATCGGCTTCCAGACGACATGCGGCTTCGGCGCTACGGCGAGCGAGATGGTGAGGGCCAGGGCGGCGAGCACGGCTCCGCAGGCTAGCGCGCGCCTGCCCGCCGGAGACGTGCGCGCCTTCTGGTGGCACGCGGGCCCAGGTGATCCGATGCAGGTGATGGGAATCTGGCCGACTGCGAACGGACGGTCTCGCCTGCTCGGCGGAGCCGCCGTCGTGCTGCTCGTGCTCTCGGCGGCCGCATGCGGGGGCGGAGGCGGCGACACGACGACGAGCACGGCGTCCGGAGGCTCGTCGGCGGTGCAGTGGGCAAACAGCGTCTGCTCGTCCTTCACCACGTGGAAGACGTCCCTCGAGAGCGTCAAGACCGAGGTGACGGCTCAGCCTTCGAAGTCGCAGCTCCAGAAGGCGGGGCGACAGATCGAGAGCGCGACGAAGACGCTGGCGCAGTCGCTGAAACAGCTCGGCAAGCCCGACACCGCCCAGGGAGAAGCCGCGAAGAAGAACCTCGACCAGCTGGCGACCAGCCTCGACGGCGGCATGAACAAGCTCGACGAGACCTTGAACTCGAGCTCCTCGGGAGCCGCCGGCACCCTGTCCCAGATCTCGACGATCGCCGCCACGCTCTCCGGGATGGCCAACGACCTCAAGCTCGCCGGTTCGAATCTGAATCACTTCGCTCCCAGCGACGAGCTCAAGCAGGCCTTCCACCAGGCCGACGCCTGCAAGCAATACATCCACTGAAGCGGCGCGGTCGCGCTAGCGAAGCCGGTAGATCCGCTCGCCGACAGCCTCGGCCCGGAACCGCTCGAGGAACTCCTTCGCGTACGGCCGTCCAGGCTCGGCGAGCAGCACCTCGCCCCCGAGTGTCGGGAGGAGCTCGGCGAGCTGGTCGGCGTTGCGCGCCTCGTAGAGCAGGTCGGCGCCGAGGACGAGATCCCAGGGAGCCGCGCGGAGCAAGGGCTCCGGCTCGCTCCAACGGACCCGCGCGACGTGCACGAGGACGCCGTTGCGCTCCGCGTTCCGCCGCAGCAGCTCGATCGCATCCTCGGCCCAGTCCGTCGCGAGCACGTCGGCCCCGCGGAGCGCCGCGGCGAGCGCCGGCAGTCCGAGCCCGCAACCGAGCTCGAGCACGCGGAGGCCCCGCAGGTCGCGCGCCGCCACGTGTCGCGCGAGTGCGAGACCGCTCGGCCAGAGCTCAGCCCAGTACGGCAGGAACTCCTCCTCGTCGAACGCCGCCTCGTCGATCAGCTCCTCGGCGCTCGGCGGGCGGAGCATCTCGAGGCGCAGCTCGTCCCCGAGCTCGACCTCCGTCTCGACGAGGTTCAGAGCGCCGCGAACAGGTCGACCCCTACGCCGTCAGGGTCGCGGAGCTGCGCGTACCGGTGGCCCCAGAATGCGTCCCAAGGCTCCTTCTCGCCGTCGAAGCCGGCTCCGACCACTCGCGCGTAGACCTCGTCCACGTCAGCAGGGTTGTCGCACGCGAAGGCGAGTGCGAGCTGGTTCCCGGTCGCCCGGCTCCACTCGGGATTGAAGCTGCGGATCACGTCCTCGGTGTCGACCATGAGGCGAAGGCCGTTCGGCATCGTCGCCTCGACGTGGTCGTCGCCCTCGCCGAACTCGATCCCGAGCAGGCCGTAGAAGGCGCGCGTCCGGGCGAGGTCGGAGGAGACGATTCCGATTGCATCGAGGTGCGGCACAGCGCGGACGCTAACCGTTAGCGTCGAAGCCATGCGCCGGAGAAGGCTCGGCTCGAGCGACCTCATGGTGTCCGAGATCGCGCTCGGCTCCTGGCTGACGTACGGCGGCGGCGTGGAGCGGGAACGGGCCGAAGCGTGCGTCGCGAAGGCGTTCGAGGTCGGGATCGACTTCATCGACACGGCGAACGTGTACTCCCGCGGCCAGGCCGAGGAGTTTCTGGGCGAGGTGCTCGCCGACCGGCCGCGCGAGTCGTACGTCCTCGCGACCAAGCTCTTCTGGCCGATGCCCGACGGCGGCGGCGGCCTGTCGCGCGAGCAGGTCTTCGCGCAGCTCGACGCGTCGCTGCGCCGCCTGCGCACCGACTACGTCGACCTGTACCAGTGCCACCGCTACGACTGGAACACTCCGCTCGAGGAGACGATGGAAGCCCTGACCGAGGTCGTGCGTCAGGGCAAGGCGCGTTACCTCGGCTTCAGCGAGTGGCCGGAGGAGAAGATCCGCGAGGCGCAGGCGATGCAGGGCGTCGAGCACTTCGTCTCGAGCCAGCCGCAGTACTCGATGCTCTGGCGCGGTCCGGAGCGCGGCGTCATTCCCGCGTCGCGGGAGCTCGGCATCTCGCAGATCGTGTGGTCGCCGCTGGCCCAGGGCGTCCTGACCGGGAAGTACGAGCCCGGCGCGCCGGCGCCCGAGGGCACGCGGGCCGCTTCGCAGACGATGGGCGGCTTCATGGAGCGCGCCCGAGATCAGCAGCTGCTCGAGCGGGTGCAGGAGCTGCGCCCGGTGGCCGACGAGCTCGGACTGTCGATGGCCCAGCTCGCGCTCGCCTGGGTGCTGCGGGAGGAGAACGTCGCCTCGGCGATCATCGGCGCGAGCCGTCCCGAGCAGGTCGAGAACAACGCCGGGGCGTCCGGGGTGGAGCTCGCTGCCGAGACACTCGCGCGGATCGACGAGATCCTGGGCGACAGCGTCGCCTGGGACGGGCCCGCGTCCTAGTCAGCGTCGCCGTTACGCGCAGCCAGGATCGAGTCGGCGAGCCCGTACTCGACGGCTTCCTCCGGGCCGAGAAAGCGGTCGCGGTCGATGTCGCGTACCACCTGCTCGACGTCCCGGCCCGAGTGGTGCGCGATCACCTCCGCGTAGCGGCGCGTGAGCGAGAGGATCTCGCGTGCGGCGATCTGGATGTCGGCCGGTGTGCCCCGGAAACCGCCCGAGCCCTGATGGATCATCACCTTCGAGTTGGGCAGGACGAAGCGCTTGCCGGCCGCGCCACCCGCGAGCAGCAGAGCGCCCATCGACATCGCCATCCCGATGCAGTACGTCTGCACGTCCGGCTGCACGAACTGCATCGCGTCGTACATCGCCATCCCGGCGTAGACGTCGCCGCCCGGGGAGTTGATGTAGAAGCGGATGTCCGTGTCCGGGTCCTCGGCTTCGAGGAAGAGGAGCTGGGCGACGACGAGGTTCGCCGCCGACGCCTCGACCTCGGTGCCGAGAAAGATGATCCGCTCCCGCAGGAGCCGCGAGAAGATGTCGAACGAGCGCTCGAAGCGTCCGTCCGACTCGACCACCATGGGCACGAGGTGGTTCGATACGCTACTCATCGGTTGCACATTAATACGCAACTAGGAGGTTGCGCAAATGGAAGTCGTACGAGAGATCGTCGTACCGGAGGAGCCCGACGAGGTCTGGGAGTCGCTGATCGATCCCGACCGGCTCGAGGAGTGGTTCGCGCAGGAGGTCGAGCTCGACGCGCGTCCCGGTGGCGAGGGCGTCTTCCGGTGGGGCGACGGAGACGAGAGACACGCAGTCGTCCGAGAGCTGGAGGAGGCGGAGCGGCTCGTCCTCGACTGGGACGACGGCGGCAGTGTCGCGATCGAGCTCGAGCCCGTGGTCGACGGGACTCGTGTGCACGTGGTCGAGTCCTCGCCCGACTTCGCCCCCGCCTTCGAGCTCCGCGCGATGGCGTGGACAGCGGCCGCGGCGTAGACCGCGTCTTCGCCGCGCTCGGTGATGCGGGTCGGCGCTCGCTCGTCGAGGCCGTGGCGTCCCGTGGCACGGCGACGGCAACCGAGCTCGCAGCCGACCTCCCGGTCACCCGGCAGGCGGTAGCGAAGCAGCTCTCCGCGCTTGCCGACGCCGGCCTGCTACGGGCGACGCGTACCGGGCGCGAGACGCGCTACGAGGTGACGCCGGGGCCACTCGAGGACGCTGTCGAGTGGATGGTCTCGGTCGGCACCGCCTGGGACGAGCGGCTCGCTGCACTACGCGGCAGCCTTGCCAAGGGGAGGTGACGATCTCGTCTGGGTGGTTGCCACTGTTACGTCACGGAAAGAGCCGCTCGATCCGCCACTCGCCCGACGGCTCGCGCTCGTAGCGGAAGCGGTCGTGGAGGCGGCTGGCGCGGTGCTGCCAGAACTCCCACGCGTCCGGCACGAGGAGGAAACCGCCCCAGGTCGGCGGCCGCGGGACCGGGCCCTCGCCGGCCTCGCGCTCGACCTCTGCAACCCGCTCGTCCAGCTGCGCCCGCGAACCCAGCGACTCGCTCTGCCGGGACGCGAGCGCTCCGAGCTGCGCGTCTCGCGGGCGCGTCGCGAAGTACGAATCCGATTCATCCGCTGAGAGTCGTTCAACCCTCCCTTCGACCCGCACCTGCCGGCCGAGCGGCGACCAGTGGAAGAGGAGCGCAGCCTGCGGGTTCGCCTCGAGCTCGCGTCCCTTACGCGACGTGTGGTGCGAGTAGAAGACGAGCCCCCGCTCGTCCGCTCCCTTCAGCAGCACCATCCGCACCGACGGCGCGGCGTCGGCGGTCGCCGTGGCGAGCGCCATCGCCTCCGGCACGGTCACCGTGTCGACCGCCTCGGCGAACCAGCTCCTGAACTGCTCGAGCGGGTCGGAGGCGAGGTCGCCGCGCCGAAGCTCGGCCTCCCCTGGGTCGACCTCCTTCGGCATGCTCAGAGCTTCGCCCGCAGCTCGGCCGGGCGCAGGATCTTGCCACCGAGGTCGCCGTCGGTCGGGACGAGGTCGCGAACCACGCGTAGGACCACCTCCGCCTCGTCACTGAGCGGGCTGAGGATCTTGTTCCCCTTGAGCAGCGCCTTCCCGCGGGGCCCGGTGTGCACGGCGAGGTCCCGCTCCGCGTAGCCCCGCTCGCGGAGGAGGGCGTTCGCCTGCTCGATCGCATCGGCCATCGCGCGTGTTCTAACGGAAGAGATCGGTCTCGGGTGGGATGACGAGGTCGGCGCCCCGCCCGTCGCCGCGCACGTCGAGGCCGCGGACGACCGCCACGGGAACGCGGTCGAGCTTGCCGAAGACCAACTGAGCCGCTCCGGCTATCTCGTCCGCCAGCGCGATCCGTGTCGCGTGCAGCTCGTACCCGTTCTGATCCCGCTCGCCTGCGAGGTCGCGCACCACCTCCACCCCGGCGGCGCCGATCGCGACATCCGTCGTCGCCGCGCGCCACGGCCGGCCGAAGGAATCGGTGACGATGACGCCGACGTCGGCCCCGGTCCGCTCGCGCAGCTGCTCCCGGAGACGGGCCGCCGAGGCGTCCGAGTCGAGCGGGAGAAGGACGACGGTCTCCGGCTCCGGCGCGTTCGAGGCGTCGACGCCGGCCGAGCCGCAGACGTAGCCGTGGCGGGTGCGCGCGATGATCAGCGGCGGGCGGACTCGCACGAGCTCGACAGACTCGTCGAGGATGACCTGGATTCTGCGCGCGTCCGCCTCGTCGCCCGCCAGCTCGCGCGCCTGGTCCGACGGCTCGACGTCTGCGAGCGCGACGACCTGCCCCTCGACCTTCGAGACGGCCTTCTGCGCCACGACGACCACGTCCCCGTCCGTCAGCTCTGCCCGCTCGGCGACGAGCGCAGCGAGGTCGTCTCCCTCCCGCAGCTCCGGCAGTCCCTCGACCGGCGTGACCGAGAACCCGTGGCCGACGTCCTTGACGAGGATCAACGCCGGGTTGTCGTGACTCCAGAGGCCGAGCAGCTCCTCGAGCGCGATGAAGCCGACCGCCTCGTAGAAGGCACGGGTCGCGTCGTAGCCGCTGTCCGGGCGCGAGGGGCCGAGTGTCTTCACCTGGAGGTAGCGGATGCCTTGCGCCCGGCACCGCCGCTCGGCCGCGGCCACGAGCGCGCGACCGATGCCCCGGCGATGCTGTTCCCTGCGCACGCCCATGACGTAGATCTCGGCCGCCCGCGGCGTGTGCTGCTTGAGGGTGAGGAAGCCGAGGTCCGGCTCTACCGCGAACGTCGGAAGCGTCGCGGCGTCCTCGATGTACCGGCGCGTGGACTCCTCGATCCCGAACCACTCGGGCAGGTCGAGGAGCACCGCCTCGGCGATGCGCGACCGCTCGGCCGGGTCGGAGATCTCGACGACCTGCGTCACGGCAGACCGGTGACGCGGATGCCGGCATGGCCCTTGTAGCGCTTGTTGAGGCTGACGATCACCGCCGTCATCCCCTCGAGCGCGCGAGCCCTCGCCAGCGGTCCGGCGTCGAGCGCCCGGCCGGCGACGACCTTTCCCGCAAGCTCGAGCGCGAGTGCCTTTGCCTGCTCGTCGTCGCCGCAGACGAAGGCGTCCTCCTCGGGGCGGCCGTGCGCCAGCTTGCCCGCGGCGAGCGAGTGGAGGCCGGCGACCACCGGGCCCCGGACGAGGTCCTGCGTGCGCTGGGCGAGCGACAGCGCATCGGTCGAGCGAAGGTCGCTGGCGACGCTCAGCACGGGCGTCGCGCCGATCGCATCTGCGAGGGCCGCGGCGGTGGGGAGCGCGCCGTCGGCCTTCGTCGCGAGCACGACGATGTCCACACCGCGGACGGCATCCTCGTTTGCGGCTCCGCCCGACGCGCCGACCTCGTTCGCCTTCTCCTGCGCGCGTTCCGCATCGCGGGACCCGATCACCACCTCGTCGCCCGCCTCGACGAGGCGTGCGGCAAGCGCGAGCCCGAATGCGCCCGTCCCGCCGACCATCGCCACCCTCATGCCGGCACCGCCCCCATGGCGACCTCGGCGAGCCGGCGGCGCGCGTCGGCGTCGCTCATCAGCGTCCGGGTCACGATCGGCCGGACTGCCCCGAGCCCGTCGAGGTCGTCCGCGTCGGCTTCGTCCACCACCAACGCGTCGATCAAGCCCTCGTAACACCCCGCTACATGGCGAGGTGAGGTGCCGCCCGCGAGCCGCTGCAACATCCGGTCGGCCGGCCCCTTCACCGCGCGGCCGGCGATCAGCGGACTGACCGCCACGCATGGCACTCGACGTTGCGCAAGCGCGGCCCGCAGCTCGCGCACCGCGAGGATCGGCCAGACCGAGACGTATGGATTGCTCGGTGCGAGCAGGATCAGGTCGGCCGCGGCAATCGCCTCGAGCACGCCCGGCGCCGGCCGCGCTGCGTCCTCGCCCTCGAAGCGCACGGCATCCACTTCGTCCCGGTGCCCGCGCGCGACGAACCACTCCTGAAACGGGAACGTCCCCGCCGGCGTGTCGAGCCAGGTCCGGAGCCGGTCGTCGGTCGCCGGCAGCAGTCGCGCCGCAACGCCGAGCGCAGTCGCCAGGCGAGCTGTCACGGCAGAGAGCGGCTCGCCCGACCGCAGTGCCTGGGTTCGCACGAGATGGAGCCCGAGATCACGGTCGCCGAGCGCGAACCAGTCCTCGCCGCCGAGCGAGCCGACCGTCGCGAGCGCCTCCCACGTCTCGCCGCTCCGCCCCCAGCCACGCTGCTCGTCCGCGAGGCCGGCGAGTGCGTAGAGGATCGAGTCGAGATCCGGCGAGACGTGAAGGCCGAGCACCTCGACGTCGTCGCCGACGTTGCCGACCACGCTCGTGGCAGCCGCGCCTGCGACATCGACCACGCCGCGGACGAAGCGCGCGCCGCCAACGCCTCCCGAGAGGACGACGACGTTCAGGCAACGCTCCTCTCGAGCGCCGCGAGGCAGGCCTGCGTGCGCGGGCCGGCCCGCAGCTGCAGCCGCGTGAGGTCCTCCATCGTGTCCACGTCGTCGGCGAGGTTGGGAACCGCGACTGAGACGGCCTCCAGGCCGAGCAGCTCGGCACGCGCACGGAAGCGATCGGAGCTACTCGGGCCGTAGAACGGCGCGAACGCGTCGGGCGACGGCAGGCTGAGCGCGTTCGTCGTTCCGTCGAGGGCTTCGACGAGCGCGAGGCAGCCCGCCGGCGTCGCCGCGAGCAGCGACCGGAGATCGTGCGGCACGACGCAGGGAACGTCGGCGTTGACGACGAGGATCCCGCCCGGCTCGACACCTTCCAGGCCCGCCTGCACCGCCGCACCCTGGCCGCCGCCCGGGTCGACCACCGCCTCGGCGCCGGCCTCCCGAGCCGCCTCCGCTCCCTCCTCGTCCGGCGTCACGACGCGCGTGCGCCCCACCACGACGCAGGCGGCGAGCACGTCGCCGAGCATCGCGTGCGCGAGCGCGCGGCGCACCCGAGCCGAGGAGTGGAGCCGCGTCTTGCCCTCCGCCCCCGCAAACGGGATCACGACGGTGACCACGCGGGCAACTATGCACGCTCCGCCAGCGGCTCCGGAGATACTGCGGCGTGCGCATCGCGACGACACAGACGTTCCCGGGGCCGGCGTGGGACGAACTGCACGACGTGACGCTGCTCGAATCGTGGCCGCCGGCGGAGCCGCTTCCCGGCATCGAGGTCCTCGTCGAGGCGGTGGTCGCGGTCGGGCCGGAGGAGCTCGACCTCCTACCCGACCTCCGGCTGGTCGCGAACTACGGCGTCGGCTACGACCGCGTTGACCTTGCCGCCTGCCGCGAGCGCGGGGTCGCCGTGACGAACACGCCGGGAGTCCTCGACGCTGCGGTCGCCGATCTCACGCTGGGACTGATCCTCGCCTGCCGCCGCCACCTCGTCGCGTCCGACCGGTTCGTCCGCGAGGGACGGTGGCGGAGAGGGTGGGCGCGGCCCGAGCGGCTCGGCCGCGACCTCGAGGGGGCGACGCTCGGCGTGGTCGGCTTCGGGCGGATCGGCCGGCAGGTCGCGACCCGAGCAGAGGCGTTCGGGATGCGGATCGTCTTCCATCGGCGGGCGGACGGGATTCCGCTCGACGAGCTGCTACGCACGGCCGACGTCGTCTCGCTCCACGTGCCGCTGACGCCCGAGACGGACGGCCTGATCTCGCGCGAGCGGCTCGCCCTCCTCCAGGACGACGCGACGCTCGTCAACACCGCGCGCGGCGCGATCGTCGACGAGGAGGCGCTCGTCGAGGAGCTCGTGTCGGGCCGCATCTCGGCCGGCCTCGACGTCTTCGCGGACGAGCCGCGTGTGCCCGAGCGGTTGCTCGAGCTGCCGAACGTCGTGCTGACGCCGCATGTCGCGAGCGCGACGGTCGAGACGCGAGGCGCGATGACGCGGGTGCTGGTCGACAACGTCCTCGCCTTTCTCCACGGCGAGCCCTTGCCGAACCAGGTCGTCGCCTAGAGCGATCCCGGGCGGCCGGCGGTGACCCAGTCGCGCACATCGAACCAGTGGCTCGAGCGCAGCGCTTCGGCGACGCTCGGCTCGGTGTGCTCGGCCCAGAAGACGTGCCGCTCGAGATCGCAGCAGATGGCGACTTCCGAGAGCGTGGTCCCGCGGATGTGCATGAGCGCGTCGGCGGGGAGCCTCGCCTCGGCGACGGTGTAGTGCTTGAACTGGAGCTCCGGCGCGATCTCCATCAGCTCGGGCCAGTCTGGGCAGGTGCGTGAGCTCACGCGGGTGACGGTACCGACAGGGCCTTGCGCACAATGAACCCAAGCGTGTCAATGAATTGCGGGTCGGCATTCGGCATCTCGACCCGCTCGAGCCGCAGCCCGAGCTCGGCCGCCTTCTCCTGCGCCTCGACGTCGAGATCCCAGCGGATCTCGAGGTGATCGGAGACGAAGCCGACGGGACAGACGAGAACGCGCTCGACTCCCTGTTGCCGGAGAGCCTCGAGGTGGTCGAGGATGTCCGGCCCGAGCCACGGCTCGCCGGTCGGCGACTCGCTCTGGAAGGAGAAGCTCCAGGCAGACAGCCCCGCCGCCTCGGCAACGAGCCGCGAGGTCTCCAGCAGCTGGTCGCGATACGGATCGCCTGTCTCGAGAATCCGCGCGGGCAGCGAGTGCGCGGTGAAGACAACGTGCCCGTCGATGCCGCGCACGCGGTCGGCGAGCAACTCGATGAGGCCGGGCTCGTCGTGCCAGCTCTCCACGAAGCGGAGCTCCGCGCGGCCGGCAAGCGCGCGCTCGAGCTGCTCGCGGTAGCCCGCGATCGAGAGCGCGGAGTAATGCGGGGCAAGCACGAGACCGACGATCTGCCCGGCCCCCGAGGAGACCGCTGAATCGGCAGCGTCCGCGATGTGCGGCGTCCAGTGCTTCATCCCGGTGAAGACCGGCAGGCCCAGCTCGGCCTCGAGCGCCGCGCGCGTCTGCTCGGTGATCGCGTTGAGCGGCGAGGAGTCCTCGATGCCGAGCCGCCGGTAGCGCTCGACGAGATCGGCGAGGTGCTCGGGCGCGACCGGGCGGCCGCCGCGGATGTCGGCGTAGTACGCGGGGACGTCCGCCAGCCGCTCGGGCGAGCCGTACGCCATGAGGACGACGGCACTCTTCACGGCTCGGACGGTAGCCCACGGGCCGTCTCACGCCAGCGCGCCAGGAGCGCGCTCGCCGCACGCCAGGGCTCTCTCATCAGGTCTTCGCGCGCGGCATCCGGGTCGAGCCACGAAAGACGCAGGGCCGTGCCGCGAAGAAACGCCCACCGGATCGCATCGATGTCTCCGGCGAAGCCTCCGTCGCGAAGCCCGGCGGAGTAGCCCTCCCAGACGGCGGCACCGGCGGCGTCGGCCTGCTCGGCAGCGATCACGTCGTCCGCGATGCCGTCGCCGACGAGAACTCCCGGATCGAGGCCCAGCGGGGCAAGGCCGCTGAAGGCCCAGTCCAGCACGACGGTCCCGTCCCCGTGGACGTTCGCCGGATGGAGATCGTTGTGCGCGAACGTTTGAGGGAACGCGTCGAGCCGCGCAAGCACGGCCTCGGACTCGGCGCCCCCGATCTCGTGGAGCTGCAGATAG
>Ga0207693_10002046_pt1 | contig 17654 bp, 17 predicted proteins | sample LARL81metaG_FD_184347 | JGI IMG/M metagenome (GOLD analysis project Ga0207693, IMG submission 184347) | Corn, switchgrass and miscanthus rhizosphere microbial communities from Kellogg Biological Station, Michigan, USA - LAR L8-1 metaG... | ecosystem: Host-associated > Plants > Roots >...
CAACAAGCAGAGGAAACCCCATTCCGACCGCCGATTCTGGGATCGGTAGTCAGAACCGCACTGGGCGTTGGAGACAGCCGCTCGTTGAGGTAATGGCACATTCGCCGGCCCTGTGTATCGTTCGCGAGCCGTGCCGAAATTTTTCATCAAGACCTACGGCTGCCAGATGAACGAACGCGATTCCGAGCAGGTCGCGTATTCGCTCATCGCACGTGGCTATGAGCGCGTCGATTCCGAGGTCGAGGCCGACGTTGTTCTGCTCAACACCTGCAGTGTGCGCGACATGGCGGAGCAGAAGGCGCTGGGCAAAATGGGAATGCTCGGCCGCATCCGCAAGAACCGCCCGGAAACTGTCTTCGGATTTCTTGGCTGCATGGCGCAGGCCCGCGGCGCGGAATTGTTGAGGGAAATTCCGCATCTCGATCTTGTGATCGGCACGCAAAAATTCCATCGCGTAGCGGATTACGTGGATGATTTGGTTGTGCACAAACCTGTTGTGGCCGGGATCGGTGATCCCGGCTTCCGCCGCATGGACGATCCACGTTTCTCCATCGTGGACGTCGAGCAAGAAGCCGGTTCGCAGTCGACGATTCGCGAACAGTCGCTGGCCCCAAAGCAGGCCACAGCATTCGTTTCCATTATGCAAGGCTGCAACATGCATTGCACCTTTTGCATCGTGCCCCGCACACGCGGAGCGGAACGCAGCCGCACCATTTCCGAGATCGTCTCCGAAGTTCGCGCGCTTGTCGTGCAGGGCGTGAAGGAAGTGACGTTACTTGGCCAGATCGTGAACCTCTATGGTCGCCACGAGTTCCTCTCTGTAGCCGCGGTCGCTGGCCGCAGCTGCAAAAAGAGCCCATTCGTGCAATTGCTCGAAGCCGTCAGCGCGATCGACGGGCTGGAACGTTTGCGCTTTACCTCGCCGCATCCGATCGGCTTCCGTGATGACCTGATCGAGGCCATCGCCTATTTGCCGAAACTGACCGAGCACGTGCATTTGCCGCTGCAGTCGGGATCGAATCGAATTCTCAAGGCGATGCACCGGACTTATACGGCAGAAAAATACGCGCAACTGGTCGACAAAATTCGCGCCGCCCGCCCAGGGATCGCATTGACGACCGACATCATCGTCGGCTTCCCGGGCGAGACCGATTCCGATTACAAAGCAACCCGCGATCTCGTCGAACACCTCCAATTCGATAATGCTTTCGTTTTTCGCTATTCCCCGCGGCGCGAAACGCCCGCCGCGACCATGGCGGATCAAATCGACGAGGCAACAAAGGAGGCGCGCAATCAGGACCTGCTCGGAATAGTCAACGCCTCGACCCGCCGCGCGAATGAAAAACTGGTCGGAACTCGCGTTGAGGTTTTGTGTGAAGGCCCAAGCAAAACAAACGTTGCGCGTTTGATGGGCCGCACCAGAACGAACAAAGTCGTCGTCTTCGAGGCGGGAAGGGATCGCATCGGCGAAATTTTTGATGTCGCAATCGAGCATGCCAACGGCTTCAGCCTTTACGGACACCCGGTCGATTGACGCCATGATCTATCATTTTTCACTGCAACTTGCAGGGCTCGTGACCGGGCTGATCCTCTGCCTGTTCGGCGCAGTGGGCTTTGTCATGGATGGTTCGGCGCGCAATTTCATGGCTGCTTTTCCACGCTCACGGACCGCGGGAATAGTGATTCTTGCCGTCGACCTGGTCTGGAGTTTCTGGCTGGTCGCCACCATGGAAATGGGAGAGTTCTCGGCTTTTCGCCGGCCGTTTTTGGTTATTCTGCCGGTGGGATTTTTTCTGACCTTGCGTTTCGTGGATGAATTTCTCGCCGTGCGTGCCTTGGGCATCCTCGCGTTGTTGGTCGCGGAACCAATGCTCGACGCCGCCTTTTTCCGCTACGAACCTGGTCGGCTAGTCCTCACCGTGTTCGCCTACGTGCTAGTGGTGTTAGGCCTTACCTGGGTAATGGTGCCATACAAACTGCGCGATCAAATCAACTGGTTCAGCAAAACGAGCGCTCGGTGGCGTGGCATAAACGTTTTTGGTTTTGTCTATGGCGTGGCGCTGATCGCTCTCGCCCTCACCCGTTATTAAACGAATCCTCGTCATCCGCGGCGGCGCGCTTGGGGATTTCGTCCTGACATTGCCTGCGCTCAAGGCCCTGCGTGTTGCGCACCTAAAGGCCAATATTGAAATTCTTGGTTACCCGCACATCGCAGCGATCGCCGACAAGCGATTTTATGCCGACGCAGTCCGCTCGATCGAGTACGCTGCGCTCTCACGCTTTTTCGCGCGAGGGGCCGAGCTTCCATCCGAATTGCGCGACTATTTCGCGGGTTTCGATTTGATCCTCAGCTATCTCTACGATCCGGACGGCATCTTCGAAGAGAATTTACGACGATGCGGCGCGGAAAATATTTTGCGAGGCCCGTCGAAAATCGTCTCAGGCATGTCCGCGGCGGAACAACTAGCTCAGCCCGTGCAAGAACTTGGAATAACTGTCATCGATCTGGCGCCGAGAATTTTTCCATCCGCAGAGGATCGAGAATTTGCCTGTAGTTTTCTGGAAAATTGCGAGCCCCCAATTTTGGCGGTCCATCCCGGCAGTGGCAGCGAAAAGAAGAACTGGCCGATCGAAAATTGGATCGAACTTATTAGAGCGGTACTGAGCGGGATCGCGGCCTCAAGGAGCAGCTGTCTCTCCTGCAGCGGGACCAGTCTAGACAAAGGGCGACTTCCAAGTCGCCCACACTTGTTTCGCACCGTCCTCATTGTCTCGGGCGAAGCCGACGAAAATGCGAGGCAACGATTGCGCACATCATTTGACAACGAATCGCGCGTTCGTTTTGCTTACCAGCTTCCTTTGCCCCAACTCGCTGCGCTTCTCGCGCAATCCACTTTTATCGGCCACGATTCGGGAATTTCTCATCTCGCGGCCGCCGCGGGAGCGCGCGGTATCATTCTCTTCGGGCCGACTGACCCGAATGTTTGGGCGCCGCAGAATAAAGACGTCAGCGTATTGATCGCCCCCAACGACGATCTGACTCAGCTAGCCGTCGCAACCGTGCGCGACGCCATCACGCACTGACGCGCATCGGCATCAGCACATAAAGAAATGGCGTCTGGATTTTCAAAACGCCCGGACTCATCTCGTCGATGAGATCGAAGAAAATTTCGTCCTCGGCCAAATTGCGCAGGGGTGCCATGAGAAACTCCGGATTAAAAGCGATGGAAAAATCGCGCCCCTTATACACCACCGGGAGCGATTCCCGGGCCTCGCCCACCTCCGGCGTATTGGCCGTGATCTCGATGTTGTTCTTGCTGAAATTGAGCTTAATAGAATTCGATTTGTCGCTCGCCAGCAGCGATACCCGGCGCAGCGAATTGAGAAAGGTCTCGCGTTCGAGCGTGACGCGCTCTTTCGCTTCCGACGGAATGACCTGTTTGTAATTCGGATAATTGCCTTCAATCAACTTCGAGACCAGCAGCGTATTATTGAGATCGAATGCGATCTGGCCGGTGCCTACGCTGATCTTTACGTCGCCATCATCGGTGAGGAGGCGTTGCAGTTCCGTGACCGCTTTTGTCGGAACGATGATGTCGGCTTCGTGGCTGCGCGGAAATTCCAGTTCGATATCGACCATGGCAAGGCGGCGCCCGTCCGTGGCCACGAGCATGAGTTTGTTCTCTTTGAAGCTGAAGAGAACCCCGTTGAGCACGTAACGCGTCTCGTCAGTCGAGATGGCATAAGCGGTCTTGCGCAAACCGTCGCGCAAATCCTTCTGCCGCATCGTCACGACTTTGGCGTTCTCAAACTTCGGCAACGGTGGAAATTCCTCTTCCGGCAATCCGAGGATTTTGAAAAAACTCTGGCCGCTGCGAATCGAAGCCGCGTTTTTGCCATCGACCTCGACTGATATTTCGCTCGACGGCAGCTCGCGAATGATGGTGAAGAGGCGTCGCGCCGGCAACGTGGTCGCGCCCGCCTTGTCCACGTTCGCTTCAAAACCTCCACGCACCCCGACATCGAGATCGGTGGTGGTGAGATTGACCGTTCCCTCTTTTGCTTGCAACAAGACGTTGGAAAGAATAGGCAGCGTGGTCCGGGTGCTGACGACGTTCTGAACCTGTTGCAGTCCTTCGAGTATTTTCTCTTTCGTCGCGCTGAATTTCATTCGGAAAGCCTAAGATGTAAGGTGCTACTCCTATATCCGCAACCTCTCTCTCAATCAGCGCTGAAGCGCGCCGTCAATGAAAGAGACAGTCTGCCGAATGTTGTCCTGCTCCTTTATCCGCTTCTTCACCAGTTTGCAGGCGTGCAGGACGGTACCGTGATCGCGGCCTCCAAATGCATCCCCAATTTCATTAAGCGATGCCTTGGTTAACTCGCGCGCCAAATACATCGCTACCTGACGCGGAAAGGCAATACTGGCTGGCCGACGCTTGCTCGTCATGTCCGCCAGCCGCACATCGAAATGTTCCGCCACTTTCCGCTGAATTTGTTCGATCGTTACCGTCTGCCGCCGTTCCTCCAGCAAAATGTCTTTCAGCAAATGCTCGATCGTTTCCTGCGTCAGTTCTTTACCGCTCAGGGAAGCGAACGACGCCACCCGCATCAGTGCGCCCTCAAGCCGGCGCACGTTGCTGCGAATGCGGAGGGCAAGGAACTGATAAACGTCGTCGTGCAATTTGATCTGCAGAGCGCGGGCTTTTTTCCGGAGAATGGCCAGCCGTGTCTCGATATCCGGCGGTTGCAGCTCTGCCGTGAGGCCCCATTCGAAGCGTGAGACGAGGCGATGCTCGAGGTTTGCGATCTCCGAGGCCGGCCGATCGCTCGACAGCACGATCTGTTTGTGGCCGTCGAAGAGAGTATTGAAGGTGTGAAAAAACTCCTCCTGCGACCGCTCCTTCCCGCCGAGGAATTGAATATCGTCGATCAGGAGCAGATCCGCCTGCCGGTAACGTTTGCGGAATTTCACCAGAGTGTTGTGCTGGATGGCGTCGATGAATTCGTTGATAAAAAGTTCGCTCGACAGGTACATCACCCGCGACGTTTTCTTTTTCGCCCAGACATACTGGCCGATCGCCTGCATCAGGTGCGTCTTTCCGAGCCCGACGCCGCCATAAACAAAGAGCGGATTGTATGTGCGCGCGGGCGCCTGCGCGACGGCCAGGCTGGCCGCGTGGGCAATCTGATTGTTCGGACCAACGACGAATGATTCGAATGTGTTCCGCGGGTTGAGACCGAGGCCCAGCCCAGTGGCTTTGCTGCTAGAGCGATAGGATTTTTGCGCTTCCGGCGTGCCGAAATCATTTTCGTTATCGGAGTCCGTCGAGCTAAAAAATTGGACCGAGCGCGGCGCGCCGACGGCACTGGTGATGGCGGATTGCAAGGCCGCCATGTGATTACTTTCTATCCAGAACTGGTAAATGTTGTTGGGAACGCGAAACGTCAGGGAATCCTCAGTAGCTTTGGTTAACTCCACGGCGGAAAACCATCGCTTATAAGTGTCCGTACTGACCTGCGGCTTGAGCGCAGCCGACAGTTTCTCCCAAAGGGCTTTGCACCTCTCGTCCATACCAAGTTGTTAACAGCCAAAAATGCCTCTTCCGGGGAAACCCCCTCGAGGGAAGCGGTGGTAGAAGTGGCAGGAAATATGAAAATTATTTTGCTCGCGTGTAAAGGAAAAGTAGAAGCTCTCCTGATAAAAACCGCCTTTTTCCGAGGGGAAATGAAAAAACCCTCCATCGGCCATTCGCGGTGCTGCGGCTGATGGGCTCCCATGCGAGCCGCGCTCCCGACGTCGCGCTCGATTTTCCGCCAGCTCAATGTTACGAAATTGCTGAATTCTGTTCACACTTTATTCACACCTGACGATTCCCTTGCTCCCTGCCAGCGGCGTGAGATTAGAAACGGCGAGAAAAACCGACAAGCAAAAATCTGAACTTTATTTTTGAGTGCCGCACAAAAATTTCTTGACTGAAAAAAATCGGTTGAACGCGCCCCGTCTTTCCCTCGGGGCGACGACTTCTTCGCGCAAACAAGTCCGAAAAGAGCAATCGAAAATGGATGCTGGCGGACAGGTTTTGAGCGATTGTGTTGCCCCCCGCAAATGCATTTTTTCGTATGCGCGTTCCGATTTTTTTGATTTGGCTTGCCCTTTCCCTGAGTTCATTCAACGCGCAGGCTGCCAACGCGCGTTCCGGCCAGGTCACCCACGTAACGCTGTTTTGGCTGAAACGACCCGGCAACGTTGACGACCAGAATGTTCTTCTGCGCGCTTTGCGCACGCTTCGCCGCTTCCGCGGCGTGAACGACGTGCGCGTTGGCCGCCCTTTGCCTGTAGATCGGCCCGGCTTGGAGCAATCGTTCGATCTCGGCGTCGTCGTGATTTTTCGCGACCGAGAAGCGCTGGAGAAATTCGAGCACGATCCGCGCCGAGGTGGAGCAATTGATGCCATGGTGCAGCCGCTCGTCCACCGGTATATCGTCTACAATTTTGCCAACGAATGACCCGCCGATTAGTTGCCGGCTTGTTCCTCCTTCTTGCTGCTACCACGCCCGTGGTGGCGATGAATGAATTGTTACCGCCATTTGGTTTTCGCTGGGGCGATCCGCCGCGGCGAGTCGAAGCGGTGCTGAACGGAGCGAAAGCGAAAATCGTCGAGCGGAAACAGGATGGAAGTCGTTCCGTCTGGACAGTGGAGGGACTGGTTCATCCGGGACTGCAAAGAACGCTTTTCACTTTCAAGAACGACAAACTGATGGAGGTGGAGTTGCAGTACGAATATCCCGACTGGTCAATCGAGCGTTACAACGAACAGATGGGAACAGTCCGGCGTTATTTCGACGGCAAATACGGCGTCGGCAAATTAGTGTCGCGCTCCCGCGATACGGATACCGACATTGTCCAGACCCTGGTCGGCTATCAATGGATGGTCGGCACGACCTTGCTCGAGCTCTTTTACTTCTCCGCGGAAAAACCGCCGCACACCTTCCGCACCATCACCGTCGATTACAAAGCGCTGTAGCAAACCTGAGAATATCCGTCCGCAGATTTCCCAGATTAAAGGCAGAAGACGGAAAACTCCGGAATGCGCTCGCGACGATCCCTTCTCCCACTGGGAAGGTTAGGATGAGGGATTCACAGTCTGCCGGGCGACTCAAGCTCGGGTCCCCGCTGGAACAGATCGCAATTGAACCTGGCTTTCCTATTTCCCGAATCAATCTGCGTAAATCCGCGAATAAAAAACCCTGCTTTGTCAGAGCGCCGGCTCGACCGCGCGCAGGTGTCTACTTGTCGTTAGCCCACGTTGCGTCTCCTTTTGCAAACGCTTCAATTTGCTCGAGAGACTGGCCTTCGCCGCCGAGTTCATCCGGTCGATGAAAAGAATGCCGTTGAGGTGATCGATCTCGTGCTGGAGCGCTCGTGCCAGTAATCCCGTCGCCTCAATTTCCACCCGCTCGCCATCGAGCGTCTGCGCCTCTACCTTGGCCCATCCGGCGCGTTCGATGTCGGCCGAAATTTCCGGAAAGCTCAGGCAACCCTCCGATGCGATTTCTTTCTCCGGCCCAGTCTCAATTCGCGGATTGAGAATAATCAATGGCATGTGGTCGTTGGGGTTCACTTCCCTGCCATTCCAGGCCATCGTGCTGGGGCGGTCTTCCACCGCCGAAACATCAACCACGGTCAGTTGCAGAGCTTCGCCTACCTGTTGTGCGGCCAGTCCAATACCATTGGCCGCCCGCATCGTTTCCAACATGTTGTCCGCCAGCTCGCGAATTCTGCCGTCGACTTCAGCTACCGGCTTGCCCTTTATGCGCAATGCCGGGTCGCCATACTTCCGAATCATTAGTTTCATCTTTCGCGCGTAAATGCCGGAAGGTTTCGCACGCCCGCCAGCTTGAGCGCGTCCATCACCTTGATGATCGTTCCAAACGACGCTTTCCGATCCGCTTGCAAGGCCAGCGACGCCTTCTGCGTCTGGGAAAGGTTGCGAACTGCGCCCTCCAGTTCGTTAACATCGACCGGACGGCCATCCAGTTTGATGGCATCGGCTTCGTCCACGGTGACGATAGCGTGTTCCAATTCCGCCGGCGCTTTCGTCGCGGTTTTCGATTCCGGCAGATTAATCTGCACCTCTGGCTGATCCTTTTTGAATGTGGTAGAGACCACGAAAAAGATGAGCAAGATGATGAGGATATCGACGAGCGAAACGATAATGATGGAGGGCGCGCGACGTTTGCGAACGGCGAAATTCATGTCAGCTCGCTCAGGAGGTCAATACTTGCGTTCGGGCAGTCATTCGCATCGAGGGCGACGCTTCCTCTGGGCCGCGGCCGAAATAACATTTTCCGATCAATTCCACCACCAGCGTTTCTATTTCCACCGACATCACCTCTACCTTTTTTGAAAAATAGCTGAAGGCAACGAGGGTGGGCACGGCGATGGAAAGCCCGAAGACGGTCGCATTCAAGGCTTCCGCAATGCCGAGCGCAATTTGACGCGTGTCGGAGGCGCCGGAGCTCAATCCCAGATGCGAGAAAACATGAACCAAACCGGAAACGGCGCCGATCAGCCCAAGTAATGGCGCGATCCCGACGATTACTTCCAGCACGATCAATCCTTTTTCCAGAAGCACCATCTCGTGTCGGGCGCGCGTTTGCACGGCCTCCACGTTCTCGGAACGGGGCGAACGCAGATGCTGGAGCGCGATTCGCACAATCCGGCCAAGCGATGACTGATCGTTCTCCACAATTCGCATCAACCGGTCGGGGCTGCCGCCCGGCATCAATCGCTCGATCTCGCTTTCGATTACCAGCGGCATGACCTGCTTTTCGCGCAAAGCGAAGCCGCGCAGTATAATTGTCGTTAGGGCTACGATCGAGCAGATGAGCAGAGGCCACATGAAGAGACCACCGCGTTCAAAAAAGCCGATGACGGAATTCAGCGCTTCGCTCATTTAACGAGTGTAACCGGTGAAATTAACTTCACCGGGCAGGCCTTGAGGTGGCAGGATGTCCACGACATCTTCTGGGATCGGTTCAGGCTTGGCATCTTGAACGGATTGAAGGCAAAGGTTTGTGAACGATGCAGACGTTCCACCACTGATTACTTTGATATTGCCGATCTTTCCATCCGGCGCGACCACAAACTGCACGCTCACCGTTCCAATATCAACACGGTCGCGATTTTCGTCACAAAGTTTGTACCAGCGGGTTCCAATCGCAGTATATACGCTCTTCTCGTAGCGGCCGAGTGGTGTACCGACGGCGTTGACGGACGAGACTCCGCGCTTAGAAATGTTCCCGGCCATTCGTTCTGGTATTTGCTCGCGACGATAGGCTGTGGATGGAGCAGGGCGTGGCGCTGGCGTTGTCTCCCGGGAAGCGGCGCTGGCTTTGTCCTTTTGCCCCGGAGTCCGCGTTGTAGCCGGCGGCGTAGCGCGAAACATTGCCAGCAGGTCGGCCGTGGGTGTTGGAGTTGGCTGGGGTGTTGAGGGAGTGCTCGCGGGCGACTCCGTGGCGCCGGGTTGCGGCGTGGCCTGGGCTACCGCGCTGGGGACCGGAACGGGGCGCGAATTGAGCTGCGATTGAGCGCCCTGTTGATCCAGCGAATATGGGTGACTCTCCAAATCGTGTGTCGGCAGCTCTTTCCCCTCCTGTGTTGGGATCGGCGCGATTCCCAAGGCAGGCAACTCGCTGGCGCCAATCGAGTTAGCATTGGACTCGAATGCTTGTTCTTTTGGTTGTTCGGTCGTTGCTTTGGCGTCCGGCGTATCGATGAAGGGCATGTTCTTCGGTTGAACTATCGGACTCGAGGCCGGCGCAATATCGACAATCGTTAATTCCATCGGTTTCTCCTCCTCCGGCAGACGCGGCTGAAGTTTGTCACCGAAAGAAGCGATGCAAACGCCAACCACGAGGTGCAGCAGGAGCGAGAGGAATATCGCCCACAGAATTTTTTGTCGTTCGCTTCTACGCTGCATCACTTCGGGCCCGTGTAACAGGCTCATACTTAAAGGGGTAAAATAGAGCAGTCTGCCCTTTGTGTCATCCCGAGGGGTCACCTGTAGTGGCGGCCGCAATAATCAACCAATTGCAGGCGGCACGCCTGCCTCTACAACGACGAACTCTGCAATCATGCTCTCCGTCGACTCTTGCCCGTCATCCTCGCATGATGAAATAAATACTGCTGCGCATAGCCGCCGTGCGCACCGAAATAATTAGCAGCGAATTCTGCTAGGCTTGCGCTGGTCACTTTTCGTTTCCTCGGAAAATATTTCTCGCGCAAGACTCGTTCGATCCAAACGTCGATCGGGAACGCTTTGATTCGCTCGTAACCGAAGAGCATGACGCAATTCGCCACCTTCGCGCCTACGCCTGGCAGATAGCACAGTTGTTCGCGGAGTTCGCCGTCAGGCAGCGCACTCCAAGAATCCAAGGCTGCCTCTCGCAAGGCGACGCGTTTCGCCGTTGCCAGCAGATTCTTGGCCCGATAACCCAGGCCGCATTTTCGCAACTCGTTCTCACTCGTTTCCGCCAAACGATCAGCCGACGGAAACGAAAATACCTCGTAGCCGCAAATTTCCTTCCTCTCGCCAAATCGTTCACGCAACGATCGCGAAATTTGCCGGATATGCGCGATCTGCTTCATCGAAGAACAAGTAAAGGTGGCCAGGCATTCCCACTTCGGCTGACGGATAATTCGAAGCCCTTGGCAAAAGTCGCGCGCCGCGTTCATGACTGGGTCGCGCGGGAACGATGCACAGATTTCATCAAGCGGGTGATCGAGTGCGAAATACTGACGGACTAGTTTTGATGTTGGAAGGGCAAGCTCCTGCGAGCCCGCTATAACCGCGGCTGTGCTCGCGAAAGCTTTCGGAGTCGTTGACCGCGGCCTTTTCCGAACGTTTGAATGTTCCTCACCACGGTGTCGCAGGGCTCGCTCCTCAAAAGCAACCAGCAGCCCAAGGCCCCGGTGCTCGACATACAACGCGCGATCACCAACGGTCCCGTAAAACCCTTTGCCGACCTTCTCCCAATGGAATACCTGGCCCGAGTTAAGCGTTGCCTCCAAATCGAAATCCGGCGCGTCGATTCTGTTCATAGGTGGATCGAGCAATTGCTTGCTCAATGGGTTATTCAACATCGCGCGACAGAGCGCGCGATCCACCTTGCGCCTTTCTGAAATTCTGTCACCTAAGAACGCGTGGACGCTCGGCTCGTCATCGATTGCCTCGTTCTCATCCTCTATTTTTTTATCATCATCGCCATCGGCCTGCGGATGGGCCGGAAAGAAGAGAGCCTGCACGATTTCGCCCTTGGCGGCAGGTGCATCCCGTGGTGGGCAGTCCTCGCCTCCATCATCGCGGCCGAAACAAGCGCCGCGACTTTTTTCGGCGTGCCCGGCGAAGGATTCGCCTTGCGTAAGTACACCTACATTCAGCTCGCCTTTGGGACTATCCTCGCCCGCATTCTCGTTAGTTATATTTTTATCAAACCGTATTACGACTACAAGGTATACTCCATTTACGAATATCTGACCGCGCGTTTCGGCGTCGGCACAAAGAACGCGGCTTCAGCGATCTTTCTTTTCACTCGCGTCCTGGCATCGGGCGCGCGTCTGTATGTGGCTGCGATCGCTCTAGCACTCGCCTACGAAATGATCAGTGGCGCGCGACCTAACCAGACGCAGACACTCCGGATTTATGTCGCAGCATGTGTCGCGATCGTTATTTTGACTGCGATTTATACCACGCTTGGCGGGATCAAAGCCGTCGTTTGGACCGATTTCATTCAGGCATCCATCATGATGGGCAGCGCGCTCGTCGCGCTCGGTTTGCTCTACTCCGCCATTCCCGGTGGCTGGCAGGAAATTGTGGATCGCCATGGCGGGTTCAGCGTCTCTGATTTCATTACTACCGGCCTGGATCCGGCAAAACACGGTTGGGAAAAATGGAAAGGAATGTTCGAGATTGAGTACACCATCTTCGCCGGGCTGATCGGCTCGACCTTTGTCACCATGGCAACGCATGGGACCGATCAGGACATGGTGCAACGAATGTTGACCGCAGTGGATATCCGCCGCAGTCGTCGCTCCCTGGTGCTGTCGGGTCTCGCCGATATCCCAATCGTGCTGACGTTTCTCAGCATCGGATTGTTGCTCTGGACTTACTATCAAGCGCATCCCGACCCGAATCTGCCGAAGGCACCTAGTGAAACGTTTTGCCATTTTATCCTGTATCAAATGCCAGTCGGTCTGCGCGGTTTATTGATCGCCGGAATTTTCGCGACTGCGATGGGATCGCTCAGCACGGCCCTGAACGCGCTTGCCACCAGTTTCACGCGGGATTGGTACGAGACTTACATCAATCCGCAGTCGACCGCAGAACAGAGTCTCCGCGCGGCGCGCCGGGCGACAATCGGATTTTCCATTCTCATGATCGTGGTCGCGTCCATCACTTCCTACCTCGTGATCGTGCGACCTGATCTGCGTATCATTCCGATTGTTCTCGGAATTTTTGGTTACACCTACGGCTCGCTTCTTGGCGTTTTCCTTTGCGGAATTTTCACGAAACGACGCGGCAACAATGCCGGGAATATCGTCGCGATGATCATCGGTTTTGTGGTCGTGGCGATCGTGAGCGGGTTGCCCAACAACATCGCACGCATCTTCGGCATAAAATTTTATGAGCAACCGGCTTGGTTGCCGCTGATGGAGTTCCCGTGGTGGATCTGCTGCGGCACCATCGTCACCTTTTTGGTGGCCATTCTATTCCGCACCGGTCGCGAACATCACCCGCCGGCGTCGTAAACGGATATCTGTTTCCCATTTATCCGCGTAATCTGCGCGATCCGCGGTTGCAATCTGCGGCTGACACCGCCGCCGCTACAGCTTCTTTTCTCCTGCCAGCTTGATTCCTAATTCGCGCAACTGGCGCGGATCGACGTCGGCCGGCGATTGCGTCATCAATTCTTGACCGCGATTATTTTTCGGGAAAGCCATTACCTGGCGGATGGATTCTTCGCCGCAGATGAGCATGACGAGGCGATCAAGACCGAGCGCGATCCCGCCGTGCGGTGGCGCGCCCAGACGAAATGCGCGCAGCAGATGTCCGAACTTGGCCTGCTGATCTTCCGCGGTCACTCCCAGGGCCTCGAACATTTTTGCCTGCAACTCCGGCTCGTGAATTCGAATGCTGCCTCCACCGATCTCGACGCCATTCAAGACAACATCATAGGCATCGGCGCGCATCTCGCCGAACTTCTGTTGGTCAAGCAGCGGGAGATCCTCCGCTTTTGGTCGGGTAAAGGGATGATGGACGGCGTTCCATTTATTTTCTTCCGCGCTCCATTGCATCAGCGGAAAATCTGTCACCCACAAAAAGTCCAGGTCGGTAGAGCCGGCGGTGAGCTTTTGAATTTCCGCCACCCGCAACCGAATCCGGCCAAGCACCTCGCAGGCGATCTCCCATTTCCCGGCGGCGAAGAAAATACAATCGCCTTCCGCGATTTCTAACTTGGTACGGAGCGCTTCCTTCTCCGCTTCAGAGAAAAATTTCACGATCGGCGATTTCCATTCCCCGTCTTCCACTTTGATGAAGGCGAGGCCTTTTGCTCCGAATGTTTTCGCAATCGCGGTTAGTTCATCGACCTGGCCGATGGTAATGCCGGCGAAATTTTTGGCGTTGATCGCCTTGACCACGCCGCCCTCCGCTAGCGCGCCCTGAAAAACCTTGAACTGGCTATCGCGAAAAACATCGCGGAGATCGACCAGACGCATGCCAAAACGGCGATCCGGCTTGTCGCTGCCAAAGGTATCGACGGCTTCGCGGTAAGTCAGCCGCGGAAACGGTATGGGGATTTCAATTCCACGCGCCGCCTTAAAAATCGCCGCCAGCATTCGCTCGGTCAGCGTATAAATATCGTTAGGCGTGACGAAAGACGCTTCGATGTCGATTTGCGTAAACTCCGGCTGGCGATCGGCTCGCAAATCTTCATCGCGAAACGCTTTCGCGATCTGAAAATATTTCTCCATTCCGGCGACCATGAGGAGTTGCTTGTATTGCTGTGGTGCCTGTGGCAGGGCGTAAAATTTTCCCGGCAACAATCGGCTGGGAACGAGAAAATCACGCGCCCCTTCCGGTGTGCTTTTACTCAGAATCGGCGTCTCGATTTCAAGAAATCCCTGCGAATCCAGATACTGACGAGTGGCCTGAGTGACGCGGTGCCGGATTTGGAGATTGCGCGATAGCCGTGGCCGCCGCAGATCGAAATAGCGATAGGTCAGCTCGAGATCTTCATTACTCAATTCAGCATCAATCTGAAACGGCAGGTTTTCGGCGCGATTCAAAATCGTCAGCGACTGCGGAAGCACTTCGATATCACCGGTCGCGAGCTTCGGATTTTCAGTTCCGGGTAGCCGAGGCGCGACTTTCCCGCAAACCTGAATGACGTCTTCCGTGCGCAAACTGTGGGACTGCTTTGACACCTCGGCGTTCTCTTCCGGACGAAAGACGACCTGGGTTAGTCCTTCGCGGTCGCGTAGATCGATGAAAATCACGCCGCCGTGATCGCGCCGCACTGCGACCCAGCCGGCGAGTTTCACCTCGCGACCGATATCGGTTTTGCGCAGTTCGTTACAGTGGTGGGTGCGGTACATGCGAGCGTGTCATTGTGGGCGAAGGGAAGAATCTCTCAAGTGATTTGGCGTGCGCGCTTTTTAATGACTGGGAGCGGCAGGTTCCAACCCGCCGACAATTACGACGCGCCAATCTGGGCGGCTTGGAAGTCGCCCTCCCCAGTCAGGGCGACGCGCGAAGCGATTCGAGATGCGCAAGCACTTCGTCATGGGAGACGGACTCTTGCTTGCCGCTGGTGAGATCTTTCACTCCCACCTGCGGCCATTCGTCCCCGAAGACGATGGCAAAACGCGCGCCGGTTTGCTCAGCCAATCGGAATTGTCGCGCGATTTTGGCGGTCGCCAGGGAATAGTCGACCCGATAGCCGCTATCACGCAATTGCTGCATCGTCGCCAATGCATTTGCGCGCTGATCTTCCTTTGCAATCACCACATAAATCTCGACGTCGCGCTCGCTCGTGATTGTCTTTTCCATCTGCGCGCGCGCGGTCGTGTTGCCGCGAATCATTTCACCCAGAACGACATCACCGATGGCAAAGCCGAGCGCGGGCAACGAAACAGCGTTGTCGCTCAGTTGTGCCACCAGCTGATCATATCGGCCGCCCCCGGCGATCGCTCGGAATTTGCCGGCGCGATCAAAAACTTCGAAAACAATTCCAGTGTAATAAGCGAGCCCGCGGACGATGCGAACATCGATCTTCGCGAAATCAGCAAGGCCCCGCATCCGCAGGTTCTCCATAATGTTGTTGAGCTTCACGCTTTCGCCGCCTTTCTCGAAAATTTCGAAGACCGGTCTCGCCAGTTGGCCCAATCGCTCTTCTGTTTTCTCACGCGGCTCGCGTTCCGATTTATCAATTGCTTGCAACATCTCTTCCCAGCGATCAGGCGGGACTTTCTCAAGCTTCAACAGTTCGGTCCAGAACTCGCGGTCGCTAATGCGGATGACGAAATCCTGCGCCGTGAATCCAAACGCCCGCACGACATCGATGGCGAGCGCAATTAATTCCGCGTCAGCTTCCGGCGCTTCTTCGCCAATGATGTCGCAGTTCAATTGAAAGTGCTCCCGCAGCCTGCCGCGTTGCGGTCGCTCGTAGCGGAACACTTGGGGAATTGAGAACCATTTCAGCGGCTTGCGAAACTGTCGGTGCTGCTCCGCCACGATGCGCGCCAGCGTCGGCGTCATTTCCGGCCGCAGCGCCACCGCGCGCTCGCCTTTGTCGACAAACTCGTACAATTGCCGAACAATTTCGTCGCCGGATTTCTTTTTGTAGAGATCGAGCTCTTCCAGGACTGGTCCGTCGAATTCGACGAAGCCATAGCCCCCGGCCACTTCGCGCCATTTCGCAAAAATGTAGTTTCGTTCTGCGCAGGCGGCGGGAAGGAAATCGCGGAATCCAGTCAGCGGTTGCATTTTAGCGAAGAAAAATCAGGGGCACGGAGGGCGCAGCGATACGTCCGCCCTGGGATGAATTTACGAACCTCTTTTGCGGTTGAATAACACCTGCCGGGGCCCAGTCAAAATTGGTCACGACGGGGATCATCCGTTTAACAAAGCAAAGGACAAACATGAAAGACAACACATTAGGTAAAATCTTCGCGGTCAGCGCGGCTGGCGTAATCGCAGTCAGTGCGGCGTTGGCACAAACCACGACCACGGTGACCACGGATGCCGGGGCAGTTACAACCGGGTTGACGACGCGAACCGGGTCGTTTGTAACTTATACGCCGGGTGACGAATACTTCACCTTCCGTACCACTCCGGCCGCGGAGCCGGTGCGGTATTATTACACCAAGGAGACTACCTTTGTCGATCCAACCGGACGGACGGTGGAATTGTCGGCGATCCGTCCGGATCTGCCTGCGACGGTCTATTACGTCAACGAGGGGAATCGGACAATTGTGCGCAAGGTGGTGCTAAGCAAACCGGCTAGCGCGATAATCGAGAAGAAAGAAACGACGACGACAACAACAACCACGCCGTAACGTTGGTTTTGGGAAGGAATAACGCCCGCTGGTTCGCCCGGCGGGCGTTTTTTATGTTGTAGCCCTCGCTGGGAGCGAGGTGACGCCGGGTGGGGATTCCCCGATCCCGGCTAGAGATGGCGCCGCCTCTCAATCTTCATACCCGCGCGGGAATTTTTGGTGCCACTTCCACGCACTCCTGACGATGGCATCCAGCGTTTGAAATTTTGGGTGCCACCCGAGCTGGCGTTTGATTTTCTCGGATGACGCGATCAGGCGCGGCGGGTCTCCTGGTCGCCGCGGTTTTTCCACGACCGGAATTGGATGGCCCGTAATTCTGCGGCAAGTTTCGATTACCTCGCGCACACTCGAACCGCCACCGGTGCCGAGGTTATAAAATGCGCTCGCTGGCGTCGCCAGTGCAAGAATGTGCGCCTCCGCCAGATCGATGATGTGAATGTAGTCGCGAATGCAGGTGCCGTCGGGCGTGTCGTAATCCGTCCCGAAAATTTCGACGTGTTTTTTTTGTCCCAACGCCACTTTCAGAACATTTGGGATTAAATGCGTTTCGCAGCGGTGATCTTCTCCGAATTTTTCCGACGCGCCCGCGGCGTTGAAATAACGAAGCGAAACGAAGCGAAGCCCATGGATGATGTCGTACCACTTCAGAATTTTCTCGAACGCTAGTTTCGATTCGCCGTACGGATTGATGGGACGCTGCAGCGTTTCTTCATCGATCGGCACGCGCTCGGGTGGCCCGAAGGTGGCGCAGGTGGAGGAAAAAACGAGGCGCTTCACATCCGCTGCCATCATGGCATCGAGCAAATTCAAACCGGCCGCGATGTTGTTGCGAAAATACTTGGAGGGATTTTCCATCGACTCGCCGACGAGCGCATTAGCGGCGAAATGCATTACCGCATCGGGTCGCAGCCGCGCCAAGGTCGCCGCCGTCGTCTCCCGATCGGCCAGGTCGCCTTTGATAAATTCTGCTCGCGGATCCAGCGCGCGGCGATGCCCCTCGCTCAGGTTATCGAGAATTGCGATCTCGTGG
>Ga0207693_10002047_pt1 | contig 17648 bp, 16 predicted proteins | sample LARL81metaG_FD_184347 | JGI IMG/M metagenome (GOLD analysis project Ga0207693, IMG submission 184347) | Corn, switchgrass and miscanthus rhizosphere microbial communities from Kellogg Biological Station, Michigan, USA - LAR L8-1 metaG... | ecosystem: Host-associated > Plants > Roots >...
CCCGACCGACAGGCCGCAACGAGCGTCGAGAACGGCGGTGATCATTGCGAGGCGGGTCCCGTCCCAGCCGACGACGGCGCGCCGCGGCGTGCCCAGCACGGCCGGGGCGATCAGGGCCTGAACCTCGACGAGCACCGGCCGAGTCCCCTCGATGCCCGCGAACACCGCCGATCCGCTGAGGTGTTCCGTGCCGGCGCCTGTCAGCGCGTCTTCATCGGCATCAACGTCGGGCGCCGCGCGCCCGGCGAGGAACAAGGCGGACGGGTTTGCGACCTCGACGAGACCGCGGTCGCTCATCTCGAACACGCCGATCTCGTCAGTCGCGCCAAAACGATTCTTCACAGCGCGCAAGATGCGGAACTGATGGCCGCGTTCGCCTTCGAAATAAAGAACCGTGTCGACCATGTGCTCGAGAACCCTCGGCCCGGCGATGACGCCCTCCTTTGTTACATGGCCCACGAGGATCAGCACAAAGCCGCGCCTTTTGGCGAGGCGTATCAGCTCCTGCGCGGCCCCGCGCACCTGGCTGACGGTGCCGGGGGCGCTGTCCAGCGTGTCGAGATACATCGTCTGGATCGAATCGACGACTACTAGACCGGGCCCGTCCTCACGGTCGAGCGAGGCGACGATGTCGCGCACGCTGCTGGCGGCGGCCAGCAATACCGGGCTCTCCGAGACACCGAGCCGCTCGGCGCGCAACCGAACCTGATCGATCGCCTCCTCGCCGGTGATGTAAGCCGCGCCTCCCGGCACCGCGATGGCCGCCGCGGCTTGGAGCAATAGGGTCGATTTGCCGATCCCCGGATCCCCGCCGACCAGGATCGCCGAACCCGGAACAAACCCGCCGCCGCACACGCGGTCGAGCTCCGCGATGCCGGTTCCCCGGCGGGGGGGCAGCATGCTCGGCCCGGTCAGGCCGACAAAGCCGAGCTGGCGCCCGCGGCGGTCTTTGGATAGCCCGTGTGGGGTCACCTCCCGGGGCAGCTCCTCGATCAGGCTGTTCCAGGCTCCGCAACCCTCGCAACGGCCGGTCCATTTGACATGGACCGCCCCGCATTGCTGGCAAGCGAAACGCGCCTGGGCTCGCGCCATCCGCTCAACTCCTGCAATCGTCATTCCGGGCGGGCAAAGCCCGCATGCCCGGAATCCCAGAACACCGGCCTATTAGACCAGGGAAAGATCCTTGGTCATGAATTCCGCGCCTGCCTTTTTGGGGCATCCCGGAATGACATACGTGCCTCACGCTGCCCGGACCTGCATCTTGATCGGTCCGTCGGCGCGCCCGTTGATGAACTGGTCGACATAAGGGTTGCCGGAATTGTCGATTTCGGCGGTCGGCCCATGCCAGACTATGCGCCCCTGGTGCAGCATCGCGATCCGGTCGGCGATCTTGCGGGCGCTGACCATGTCATGGGTGATCGAGACCGCGGTCGTGCCGACCTCGCGCACACATTTGACGATCAGATCGTTGATCACGTCCGCCATGATTGGATCGAGGCCGGTGGTCGGCTCGTCGAAAAAAACAATTTCCGGCTCGGCCGCGATCGCGCGCGCCAGTGCCACCCGTTTTTGCATTCCCCCGGAAAGTTCGGCCGTCCGCAGCAGCGAGACTTCCGGCCCGAGCCCGACGGAGGCGAGCTTTGCGAGCGCGATCTCCCTTGCCGCCGGCCGTTCCATGCCGCGTCCTTGGACCAGACCGAACGCGACATTCTCCCATACGCTGAGCGAATCGAACAGGGCGCTGCCCTGGAACAGCATGCCGAATTTCTGCAACAGCTGCTCGCGGGCGGCTCGACCCAGCCCGACAGTCTCGGCGCCGTCGACGCGGATCGACCCCGCCTCGGGATGGAACAGGCCGAGGATGCACTTGACCAGAACCGATTTTCCGGTGCCCGAACCGCCGATGACGACGAGGCTCTCGCCGCGGGCGCAGTCGATGTCGATACCGGCGAGAACGCGCTTGCGGCCGAACGACTTGCGCAACCCTCGAACAGAGATCTTCGGCGGAGCGTAAGTATTCGTCATCGCCCGAAAAAAGCAGCGGTGAGCAGATAGTTGAAGACGAGGATCAAGATGGAGGCGGAAACCACCGCATAGGTCGTCGCCTGGCCTACCCCCTGGGCTCCACCGCGCGAATAATAGCCGTGATAGCAGCCCATCAGCGCGATGATAAAACCAAATGCCGCCGCCTTGACGAGACCCGACACGATGTCATTGGTCTGAAGGTACTGATGCGTCCGGTTCAGATAAGCCTCGGGGTTGAAGCCGAGCCTATAGACACCGACAAGAAAACCGCCGAAAACACCGATGATATCCGCGACGATGACCAGCAGCGGCAAGGTGATCAGTCCGGCGAGCAGGCGCGGCAAGACGAGGTAGCGCAGCGGGTCGGTCGACAGGGTGGTCAGGGCGTCGATCTGATCGGTGACGCGCATCGTGCCGATCTCGGCCGCCATTGCCGCTCCCACCCGGCCGGCAACCATCAGCCCGGTGATAACGGGCCCGAGCTCACGGGTCACCGACAGCACGACCACGGTCGCCACTGCCCCTTCGGCGGCGAATCGACTGAATCCTGTATAGGATTGCAGGGCTAGTACCATACCGGTGAAGATCGCCGTCAGCCCGACCACCGGCAGCGAGAAATACCCGATGTTGATCATCTCGCGCGCGATGGAGCGCAGATAGTAGGGTGGCGTGAACGCCGTCGCTAGCGCCATACCGGCGAACACCACAAGCCGCCCGGTGGCGGCGAGAAAGCCGAGAAAGACCGCGCCGATCGCGGCGACAAATCTCAGCATTGGCCCGAAAGGCCGCGATAGATCCGGTGGTAACGCCGACCGAGGGCGGTCAGGATCTCGTAGCTGATCGTGTCGGCATCGGCGGCGGCGGCATCGACGCCGTAATCCTCGCGCAACAGCTCGATGAACCCGCCGGGCTGCACAAGCGCGGGGTCGACGTCGGATATGTCGAAGACCACCAGATCCATCGAAACTCGGCCGAGGAGCGGCACTCGCCTGCCCCCGATGCGGCCGGAGCCGCGCTGGCTCATAGAGCGGAGCCAGCCGTCCGCATAGCCGACCGCGACGGTTGCGAGGCGTCCCGGTGCGTCCATGACATGCGACGCACCGTAGCCAACCGACTGACCACGGTCAACTTCGCGGATTTGCACAATTCTCCCTTTGAGCTGGACGACCTGATGCATCGGGTTGGGGCAACCGGGCTGCGGATTGACCCCGTAAAGCGCGGCACCTGGGCGTACGAAATCGTAATGAAACGCCGGCCCGAGAAATATGCCGGAGGACGCGGCGAGGCTGGCCGAGATGTGGGGGAGGCGCCCTCGCGCTGCGGCAAAGCGCCGAAGTTGGATCTCATTCAGCGGGTTCCGGAGTTCGTCGGAACAGGCGAGGTGGCTAATGAGGGCACGCCATCGGATCGGACCAGGTTGCAACAACTCGTCCACGTGCTTATCGAGCTCTCCGATGGTCAAGCCGAGCCTGGCCATTCCGGTATCGAGATGCAGCATCGCCGGTCTCTCTCCGTTCGGCGCAGCAGCAGATCGCCAATCGGCGATCTGCCCGGGATCGTTGAGAACTGGGATCAGACGGAATTCGGCAAAGTCCTCCGCGCAACGGGGCGGCAGACCGTTAAACACGGCAATTTCCGTTGCCTCAGGAAGCACGCTGCGAAGCGCGATTCCTTCCTCGATAGTGGCGACGAAGAACCGCCGGCATCCGGCCGCCGCGAGGGCGGGCGCCACCCATCCGGCACCCAAGCCGTAGGCATCGGCCTTTACAACTGCCGCACACCTCGACGGTCTCACTTGGCGCGCCAAAAAGCGCCAGTTCGCGGTAATACCCGCAAGATCGATTTCGAGAATGGCGCCGGCGCGGTCGGCCGGATTGCCCGTCATGTCGGCGCGGTCCGTAATCCCTGACCGAGCTATCCGCCGGCCGCCGAACTCGTCTCGCGATGTCTGATCACCGCGGTCATGCCGAGCGAGCGGGCGACCGCGTCGAGGCGGCGCTGCACGGTTTCGCCGACGAACAAAGCACTCTCCGAGGGCACATTAAGGACAAGGATGTTGCCTGAGCGGCCGAGCTGCAGCTCAGACAGAAGTTCTATCGTGCCGGCGCATAAAGTGTAAGCGAGACGTAGCGCGAGGCCGAGTGTCCTCGCCTCCTGGGCGGCGGGTTCGTCGAGCAACTGCCGAGCAGGCTCCTTCACCGGGTCGTCGGCCGAGCCACCGTAACGGGCATGCAAGGCCGTTGCAACGAATACCCGGTCCGGGTGGGTGCTGCCGGCAAACGGCAAGGTCAAGCTTCGAACAAACGCCTGCTTGGCGCGGTAGTCAGGATGCTCGCTCCAGGCTAGATCGCTGAGCCAGGATGCGGCCCGATGACGACGTTTAGCCACTTGGGAGAGGTTGGCAAAGAGCGGCGCCGTCCATTGCTGCAGTCGGTCGCCGTCGAGCCGAAACCGGCTCTGCCGCCGGCCGACCGCGATATAGCCGGCGATCAGCGGATCCGATATACGCTCCTCCGAGGGGATCAGTCCGTAGGCATAGCCTTCCCGCAGCCCAAGCGCGGAAAAGATGACGGCTTGCGGCCCCGAAAGCGTAATCAGCTTGCGCAGCACCAGTGCCGCGAGCGGCACCACGTCGAGGCGCTTGCGCGAGATGGTGGTGATCCTCTCGAGCGACTTGCGAGACTGCCGGCCGATGATATCGAGGAAACCTTCGGCTTCCCTTCGGGAAATCGTGTACCGGTGAATGATGTGGAGCGGATATTGCGTGTGCTCCATGTGCAGCCGGGCAATGGCCCGCGCCGCCCCGCCGACCAGATATAATTTCTTTCCGCCCGCGCCGCGCAATACCGAGACGCCGGCGAGCGCCTGTTCGATCGTTTCCGAAAGAGCCTTTGCGCGGTCGGCGAACTCGGCCAAGCGAAGGGGGCCGAGCGGGAGACTAATGCCCTCGCCAATCTTTCCAATGTCATCGCGACTGGCGGACATTGCACCGGCTCCTACCTGAACCAGCTCCACACTGCCGCCGCCGAGATCGGCGACAATCCCATCCGCATCCGGAATCCCGGCGAGCACTCCGGCGGCGGACAGCCGCGCTTCCTCCACCCCGTCGATAATCTTTACCCGCACGCCGCATTGGTGCTCGACCTCGGCGGCAAAGGCTTCTCCGTCGCCGGCATCGCGCACGGCGGCGGTCGCGAGCACCGCAAGATGATCAACCGCAATGGCACGGGCGAAGGCGACGAAGCGGCGCAAATTGACCAGCGCCAGGGTGACCCCTTCGGGATTTAAGCTGCCGGTCGAGGCGATCCCTCGCCCCAGACCGCACATGACCTTCTCGTTGAACAGCGGGAACACCGCGGCGCCGAGTCGCTCGAAGACGACAAGTCGCAGTGAGTTCGAGCCGAGATCGATGACGCCGATGCGCTCGGCCACAAACGGATCTCGATCGTACATCCGGTCAGCGGACAACAAGCCTCGGGTGCCCTCGCCTCAGCGCCTTACCTCGTCCGGACAGGCTCGGATTTGTCATAAAGTAATTGTGGGCAGAAAAGCCTTCCTCATCGAGCACGCGCTCGTAGCCCCCGGTAGGCGACAGACTCCAGCTCTGCAGCGTATCACGGAGGTTCGCCACCATGATTTCGTCCAGCACTTGGCGGTGAACAGTCGGGTTTTCAATCGGCACCAGTGCCTCGACGCGGCCGTCGAAATTGCGCGGCATCCAATCGGCCGAACTGATGAACACCTTGGCTCGATCCGAGGGCAGTTTGTCGCCGTTGCCAAAGCACACGATGCGGCCATGCTCGAGAAACCGCCCGATGATGCTCTTGACGCGGATGTTCTCAGAAAGGCCCGGAACGCCGGGCCGCAAACAACAGATGCCGCGCACCACCAGATCGATGCTCACCCCCGCCTGCGAGGCTTCGTAGAGAAGATCGATTATGGCCGGGTCGACGAGCGAGTTCAGTTTCGCCCAGATCTTTGCAGGCTTGCCCTGCTTGGCGTTCTCGATTTCGGCTTCGATCAACTCGCCGAGCCGACCCCTGAGAGTAAGCGGCGCGACGGCGATTTTTTCGAGGCTGGCCGGACTGGCGTAGCCCGTCATAAAGTTGAATAGGCGCGTGGCGTCGCGGCATAATGCCGGATCACTGGTGAAAAACGATAAGTCGGTGTAAACCTTGGCCGTGTAGGGATGGTAGTTTCCCGTCCCGAAATGAACATATGAGCAAAGCTGACCACCCTCGCGGCGAACGACCAACGAAACTTTGGCGTGGGTCTTCAGTTGCAAGAAACCGTAGACGACTTGGACGCCAGCCCGCTCCAGATCGCGGGCCCAGCGGATATTGGCCTCCTCGTCAAAACGCGCCTTCAGTTCGATCATGGCCGTCACCGACTTCCCGGCTTCGGCTGCGGCGGCGAGCTCACGCACGATCGGGCTGTCCTCGCTCGTGCGATAGAGGGTCTGCTTGATCGCCACTACCGCCGGGTCACGCGCCGCCTGTCTTACGAATTGAACAACGACATCGAAACTCTCGTAAGGATGATGGACAATGATGTCCTTCTGTCGGATCGCCGCAAAGCAATCCCCGCCGAAATCCCGGATGCGTTCCGGAAAACGCGCGTTGTAGGGCGTGAAGACGAGGTCGGGGCGCTCATCGATGATCAGCTCTTCGGTGTCGTTGAGACCGAGGATGCCATCGGTCGCGAATACGTCCGCGGGCGTCGCATCGAGCTTTTCCATCAGGAAGCGTCGCAGGTCCGCCGGCATCGTCGAATCTACCGCGAGATGGATGGCATGACCGCGGCGCCGTCGTTTAAGCGCGGTCTCGTATAGACGAACCAGATCCTCCGCCTCCTCCTCGACCTCGACCTCGCTGTCGCGCAACAACCGGAAAACGCCCTGCGCTACGACGGCAAAACCCGGGAACAGATGATCGAGGAAGAGCGCGATCATCTGCTCGATCGGCAAAAACCGGATCTTGCTGCCCGGCAGGCGGACGAATCGATCGATAGAGGACGGGATCAGGGTCAGCGCTTGAAGCCGAATATTGTCGCTGACTCGCTCGAGCTCGAGTGCCAAGCCGAAGCCGCGATTGGCGACAAACGGAAACGGATGGGCAGGGTCGAGCGCAAGCGGGGTCAGGACAGGAAAGACCTCCGCCATGAAACGATCCTCGAGCCACTCGCGATCACCTGACTCAAGATCGGTCGGCTCGATAACGTTGATCCCGGCCTCGTCGAGCTGCCGGCGTAAGGTGAGCCAAGTGATCTGCTGGTCGGTCATCAACTTGCCGGCTCTTTGCTTTATCGCTTCGAGCTGTTGCGCAGGGGTCAGTCCGTCCTGGCTCAAGGTCTTGATCCCGGCGAGATACTGGCCTTTCAGCCCGGCCACGCGCACCATATAAAATTCATCGAGATTGTTTGCTGAGATTGACAGAAAGCGTAGGCGCTCCAGCAGTGGGTGACGCAAATTATCGGTCTCGGCGAGCACTCGCTCGTTGAAGGCGAGCCAGGAGAGCTCGCGATTGATAAAGCGTGCCTCGGAATGGAAATCGACGGAAGCGATCTCGACGGGTTGGGCGCTGGTGCTCAATGCCGCTCTCCCCACGGGGACGGAGTGGAACTAGTCGACGCGGATTCTATCTGTCGGGTGAACAGTGTCATGTAAATGTGCCTGTGCGCCAGGGTCTAAAGCGCGTGCGGGTCAGGCCCAGGTGGCGCATGCAAGTAATTCCTGCAACGGCGTTGCCCAGGTTCCGATCTGGTTAGTGCCCGGCAAAGAGGGCCGAGATGAGCATGCTGCATCTGTTCCGCCATGCCAAATCGAGTGCTAAAGGGGATGTCGATGACTACGAACGGCAACTGAGCCGACGTGGCCGTGAGACGGCGCGTCGCGTCGGCAAACATCTTCCGGCCAAGCTAGGCGCCATCCATCTTGTCCTTTGTTCGAGTGCCCGACGGACGCGCGAGACTCTTGAGCTGGTTCTCGCCAGATTCGTTCCCGAGCCACGAATTCTGATCGAGGACGAGCTTTATCTCGCCGCTCCAGAAAGATTGAGAATGCGCCTGCGCCGCCTGGACGCACGCGATACCAACGTATTGGTAATCGGGCATAATCCGGGGCTTCACGACTTGGCCATCGCGCTCGCCGACAACGATTCGCCGGCTTTCCGGGCGCTTGCCTCCAGCAAGTTTCCGACTGCCGCCTGTGCCAGCTTCCTCGTTTTGCCCGACTGGTCGGCCTTAGGCTCCTCACAGCTCAAATTGACCGACTACATCACCCCGGAATCCCTGGCTGGCGAGGAAGAGTAAGCCCCAATCTCTGCCAGAACTCGGTGCGCCAGCCGAACGGTGATCGCGCGCCGCTCCCTCAGCGACACCGAATCGAGTCGAGCCGCCGTGTCGGCCGCCGCCGCGAAAGACCGCTCCATGTGCCTAAGTAGATACGGCACCACCTCGGGGGCGACGCTCAGCTGGCGGTCGGCAAACTGCTTGACCAGAACCGCCTCGAGCAGCGCGTCGTCAGGCAGCCCGATCTCGATGGCTAAGACCGCACGCAATCGCGAGCTGAGATCCGGGAGCGCAACACTCCAGGCAGCAGGCACTTGACGAGCGGCGAGTAAAACATTGCCTCGGTTCTGCAAACAGAAATTGTAGAGATGGAGGAGCGCACGCTCGCAAGCTCGGTCGGCATTGTCGATTGCGATGCGATACCGATGCTCCGACATGAGATGGTCCACCAGCCCCTCGCTTACGGTTTCACCGGATAGGATGATGCCAGATGCCTGGGCGCACCAGAGATGGACCAGATGCGTCTTGCCACAGCCCGCCGGCCCATGGAGCGCCAAGGTTCGGGATGGCCAATCGGGCCACCGGTCTATCCAGCCGACCGCCGGGGCGTTGCTGGCCGAGATGCGGAAATCGGAGCGACTCCGGGATATGTCCCGGGGCAGGTCGAGGGTGAGCTGCATCGTTACGCCGGAATTCGAAGCGGTCCGGAAACCGAAACCGGTGCCCGACCAATCGGGCTCACAGAGCCTGCTCCGAGCGGGCGAGGATCCGCGCCCACCGCACGAGATAGGTCAATCCGGAAGCGACTGTGGTCACGGCTACCGCAATGCCCAGCGCCAGGTCCATCGGGCCGGCTTCGGCGCCGAGCCCGCGTCGAGCCAACACATAGCCTATCATCGCGACCTGCACGCCTGTGTTGACTTTGCTGACGAACAGCGGGTGAGTGGGTTTCGGCATCGCGGCGACCGCCTGGATCAACAAAAAGCCCCCGATGATCATAACGTCTCGAAAAACAACCAGAACCGCAAGCCAGGTCCAGATCTGGCCGGCGATGCCCAGAGTGACATAGACGCTGACAAGCAGCACCTTGTCGGCAAGCGGATCCAACAGGGCACCCAGCCGCGTACGCCGGTCGAAGCGCTTTGCAATGAAGCCGTCGAGCGCGTCTGAAATTCCGGCGACGACGAAAACCCAGAAGGCGGCCCAGTAGCTCCCGTCGAGAATGAGCGAGATCGCCAGCGGAACCAGGAGCAGCCGCCCGAGCGATATCAAATTCGGCAGATTGAGCGCGAGCCCGCTTATCGTCATCGGCGGACTGCGAGGTCAGCGAGGCCGCCGCGCAAATCCACGCCACACGAATGCGACGATCGGACAGCGCGGATGAGGCGGCTCCCCCGTTGCGAAGATCGGCATATCGAAGCGACTCTTTCGGGCGTGGCTAGCGTGCACTCGTCGCGCCCGAAGGCTGGATCCGCCACACCGGGTCGCCACCGCCGAGATCGAGGCTGACCTCGGCAAGGCTGGACTTCAACTGGTCCTGACTACCGACGTATTTGACCTCGATTTTCGCTTCCTGACGACTGAGCGAGAGCAGGTCGATCTTGCGGATCGCGCTGACCGAGGCGAGGCGGTCGCGCACCTGCACCCACTCGCCGAGACTGTTGATCGGAACTGTGACCGCAAGGCTTGTCGGCTGGTCGGCCCCGGCATTCCGTTTGGCGCCGCTCTCGATCGCTGCGGCGACTGAAGCCGCAGCTCTGCTCAAAAGGTCGGTATCATTTTCCCCGCTATTGGCTTCGAGCGAGGTTCCTTGCGTGTCGACGAGGCGTCCGGAGCGGTATCTCTTGACGTTGACGTCGAGCCCGGCAAGCGTGGCGCCTTGGCGCCGCGTCGTCGCCAGCGCGACGACCACTTCGGACCCCCGATTTCGTTGAGCGATCGCGGTCAGTGCCTCGGATTCTCCGGACTCGGCCTTCTCTGCATCAATCGCAGCCAAGTCCCCGGCATCGCCCAGCGGTAGCACCAAGCGCCCTGAGCCGGAGCCAGTCGGTCGTTCCGACCAGGCTGCGCGCCACGCATTAGGGTCGTCCCATAGAACCAGATTCGAGCCGTCTCTGTAGACCGGCAGAACGACGACGGACCGATTGCCGCTCTCGACGGAGGGCTTGCCGCCCTCCGCAGGGCTCTTGCCGGCGCTTTCCGTCGGCGCAGTTTCGGCCACCCGGACCAGCCGCCGCACCTTGGATGGGCGGAAGTGAAAGGTGTAATCGGCAACATAGCGCACGGTCGACATGTGCTCGTTTGCGACCTCGAAACTGGCCACCATATCGGTGATCGTCTTGTCGTCGAGCTTTGGTGGGTTGGTGGTTTCCGACGAGCCGGACAGGCGCTCGATCACGGTCGTGAGGGCACGCCTTTGCCCGTCGATGCGCGCCATCTCCCGCGCCGCCGCAGCGCTGTCGGCCGTCGCATCGACCTTCACCGTCGCCGAATAGGCCTCGTCAATATTCTGCGCCGCGGCTGGTCCCGACCGCATCGCTACTCCCGCCAGCAGCAGGAGAGCACACCAAAGGTTGCGCCGCGCCCGGCCTCCGGCGATCGCGGTCACCAACCGCATAGCCATTGCAAACCGCCTCCGACCCTTTATGTTCGCGGCTGCCGGCCGCCGCGCAGCGGTCATACAGCACTTTTTGCGAGGATGCCATCGACAGCCGGACCCGCCGGTCGCTCGACCTGGAACGGCGCTGTAGAGCCGGAGAATCGCAATGGAGCGGCTGAGAGTCGGCGTGTTGATCTCGGGCCGGGGATCCAATCTGGGCGCGCTGATCACGGCGTGCGCAAATGAGGCCTACCCGGCGGAGATCGTTCTCGTGATCAGCAGCCGAGCCGAAGCGCCGGGTCTCGCCCTAGCCGCCGCGAAAGAAATTCCCGTAGCGATCATTTCACACAACGATCGCCGCGCGTTCGCGACCGCCGCGGAACCGCTGCTCTGCGAGCGGCGCGTCGAACTCGTATGTCTCGCCGGCTTTATGCACGTGCTGGATGCGAATTTCGTCGAGGCGTGGCTTGACCGGATGGTCAATATTCATCCCTCGCTGCTCCCATCCTTTCGCGGCCTGCATGCGCAGCGGCAGGCGCTCGCCGCCGGCGTCCGATTTGCCGGCTGCACGGTGCATTTCGTCCGCCCCGAGCTCGACTGTGGACCGATCATTGGCCAGGCGGTCGTGCCGGTTTATCCCGACGACGATGAGGAGCGGCTATCGGCACGGATCCTCGGGGTCGAACATCGGCTCTACCCACTGGCCGTGCGCCTGATCGCGGAGGGACGGGTGCGCGTCGTCGCCGACCGGGTCGAGTTCGTCGGCGTTCGGGTTCCGGATATGATCGCGCTCAATCCCGGGGAGTCTTTCGGCGAGCCACTTGCCTCACTCGAAGGTTAGGTGATACCTGCAGTAGGTTCCGGTGGCGGATAGGGAAGCAATGGCCACGGTTGACCCTAATTTTGAGCAGCATCGTCAGACGTGGATCGGGTTCACCCGGCTGATCAGATACGCGCTCGCCGTGATTATTCTCATCCTGATCGGGCTTGCGGTCTTTACTTTGTAGGCGGGCGGCGCGCCGACGAGAGTGCGCTCACGCGCCCCATGACCAAGACCAGGAAAAGCGAGAACGACAAAGTGCCGAGCCACCATTCCTGCCATATGCCGTACGTGGCGAAGCATCCTACAAATGCGATCGACAGGCTGCCGCCCGCCGCGGCTGCGAACAGGGCTGGCCACTCGACACGCGAGAGAGCGCGCCAGACGATACCAGCCAATAGCGCGAACAACACCGTACCAGGCGCGCCGAGCTCGAGCCAGACCTGCAGGGCGGCATTGTGGGGATGCAGCGGCATCCAGGTTTCGCCGGGTCTGATCGGATCGTCGCCCCCCGGAATGGCGCGCGATGAATCCAAGCCCCAGCCCGTGAGAGGCCGCTCGGCGATGCGATCGCCGGCAAATGACCAGATCAGCAAGCGGTGCCCGGCCGAGATTTTGAAGCTGTCGGCCGCCCCGCCGAGACCGGGCAGCCGTTCGAGCCGCGCAAAGGTCACCGGTGCCGCAATAATCGCAGCAACCGAGATCACCATGGCGACCCGGGCGACAATCGGGCGTGCGTAGTAGAAGAGCAAACCCGCCGCCACGCTGGCGAGCAATACTCCTTTTGCCGCGGTCCCCGCCAACTCGTAAACCGTCACCGCAGTCACGGCCGCTAGCAACATTGCAAGTGTCGCCCGGCCGAGAGAAACCAATAAGGCGCTCGCCGGCAAAACCAATAGTGCAAAAGAGATAGAAGCCTGGTTGAGCCGGGTTGGCCGAAAAACGCGGTCGGAGAAGTGCGAGCTCAAGCCGCCGGCAGTAGCGAGTTCCATCGCCGCCATGGCGATCCCGACCACCATCCCGACGAGCAACAGGAACGTCAGGCGGCGCGGCGCTACGACCAGACCGGCGGCTGCAGCGAGCGCGAGGCCGGCGGCAAACAGCCCGGCGAGCCGGGCCGCCACGACCAAGCTCCGCATCGGATTGACCGACCACAAGGCCGAGGCAGCTCCCCACAGCAAGAGGCCTCCGAGCAGGGCAGTCGCAGCGGCAAGAGTGGGGGTCAGCCTGTTTCGGCCCGCCGACAGGACCAAACCGCCCGCGCACAGCCCGCCAGCCGAGACGAGTGCGGCCACGCCGCGGGGCAGCACGACGAGGAGCGGAAAAAACACCAGAGCAGCGATGTCGAGACCAGCCTCGGACCACGCTGCGATCCGCTGGGCGGACCGGTTTGGGAGGAATGGAAGGTGTTGGGACCGCGCGTCTGCCGCCCACATCGCACGCAAGGTGCCCGCGTTCGCAGCCGCAGGCTCAGAGGGGTCTGCGGCCCTCACTAAGGGCAGATTTCGATCGCGGAGAAGAAGAAGGCAATCTCCTGCGCCGCAGTTTCGGGCGAGTCGGATCCATGCACCGAGTTTGCTTCGATCGACTCGGCGAAGTCTTTCCGAATTGTGCCCGAGGCGGCGTTCGCCGGGTTCGTCGCGCCCATGATTTCACGGTTCAGCGTCACTGCATTCTCCCCCTCCAGGATCTGCACGACCACCGGGCCCGAACTCATAAAGGCAACGAGATCCCGGTAGAACGGACGCTCTGCATGCACTTGATAAAACCGCTCTGCCTGGGTCTGCGATAGTTGGACGCGCTTCTGGGCAATGATGCGCAGCCCGCCCTTCTCGAAGCGGTCGTTGATCGCACCGGTGAGGTTCCGCCTGGTCGCGTCCGGCTTGATGATCGACAAAGTCCGTTCGATGGTCATTCGCATCTTTCGTCCGGGGCGAAGCGGCGGGTTATACCGAGGGCAGGGACGACCGGCAACCGGGGCTAAAAGGCAGGCTGCTTCACCCCTTCTGCTCCCAGCCTGAGGGCGTCTGCTGCCAATAGGTCAAATTGTGCCCGGCTTCGCGGACGCGCCGCCAGCGGCTGCGCGCCGCCTCGACCGCGTCTGCGTCGTTACCGTCGAAGACATCGGCACAGCGGGCAAATGCCTGGAGATCCTTGGCTTCGAGGCCGTCGACGAGAACGATCATCGACGCGCCGTTCGGGTTTTCGTCGAGGTGGGTCAGCCAGATCGGCTGCTTTGCGGGATTGCCGTCGCGAGCCGAGCCGTGCGGCAGGAAAGTGGCCTCCCCGTAGGTCCACAGCGCAGTATTGAGGTGTTCGACCCGCTCTGGCGACGGGGCCCGAATGACCACCCGGTGGCCGTGCGCGCAGGCGCGTTCGAGGAGCCTGGGCAAGGCCCGTTCAAGCGGCATCGACAGCAGGTGGTAAAAGCCGATCTCCGTCATTTCCGCCTCCCGAGTCGACGGTTGGCGCCGCTACTCCCTCTCGTAATATTGCGAGACCAGTCGGTCGAGCAGCCTGACGCCGAAGGCGGTGGCTCCCTTCGGCACGGTCGGGGCATCCTTTGTCGACCACGCGGTTCCCGCGATGTCGAGATGTGCCCACGGCACGTCATTGACGAAACGCTGCAGAAACTGGGCTCCGATGATGCTGCCGGCGGCGCGGCCGCCGCCGATGTTCTTGACGTCCGCCGCATCGCTGTCGATCTCGCGGTCATAACTTTCGGCAAGGGGGAGCCGCCAGACTTGCTCGCCGACCGTTTTGCCTGCCTCGATCAGGCGGTCGGCGAGTTCATCATTGTTCGAGAAGAGCCCCGCGCGATGATGGCCGAGTGCGACGATGACGGCCCCCGTCAGGGTCGCCAGATCGACGATCAGCCGCGGTTTGAAACGGTCCTGGCAGTACCACAGCGCATCCGCCAGCACCAATCGGCCTTCTGCGTCGGTGTTCAGGACTTCGATAGTCTGACCGGACATCGAGGTGACGATATCGCCCGGACGCTGCGCGGTACCCGACGGCATGTTCTCGACGAGTCCGACAATGCCGACCGCGTTCACGGCGGCCTTGCGCGTGGCGAGCAGCCGCATCAGGCCGATGACGACCGCAGAGCCCGCCATATCCCATTTCATGTCGCCCATGCCGGCCGCGGGTTTGATTGAGATGCCGCCGGTATCGAAGGTGACGCCCTTTCCGACAAAGGCGAGAGGTTGGCTGCGCGTCCCGCCCGTGCCTTTGACGCCGTGCCACTGCATGACGACGACGCGCGGAGGCCGGGCACTGCCTTGTCCTACGGCGAGCAGCGCGTTCATCCCGAGCTCTCGCATTTTGCGCTCGTCGAGGATTTCGACGTCAATGCCGAACTCGCCGAGCCGCTCAGCCTCGGCAGCGAGCGTCTCCGGGTAAATCACATTCGCGGGTTCAGAAACCAGGTCGCGGGTCAGGAAAACTGCCGCCGCCGCCTTTTCCAGAGGCTGATAGGCACGTTTCGCGGTACTTGCGCCGCTCGTCCCGACCCTCAAGCGCGCGAGCGACGGCTTTTGCTCAGGCTTCTGCTTCGTCTTGTACTTGTCGAAACGATAGGATCTGAGCTGCGCGCCGAAGGCGATTTCGGCGGAGGCCTCGGTTTGGCCTATCGGTGACGTCTCGGCAGCGTCGATCATCAGTGTCGCCTCTTCCTCCCCGGCACCGTTCAAGTGAGCGACAAGATTACCGCCGAGTTGCTGGAGGGATCGGGAATCGACCGATTCGGGTTTGCCCAGACCGGCAAGAACGATGCGGCTCGCCGAGAGGTTGGCCGGGCCGACAATTGGCAGCAGTTCGTCTTTCTTCCCGTTGAACCGCGATGGGGCGGAGAGCGCACGCGTGATCGCGCCTCCCGCCGCTTCGTCGAGCCGTCGCGCGGCGGGTGTCAACACCTTTCCTTCCCATATCCCGACCACGACGGCACCGGAACTGGGCAGGTCGGGTTCGGTAAAACTGATCTTCATTGCGCGGCCTCGATAATTGGGCGGGAGGAGCGGCAGGCGCTCGGGACTCGTGAATGCTGGGTGTTAAATAGTCGAGAGCGGCAGGTCACGCCAGAGATGCTCGAAGCCGATGCGCTCGCGGCATCTGCAATCAAAACTTGTGTCTGAATCGGCTGGCCGCTGCACCTGCAGCGGGTCTGCAGCGGCATTTCTCCTAAAAGCTGTAGGCGCCGTGATTATCCGGACAACGAAATGTCCCTTTCCCAGCCCTCCTCGGAACGATCATATACGCATGCGAATTGGGCATTTTTGGGGTCGCGCTTTTGGCAGATCGATCTGGCTGGGTCGCGGCGCACCGCTTATGATCCGCGGCGATGAAAAGACTCAACCGCTACATTCTGCGTCAGTGTTTCGGCGTGATGATCTTTGTCACCGCCGCACTCAGCGCGGCGATTTGGCTTGCCCAGTCACTGCGGCTCATCGACTTGATCGTCAATCGCGGCCTGTCGATCGAGGTCTTCCTCTACCTGGCGGCGCTGATCCTGCCCCGGTTTCTCGACATCGTGCTGCCGATCGGCATATTTATCGCCGTGCTCTTCACTTTCAATCGGCTGATCGGCGAGAGCGAGCTCGTCGTCATGCGATCGGCTGGTCTCAGCCATTTAGCGCTGGCCAAACCCGTATTGCTGCTCGCCGGGATCGCGTTCCTCGTCCTGATGAGCTTATCCGTCTATTTTCTCCCGGCGTCGAACCGCGCTTTTAAGGACCTGCAATTCGAGATCCGCAGCCGCTTCGTTTCAAGCTTGATCCAGGAAGGCACGTTCACGACGATCTCGGACAAGCTGACTATCTACATCCGCAACCGGGACGAAAGGGGCGAGGTCGTAGGTCTGCTGATCAGTGACAGCCGCGATCCGCAGAAGCCGGTTACGATCCTTGCCGAACGCGGAGTCTTCGTCGATTCGCCGACCGGCGCCCGAATCGTCATGGTCAACGGCAACCGCCAGCAATTCGATCCCGAAAGTCGCAAGCTCTCGTTATTGACTTTCGAGAGTTACACGCTCGATCTCGAAGCTTGGCGGGACGCGCCGGTTGTTCGCTTTCGCGAAGCTCAGGAGCGGTTTCTCGACGAGCTGTTCACGCCACCGGCGGAGGCCGATGCCTCGCTGCGCGCGGCCTTCCTTACCGAGGCGCATCAGCGGATTCTCGTCCCGCTCTCCGCTTTCAGCTTCTCACTGATTCCGCTGGCCTGCCTGCTGCCGGGCGAGCTCAATCGCCGCGGGCAGCTGAAACGGGTGCTCCTGGCGATCGGTGTCGCCTTCGCGTTTGAATTGCTCGATCTGGGCGCCAACAATCTCGCCTTTCGGTCACCAGCGGCGATCCCATTGATGTATTTGGCCAACCTCTTGCCGTTCGTGGCCGGGTTTGGAATCCTGCTGCACGGGGGGATAAAGCTCGGTTTCCGCTGGCCGATGCTGGGTGCCCGCCCGGCGCACTGAGCACGTGCGACAATTCGGGAGGGGGCTACCGTTGCACGTCACTAAGACCTTTTCCGCCTATATCGCTCGCCAGTTCTCCGCATGGTTCGGCGGCGTTTTCGCGGCGATGGTGATCATCACCTTTCTGCTCGATTACATCGAGCTGATCCGCCGAGGCGGCGCCAAGATCCAGGCGACCTTGGGGCTGTTGCTGGAAATGGCGGCCTTGAAGCTGCCGCACACGGCGCAAGAGGTCCTGCCCTTCGCCATCCTGTTCGGAACGATGCTCGCCTTCTGGCGCCTGACGCGGAACAACGAGCTTGTCGTCGCCCGGGCAGCGGGGGTGTCCGTCTGGCAGTTTCTAACCCCGGCGGTGCTCGTCGCCTTTCTGATCGGCCTCGTTGCCGTGACGATATTCAACCCGATCGCCTCGCTGACCGAAGCACGATACGAGAAACTCGAAGGTCATGTTC
>Ga0207693_10002048_pt1 | contig 17634 bp, 10 predicted proteins | sample LARL81metaG_FD_184347 | JGI IMG/M metagenome (GOLD analysis project Ga0207693, IMG submission 184347) | Corn, switchgrass and miscanthus rhizosphere microbial communities from Kellogg Biological Station, Michigan, USA - LAR L8-1 metaG... | ecosystem: Host-associated > Plants > Roots >...
CGCTGGGGGAGGCGTCGCCAACAAGGGAGGCAATTCGTCTGGCGCGTTGCCGTGAGCGAGTTCCGCTGCGAGACGGAGACTGGGTCCGCACTGCCGCGGTTTCGCTTCGGCCGCGGTTCCTTTGCTAATGCGGCGCTGCGGGAGCTGGTCGATGGAATCTCCGGCGTGTCGGACGTCTGAACGCGCGGTCCTGATCGGCGCATCAGTTGCTGCGCGTCAGGAGACAGGTCACGCGATTGATCAGCAGCTCCCGCAGCAATGGCACGGCGCCGATCCAGTCCTGCCCTTTCACTCCGCGATAACGGATGTAGTCGCTTCGCAGTCTGCTCTGGGCGAGGAGGGTGTCCAGTTTCCTGAGCGTCATCCGGTTCAGGCCCGATTCGATCTCTTCATAGCGTTGTGCGCCGTCAGATCGGTAGCGCGCGCGTACCCTCATCACCGCACTCTCGCGGAACAGCAGGTTTACCCATGGAATGCGGCAGAAGAAGTGCATATGCGACCCCCAGGGCGCAAACCAAGGCGGACCGAACGTCAGAAGAATCTGCCCGCCCGGGCGCAGCAGTGTACGCATGCTCGCCAATGCCTCAGCAGGCTGCGGAAAGTGTTCCATGGCATTCTGCGAAATCACGACATCGAAAGTGCCGGATAAGCCAGGGCTCGCCGGAGGGGGGAACGAGACCTGCGCATCGCTTAGCCCGCGCTCGCGGGCCTGCTTTACAGCCGCCGCCAGCGTGCGCGGATTGGTATCGATGCCCACTACCTGGCAGTCATACGTGGCGGCGAGCGCCATGGCCTGAGCGCCGAACCCGCAGCCAAAGTCGGCTACCCGCTTGTGCGCTACGATCGCAGGCAGATTCGGATATTCCTTGCGCAGGCGGGCGAGCGGATCGCGCTTCGGATCGAGCTCCGCGACCACATTGGGCGGGTAATCCGCTGATTCAGGACTGCGGCAGAGCTTGCTGAGCAGCCATACATCCGGCGCCATCACGCTCGTTCCTTGTGGCTGATTCATAGAGTCCAGAGCAGAAACATACACCGCTCCGGTACCGCCATCCACCTGTCGCGGCGACACATAGCGAGCGCGAGGCCGCGCGTGCCGAACGTGCGCACGATGTCGGCGCGGCCTATTAGCGGCTGGCCTGCGAGGCTTCTCCCGGTGCATCGGCCTCGTCGTGGATACGGCTCTCGAGAATCATGCCCGCAGGCAGCATGATGGTCGGTGAATCATCTTCGTGCTCGGAGGGCTCGTCCGTCACGGTTTCGCTGCCGGTCTCGCTCATCGCGACGCGCGCGGTGCTGCGCAACTGCTGGAATACCGCCTCCGCATCCACCGGGGGCGAGAAGAAATACCCCTGCGCGAAGCCGCAGCCCATCTGCGCGAGCGTCTGCGCGGCCGCCTTCGTCTCCACGACCTCCGCCACCGCCCGCAGTCCGAGATTCGCGGCCACCTGCAGGATGGCGGCGGTGATCGCGTTGTTGGCGCGCTCGGAGCCGGTGCGGCTGACGAACGGGCGGTCGATCTTCACGTAATCGAAGGGGAAGAGCTGCAGGTAACTGAGCGAGGAATAACCGGTGCCGAAGTCATCCAGCATCAGCTCAATTCCCATGTTGTGGAAAGCATCGAGCACGGCGCGCGCCGTGGTCACGTTGCTGACCAGGCCTCCCTCGGAGAGTTCGAACTTGAGGTGCGCAGCGGAGACGTGCGTCTCCTCGAGCACCTGCGCGACATACTCACGCAGCCCCGGCGACCGCAGCACCGCCGCCGAGAGATTGACGCTGATGTAGAAATCTTCGTTCTCGGGCAATCGCTGGCGCCATTCGGCGGCCAGACGGCAGACCCGCTGGATGATCCAGCGGGTCACCGGCACGATCACACCTGCCTCCTCTGCGATCGCGAGGAACTTGTCCGGCGTCAGCAGCCCCTCGACCGGGTGTCGCCAGCGCAGCAGCGCTTCGGCGCCCACCACCCGCCCAACTTGCAAGTCTACGATCGGCTGGAACAGCAGCCGGAACTCGCGCCGGTCGAGTGCGACGTACAGGTCGGCTTCCAGACTGACGAGACTCACCGCCGCGCCAGCCATTCCGGGCGCATAGGCGAGGGCGCACCCCGCCTGCTGCTGTGTCGCAGCCACGAGCGCGAGATCGGCCTCGCGCAATACTTCCTCAGCACGCCGGATTCCGGACTCGAGATAGGTGAAGCCGACCCGCGAGGTGACGCTGAGACGGTGCTGGCGCAGCTCATAGCGTCCCTGAGATTCCTGCTGAAGCGAGTCGGCGAGTTGCCGTGCGTCCGCTGCCGAGGCCACGCCGTAGAGCAGCACCGCGAGCTGATCCGCTCCCCACCGTGCCAGTACGTGCTCGGATTCGCCAAGCGCCTGCGCGCAGCGCTGAGCGGCCTGCAGCAGCAGCTCATCACCGGCGGTGTGACCAAGGGTGTCGCTGATGAGCCGGAGCCGCTCGATGTCGATGAGCGCGACGGCGATGCGGTGGCGCCGGCGCGTACGGATCTCCCGCAGCGCGCGATCGAGCTGATCCATGAAGTAGCGGCGGTTGGGCAGCCCGGTGAAGACGTCGTGATAGCGTGCATGTTCGAAGCTTCGCTCCAGGCTCTCCCGCTGCTCAATCTCGCCGGTCAGCCGCTCATTGACGACCTGCAGCCGCTGCCGCGCGGCCGTCAGTGCGCTGCGCGCGCGTTTCAGGCTATGCGTCAGATCGTAGGCGCCGAAGGCCACCGCCCACACGAGCAGCGCCAGCAAGCCGGTCTCGGCCGCCAGCTCCCGGGCCGGATACCACCCGGTACGCGGCCGAATGGCGAGTGACAGAAAGGGCGCGCCGACAGTGCCTGGCGTTGCGCCCGGCTGGCGAATGGCGCTCGTCGCCGGTTCGGGCAGCATGCCCTGCTGCGAGGTGAGGAATACCCGCGCGCGGTGGGTCGCTGGATCGGGCTGTGACAGTTGGAAATCGTAGCCTTGGTTCACCAGGGTTCCGAAGCGCGCCCGCGCCAGAAGGGAGTCGAGGCTTTCGTAGCTCACCGACCAAAGCGGCGGGGCGGCAGGGCCGGCCGCAGCCGTCGCCGACGGCGCGGCCGGGGCACTCGCCGCGATAATCCAGCGGCTGCCGTAGCGAACCGGTCCGAACAACGCCGCGGCATCGCGGCCGGCAGCCGGGATTGCAGCCCATTCGGCCGCCACCGCACCCGCCACGGCGCCATCTCCGGGTGGCGCCGCCAGAACCAGGCCGGCGCCGTCAATACGGAATGTGCGCCGCTCGCTCGCGTCCCCGAGCGGCGCTCCGGCGCCGGACCGTACTGCGGCGCTGCCCGCGGCCGGGCGGCGCGCTGCATCCGCGAGTGTGGCGAGCTCGGCCTCGATCCGCCCCGTGTGCTGCACCACGTCAGACTCGGCGGCGCGCCGCAGCTGCTGTGAGCGCTCGCTAACGCTCAGGGTGATGAGTCGCGCACCGAGCAGCGCCACGAACGCCGCGGACAACAGCGGCAGCAGCCAGTAAGCGTGGCGGCGCACCACGTGCACTATGCTCATGACGAGGGTCTCAGTGCGCCGAGATGTACTGTGCAGTTAAGCGTGATCGTGGTGCGCTTGAAGCCCTCCAGGTCCTGATAGTCACCGATAAGTTGCAGGTCGGTGCGTCCGAAGGACTTGCCTGCTCCGATGAAGCCTTCCTTCAGCGTCGGCGAGGGCGCCAGGACCTGGCCTACGAGGTTGAGGATGCTCGGCGCCACCGGGCCGTAGGCGCCTCCCACGAGCCAGGTGAAGTGTGTCCCGGAATAATCCACCCGGGCCGTGCCGAGCTTGGTACCGAGGTTGCCGCCGAAGGACTGCGCGTACGAGAGCGCAGCGAGCAGCTTGGGTGCGAGACGAAAGGACAGGCCGACCTTGGGCAGATGGCCGTGGCTCGGCTCGATGTCGATATAGCGCTCCTCGAGCTGCACGGTGAGCCATGGGGTGAGCGTGCTGAAGAGCCCGCCGGCTACGTTGGTATAACGGAAGGCCTCACCGGCCGTATCGCCGGCCCCCAGGTGCGCCTCGGCGTACAGAGTTGTCTTCACGGTGCTTTGCCCGAGTGCCAGGGCGCCGTTAAAAGTACCGAGCGTCCAATGCGAGTTGTAGACGGTCTGGTATTCCGCGCCGAGGCCGATCAGGCTGCCGGTGTCGAACTTTCTGAGCCAGGTCGCAGAGCCGCCGCCACCACCATGGTCCCCCGTGAGGGTCGAGCCATTGCCCGAGAAGATCAGTTGATCGTCCGCGCCCGCGGGGCGTGTGCACAGCAGCAACGGTGCCAGACTGAGTGCGATGGCTGCACCCCGCGTGCGGGTTGCGCAGTGCACGCTCACGGGCGTCTCAACAGCGCGGTTACGGCGGTGCCCTCTTGCTGGGCTGCGGCAACTTGCGCGGCCGGCACGAAGGCTAGGACATACAGCCGCTCGTCCTCCCCGGGCAAGGGCACGGCGGAGCAGGTGAGCTGATACACGCGTTGCATTACGGTGACGTGCATCCTGCGGCGGCCGCTCAGGCCCGGGTCCCACCAGCGCGTTTCCGGCGCGATCTCGGGCAGGATGCGCGCGATCGGGGCATCGACCTCGGCGCCGGGAAAGAGCGCGGTGGCCGGCTTGTTCCACGCGAGCAGCCGCCCGTGCGAATCGACCACGAGGGCGGCGTGCTCCGCGCCATCGAGCGCCACCTGCACGCAGAAATTCTCTGTGATGTCCTGCACGATCACGAGTGCAAGGCGCCGACCCTTCTGCGCCAGATGCCGCACGCGCACCTCGGTGGCCAGCAGTCGTCCGCCGAGGCGCAGCATGCACGGTCTGGCCACCCCGCCGGTACCACTGGTGAGATCGTGCACAAGCTCGGGGTACGAGAAGTCCAGCACCTCGAGGAGGCTGTGTCCGAGCAGGGCTTCCACACCCAAGCCGAATCGGTCCAGCGCCATGCTGCTGGCGAAGCAGACCTCGCTGGTCTCGGCATCCACGACCAGGGCCGGGAGCGGCAGCCGCTCGAGCACCGCCGACCAGAGGTGCTGTCCGCGCTCCGCCTCAGTCAGCGCCGCCGCTACCTGCGTGTGCAGCCGCTCGTAGACCGTGCCGAGATAGTCCGCGGCCACGGCGCAGGCGAACATCACAACGGTGAACACCTGCAGCAGGACGACAAAGTAGTCCGATGGCGCGTAGAAGCCGGTAAAGGGCAGGGAGCGGCTGGCACTCCCCGCACCGAGCAGCTTCGCGAGCGATCCGGCGATCACATCGACACCGGGCGCATACCAGCGCAGCTCCGGAGCCTCGATCGCGGCGATGAGCGCCACCGCGGCGACAGCGACCGCCGCCATGAAATACGGATGCCAGCGGGAGAGAAAGATCGAGCCGATGATGGGCAGGGCGAATAGCATGAGGAATATCGGATTCTGCAAGCCGCCGACGTGTTGCCAGACGTAGGCGATGGCCAGGACGCCGAGCACATGCAGGACGCTGAGTGCGCGCGTGTGCCAGCGGCCGACGGTGCGGGTGGCGAGGGCAGCGAGCGCGACATGGATGGCGCCGAGTACGAGCAGGCCGCCGGCCGCAGCGATGAAATCGATGCTGAGGCCGCTCACCAGCCAGGGCAGGGCGGTGGCGAACAGCACCGCGAAGATCGTTATTAACCACAGGTCATCGAGCAGGTGGATGCGGGGATCGCGCCACGCGGGCGTCGCCAAGAGCTGAGTCGCGTCGCCGTCATTCATGGCTATTGACACCCGGCGCATGCGTCCCGGCGGCCACTGTTGCGAGCGTGTTGGCGCGGAAGTTGTTGTTGTCGAGAACCGGACGCGCAGCAACCTTGGAGCCGTCGGGCCGCTCGAAGTCCGCAACGTGCAAGGCGTACGCGCGCGGCTGCAGCACCTGGTTGTGGCGCAGAATGGGCGAGTCGCCCACGACGTCGATGCCGTTGAACTGCGGCGCGATGATCGTGTTGTCCGTGGCGGTGCTCGGCCGCTGCGGATCCCCGAGTACGAAGGCCAAGCCGTATGCGCAGTTGTGCACCCGGTTGGCGCGCACCAGGATGCTGGCCGAGCTCCGCACCATGATGCCGTAGGCGCCGAGATGATCGAGTTCGTTGTTGTCGATCACCGCTTCGCGGGCGTTGTCGGCAATGATGCCCATGGCGGGTCCACCGCTGAGGTGATTGCCGCGTACCACCGCGCCAGCGCCCAGGAGTTGGACGCCCGCCTCCGGATGCGCGGCGAATTCGTTGCGCTCCACCAGCAGGGCCACGTTTGCGGCCACCAGGCCGCTGCGATCACTGTCGAAATGATTGTCGCGCACCGTGATGGCGGTGCCATGCGCGTCGGGCGCGCCGCGCACGGCCCACACGCCCGCGTCGCGGCTGTGCGAGAACGTGTTGCCGACTACGGCCGCGTTGCGCGTCGAAGCTGCGAAGCGCACGCCGATGCGATCGCCCGTGAAGCGGTTGCCCTCGAGCAGCACATCGCTGGCGTTTTCCGCGACGTCGACGCCGACGTCGCAGCTCTCGATCGTGCTGGTGCGCAGCCGGAACTGTGCGGCCCGCAGCAGGATCGCGCTGGCGGCGCAGTTGCGCAGCTGCAGGCCTTCGATCGAGGTATTGGCGCCCGCAACATCGAGCAGCGGACCGCCGCTCAGGCCGCGGGCGTCGATCTCGGTGCCGCCGCCCTGCTGCGTGAGAATGCGCACCCCGTGCGGGTTGACCAGGGGCGGCAAGGGGGTCTCGGGGGCGATACTCTTCACTTTGAGCAGGACGTCTGCCTTGCCGGCGGCGGCCGCGACGATGAACAGCGCCTCGCGCAATGTGCCGGGTCCGCGGTCGGCGGCGCTCGTGACCTCGACCGTGAGCGTGCCGGCGGGCTGTCCCGCCGTGGGCTGCTGCCTGGCCTGATACCACCAGCCGAGCGCGGCCAGTCCGCCGAGAAGCAGCAACACCGCGACCGCAACGAGGGTGCGTGCGCTAGTGCGCATGAGCATTCCGTGAGTGTCCCAGCACGAAGACCGCGTGCCAGGAGCGCTCGACCATCAAGCGGCCGAAGGGAACGTCGATGGGCAGCGACAGCGCCGTGACGGCAGCGAGTGCCGCCAGACGCACTGGGGACGGCAGTTGAGGCAGGTGCGGCAGCAGCCAGGTGCGAAACGGCGCCGGGTCGACGCCCGTGATGGCACGCACCTCCAGGCCGCATTCGCTAAAGAGCCGCAGATAGCTGCTGCGTGCGCGCGCGCGAAAGATGGCACTGTCACACGTGCCGACCGGGTGCTGCGGTGCGGCCTCGAGCAGCACCATTGCGCCGTCTCGATCTAGATGCTGCACCATGCGTTGCAGCGCTGCTCGCAAGGCTTCGGCGTCAAGGATGTGCTGCAGGACCGTGACGCTCAACACGAGGTCATACTTGTCTCCCGCCTCCAGAGCCGCCAGGTCCTGGACCAGAAAACGGCACTGCCCACGCAGCGGCGCGCCGTTGGTGCGCCGCTGCGCCTCCGCGATCATGGTCCGGCTGAGGTCGATGCCGGTGACGGCTGCGCCGCGGCGGGCAAGTACTCGGCTCCAGCGACCCACCCCACAGCCGACGTCCAGCACGCGCGTCCCCGGGCGCACCTGCAGCCAACGCTGCAGCGCCAGGCGCTGGCACAGATCGATCGTGCGGTTGTAGAAGTACGGCATGCCGAAGGAGCACACCGCCGCGAGGCCGGCGCCGTCGGCGGCAAAGCGGCGCGCACGCGCTTCCCAGTAGTCGGGGAAGCCAACGGCCGAAGTTTGCGGTTCCATCAGTAGAGCCTCCGCCCCTGCTCCCAGACACCGGACTCGGCGGTGCCCGGTTCATAGTGATCCAGGTACAACCTGCGCCCCCACATGCGAACGGCTATGAAGTTGCCGAAGCCCACCGTCATGGGCAGCAGCTGCACCAATGCGTACAGGAGGTACAGCGGCACGATGGGGGCGATGTAGGAGCGTTCCGCCTTGGGCACCACGGTAAACAGTGCGATCACCCCGAGAGCGAGATAGCTGCCCACCGCGCCGACGAAGTAGGACGGACTGGTGAGCGTATTGCGTGGCAGCAGATGCAGGAGGAACAAGCTGTCGAACCCGCCGATCAGGCTGAGCAGCAGCAGCAGCGCGCTGAGAATCTTCACCAGATGCAGCACCAGCGACAGCCCGCCGACATAGACGATGAAGTGATAGGCAGCGAACGGCGTGCGCTTGCTGATGCGCCAGATCGCGCCGAGGCGTTCGGTGTATACCTTCAGCAAACCGTGGTACCAGCCGACGCGCTGCGAGAACCAGCGGCGCAGTGTCCCGGGTCCCTCCGTGCTCACCACCAGTCGGCCATCGTAGTAGATGCGTTCGCCCTGGCTGAGGAGGATCACCGCGTTCTCCAGGTCCTCGGCGTATACCGAGAGCGAGTGCTCGTGCAGTGCGCGCCACAGCGCGTCGCGGCGGTAGATCGAGACGCCCGAGGTTATGCTGTAGTCGGCGAGGCTTTCGCGCCCGACCCGGAAGGCGAGTGCGTACTCGAACGCCTGAAAGCGGGCGAGAAATCCATCCGGCTCAATCATGACTCGCGGGCACACTGCGGCCGCCCCGGACTGCTGGAAGTCACCGATCACGCGCTCGAGCTCGGCGGAACTGCCGCCGCCGAGTCCACGGATGCGGATGTCCGGATCGACCACCATGACGGTCTCGATGTGCGGTGGCAGCCGTTCGAGCAGCTGTCGCAGTGCCGCGGGTTTGCGCCGATTGACGCCATCGTCGAAGCAGCGCCAACCCTCCTGCAGCAAGCGCTTCACGGTGTCGTCAGTCGAGCCGTCGCTGATGAGCCAGACGCGATCGCGGTAGGCGGCGAAGTACTCGGTGAACTCGTCGAGGTGCTCGGTGAGATTGAACACAGAGGCGACGATGGCGTACGGCCGCAGCGGCACCAGGCGGCGGATGCCGCCGGGCAGTGAGCCCACCAGATCAATCGAGACATTGCGATTGTCGGCGCTCGCACTCGCCGTGGCGGTGTGCCGGCGGCGCACGTGCATGCGCAGCAACAGGTCCAGCGCGTCGGTGTAAACGATCAGATTGGCGAGTCCGTAGAGGAGGACGGAGAGGGTCGCGGCCTGCACGTTCGCCGCGTCGAGCACGATCCAGACCGTCAGCAGCGCGCATACCGCTGCGGGTGCCAGCAAGGCCCAGGGCGGCGTCGTCCTCATGCACTTGCCACGCGCGGCGACGCCTGCCGCTGAGGCACTTTTGCCATCATGGCGGCGCGTACCTGCCCGTCGTCCGCCACCGCGAGGCCGTGCGCCGCCATGGGCTCGAGCGATGACAGAATCCACAGCAGGGAGCGGGTTCTGGAGGGCAGATGTGGGACCGTTTGCTGCAGTTGCTCGAGGCGCTTCTCATAATCGCGTTCGATGGCGAGGATCGTGTCGCGCACGTTGGGATCGATCGGCAGGATCTTCGCCGGCTGATTCCAGGAGATCTGCGTTCCGCGGATGCGCCGCCGTTCATTTATGGTGAATGGCTTCAACGCCGGGTCGGCTGCCAGGGCTGCGCCTGAAAATGGAACCACGTACGGGTACATGCCCACCTCGCAGCCGCGCTGCAGCCAGCACCAGGCGCCGCGCAGTGTGTCCGCAACGTCGGCGAGGCTCGCCCGCGGGGAACTGAGGATGATGTCCAGAAATGGCGTGATCCCCAGCTCGAGTGCGCTCGCCAGGGTCGGCGCGATGTGCGGGTATATCTGCGCCTTGTTGAATTCGGCGAGTATCTGGCGCGAGAAGCTCTCGATGCCAAAGCCCAGTACACGGAACCCGGCGCTGCGCATGGCAGCGAGGCGCTCGGCGGACATGGCGTCGATGCGGTTGGTGCTGATGAACTGCAGCTCACGCGGCAGCGTGCCGCGTTCCTTGGCGGCAAGGATGGCCTCGCACAGTTGCAGGACGCGGCGGTCCTTGGTGAAGACGAAGATATCGTCCTGGAAAATGATCGTGCGCACTGTTGGGTGCGCGCCGACGATGCGTTCGAGCATCCGCACGCAGTCGGTCGCATCGAGGCGCGCGATGCTGGCGACGCCGCCTTGGGCTTCGTGCAGGAAATTCGTGGCCGAGCAGAACGTGCACCCCATTGGACAGTAGTTGAGCGTGATCAGCCGCACCGAGCGGATCTCGGCAAGCCGCGCCTCGCGCTCGGCCTTGCTCGGTAGCGAGCCGAGGCCGTAGGCTGCTTCGAGACGCTCCCAGTAGGCGCGGTAGGGCATCTTTTCATACGGGGTGCTGAACACCGCATCGCGCAGCGCAGCCGCATCGAGTGCCTGCTGCGGCAGCTTCAGGACCCGGCCATCCGCTAAGCGCTCGGCAGTCCCGGCGATCCCCTTTACGGACACTCCGGCACGCAATCGCGAGGCGAGCTCTAGCAAGGGGCGCTCGCCCTCACCGAGTACCACGAGATCGAAGGGTGCGAGCTCGTACATCAGCTCGGGTCGAAACGTCGCTTCCATGCCACCGGCGACGAGCAGCGCCCGGGGGGCCGCGCGCCGCGCGCGGTGCGCCAGCTCCAGATCGAACCGCAGTGTCATGCCGGTGGTAGAGATGCCGATGACGTCCCAGGCGTCGGCCAGGATCTGGCGCTCCAGTGCCGCTGCGGGGGCTCCGGTACAACAGTTCGGGTCAAAGACCTGGACGTGTGCGCCCGCGGAGTCGAGCACGCCCGCGAGTCGCCACACGCCGAGCGGTGGCGCAAGAAAGGTGTACTCCCCGCAGTTCGGGTCGTACGGCCCTACCAGAAGAATCCTTGGCGAGCGCATCCCCTGCTTGCCTCTCATTTTCCCTAAGGCGTGCCAGCATTGTTGGGCTGCGCGCCCCGTGTGGGCAAGTGCAGCAATGCGTTGGAAAGTTCTGGCGCCCTAGCGTCAGTCGGCGATAGGCAACACGAAACTCACTCTCTATGGGACCGCCCTTCCGGTCGACGTACGCCTCCTGACTGCGCACCGAAGGTTCCTCGCCTGCAGCAGCAACTCATCGGCGTATGCCTTGATCGCGCTCGCTTTAGTCGTGTTAGTCAGCCCCTGTTGACTTTGCGTAGGTGCTGGCGACTCCTGCCCTCCAAGCGCTGTGCGGCACCTTGTTTTGCACTGTCTGGAATGCATGGGGGAGGTGGCGACGGGCCGATTCGTCGACGTCGTAATGGACTTCCGTTCCCACCAGACTTTGTGTAGGCATCTTCTGACGCGGTGGCGTGCGGCGCTGCAGAGCAGTTCGCGGCGGGTCTTTGGCGGGTGGAGGAGTCCAACTTGCACTCCAAGGCTGAGCCGCTTTGCCGCGCACCTGGCGGTGGCACTATGCGCCAGTCCCCGGCCCTCACCAGATGCGTACCCGCGCCTTCGGCTCCAGATACAGGCGTTGCCCAGGCTGTATGTCGAACGCGTCGTACCATGCATCGATATTGCGAACTGTTGCAATCCGAAAATTCTCCGGGGCGTGATCGTTCGTGATTATCTGAGCGCGCAGCGCGTCTTCGCGTGTCTTGCTGCGCCAGCTGCGTGCAAAGCCGATGAAGAACTCCCGGTCATGCTGTCTCGCATATTCTTTGTCGCTCGCCCTGCTGCCGAGCGTACGACGATATGCGTCGAAGGCAGCGACAAGGCCGCCGAGGTCGGCGAGGTTCTCGACTAGCGTCAACTTGCCGTTGATCGTCATGTCCGGGAACGGGCGGTACTCGGAGAACTGAAGTACCAGCGGCCTGGTGGCGGCCTCATAGCCGGCCACATCCTCGGCCGTCCACCAGTTGACCTTGCGTCCCGCTACGTCGTAGTCCGCGCCCAGGGTGTCGACGAAGTGGCTGACCTCATGACCGATGATCGCGCCGATGGCGCCATAGTTGGCGGCGTCTGAGGCGGAGGGATCGAACTTGGGTGCCTGGAGCAATGCGGCAGAAAAGTTGTACGCATTCTGCTGAAACAGCAACAACGCACCCGCACTCTGCGGCGTGATCCACCATCCGGTGACATCCACACGCTGGCCGAGCCGGGCAAGCGCCAGCCGACGGTTCCAGTCCTCCAGGCGTTGCTGATTGCCGACGGCATCCACCGCACTTAACGTGAGCCCGCTGTAGTCCTGCCATTTTTCCGGGTAGCCCACGCCGAAGTAGAGCGCCTTCAACTTCGCCAGCGCCTGTCTCTTGGTGGCGGGCGATAACCACGTCACCGCTTCGACGCGCCGGCGGAAGGCCTCGATCACGTTGGCCGTGATGGCTTGTACGCGTGCTTTCTGGTCGGCCGGGAAGTAGCGTTCTACGTAGAGCCGACCGAGCACGCCGCTCATCGCCTGCTGAGTTCCTTCCAGCGCACGTTGCGCACGCGAGCTGTGTTGGCGCGACGCCGCGCTCCCGGGAGCCGCCAACGCCTCGTCGGCAAAGGCGCGCGGCAGCGCGTCGGCGTGTGCGTGAATGAGGTGAAAGCGCAGATAATCGAGCCACGCCGAAAGCGGTTGCGAGGCGACCAATGCGGCGACGCCCTTCACGGCGCTCGGTTGCCAGACGACGATCGACCGCTGCTTGGACAACCCCGCGGCAGCGAAGAACCCGGACCAGTCGAGCCCGGGTGCCTGGCGGAGGAAATCGGCGCGCGTCCAGCTGTTGTCGGCGTTGCGCTCATCGGCCGAGGCCTCGCGCGTGGCATGGGTTTGCGCGATGGCGGTTTCGAGCGCCATTACGCCTGCGGCGCGTTCAACCGCGTGATCGAGCCCGGCGAGTTCCAGCATGCGAGCGATATAGCGCTGGTAGCGGGTGCGCAGCGCTTGGTTCTCCGGCGCGCTGCTCGCGTAGTGGTCGCGATCGGGTAGGCCGAGACCTCCTTGCAGCAGGAGGGCGACGTAGTTCCTTTCGGCGTGCAGCCCGGGCTCCACCGACAGACCCAGCAAGTGAGCAGAATCGTAGATCCCCCGGTTCAACGGGTCGACGTCGGCCCCGAGCTCGCTGCCCAACAACCGGGTCAGCGCGACTTTGTCGTGTACGCCGTTGATGCGGTCGAAGGAGTGCGCAAGTGATGCGAGCCCGCGCGCCTCGATGATGGCCTCGTTCAGATAGGCCGCGCGGAAATCCGCCACCTTGTGCGCGTCTGACCCGGCGGGAGCGCCCGCTGCGTCGTCGATCAGGCTTTCGAGTTGGCGGCGGGTGAGGTCGTTGATCTCGTTGCGTGCGTTCCAGCGCGGACTGTCCTCGGGAATCTGCGTCGCCTCGAGCCAGCCGCCATTGGCGTAGGCGAAGAAGTCGTCTCCGGGTCGAATCCCCGCATCCACGCCGACTTCGATGTCGGGATGAGCTGGTGCCGGGGTGGAGTGGATGCCTGCCACCAGAGTCAATGCCCACCAAAGTGCAAATGCGAATGCGGCCCGGCTAGCGGTGGTCAACTCGCTCGCCAGCATTCGGCTGCGTACGCAGCGCGGACGTGGAATGACGGTCACGCTGGCGAGCATGGCGAGGGTCTCCGGGTGTGCGTCATGTTAGTGCGCATGCCGTACGTTCGTCGGACACGCTTGGAGCAAAAGCGGACATGCCGCCGACTCCCGTCGCTCGCATGTCCCCGAATCTGCACGCGGCGCATGAGGGCATGGCCAGCGTTCCCGATTGAGGAGTCCGACGCCGGACTCGGCACTAGGCGCGACTGGTCGGCGCCTGCCCGTTACTGCCTGACGCAGACCACAACGGGCGAGCGGCTAGAAAGGGCCCCGGTTGCCCGGGGCCGTTCAGTAGTACAAGGAAACGCGCTGCAGGGGTTTAGAACTTCAGCGTCGCACCGAAGAACACTTCACGTCCGAGCGTGTCGTAGTTCGGGAACACGTTACCCGAGCCCGTGCCGGCGTAGTCCGAGGCCACGACCGGCGGATCCTTGTCCAGGACGTTGTTTATACCGGCACGCACCGAGAGGGCCCTGTTGACGTTCCAGATCGCCGAGAGGTCCAGATAGCTGACGCTCGGGATGCGCTGGTAATACGGATCGAACGCCCCATTGCTCAGCAGCGGGTTGGTCGAGTTTGTATCCAGATCCTGTGAGCTGATGAAGCGCCACTGTGCCGACACGAGCAGGTCGGCCTGCGGCGTCGTCCAGGTCACGCGCAGGTTGTGCCGCCAACGCGGCGTGACATTGCAGGTCGGCCCGTACAGGCCGGCGCAGTCGTAGGTGCCCAGCCCCGGCAGCGGCTCGACGCTCGAGTTGTGCATGTAGCTGCCGGCCAGGTTGAAGTTCAGCGACCCGAACCGAGCCAACGGCAGCCGGTAGTCCAGCTGCACGTCTACGCCCTCAACCTTGGCGTTCGCCACGTTGATATTGGTGCCCTGGATGTAGCCGCCCCCGGCGATCGTGGTGCCGAACAGGCTGCCCGTCGCGCTTCGCACGATCAGGCTGCAGTAGGTCGGATTGCCCGTGGTCAGACATTGATTGTAGGAAGTGTTGAGCGGAATGATCCCGATCTGACCCTTGGTCTTGATCTGGTAGTAATCCACACTCGCCGTGAAGTCCTGAAAGGGCGTCAGGGTCACGCCGACCGACACCGTGTCGGCATCTTCGGGCTTGAGGTTCGGGTTGCCGCCGGTGAGCGTCGCGCACTGCCCGGCCGGGCATTGCGGGATGTGCCCGTACTGGGCCGCGGTCACACCGGTGCGCTGGCACTCGGCCAGGCTCGCCGTCGGATTCGCGCCTGCGCACTGGTCAACGCTCACGACGCTCGTGTTGGTAACCGACTGGGGGTTGTACAGCTCGATAATGTTAGGCGCACGCAGGGCGTGCTGGTAGCTGCCACGCAGGCGCAACGCCCGGAAGGGCGCGTACTGCAGCTCGAACTTGTAGGTGTTGGCCGGGCCGGAAGGGTCATAGCTCGAGTGCCGGTAGCCGGTGTCGAATACCAGCTCGTGGGCGAATGCGAGCTCCTGCAGGATCGGCAGGCGCAGCTCCGCGAACTCCTCGGTCACGTGGATCTTGGCGTCGATCGCGGTCGCGGCGCCGCCAAAGCCCGCGAGATCGTTGGAGAGCGAGGCTGAGTCCGGCAGGAAGTTCAGCGTGTCGCTGCGGTACTCGGCCCCCAGGTTGAGCGTGATGCCCTGGTTTGCCGTCGGCAGCTTCAGGCCGTACTTACCGAAATCGCCGGTAATGTTCCCCGAAATGATGCGCTCCTGAATGGTACCGGTTTCAATGGCCGGCACCGCCAGCGAGTCCGCGGCTGCGCGCGTCACGGCTCCCTGCGTGAAGATCTGCCAGGGAACGCAGTTCGCGGTGGTGGGGTTGATGCAGTGACCGGCGCTGTCAACGTTCAACGCGGAATTGATCGCATTCCAGCTCAGGAAGCCTGTGTTGGTCTGCGTGAGGGAGGTGTGGTAGTTGGAGAGATAGACGTCGTAGTTCCACGCGTCCGTCACGTCACCCCTGATACCCGCGACCATACGGTAGTTCTGGTGCTCCCACTCCGTGTTACGCGGTCCACCCTCGATGTTGCGGCGGCCAATGAAGAGGTTCACGTAGCCCGGGGGCGAGTCGCCCGTACCGCAGAACTGCGACAGCTGCGCCTGCTGGGAGGCGCTGAACAGCGCGCTGTTGCAGGGAATCAGCACCCCGCCGTCGGCTGAACCACCCGGCACCGAGGTCTTCGGATCGCCGCCGTAGAAGAAACCGCTCGGTGCGACCTGGGTCGAGGACTTGTCGTTCATGTAGTTGAATTCAAGGTACGGCTTGGCCCAGTCGGTGATGTCGTAGTGCGCGAACACGCCTGCGACGTAGCGCGCGCTTTCGAGCTGAAAGAACTGGTACGGGCTCGAGTTGAATGCCGCGGGGGGGTTGCCACCGGGCGTACCGAAGGGCTGGAACGTGTTGCCGATGACCGTGTAGTCCTGCTGATTCCCCTCGAGGATGCCGGCCGAGACGATGTTCGAGGTGACCGAACCGCCGCAGAACGGCGGGTTGCCGATGCGCAGCAGGCAGGCGGCGAAGTCGCGGTTGCCCTGCGATACCGGGTTCTGCGCGCGATAGGTCAGGTAGCCGGTCACATTGCCCTTGCCTGCCGCGGTGTTGGTGCCGATGATCAGGGTGAAGGCTTGGTTCTGACCGTCGGTGCCCGAGCCAGTCGGCGCGGGGAAGCCCGCATCGGTCTCCAGCTGCTGCATGGCGGAGTTGTGGTTGCTGTGCTGGTAGAAGCCACCCTGGGCATCCAGCTCCACGCCCTCGAAGTCGTGCTTCATGATGAAGTTGACGACGCCGCCGATCGCATCCGAGCCGTAGGTCGCGGACGCACCACCGGTGACCACCTCGATGCGTTCCACCAGCCTGGCCGGGATCTGATTGGTATCCGCCCCAGGATTCGGGTTGGCGGTGTTCGCATCCCCCGGGCCCAGGCGCCGGCCGTTGACCAGCACCAGGGTGCGCTGCGGGCCCAGACCACGCAGGTTGACGGTGGCCTCACCACCGGCGACGCCCAGCGGGTTCTGGCGCGGGCCGAGGTCGACCGCTCCGACCTGCAGAACCTGCGGCAGCGTGTTCAGCAGGTTCGCCATGTCACTGGCGCCCTGGAGCTTGATTTGCTGCTCGGTCACAACCTGGATGGGGCTGGTGCTGGTCGCGTTCGGGGTCGCGATACGCGAGCCGGTAATGACAACCTCGGTTATCACGTCGGCCGGCGGTGCGGCTGGCTGCTCTTGAGCAACTGCCACGCCTGCGGCCAGACCCGCGGTCATTGCGGCGCTGATCAACAAGGCACGCGCCGCACCTCTCGTATGCGAGTTACAGTTCATGGGTACTCCCTTGTCAAAGACAGGCTGGTAGGGCGCGCGCACATCAAGATCGGCGCTTACCAGTCCTTTCCAGTGTTATTACGCGCGCTACCGGTGAACACGATCTTCGGTGAAACGACAACGTCAGCCTCTGCCGTTACGCTTGCTTGATCACGAGACGATGGTCAGGTTTCGGCCGCTTCGGTGGTGACTTCGGCGTTTACCGTTCCTGGCTTGATCTTGCGGACCGTAATCAGCGGCGAGTTGCCGCCGTTGATGTTCACGGGTTGCTCCGGCGCGGGCCATACAAAATAGGCCTAACCGCTGTGACTTTCGGACACAGTCGGCATTCCCATCTGTCTTGGAAGACTCAGGAACGCGGTCGCGTTCCTCGGTCGGAGTGGCGTTCCCGACAACACGTGCGGATCGCTGCAGCTCGCAGCTCGTGTACAGGTCGTCCCCAGCACGCGGGCGTACTCACGCGCTGCCAGCGCCGGGCGATAGTTACACCGCCGGGCGTGCCCGGCCATGCCTGCATCGGAAGGCCGTCAAACTCTGGTAAGGCCGCCCTTTAGAATCTTCGAGTCGGTGCAGCCGTGCAGGCGGCCCGACCTCATCATCGGCCTGGACGTGCGCGCTTCGGGCCGTGACTCAACGGAACTGGCGCAAGTCGTCTCGAGCGGCGCAGCGGCGGTGTGCACGGCGGCCGCGGTGGACTTTAGCCCCCAAGCTCCTCAGCGTCATTCGTCCTCATGCCATGTCCACCTCGCCGTCGGCGCGTGGATTCAACCAACCGAGCCAACAGCGCTTTGACGTGAGCTTGACCCCACGCGCCCCGCGAGCCCACATGATCGTGCCGAAGTGCACGTAACTCGGTGAC
>Ga0207693_10002053_pt1 | contig 17613 bp, 19 predicted proteins | sample LARL81metaG_FD_184347 | JGI IMG/M metagenome (GOLD analysis project Ga0207693, IMG submission 184347) | Corn, switchgrass and miscanthus rhizosphere microbial communities from Kellogg Biological Station, Michigan, USA - LAR L8-1 metaG... | ecosystem: Host-associated > Plants > Roots >...
GCATCATGTTCCTTTTGCAATCGATGCCCACTCTAGACCAGAGGCAGCTGGGCACGGTTTGATCTGGATCAAGGAACGTCCGTGCCATGTGGCGTCGCCGAACGCGACCTCGGAGGCCTTGGCGCGCTTGAAATAGAGCTGCAGGTCGTGCTCCCAGGTCATGCCGATGCCGCCATGCAGTTGGATGCTGACGCCGGCGACCTTCCGGTGCATGTCCGAGGCTGCAGCCTTGGCCATCGAGACGGCGAACGGGCCTTCGTCGAGGCCCTCGTCGACCGCCCAGGCTGCGTAATAGGTCAGCGATTTGGCATTCTCGATCGCCACGAGCATGTCGGCGGCCTGATGCTTGACCCCCTGGTAGCTGCCAATCGGCTTGCCAAAGGCGATGCGGATCTTGGCGTAGGCGACGGTCATATCGAGCACCGGCTGCGCGCCGCCGCACATTTCGGCCGCCAACGCGACGGTTGCCCGGGAGACCACGCGCGACAACGGCGCCCACCCTTCATGCCTGTCGCCGAGCAATGCGGCGGCCGGCAATGCGACATTGTCGAGCCTGACCTCGCATAGTTTGCGGGTCTCGTCGATCGTCGGCAACAGGGTGGCAGTGAGCCCGCGAGCGTCCTTCGGCACCAGAAAAAGACTGATGCCATCCTCCAAGGTGCTGCCGTCGCGGGTACGCGCCGCGACCACGACAACGTCGGCGAGATGCGCATCGCCGACGAAGAGCTTTGTTCCGAAAGAGTATATCCGCCGCCTGCCTCGCGCGCCCTGAGCATGATGCCGGCCGCATCCCAGCGCAGATTGGGCTCGGTCCAGGCGAGCGCCGCTTTGGCGTTGCCGGCTGCGATTTCGGGTAACCATTGCCGCCGTTGCGCCGGGGTGCCGGCTTCGGCAATCGCTGCACCACCAAGCAATACGGTAGACAAGAACGGGCCCGGCATAACCGCCCTTCCTATCTCCTCCATCAAGACGACGAGATCCAGGCCGAGCCCGCTGCTGCCCTCCTCTTCCGGGTAGACGATCCCCAGCTAGCCCTGCCCGGCGAGCTTTTGCCAGAACTCGTCGCTGACGGCCGCCGGCTCGGCCATCCGTTGCCGCACGAATTGCGTGTTGCACTCGCTCTCGAGAAACCGCCGCGCCGTGTCGCGCAACAGCTCCTGCTCCTGGGTGAACCCGATGTCCATGTCTCAACCTTTCGGGAGACCGAGGACGCGCTCGCCGATGATGTTGCGCTGGATTTCGCTGGTGCCGCCGGCGATCGTGTATTGCCGCGCGCCGAGCACTCGGTGGTGCCAACGCGCGGCGTCGGGCACTGCTAATGTCTCGCGATCCGGCGCTACGCGCTGGTCGGCGGCATCGTCGGCACATATTTCGGGCGGCAGGTTCGCCTCGAGCCAATGGCGGAATTCGGCGCGGAAAGCCGCATGCTCGGGGCTGTCGGCGAAGTCCATGGGTATCGCCCCCTATTGACCGAAAATGTCGAGCGGCAGAAATGCGCTGACCACCATATTCGGCACGTCGACCAGCTCGCTCAGTTTGAGGTCCACTGCGACGCTGCAGATCGCGTAGGCCTGCTGCCGGTTCCAGCCGCGTTCCACCAATAGATCTATCATCGCCAGCAGCGCATTGCGCGCGCTCAATGTCGCGTCCTCGCTTTCATTGGTACCGTCCTCGCGGATCGACAGTCCGGTTGTGGCCAGAAAGCGCTTGGGGGCGGCGAGTTCGGGTGGAAAATAGTAGTCGTCGCGCGCAAACCGCGGAAAGCGGATCCCGCGGCGCTCCGCTTCTCCCTTGTGCACAGTGAAGCGCACAAGGATCGCGCCGGCCATCTCGATCGCCGTGCCACAGGCCTCGCCGTCGCCTTGCGCAAAATGCGCATCGCCGACTGAGAACAGCGCACCGTCGACAAAGACCGGCAGCATGAGCCGCGCGCCCTTGCTCAGTTGCTTGATGTCGAGATTGCCGCCGTTTTCACGCGGCGGGATCGTGCGCAGTGCCTCCGAGGCGATCGGCTCAGTGCCCGGCACCGCGCCTTCTCTTTCAGGCGGCAGCACCACGCCGCCGCGGCCCAAAAGGTTCGCCTCGCGCCGCTGAATTGTCTCGCGCAATTCTTTCGATGGCGCGACGCCGATGACCCCGACAAAGGACCCGTCGGGGATGCGCACTCCAGGCAGATCCGCGGATTCGGCAAAGCCGTCCTTGATGCTCCATTTGGCAATGTAAGGCTCGGGAAACGCGTCGCGCAAAAACCCGAACCCCGGCACCTCCACGGTGTAGCCGAATGCCGCCGGCCTCATGTCGCAGATTTCGACTTCGAGGAGATCGCCGGGCGCAGCGCCGGCGACATAAACCGGACCGGTCAGCGGGTGGACGAGGTTGAGGTCGCATCGGCGCAGATCCTCGGCGGTCGTGGCTGTCGTGATCTGCCCATCGAAGGCGTCACGGGTCTCGATCTCCACCTCTTCGCCGACCGCAGCCCCGACCACCGGTGCAATCGCCTCGTGCCACCGATTGTGGCCCTTCCCCGGCTCCTCGGCGAGACGCTTGCTGCGATCGATCGTGATGTTCTTCATGACTGTCCCCCCAACCACGGCGCGGCCGAGGCTATGTGCAACACCTGCCCATGGCAAGCGCGGCCGGCGGTGGCGGAACCGATGCCGCAGGGCCTCCTTTCGCGAGAAAGCCAAGGTAGAAGAGGACAGATCGTGAAGCGGCTGTTGACCGATTGGCCTTGCGTCGTGTCGTCCTGCGACCCGATCGCCGCCGCGCCTGCATAGCGGTAGCGCAGCCTACAAGTCTGCGGATATATTTGTGATACGGCAGGGTCCGGAGAATAAAGATGCATCTCTTCAAACAGCATGAGGTCAAGGATTATGAAGCGGCTGTCGGCCAGATCCCGGTAATTGATTACGGTCCCTACTTCGCTGGTGCGCCGCGGGCGATCGAACACGTTGCTGCCGAGGTCGCACATGCCTGTGAACGCGTCGGCTTCTTTTACGCCTTGAACCATGGCGTGCCGGAGGAGGTGATCGACCGGGCTTTCGCCGCCTCGCGCCGGTTCCACTCCTTGCCGCTCGAGCAAAAGCTCGCCGTGAAGCTCAACGAAAATAATATCGGCTATCTGCCTATCAATGCGTCGGTGCAGGGCGCGTCGACCGTGCACAAGGCGACAAAGCCCAACCAGAACGAAAGCTTTTTTGTCAGCCACGACCGTGGGCCGGAACACCCCGACGTCGTCGCCGGGAAACCATTGCGCGGCCGCAATCAGTGGCCGTCGGCACTCCACGACGTCCGCATCGACATGATGGCTTATTTCGAAGCGCTTGATGGCATGTGCGAGCGCATGCTGCCGCCCTTTGCCGCAGCGCTGGGGCTGCCCGAGGATTTTTTCGGCCCGTTCTTCGCCGACGAGCCCCACGCCGTTGTCCGCTTCCTACACTACCCACCGCAGGAGAGCACGGAGGACAACACCTTTGGCCAAGCGCCGCATACCGACAACAGCTTTATGACCGCGCTGGCGCGGACCGAAGTGCCGGGGCTCGCCGTGAGGTTGCCCTCTGGCGAATGGTTCTCCCCGCCGCTCATCCCAGGTACCTTTCTGATCAACCTCGGCAACATCATGCGGCGCTGGTCGAACGATCGCTTTCTGTCGACGCCGCATGGCGTCCTGAATGCATCAGGGAGTGACCGCTACTCGATCGCGTACTTTTACAGCCCAAACCCTAGTGCAGTGATCGAGTGCGTTCCTACTTGCGTCACAGTCGACAATCCGTCCCGGTACTCACCCGCGGTCTACCGCGATCTTGTCCTCGAATTTTATCGTGCCAATTATTTCCATCAAAGGGGGCATCGCTCCGGAGCGGCGTCACAAGCGGCTGCGTAGCCCAAGGGAGCAAGGGCTGTGTTCGATCTCGACCGCTTTATCGCCGAATGCCAGGTTGCAGTCAGCCTCGATACCACCCACAAAGCGGCTTGTGATGTCGTGGCGCGCGCCGTTTCCGAGCCTGCCGCCGTCATAACTGGGCTGGGCGCCCCCGCGCGCGCCGGGGTGCAAAAGCTCTATAATTCGGCGGAGCTGACCATCCTCAACGTGGTCTGGGGCCCTGGCATGACCATCATGCCTCACAATCACCTGATGTGGGCGGTGATCGGGATCTACACGGGACGCGAGGACAACATCTTCTGGCGCCGCCTGCCGGGACAGGACGGCGGTCGTATCGAAGCCGCCGGGGCGAAGTCGCTCGGCGAACGAGATGTCGAGCCGCTGGGGCGCGATGTCATCCATACGGTAACGAACCCGCTGCCGCGATTGACTGGCGCTATCCACGTGTATGGCGGGGATTTCTTTGCTGTCGCTCGCAGTGAATGGGATCCGGAAACACTGCTCGAAAGACCGTTCGACGTGGAGAAAAATCTGCAGCTGTTGGAGCGGACAAACGCCGGGCACGCCTAATTTGAGCAAAATGCCGATGACGCGTTGTTGATTCGGGCTGGGTCCGCTCGTATCCCTTGGCTAAACCTCGTTGATTAGATCGGCTAAGGGTTGCCATGGATATCTCGATTGTTATTCCGGTGTACAACGAAGTAGATGCCGTTTCGGAATTATACCGGATGCTGAAAGAGGTTTTAGATCGGCTGGGAAAATCGACGGAAATTCTTTTTATTGATGACGGTTCACGAGATGGCTCGAGTGCTGCGCTCGACGAGTTGGCGCTTTCGGACGCTCGCGTGCAAGTTCTCCATCTCCGGCGCAATTATGGCCAGACAGCCGCGATCATGGCAGGCTTCCAGCACTGCACTGGCGACGTGATAGTCCCGATGGATGGTGATGGGCAAAACGATCCGGCCGATATTCCGCGCCTGTTGGATAAGCTTTCCGAGGGTTTTGACGTCGTATCGGGATGGCGCACCGTCCGGAACGACACATTTTCACGGCGATTGCCGTCGGCGATGGCGAACCGGCTGATATCATCCTTGCTTGGCGTGCGATTGCACGATTACGGGTGCACGCTCAAAGCCTATCGGCGCGAGGTGATCGAAGACGTGCGCCTTTACGGCGAGATGCACCGCTTCATCCCGATCTATGCCGCGTGGGAGGGAGCACGGGTCACCGAGCTGCCCGTCACCCATCACGCCCGCCTGCACGGCAAGTCAAAATATGGATTCGGCCGAATTTCCCGAGTTTTTCTCGATCTGGTAATCCTTTACTTCATCGACCGCGCGTTCGACCGGCCCATGCAGTTCTTTGGTAAACTAGGTCTGGCATTTTGGGGCCTGGCGTTGTTGACGCTAGGGTGGGCGGCGGTGCTGAAATTCGGCTATGGGGTTTCGTTGATCCAGACGCCTCTGCCGTTGCTCGCTGCGACAATCGGACTTTCTGGGGTCCTGTTTATCCTGCTCGGCATCATCGCCGAGGTTCTGACCCGGATATATTTCGAGGCGCGCGGCAAACCCCCTTACAAGATCGAAAGAGTTTCGCAGCATTCGGCGGTCGGTCACGCTACCGTCGTAGCAAGGAAGTGGTAGCCCTATGTGCGGCATCGCCGGCTTCACCAACCCGGGGCCCGATGCGCGGCGCATCCTCTCCGAAATGAACGACGCCTTGAGCCACCGAGGACCTGACGCCAGCGGCGCCTTCCTCGACCGAAAGATCGGCCTGGGCCACACCCGGCTTGCCGTCATCGATCTCGATGGCGGAGTGCAGCCGCGGGTTGACCCCGCCACCGGCGACGCCCTGGTTTTCAACGGAGAAATTTACGGCTACCGCGCCCTCGCGGTCGAGCTGAGGGGGCTCGGCGCACCCTTGCGCGACCATTCCGATACGGAAGTACTCTTCCACCTGATCCGTCGCGAGGGCGTCCGGCGCGCCGTCGAGCGGATCGATGGGATGTTCGCCTTCGCCTATCGCGACGGGGCAACCGGTACCCTTTACCTGGTCCGCGATCGGCTCGGTGAAAAACCGCTCTACTATGGTAGCGTCGGCGGAGACATTGTCTTCGCATCGGAAGTCCCCGCACTCCAGTGTCATCCTGCGTTTGCAGAGGCGGTGCCCGACCGGGATGCCGCTTACCGCTTTCTGCTTTACGAATACCTGCCTGGAACCGCGTCGGGGTGGCGAGGCATAACCAAGCTCGAACCCGGGTGCATTCTCACCGCAAAGAATGACAACATCGGGATAGATCGCTACTGGCGCCCTCGGGTGCAGCCGATCGGCTGCGCTGCCGACCGGGCGGAACAGGCGATCGAGCGGCTGGACGAGCTGCTCACGGCCTCTGTTCGCGACCGCGTCGTCGCCGATGTGCCGGTCGGAGTGTTTCTGTCGGGCGGCCTCGATTCCAGCCTGATCACCGCGTTGGCCGCGAAAGCCGCCCCCGACCTCACCGCCTTCAGCGTCCGAGTCGGTCGAGACAGTTTCGACGAGACCGCTCACGCGGTCGAGGTCGCCCGCCATGTTGGGGTGCGACACCAGGTGGTTCGGCTGGACGATGCGGATCTGCTGACCGCATTCGACGCAGTGAGCGAGAAACTCGGCGAACCGCTCGGCGACTCGTCACTGCTGCCCACCCATCTTGTGTGCCGGGCGGCGCGAAGCCTGATGACGGTCGCGCTCGGCGGTGATGGTGCGGACGAGCTGTTTTTCGGCTACCCGAACTACGCGGTCCAGCGCTTCACCGGGGTGATGCGCCTGATACCGCCGGCGGTGGCTCGAGTAGTCGAACGCGCGATCGACGCATTGCCCGCCGGTGACACCTATATGAACCGACGCTTTCTCGCGGCTCAGTTGGCCCAGGGTTTTGGTGCTGCGCCGGCGCGCCAATCTGTTCTGTGGATGGCGCCGTTTGGTCCGAACCGAATGACGAAGCTGTGGCACCGTTCGGCCATGCCCGAGGAGGCAGTCCTCGACGACGTGTTCACCGAGATCGACAGGCGTGCCGCGGAAGCCGGCAATGTCGGCCCAATAGAGCGCTTGGCATATCAATTCCTGACAACCTACCTCCCCGAGAACATCCTGACCAAAACTGATCGTGCTTCGATGTTCACCAGCCTCGAGGTGCGCGCTCCATTCCTCAGCCGCGCTTTAGCCGAATATGCCTGCGAGCTGCCGACCCGCTTCAAGCTGCGAGGCCGCGAAAAGAAGTACATCTTGAAGCGGCTTGCCTGCCGTTATCTTCCGGAGCGGATTGCCTACCGAAAGAAGCACGGCTTTGCCGTACCGATCGGAAGCCTGATCCGGACGCTGTTCTGGGCGCAGTGCCGGGACGTGCTGATGTCGACGGGCAACCCGGTCGCGGCGTGGTTCAACCGCTCGACGATCGAAGAGCTGCTCGAAGAACACAGCTCGGGTCGGATCGATCATGGCAAGAAACTTTGGGCTCTCTACATCCTGTTCTGCGTCACCGGTCGTCAGACGAGACGGCATTCTCTAGCGCCACCGGCTGTTCTGGCCGCGCGTTGATTTATCTTTGCCAGACGAAATCATAACTACAAGAATTACTTCTCTGGCGCGCGCGTACCGTCCCGGTGCCGTCTACCCTTCCGCTCACGCTTAGTTCAATTGGCCGGGAGATACCGGGCCCGGCTGATCGCATCGCCAGCTCGCCCTGAGGCCCGATTGTTCCCTGGAGCTGGTAGCCTGTGGCGCTGGTGTACCGCGCCTGACCCTGCGCGACGGTGAGCGGCCCCGCTGTCCGGTCTGGACATTGGCCCACCTGCCCTTTCCTCGTCATGAAAGTTTTGTTGACTGGTGCCGATGAGACAAACCGGTACGTACCGTCAAATGGCGTTCCGGCGGGCGACGGTGGAGTTTGCGCATCCGCGGCAGCAACCGAACCGAGAAATCCGACGATCCACAGCAATCCAATCTGCCTTCGCATGATTGTGCCTCCCCTCCTCGAGGTCCCTGTGCCCGAATGGCGCCAATGATTGCCGCATCCAGGCCGTGATCCTCACTTTTTTCATACCGACAGGTAGGTGCCCCGGCTATAAGCGCTGAACCGGCTAGGATTGCAATCGCGTCTCGCATTTTTGGCTGTGGTTAAATTGTAAATATCATATTGACAATATAATCGATTTGTTGTAGGGTGAAGCTGCAATGCCCGACCGCACAAGGAAACCCAAAATTCCTCCCAATGCGTCTCTGGCGGTCGTATGGCGTCCGATCGAGGTGCTCCGGAGCGTTCCCAAAAATCCGCGCGTGCACAGCACCAAACAAATCCGTGAGCTGGCCAAGAGCATCGTAGCTTTCGGGTTCAATGTCCCGATCCTCGTCGACCGGAGGCTGCAGATCATTGCCGGGCATGGCAGGCTGATGGCGGCACGGGAGCTCGGTTGGCGCGAGGTGCCGACGATCCTGCTCGACCATCTGAAGCCGGCACAGGCGCGCGCCTTCATGATTGCCGACAATCGGCTGGCCGAGACCGCTTCATGGGACGATTTACTGCTGGCCATGCAGCTGAAGGAGCTATCGGCTGCCGAGCTGGAGCTCGGCACCGCGGCGGCGGCCGGCTTCGAAGCGAACGAGATCGAGATGCGGATCGGCGCCCTCGTTCGGCCGCAGAAGCGGCGCCATCTCCCCTCGGCGCAAACGGAGCCGCCGATTGTACAGGAGGGATTGGTGGCTGCTCGTCAAGCCGATCCATTGCGGAAACGTATGCGTTCTCGTTGCTAAAATAATCAAACAACAAAAACGGAACCTCCGTTATCTATCTTCGCCCTGACCCGTGGCCGATACGATCATCCGCCGTTGGTGCGCCTTGATCGGCACGCAAAATTGGGCGCTGGCGAATGAAGTCGCCCTCGTCGAGCCCGGCAAATACGACCGCTGAACCGCCGGGGCCAGCCGGGCGCGATGAAATTACGTTCGCCGTCCTCCGCGAAATTTCACTACGCCACTCGTAGCGGCGCGTGGTGCGCTTGGGGGATCGGACGACGCGTCTGGAAGTATCTCAGAATGGAAAAGGACGCCGCGGCGGCGGCGAGGTGCTTGAGGGTGTGCCCGCTCAACAAGTATCCGGCCGAATAAATCGTCTCGTCGGTGAATTCGAACACTTTGGCGAGCGCGTAAAGCGCCCCGGCGACAATCCAATAATATGCGCGGGTGTACTTAGGAGGGTACAGCAGAAACAGCGAGATCACTGCAAGGGCTGGGAAGAACTGAACCCAGAAGTAAAGCCGTAGATCGTCGGTCCAGCGCCACCACAACAGGCTGAACAGACCGACCGCGAGCGCCGGCCACAGCAAATTGGCTCCGGTCCTTGCGTTCACCCGCTCCTCGACCACCAGCGCGAGGATTGCGGCGAAACTCAGCGTCATCGGCAGCCGGTCCCAAAACAACGTACTGTCGTTCGGATCCCAGTGATAATAGGACGAGCCGAGGCCGGTCAGAAAAACTCCGAGGAAAAAGACGACGGTTGCCGGATTGTCACGAAATCGCCGCAGCGCCACAGCGCCAACGGCAAGGAACGGAAGATTTGAAATGACGTTCCAGAAATTCGGGATGCCGAGGATAGTTCGATCGTCGGCGAATTGATGATAGCTTTGATCCTGCGGGATCGGAGGCAGCAACAGCAATCCCACCAACGACACTGCCGCCAGGCCGGAGAACGCAAGCACCGGAAGATTTCGCTTCACGCCGCCCGGGGTCATGCGGCTCAGGATACCACAAGCTCGGCAAGGCCGAGCGCCCTTTTGGTTCCCGCGCTACCGCCGTGTTCGAAGCCTGCTCCGGAATCTCGAAGCGAGGAACTTGGTGACTCGCGTGAAAACGATTGTCAGAATCTGGCGAATCTCGCGCGCATCGGCGCTGGGAAGGAACGCCCCATGGCACGCAAACTGTCGATCGTCCTTGCCATCGTTCTAGCCGTTTTTGCCGCCTCCCCCAATCTCGGCAATGCTCAAGGTCGCGGTGGCGGTTTCCACGGCGGCGGTTTCCACGGCGGCGGTTTTCATGGCGGTTTTCATGGCGGCTTCCGTGGCAGCGGATTTGGCTTCCGCGGCCGCGGCTTTGGCTTCCGGGGCGGTGGCTGGGGCTGGGGTCCCGGTTGGGGCTGGGGCTGGCCGGTCGGCTGGTGGGGCTGGGGTCCCGGCTGGGGTTGGGGGCCCGGCTGGGGTTGGGGTGGCGGCTGGGTGTGGGTCCCAGGATGGGGCTGGGTGTGGCGCTAGGACGATAACGTCGCGTCGAAGCACCTTCACGGAACACGCGAGCTCGACAGGAACGCTATCACGTCCTCGATCTGCTCGGCGCTAAGGATCGGTTTGCCACGCCAAGCTTGACCGACGCGGGTTAGCCCTTCCACCCGGTAATATGCCGGCATGATCGTGTTCGGGTTGAGACGCGTGGGGTCGACAAGACGCAGTCTCAGCTGGCCCTCGGACCAGTGCGAACCGGAGCCCGACAGATCCGGCGCGAGCGAGCCTTGGAATTTCTCTTCCGGAAACGGGCCGGTGTGGCACAACAAGCAGGCGCCGGATCGGCGATCCACGACGATCGCCCGGCCGCGGACCGGATCGCCGGCCGCCCCGGTCAGCGAGGCGGGGATCGCATCGCCGATGATCGTATAAGGGCGCAGATCCTGTTGCGCGAGGGCCCCGGCCGAGGCCAACAACGCCGCGAGGCCCGCGACAACCAAATCAGCCGAAGGTCTGCGCCGTGATCGTGCGGAACCAGGCTTCCGCATAGGCCGCCTCGAGAGCGCGAAAATCGGCCGGCGCATCGATCGGACTGACCCCGCCCGCGCCCTCGACATCGGCGAGCTGTCCACCTGCCGGATGGTAGACCCCGGCGATCGAGATTCCGTAATCGGGCGCCACCAGGCTGTAGCAGGTGTTGATCAGCTTTGGCGGTGACGGCGCGTCGCCACGCAGCAGCGCCGCGACGGCATCGGCGCATACCTTGGCCTGGGCATTGGCGGCAAAGGCCGATTTCGGCATCGCGCCGGCGATCGCGGCATCGCCGATGATGTGAATGTTCGGCTGCAGACGCGATTCGAAGGTTACCGGGTCGATTGGGCACCACCCGGTGCCGTCGGCCACGTCCGCGAGCTGGGCAATTTCCGCGGCCCGCTGCGGCGGGATGACATTGGCGACGTCGGCCTTGTAGCTGTCAAAGTCGGTCACCAAGGTGCGGGTCTTCACATCGACCGACACGACCCTCCCGCCATTCGACAGCGACACCCACTCGATCAATTCGGGATAGAGCTGCCGCCAGGCCGCCTCGAAGAGCCTTTGCTTTGAAAAGCTGTCCTTGGCGTCGAGCACGATCAGCTTCGAACGCGGCTTCGTCTTCTTCAAGTAATAGGCGATCAGGCTGGCCCGCTCATAGGGCCCGGGGGGACAACGGAACGGATTAGCCGGGGCCGAGATCACGACCGTTCCGCCGTCCGGCATGGCTTCGAGCTGACGACGCAGCAGCAGAGTCTGGTCGCCGGCCAGCCAGGCATGCGGCATGACCGCCGCCGCGGCCTCGTCGTAACCGGGCAGCGCGTTCCAACGGATCGCAATGCCCGGCGCCAGGACCAGTCGATCGTAATCGAGCGCCTTACCGCCCCCCAGCGTCACGCGCCGTGCCTGTGTATCGACCGCCGTCGCCTGCTCCAGCGCAACCGTGATGCCCTCTTTGCGGATCGCGTCATAACCGAAGCGTTGCGCCTCGATGCTGCGGAGACCGGCGATCACGGCGTTGCTGAACGGACAGGCCGTAAAAATCGGGTTGGGCTCGACGAGGGTTACCTGGAACCGCGGATCGACGCGACGGAGCGCTCGCGCGCATGCCGCCCCGGCGAACCCGCCGCCGAGGACGACGATGCGCGCCGTCGCCTGAGCCAAGACGGGCGCCGGAAGCAATGCGGCCCCGGCGGCGGCCACCCCACCGCTCAAAAATTTCCGTCGCGTGCTCCGGACCACTGCGCGGCCCTCAAGGCTGTACGGAAAGCCACGCGGCGATCGCCTTCGACTCGTCGTCGGAAAAACCTTTGGCGATGCGCCCCATCACGGTCGACGAGCGCTCGCCCGAGCGGAAGGCCTGCATCGCCGAGACGATCTCGGCCGGGTCGCGGCCGCGCAGCGGCGGCACCTTTGTCTCTGCCGAGGCGCTCGGCGGGTGGCAGCCCGAGCATGAAGACGCTCCCGGTGGCGGTTCGGCGGCCACTCCAGCGGTCGCGATTTGGAGCACCAGCGGCAACATCCTCACCCGCCTCGCTAGGCTCGGCACCCTCTCCCGCAGTACGCCACGGGAGAGGGGGGACCAGGCCCGGAAGGGCGTGGTGGGTGAGGGCGACCGTCTCACACCCGCTTAAGGTCCTGGTCCTTTAGCGGCAATGAGCGGATGCGTTTGCCGGTCGCCGCGAAGATCGCATTGCACAGTGCCGGAGCCAGTGGTGGTACTCCAGGCTCGCCGCCGCCACCCCAGAACCCGCCGCTCGGCACCAGCACGGTCTCGACGACCGGCATCTCGGCCAGCCGCACCATTTCGTAATCGTCGAAATTGCCTTGTTGGACGCGGCCGTTCTCGATCGTGATCGCGCCGTAGAGAGCCGCGGTCAAACCATAGACGATCGCGCTTTCGGTTTGCGCCCGCAAGATCTCGGGATTGACGACATGGCCGGTGTCGACCGCCGCGACGACGCGATGCACACGGATCTCACCCTTGCCGCCGACCGAGGCCTCCGCGACCTGGGCGCACATGCTGCCATAGGCCTCCACGAGAGCGATGCCGCGCGAGACGCCCTCGGCTGTCGGCTTGTCCCAGCCCGCCTTTTGCGCCGCCGCATCGAGCACGGCCAGCCGCACCGGGTCCTTGCTCAACAATTTGCGGCGGTACTGGTACGGATCCTGCCCGGCGGCGTGCGCCATCTCGTCGATGAAGGATTCCCGGAAAAAGCCGTTCTGCGAATGATTGACCGAGCGCCAGAAACCGACCGGCACATGCGTCGTGCGCATTGCGTAGCCGACCTCGTAGTTCGGCACGGCATAGGCCATCTCTTCGGTGAAGCCGTTGGCGAAGGACTGATCGACCCCGTTGGCCAGCCTCTGCGGGAACAGATTGGCGAGGATGGACGGGCCGGTGACCCGCACCCGCCATGCGACAGGCATTCCCGAGGCGTCGAGACCGGCGGTGAACCTCGCCATCGCCATCGGACGGTAGAAGTCGTGGCGGATGTCCTCTTCCCGGGTCCACAAGAGCTTCACCGGCTGCCCGGCCGCCTTGGCGACCAGCACCGCCTGATGCACATAATCCTGCACCGCGCCGCGCCGGCCGAAGCCCCCGCCGAGCATCGTCTTGTGGACCACTACCTTCTCCGGCGGCACCTCGGCGGCGGCCGCCGCGGCGGCCAGCGCCGCTTCGCCGCTCTGAGTGGATACCCAGATTTCGACCTTGTCGGGGGTGACGTGTGCCGTACAATTCTGCGGCTCCATCGTCGCGTGGCTCAAGAACGGCGCCCCATAGTCGGCCTCGACCCGCTTTGCGGCGTTGGCGAGCGCCGCGTCGACGTCGCCGTCCTTGCGGACGACCGCCGCCTCCGGCGCGGTGAGCCCGCCGCGTAGGAATTCGGCGATGCTGGCACTCGACACCTTGCCGTTCTGCCCCTCGTCCCAAGTCACCGGCAGCGCATCGACCGCCGTTTTCGCCTGCCACCAGCTGTCGCCAACAACCGCGACCGCATTCGGCAGCCGCACCACCTGACGGACGCCTTTCAGGCCGCGGATTTTCGACTCGTCGTACGATTTGGGCGTTCCCCCGAACACTGGGGACTGGACGATCGCGACATAAAGCATGTTCGGGACCCGGACATCGATGCCAAAGATGGGTTTCCCGGTGACCTTGTCGGCCGTGTCGAGGCGCTTCTGCGAGGTTCCGAGCAAGATCCAATCTTTCGGGTCTTTCAGCTTTAGCTCGGACGGCGGCGGCAGCTTCGAGGCGGCTTCGGCGACTTCGCCATAGCGCAGAGTGCGCCCGCTCCGCTTGTGGGTGATGACGCTGTTTGCCGCCTGACACTCGGCAGCCGGAACCCCCCATTGCGCCGCCGCGGCGGCGATCAGCATTTCGCGCGCTGCCGCGCCTGCCTTGCGGAGATATTCTTGCGAGGTTCGCACCGACCGACTGCCGCCGGTCGACATTTCGCCCCAGGCGCGCTTCCGCCGCAGGTTCTCTTCGGGTGACGCGAATTCCGCGCGCACCTTGCTCCAGTCGCATTGGAGCTCCTCGGCGACCAGCATCGGGAGCGAAGTCGTGATGCCTTGCCCCATCTCCGAGCGGGCGACGCGGATGACGACTGCATCATCGGGCTGGATCACCACCCAGGCGTTGACCTCGACAGGGCCCGCCGCGGCTTCGGCCGGGACGGTCGCGCCCGGGAGGTGAAAACCGAGCGCGAGCCCGCCGCCGGCGGCGGCTGCGGTCGTCAGGAAAAAGCGGCGGCTGATCTGCGGCATGTGTGTCATGGCGTAATCCCTCCGCGTCACGCTTGCGCGGCCGTACGAATCGCCGCGCGGATGCGGGCGTAGGTACCGCAACGACAGATGTTGGTGATCGCGGCATCGATCTCGGCGTCGGTGGGTTGCGGCTTTTCCTTGAGGAGCGCCGCCACCGCCATGATCATGCCGCTCTGGCAATAGCCGCACTGCGGGACATCGTGGGCGATCCAGGCCCTTTGCACGGGATGCAGGACGCCATTCGCCGGCAGCCCCTCGATCGTCGTGATCTGAGTTCCTTCGCCGGCGCTGACCGGCACCGAGCAGGACCGGGTTGCGACCCCGTCGATATGGACCGTGCAGGCGCCGCACTGGGCGATGCCGCACCCGAATTTGGTGCCGGTCAGACCCAAGGTGTCGCGCAGGACCCAAAGCAACGGCGTGTCGGGATCGACATCGACCTCTCGCGTCTGTCCGTTGATGATGAGACGGGGCATCAGGCTACTCCTCGATCCGCTCGCGGCACCACGCCGGGAGAGTGCTGGCGCCGATCCTAAGCCGGTTGTTCAGGCCGCCCAACTCCCATTTCGGGTGAGCCGTTAACAACTTCGCGAGCGATGGTTTGGCCGGAACCGGGGGTCCGCCATCTGCCCTTACTGTTTTAGGCAAAGACGCGAGATGGCGTTCCTGAGGGACCCGAACTTCGGCTACCGCGGCACTTCCCGTATACTACCGTGGGCGGAAAGGGCAAGGACGTGACTGATACCAGCTTGTGCTGCGCGCCGATAATCAACCTTTGGGGTGCCTATTGGCCGGCCTGGGTGCCGTGTCTGGTGTGCGGCATCCTTCTTGCGCTCATTTCCCGCCTCATCTTCTCGTGGACTCGCGTGGAGCCGTATCTGGGTCCGCTCCTTCTGGTATACCCGATGCTGGTCGTCGCCTATGCCTGCGGGCTCTGGCTCCTGCTCTACCGCGCCTGAACATGAACGGCCGAGCGCCTTTGCCCCTCCGCATTCTCGGCCGGCTGATCGGGGTGGCGATCATCGTCACCGGCATTGCAGCGGCGGTGATGGTCGCGCGGACGAGCAGCGGAAACCCTCGCACTGACGATGCCTATGTCAGCGCAAACGTGATTGGAATCGCGCCGCATGTGCAGGGGCCGCTCGTACGGCTCAATGTCGTCGACAATCAGCCGGTCGAGGAGAACGATCTGCTGTTTGTGATCGACCCGCGGCCGTACGAGGCCGAGCTGCAGCGCGCGCAGGGGGAGTTTATCGTTGCTCAGGCCGAGGTTAGCGGCATCGAGCAGGCGATCGCGGCAGGGCGCGCGGAGGTAACCCGGCTGCAGGCGGATACGGCTTATGCTCGCACCCATGCCGGCCGGCTGGAGCCGCTCGTCGGCGGCCGGTTTATCAGCGCCGACCAATATCAAGAGGCGGTCAGCAAGGCCAGGTCACTCGAAGCCGCGGTTCAGCACGCGCAGTCGCAGCTGTCGCAGCAGGAGAAGCTGTTGGCGCAACAGGGGGACGTCAACGGCCGGCTGGAGACGGCCAAGGCGCGCGTCCTGCTGGCCAGGCTGAATGTCGAGTATTGTTATGTCCGAGCACCGTTCAAAGGGCTGGTGACCAATCTCAATATCTCCCTTGGCGATTACGCACATGTCGGCGAGCGCGTCTTCGCACTGGTCGACCGGCGCATGTGGTATGTGCTGGGGAACTTCCGCGAGACCCTGCTGCCGGCAATCGAGCCGGGCATGGAGGCCCGGGTGAACCTCGTCGGCTATCCCGGCCGCACCTTTCACGGTGTCGTGCAGGGGATCGCCTGGAGCGTTCTGTCACCCGGCGGGCAGGCAACCGGGCTCTTACCCAAAATTGATCCGACCTTGAACTGGGCGAGGCTCGCCCAACGCATTCCGGTCCGGATCATCCTCGACGCTCCGCTGTCCGAGGCCCCGTTTCGGATGGGGATGACGGCAGTCGCCACTATCACCGGCTTCCCGCCCGACGGGAAACCGTTGAACGTCCTGGGCATGCCGGTCGCTTCCATGCAATGACTACCGTGCCGCGGACCGAGGCCGCCACCTCGCCGGAGGATCCGGCGCTCCGTTTCATTCGTCTTGAGCTGGCACCCTCGCGGCAGCGCTGGATTGCCGCTTTAGGGTTCACCGGTCTGGCGGCGATCGGGGTACTCGCGACCGTCACCTTCCGCGTTCCCTACCCGGTGCTGGTTTTCGCCGGCATCCTGCTGTTGACCGTGCCGCCTGCACACCGCCCGTTGCACCAGGCTGTCGAGACGACCGGCGCGGCTTTTCTCGGCGCCGGTTTCGCGATCCTGCTGGCGGTTACCACCTACGATCAGCCCTGGCTCTATCTGCCGTTGCAATGTGTGGCCCTGACGGCGTTGCTGGTGCTTTCCCGCATCACTGCTGCGCGGGCGGCCTTCATCCTGGCCGCGCTGGTCCTGTCCTTTGCCGAGCCTGCCTACCTGCCCGACCCGGAGGCCGCAATCCGAGCCGCGCTGTTCAATGCGCTCGCCCTTGCCGGTACGGCATGGGTGGTCGCGGTGGCCCGAGCTCCGTTCGCGCCGGCGGCGACCCGCGAGGGGGCGCCTGCGCAGCCCGGACGAAGAGAGTTGGTGGGCTTTGCCATGCTTGCGCTAACCGCGATCGGCCTGCAGATGCTGTTCTACAACACGATCAACCTGCCCGAGATCCGTACCGGGGTCATCGCCGTCTTGCTCACCGCCGACCCGGATCTGCGGGCTGTCTGGCAGAGGATGCCGCTGCGCCAGCTTTGCGCGACGGGCTGCGCCGCGCTCGCATTGCTGATGATCGCTATCGGCGCGCCTCTGATGGACGATCTCGGCCTTTTTGCTGTGCTCGCGGCGAGCTGCTATTTTGCCGCCGGCTGGGTCGCGCATGGCGGCCCGCGTATCGCCTTTGCCGCCATGCCGGGCGCGGTCACCGTGACGCTCGTGCTGTTGCTGGACGTCCGATTTACGATCGACATCGTGCCCAGCCTCTTGAATGTCGCCGGGGCCATGTGGGGATTTCTTGTTACCGCGCTTATTGCGCTGCTGCTGGCGCCGCTAGTGGAGCAGCAGGGGGAACGCCAATCCTAACTGGCGGTCGTTCCCGCGGCAAAGGCCAGCGCGGCCGCGCTGTCGAGGATGGCGGCGCGGGTGTCGACCTCGACGGCAAGCGAG
>Ga0207693_10002054_pt1 | contig 17610 bp, 16 predicted proteins | sample LARL81metaG_FD_184347 | JGI IMG/M metagenome (GOLD analysis project Ga0207693, IMG submission 184347) | Corn, switchgrass and miscanthus rhizosphere microbial communities from Kellogg Biological Station, Michigan, USA - LAR L8-1 metaG... | ecosystem: Host-associated > Plants > Roots >...
CGACGCCAAAGGTTCGCGCCGCGAGATGACGATCTTGTGCTGCGACATGAAGGGGTTCACTAGGTTCAGCGAAGGGATGACTCCGGCCGCGCTGGTCACCGTCCTGAACCGCTACATGACCGTGATGTCGGAACCGGTTCGGCGCCACAGCGGCATCATCGACAAATACATCGGTGACGGCATCATGGCCTTTTGGGGGCCGCCCTTCACGAGCGCCGACGAACAGGCCCGCCTCGCCTGCCTGGCAGCACTCGATCAACTTGCCGCTCTTGACGCATTTCGTGCCGAGCTGCCCGATCTCACCGGTCTCAAGCGCGGTTTTCCAGAGATCGACATACGCATCGGCATCGCTACTGGCGATGTCGTGGTGGGCAGTATCGGCTCCGAGCAAACCCGCAATTACACCGTGATCGGCGATGCGGTGAATCTGGCGTCCCGCCTCGAAGGTGCCAATAGAACCTATGGCACGCGTGTACTGATCAGCGAAGCGACCAATCGCCTTGCAGCCGATGCGGTAGAGACGCGCGAAATCGACTCGGTGCTGGTGGTCGGCAAGACGGAGCCGCAACGGATATTCGAGTTGCTCGGCCAAAAAGGTGAGGTCGCTCCCGATCGCTTGGCGGTACGCGACGCCTATACCGACGCGCTGGATGCTTATCGGCGCGAGGCTTGGGAAGAGGCGCGCGAGGGTTTTGAGGGCTGCCTCGCCGTTTGTCCCTGCGATTCACCGAGTAAGCTGTTGCTGGAACGCATCGCACAATTTCACGTCACCGCTCCATGTGCCGACTGGAGCGGTGTCTGGTCGCTGGTGGAGAAATAGGCGCGGCCGATATCACCGGCTCCTCGCGGTCCGAAAGCCGGTGCTCTCGGTGCTTTCCCCATACCCATTAGACCGATAACACCTCGCCAAGATCGCCGCCGGGGAGTGCCGGATGGTCGCCGAATTGCACGCAGGCGACGGCGCGGCGGGGCTCTGTGCGGTAGAGGCTAGGCGGCGCAAGAAGACAGTTCGTGTCGGCGAGCGGGCAACGGTCGGCAAAGCAGCAGCCTTCGGTGGTGGCAACGGTGGCGGAAGCAGCTTGCCTCGTCTCGTCCTTCACGAGCCAGTCGCGCGCCACGTGGGCGCGCGGGATCGCCGAGATCAACAATTGCGTATAGGGGTGCTGCGGCGCCGTAACGACCCGCTCGACCGCACCGGCCTCGGCGACATGCGCGCGGTAGAGCACGAGGATCGAGTCGCTCACCTGATACGCGGTGGCGAGATCGTGAGTGATATAGAGGATCGAGATGCCGTGCTCGTCGGTGAGCTTACGCAACGACCCGAGGATCGTCGCGCGCAGCGATGCGTCGACCATCGAGACCGGCTCGTCGGCGACGATCAGCTTCGGCTTGAGCAAGAGCGCGCGCGCCACCATCACACGCTGGCGCTGGCCACCCGAGAGCTGGTGCGGGAAGCGGCCAAGGATCTCCTCCGGCCGCAGCCCGACGGCGCGCAATGCCTCGGCGATCAGCTCTCTCGCCTTGGCGCGCGAGGCGGCGAGGCGGAAGCGCCGAACCGGCGTCGCAAGCACGTGATCGACGCGGTAGAACGGGTTGTAAACGCCATACGGGTCCTGGAACACCGCCTGCACGTCGCGGCGAAAGGCGAGCCGCTCGTCGCGCCTTAGCTTTCGCAGATCGTTGCCCCGGTACCTCACCTCGCCGGCGGTGGGCTCGGCGAGGCCGAGCAGCAGGCGGGCCAAGGTCGTCTTCCCCGAACCGCTCTCGCCGACGACGGCGGTGACTGCGGGCCTCTCGGAATGGATCACGAGCGACAGAGGAGCGAGGGCGAGCGTGCTTTCGCGCCCGAGCCCGCCCGCGAACCGCTTGCTGACATCGACGGCCTCGATCAGCGGCGCCACAGGATCACGCTAGATGGCAGGCCACTTGGCTGCCCTGGATGGTGCGCAATGGGGGTTTCTCGGTACGGCAGCGGTCCGTGGCCATCGTGCAGCGGGGATGGAACGCGCAGCCCGGCGGCAGGTCACGGAGCAGCGGCGCCAGGCCGGGGATGCCGATGAGCGCGCCGCGCGCCTCGAGCGATGGCAGCGAGGCGATCAGTGCTTGCGTATAAGGATGGCGCGGGCGGACGACGATCTCGGAAATCGGCGCCACCTCGACGAGGCGCCCCGCATACATGATGCCGAGCCGGTCGACGAATTGCGCCATCAGTCCCATGTCGTGGCCGATCAGGATCACTGCCGCTTCGAGCTCCTGCTGCACCCGCGCCAGTGTCGCCATCACCTGGCGTTGCACCACGACGTCGAGCGCGCTGGTCGGCTCGTCGGCAATGATCACCTTGGGTCGCAGGCAGATCGCAATCGCAATGCAGGCGCGCTGCTTCATGCCACCCGACAGCTCGTGCGGGTACATCCGCGCGACGCTTTCGGACAGGCCGACCTCTGCCAGCAGGGCGGTGATGCGCCGCTCCTCCTCGCCACGGCTCAATCGCAGCCCGTGGTCGGCCAAGGCGTCGGCGATCTGCCGCCCGATGCGCAACACCGGATTGAGCGAATTCATCGAGCCTTGCGGCACCAGCGCAATCCCGGCTAAGCGCACCGCCCGCATGCGGTCTTCGTCGAGATCCGCGAGCCTTGTGCCCGCCAGCCACACCTCGCCCGCCTGGATCCACCCAGGCGGCTTGATCATGCGCAGGATCGCCAGCGCCAAAGTAGATTTGCCGGAGCCGGATTCGCCCGCCAGCCCGAACCGCTCGCCCGGCGCCAGCGCGAAGGTTACGTCGTCGACCGCCTGCACTTTGCCGAGCGGGTGGTCGAAAGCGACATAGAGGCCTTCTACGCGCAGAACGGGTTCGCTCACGCGCTCCTCCGCAGACGCGGATTGGCAATCTCATCGAGGCCGACCGTGAGGAAGAACAGTCCGAGAAACACAGTGAGGATGATCACGGTCGGCGCGGTCCACCACCACCACCAGCCGTTGATCATCGCGGCGTTGAAATTGACCCAATAGAGCGTCATCCCGAGGGTCGGCGCGTCGATCGGGCCGAGGCCCAGCACCTCGAGGCCGATCGAGGCGAGGATCGCCGCGGAAACTGCGTTAACCAAAGTCGCGGCTAGGTAGGGGAGGAGGTTCGGCATCAATTCGAAAAAGATGATGCCGGGCCCACTCATGCCGGAGAGGCGCGCCACTTCGACATAGCCGCGCTCACGCAATGACAACACCTGCGCGCGGATCGTGCGCGTAGGATAGAGCCAGGCCAGCGAAGCGACGACGATTGCCATCTGGTTTACCGTCAGCGTGCCCTTGATCGACACGGCGATGATGATCAGCAGCAGGAGCCCCGGCACGGTCAGCCCGATGTCGGCGACGCCACGAATGATCGTGTCGAGGAGCCCCCGGTAATAGGCGCCGATGAAAGCCAGCACGGTACCGAGGCCAACGCCGAGGAGCCCGGCGACGAAGCCGATCCGCAAAGTGAGCGGCGTGCCGGCGACCATGACTGCGAGCAGGTCACGGCCCTGCCGGTCGGTGCCGAACGGATAGTCGCCGGAGGGCGGCCGCAACGCTGGCACCGACAGTGGCCTCGCATCCTCGGTATCCACCAGCAAATGGCCGATAATGACGAACATGGCGAGGACCGCGAGCAACGCGATGCCGATTGTCAGAGACGGATTGCGGCGCAGGTAGCGAAAGACGCTGTGCATCAGGCCCGGCGATAGGATATGCGGGGGTCGAGCCGGGGATAGATCACGTCGAGCACAAAAGTCGTAAAGCCGAGCGCGACGATGACGATGAAGACAATGCCCTGGATGACGAAGTGATCGCTCTCACGGATCGCTTGATATAGCAAGGTGCCAATTCCGGGATAGCCGAAGATCACCTCGACCAGCACTGCGCCTGAGAGGATCTGCCCGAGCGCCAGCGCGAGCGCCGTCACCTGCGGCAGGATCGCGTTGCGCACGCAATAGCGTAGGAACACGGTCGGCGCCTTCAGCCCCTTCGCCTCGGCGAAGAGGACATAGTCCTCGCCCATCGTCGTGACCATCATGCCGCGCATTCCCAGCGCCCAGCCGCCGGTCGAAACCAGAATGATCGACAGCGCCGGCAGCAGCGCGTGCTGCAACACATCCCAGACGAAGCTCCAGCTGAGCGCCGGTGTGGCGCCCGCGGAGTAGCCGCCGAAAATCGGCAGCAGCGGCAGCTGAAAGGCCAGGAGGTAGGTCAAGATCAGCCCGAGCAGAAAGAAGGGGATCGCGTGCAACGCCCAGAGCGGCGGCATCAGCCAGGTCATCCAGCGCGGTGCCTGCGGCCAGGCGAGCAGCGCTCCGAGCAAGGTGCCGACGACGAAGGATATGAGCGTCGTCGTGCCAAGCAGGCCGATTGTCCAGGGAAGGGCATCGGCGACCAGTTCACGGACGGTTCGTGGGTAATTGGCGATCGAGTAGTTGAAGTCGAGCCGCGCGACATCTCCAAGATAAGTCAGGTATTGGCGCCACAGTGGTTTGTCGAGGCCAAAGCGCTGCTCGTATTCGCGCGTCATCTCCTCGATGCCGCCCTGCACATAGCCGCCAAGCGCCGCCTGCTGCAGCAGCTTGGTGAGCACCGGGTCCTGCCCCGAAAGGCGCGGCAGGAAGAAATTGAGGGTGCCGGCGAGCCAGACGATCAGCAGAAAAACACCAAAGCGGCGCGCGATATAGGCGACTTGCATTTATGCCCGAGTGATCAATTCAACTTCGCCGGAACGACAACAATGAAGGCGCAGGTTCACGCAGGCTGCAGGTTCCACAGCACCATCGCGAAGGTCAGGTGCCAATGCGCCCCGTTGACATAAGAATCTTGCTCGGTCGGCCAGTGCCTCCAGTAGGTCGTGTTCCACGGGATGCGGTGATAGTTCTGTACTAACTGGATGTCGGGCAATTGGGGCAGCCAGATCTCCATTGCGCGGCGCCAGATATCGGTCAGCTTCTTCGTGTCGTCGGGCGCGACGCCGTACGCCTCGTCGACCAGCTTGTCGTAGTCGGCGTTTTTCCAGCGCGCGAAGTTCGCTTGGTGTGCGCCGGGGACGGCGATCGAGGCGCCCTGGTAGAGCCGCAGCGTCGCATAGGGCTCGTTGACCGAGCCGCCGTGCCCGTAGATTGCGCCTTCATAGTCGCCCTTTTGAAAGCGGCTGTCGAAGTCGGGCGGCAGCGCCATGCCGGCATCGATCCCCCGGCGCTTGAACATCTCGACCAGTATCGGGCCGATCGCGGGGCCCGACGCGCCGAACCCGATGATGTTCACCGCCAAGTGCTTGCCCTCGGCATCCGTCCAGAACCCGTCACCGCCTTTCTTGAAGCCCTTCGCTGCGAGCAGGGCGTCGGCCTTCTTGGGCGCGAATTCGTTGGTGTCGTATTTGGCCAGCAGGTCCTTTACCGCGTCGAAGTAGGGCATCAGCGGCGGATAGGGCGGCATCGGTAATTTCGAGGCGGTGCAGGCGCCGAGATAGCTCACATCGATCAGCTGCTGGCGGTCGATGTAATAGCTGAGGGCCCAGCGCACGTCCTGGTCACTGAAAGGTGGGCGCTCGTTGTTGACGTATAGCGAAATCGGCCACCAGTCCATATAACCATAGGGCGGCTTCTGGCCGGTATGCGTGACGACTTTCGGGTTCTGACGGAACACCGTCGGGAAGGTGGCGGGCTGCATGCCGGTGCCGGCATCGAGCTGATTGGTGATCAGCGCCTGCGCGGCCTGCTGCTCGCCGGCAAAGGGCAGCCAGATATTGCGCTCGACCGACGGTAGCGGCGCGAGCTTTTGGTCCACCGCCCACCATGTCGGGCGGCGGTCGAGCACCTTCTGTTGCGGCGAGGCGTCGGCGACCTGCCAGGGGCCGGTCGTGACCGGCCACTGCTTGGCCAAGTCGAAGTGCTTGAACGTCGTCCAATCCTGCCCATCGAAGATGTGCTTTGGGAGGATGTAGACGCCGATGTCGTATTTGTAGGTCATAAAAAAGAAAAAGCGCGGCGCCGGGATCTTGAAATCGATTACCACCGTGTTCGCGTCGGCCGCCGCAGCCTTTTCCACCGCCTGCTGCACGTCGACGCCCCAGCGTACCTTCGGGCCGAGATCGCGCAGCGCGTTGATTGTATAGGCGACGTCCTCGGCGCTGAACGGCTGTCCGTCGCTCCAGGTTACGCCGGCGCGAGTCTTGATTGTCAGGCGTTTGAAATCGGGCGTGAACTCGTAGCTCTCGGCAAGCCACATGTGAGTCTTGTCGGCGAACGCACTGTAATAGGCGAGGGGCTCATAGACGAGGTTTGGTCCGTTTTGGTGGTTGGAGCCGATCGAGTATGGGTTCCACAAATCCCAATCGACCCACCTGCCTTCGCGGCTGCCGGACCAGACCAGGATCATCGTGCGTTCGCGCGCGACCTGCCGGAGGTCGGCGCGCGCGCCTTGCCAGGGCAGGAGAGCGCCAATACCCGAGAGAACCCCGGCCTTGATAAGATCGCGCCGATCGAGATGACGGTCTGAGGGATGATCGGACATCTGGCGGGCCTCTCCTCCTAGCCGCTGGGCGGCGTGTTGTCGGCTGCAATCAGGCGCCGATACCCCGGGCGACGGCGTTGCGCAGCAACGCAATGAACGCGTCTGTTTCCCACGAGCCTCGAAAGGTGAGGGGTGTCGTGTCCGTTGGGTCGGCGGTTCGGGCCGCGCGGATCGCGGGATTGTGGCAATGGCCGAGGGCAATGTAGGTCACCCCACCTTCGCCGACCTGCCGGGTATAGCCGAGTACGCGGGTCCTGCCGTCGGGTTGCAGGGAGGTGTCCGAGGCGTAGAGCGTCCCGATGGCGGGTGAGACGGCATTCGGGCCGTAGTCAGCGGTTAGGAAGATCCTCGTCGAGCCTGGATCTTGCAGTTCGACAAAGTACGGCTCGTCCTCGACTTCGAATGACGTGCCAAGCCCTCGGGTGAGAGGGTTGTCGGTATCGCTCACCTCGACGCGAATCTTGCAGATCGGAGGATGGGTCAGGAAGTAGCTTCCGAGGAGAGCGTGGTGTTCGGTCTTGACGGTGCGGCGCTGGCGACTGCCGTCCACCCGCTCGGCTCGGCCGCCGCTGGTCCCATGCAAGCCCAGCCAGTGACCGCCCGCTTGCAGCCAGCGCTCGATGGCGCGGCATTGCGCGGCGTCGGGGTAGGGGCCGGCCACGTAGGTGATCAGCAACTGACTGACCGGCAGCCATTTCTCGATGTCTGCAAAGTCGTTGGCGACCGACGCCGGAATGTCACGTTCGGCCAGGAGCCCCAGCAGCCGCAGGCGGGCATAGTCGTGGTCGTGCCCGGCGTAGGAACCGGGCGGAAAACCGCCGGCAATCAGATGCGCGCGGCCGGACGTTGTCTCTGTCATTGAATCACCTCGCTAGCCGCTAATATCCCATTGTCTTGTCGATTTCCTGCAACAGCCGGCCGCCCGTCTCGAGGCTTCGGATGTTCGCGGCAATCTCCGTTACGAGCTGCAGAACGGTCGGCCGGCGCGCCACGTGCGGCATCACGGTAACCTTGGGGTGCAGCCAGAGCGGACTATCCGGCGGCAGGGGTTCGGGCCACAGTGCGTCCAATGCGGCGTAGGACAACTGCCCGGAATCCAGCGCCTTGATCAGGTCGGCCTCGACCACATGCTTGCCGCGCCCGACATTCACCAGCATCGCCCCTCTCGGCATCATCGCAAAGGTGCGGGCGCAGAAGATGCCTTCGGTTTCCCGCGTCAGCGGCAACAGGCAGACCGCGATGTCGGTCTGATTCAGAAACGGCTCGAGCTGGTCGCGGCCGTGAAAGATCGGCACCTCTTCCTTCTCTCGCGGCGACCGGACCCAGGCCGAGACCGGGAAGCCGAGCGACTTCAACACCAATGCCGGCGGCTTCGCCATCATGCCGTAGCCGAGGAACCCGATGCGCCTTTCCTCGGGGCGGACGATCCTTTTCCTCAGCCATTCCCGATTGGCCTGGGCAAGCTGATAGCCGGGCATGTCGCGATGAAAGCGCAATACGTGCATGACGACGTATTCGGTCATCATCGGATCGCCTCCCGGCGGCTCCATCTTGCCGAGCGGGACTTTCGGCAATTTTGGATGATTGACAAACGCCTCGACGCCGGCCGAGCGGCTGAACATGGCTTTCAGATTCGGAAATACGGGTAGCGCGTCGAAATCGGGGTGCATGAAGGCGAGATACTCGATATCCACCAACTCTCCCGGCTCAGGCCAGATGCGAATTTCCAGATCCGGCAGCTGTTGCGCAAAGGTGTCGCGCCATGCCTTCGCGTTGCCGATACGCTTGTCGAGATCGACGATGAGCAGCGCCATGATCTTCTCCTGAGCCCCCTTACCGCCGTCCAGCCTGCACGCTGACCTTGTCGAGATCGGGGACGTTGCTGGCCGAAGCCACGTCACCCAGCCGCGATCCCCTCGTCACCGAAAGCGCGGCGACCGCGGCATCGTTCTCGTTGATCTTCGCCATGATCGCTTCCTTCGCGCGATCGAAGACGCCGCGATTGGTGGCGACGAAATGCTGCGAGTCCCGCAGTTTGGCGAGATAGCCGTTGATCTCCGGCACGACATAGCGGGCTACCATGTCCCAGCTGCGCATCGTGTTTTCCGGGTTTGCCCAGTCGTGGACGAAGCCAACAACGGTGCCAAAGCCGCCGCTGATCTCGAGCACGGACTTTATCCGTGCGACCAGATCGTCCGGGGTGCCGATCGTCGCCGAAGCACCATTCGAGAAGGCGGCTTTGTCGACCGCCTCGTCGGGGTCGCTGAACGGCTTCGCGTCGGGCCGCTGCAATGTCCCGACTATGTACTGGTTGTGATGGCGCAATAGCCCCTCGCGGGCCTCGGCACGGGCTCTTTCGCGGGTCTCGGCGATGTGCCAGCTCAACAGTACGCGCCAGTCCTTGCGGTCGACGGTCTTGCCGTGTTTGGCGGCTGCGGCTTCGGCAAAGCCCCATTGCGTCGGCAGGGCGTTGAGCCCCTCACTAGACATCGATCCGATCGAGATGATGCCGATACCGTGCTTGCCGGCCAATGTCATGCCCGATGGGCTGATCTGCGAGGCGACAGCGAACGGCATCTCCTCCTGCAACGGCAGGAGCTGCAATGCCCCGTCCTGCATCGTGAACCAGTCGCTTTTCGCGGTCACCCGCTCGCCGTTGAAGAGGCGCCGGATGATGCCGATCGCCTCATCCTGGCGGTCGCGCTGCACCATCGGGTCGATCCCGAGCGTGTGCGCGTCCGAGGCGAGCGCTCCGGGGCCCGAGCCGAAGATTGCCCGGCCGCCGGTCATCCAGTCGAGCTGCACCATGCGCTGCGCGACGTTGAACGGGTGGTGGTACGGCAGCGAGATGACCCCGGTTGCGAGCTTGATGCGCTTCGACCGCTCACCCGCGGCGGCCAGGAACATTTCGGGCGAGCCGATCATTTCCCAGCCGCTCGAATGGTGCTCGCCACACCAGAACTCGTCGTAACCGAGCTTGTCCAGGAGCTCGACGAGGTCGAGATCGCGGCGGAACTGGAGCATCGGGTGCTCGCCGACCGGATGGTGCGGGGCGAGAAAGGCGCCAAAATTCAAACGCGGCATGATCGGTCTCCTGTGGATTAATGGCTGAGGGCGCTATTCCACGCCTTCGACGATCCGCAGATCGCGATCGGCGCCCTTGCCGAGGACCTTGAGCGCTTCCTGGTACGCCGCACTGTCATGGGCTGCGGTCGCTTTCGCGACGGTGTCGAATTCGATGATCACGACGCGCTGAAGGACCCCGGCCTCATAAGCCTTGGCCGCCGTCCCGCGCGCCAGAAATCGCCCGCCGACGGCCTGGATCGCCGGGCCGGCGAGCTTGGCATAACCGGCCAACGCCTCCGGATCCGAAATCGAACGATAGGTCGCCACCCAATACGCCTTTGCCATCGCCATCTCCATTCCCATAGATGCGGATAAAAAGCCTACCCACACCGACCCTTGCGTGCTCGCATTATTCGGCCGCGATCAGTTCCCACGTAAGTTCGCGCTGTTCGGGCCCGTTGCCGGACCGACGCGGCGGGGGACGCAGGATCATCCGATCACCCTCAAAGCGGACGTCGCGCACCTGCTCGCTGCCGATCCGGGCGGGATCGGATGCGGCGTCGACCTTGGTAACCAGGCGTGTGCCGTCAAACGTATAGTTGCCACAGTAGGAGGAGTAGTCTCTGTGTGCGCCAGACGGAAGCTCCGGGCGCCCGTCGCACACCACCGACATCATTCGCCCACCCGCGCTGAACATGACCCGGCCCATGCCGCTTCCGCCATAAGGTGTTGGCAGCGGCTGGCCGTTCCCGTCGTGCGCAGCGGCTGCTACCAACCGCCAGGTCCCGACAATCGATCGCATTCAGCGCCTCCTCGGCTTTGGCAAGTTCCCGCCCGAGAGCCGAGTTTAGACCCGAAAGCGGTGGAAGACACAGGAATTGCCGCGCGCTGACCTTTCCGCTTGCAGAACGGGATTGCAGCTCGATGATGTGCCGAAGCTTAACCGTTGGGAGGAAACACCGATGACCGAGGATTCCGTTCGAGAACAATCCGTATCGCGTCGGCGGATGCTAGTCGGGACCGCGGGGCTATTAGGCGCAGCAGCACTGACGTCCGATCCCGCGGCCGCCCAGAACACCGCCCCGGCGGCTTCGGGCGGGGCTGTCAATTCTCCCTCCAACCCACGCTACTACCCGAACGCTGCCTGGGCGGCACAGCGGAAGGAAGAAATCATCGAGCCCGGCCTCGAGATCGTCGACCCTCACCATCACCTGTGGGACCGTGACGGTCACCGCTATCTCCTCGACCAACTGCTCGCCGATACCGGCAGCGGCCACAACATTACCCAAACCGTCTTCATCGAATGCGGAGCGATGTACCGCGCCGACGGTCCGGTCGAGATGAAGCCGGTCGGGGAGACCGAGTTCGTCAACGGGGCGGCCGCGATGAGCGCAAGCGGCCGCTATGGCAAGACGCGGCTCTGCGCCGGCATCGTCGGCCACGCCGATCTGCGGCTCGGCGACGGAGTCGCGCAAGTATTGGAAGCGCAGATCGCCGCCGGCGATGGTCGCTTTCGCGGCATCCGCCATTCCGTCACCTGGGATGCCAGCGATACACTATCCAAGGCGCGCACCAACCCGCCCAAGGGACAGATGCTCGATCCAACGTGGCGCGCCGGGTTTGCACGCCTGGCGCCGCTCGGGATGACCTTCGAGGCCTGGCTCTACCATCCCCAGCTCCTCGAACTCGCTGATCTCGCCCGCGCCTATCCGCAGACCACGATCATTCTCAACCATGTCGGGGGGCCGATCGGGATAGGGCCATACAAGGGGAAGGAAGCCGAGACCTTCGCGCAATGGAAAGCGGGCATCGCGGAGCTTGGGAAATGCCAGAATGTCGTCGTCAAGCTGGGCGGGCTTGGCATGCTGATGGGGATGTTCGATTTCTACGATCATGAGACACCCCCTTCATCGGCCGACCTCGCGACCGCCTACAAGCCCTACATTGAAACCTGCATTGCGGCGTTCGGCGCTGATCGCTCGATGTTTGAAAGCAACTTCCCGCCCGATGGAGCGAGCTCGAGCTATCCCATCCTGTGGAACGCATTCAAACGCTTAGCCGCCAATTATTCGGCAACCGAGAAGGCAATGCTCTTCGGCGGGACGGCGAAGCGCGTTTATCGCCTCGCTTGACCCTCCGAAACCCCCAGCAGCACGAGGCGAGCTTAGAGCGATGGCTCAGAGAGCGGGAAGCGCCAACCTGCCGCTGCATAGCGGGCAGGTTCCCGGTTGGCTGGCGAACCGAATGACCCGCCTCGGGGCGGTGATCAGCGAAGCGATCGTCCATCATTACGGTCGCGACGAATTGTTGCGGCGCCTCGCCCATCCGTTCTGGTTCCAGTCGTTCGGCGCCGTGATGGGAATGGACTGGCATTCCTCGGGAATCACGACGAGCGTAATCGGCGCCCTGAAGCGCGGGCTGGGTCCGCTCGAGAGAGAGCTCGGCGTCCATGTCTGCGGCGGGCGTGGCAGGTATTCGCGACAGACCCCTCACGAACTGGTCTCTATCGGGGAGCGGGTGGGTTTCGATGGATCCGCGCTCGCCAATGCCAGTCGTTTGGTAGCCAAGGTCGACAGCGCCGCTGTGCAAGACGGTTTCGAGCTGTACCTGCACGGCTTCATCGTCACCGACGATGGTCACTGGGTGGTCGTGCAGCAAGGAATGAACGGCCAGCTCAAACAGGCCCGCCGATACCACTGGCTTTCGGAGGAGATGACCAGTTTCGTCGATGAACCGCACGCCGCCATTGAAGGTCCCGGGCATGGCGAAATTGCCAACCTCACCGACCACCGCGCCGAACCGTCTCGCCGTAAGCAGCTCGAGCTGCTCGACTCATTGGGACCGGATGGCATCGCACGCGAGCTGTCGAAAATCGGGCCTTGCGATGCAAAGCCCAATGCTCGCAGGGAACCGCTGCTCCCACATCTCGACCTGCCCGCGCATCACGATGTTCGCGCCGGCGACATTGCGGCGAGGCGGCTATACGGAAATTTGGCGGCAGCGGCCGATCGCGGTCCAACGGACTTCCAGGCGCTGCTGCTGACTCCGGGAGTGGGAGCGCGGACGGTGCGCGCGTTGGCCATGGTCGCCGAGGTCGTTCACGGAGCCCCGTATCGCTTCGCCGACCCCGCGCGATTTTCGTTCGCTCACGGAGGCAAGGACAGGCACCCCTTCCCTGTGCCGCTGCGTGTCTATGACGAGACGATACGCGTGCTGAAGTCCGCCGTTCAAGGAGCAAAGCTCGGACGGGAGGAGGAACTGGACGCACTGAGACGACTCGATGAGCAGGCAAGAGTGCTGGAGGAACACGCTTCGGGCCCTCCTGTCGAGGAGCTGATGGCGGACGAGCGAGAGCGCTCGCACACCTACGGCGGCAGATCCGTGTTTGGATGGGCTCAGAACGAAGCAATGTCGAAGCCGCTCGGTAGTTATAAACCTCGGGACCTCGATCTGCTTTTTCGGGCTGAGTGATTTCTGGCATGCGCGTCAGCAGAATCTGGGCCACGGCTGTCTCAACTGCCCTGTTTGTCGGACTGTCTGTGGGCGCGGCGCGAGGGGACGAAGCGAAGTTCTCCCTCGACCATCCCTTTGCGCTCGTCGACGCTGACGGCAAGACCGTCACGAGCGCCGATTTTCGAGGGAACTGGCTGCTGATCTATTTCGGATACACGCATTGTTCCGATCAGTGTCCGACCGCGCTCAGCGCCATGGCCGAGGCGCTCGACCAGATCGGGCCGGCGGCCAGCCATATCCAACCGTTGTTTATCACGGTCGATCCCGAACGCGATCGCGGCCCTATGCTGCGCGCTTTCACGGCTGCATTCGATAAGCGGCTGATTGGGTTGACCGGTACTCAGGGACAGATCGCCGCTATAGCGCATGCGCTCGGCGTGAACTACGAGAAGGTCCTGCTCGACACGGACGACTATGTCGTCGACCACAGCAGTACGCTGTCGGCCATCGATCCGTCGGGCCACGCGGTGACCTTCAAGATGGCCGAGCCGTACATGATAGCGGCCAAATTGCTTGAACTGCTCAATAGGTCCGACGCCGCTTTGGGAACGGTGAATAATCTCAACGCCTACCGCTGACCTCCGGCTGTCGTACCCGACTCTAGGGCGGGAAGTTCGCGACCTTTCGGGCGTCTCCGGTCAATTCGAGGATATGCAATCCGGTGTTGGCGCGATCGACAATATAGATGTAGCCGCGGTCGTCGACTTCGACGTTGTTGGTCTGGATCGCCACTTTGCAGCGCTGCTCGCCATTGTCGAGCTTGACGCAGCGCTTGTCGGTGTTCTCGGTGACGGCCGGAATGTAATAGCCGACCTCGGTCGGGTGGTAAGGGTCGCGGATATCGACGGCGCGCACGCCGGCGTTGAAATGCGAAAAGAACATCACGCGTTTGTAATAAATTGGCGTCATGTTCTCGTTCGATGCGTGCGTGCCGAAGCGGCCGCCGCGGCTGCAGAAATCGCCCGGCGATTCATGCGCGCCCCACGTCGCCACCGAGATCGGATGCTTCTCCACGGTGACGTCGACAAACCATACGAACTGGCGCGCCTCCTGGCATTCATTGGCGATCTGCTCGTCGGTGATGACGACGAAATTGCGGATCTTGCCGATCTTGTCCTTGGCGAACTCGGCGATCGGCATGCCGAGCACTGGGAAGGCCGTATGGGCGCCGTTGAGCGGCGACAACTCGAACCGGCCGACTTCGGGATAGCGCAAATTGTCGTCGGTCGGCTCCTTCGCGCCGTTCAGCAGCTTCTCGCGATCGACGATCTGCAGGAGCCCGTCGGCGTTGGTGCCATAGCCGAAGTAGATGCGGTTCGCGGCGGGACCGAGCGAGATCATGCCGTGCAGCATCATCGGCACCGGGCCGCCCGCGTCGGGCTGCTGGCCAGGCAGGCCAAAATCGCGGATCTTCTTCGGGTGCGCCGGATCCGATAGGTCGAAGACCTGGGTCATCCGCGGCACCCGCCAGCCGGGCACGCCGGACACGAGATAGGCAATACCGGTGTCGCACTCCCACCAACTCTTATGCGTACCTTTGAGGTTCTCGACGACACGCGTCACGAACTGCGGATGAGCAGGATCGGCGGTGTTCCAGATCTCGTGCGCGGCATTGCCGAACGGGCGCAGCATGTAGACGGCGTTCGGGTCGCCTTTCGGTAGGCTCTTGCCGTCGCATACGCGCACCATCTGGGCACCACCGCCTTCGTACAGACCGGGCTCGCCGGGTATATGCGCCAAATATTGGGGATGATGCGGATCCGTCACATCGAGGATCGAAGTGCCGTTCGCCTCCTCTGCACCGGTCAGCGGATTGACGGGTTTGGGCACGGCGTCGGTCCCGCCATGGTGGCCGATATACGCGATCCAGCGCCCGGATTGTTCGTGGATCACCGGCTGGTAAGCGCTGCGGGCCTGCAGGTCGTTGTAGCCGACCAGACTCATATCCTTGGATTCGGGCGCGTTCTGCGCGAAAGCTGCAGGGATCGCGAGCCAGAATGCGAGCAGGCAACATGTCCCGGTAATACCGTTCAAAAGCATTCCTCCCGTGCTGCCCACGGCTCAAATCACCTTGGCCCGCCGGAAGGCAGCGATCTGCTCGGCGTCGTAGCCGTGCTCGGCGAGCACGCGGTCGGTGTCGGCGCCCAGTTCGGGCGGTGGTGTCTCGATGCTCGGGCCGCCATGGGCGAATTTGAAGGCGGCGAGCGGCACGGCGAAACGCCCGTCGACGCCAGGGGCAGACCCGTGATGATGAGTGACCCCGCGGGTCGCAAATTGCGGGTCGCGGACGGCCTCGGCGAGGGTGCGCACGCGCGCTGCCGGAACATGGCGCGCCTGGAAGAAATTCTCCCAATCGTCGGCGGTTCGCGTCTTCAGGATATCGGTCAAGACCACCGCCTCGCGGTCGCGGTCATCCTCGCGCTCCTCGTTCGTGCGCTTGGCCATCTCGGGTCTTTCTAGGGCCTGCCACAGCCGGCGCTGCTGCCGCAGATTGCTGGCGCCGAGCATGACCAGACCGTCCTTTGCGGCATAACAGCTGTTGGTCGCGTGGAGATGCCGGTTGCCTGACGGCTTGGGTTCGGCGCCATTGCGCAGATAGGCAGTCAGATGCGAGCTCATCAGGATCATCGCGACATCTAGCATCGCCAGATCGATGCGCTGGCCGCGGCCGGTGCGCTCCCGCTGAAACAAGGCACTGGCGAGCGCGAAGGCGCCCATCGTGCCGGTCGCATAATCGACCGCCGGCGACCCGAATTTGATTGGATTGACCTCGGGCGTGCCGGTCGTCGCCATCAACCCCGAGGTCGCCTGGATCACGTGGTCGTAAGCCGTCTGGTTACCGCGTGGCCCATCTTGGCCGAAGGCCGAGATCGAGCAGTAGATCAGTCGCGGGTTGATCTCGCTCATCACCTCATAACCGAGGCCCAGCGCAGCAAATGCGCCGGGGCGGTAATTCTCGACCATGACGTCGGCACGCTGCACGAGGCGTTTCAGGATCTCGCGACCGGCCTCGGTCTTCAGGTCCAATGTGATCGACCGTTTGTTGGAGCTCTGGGTCAGATAACTCGTGCCCATGCCGCGGCGATTGAGTTCGCGATCGGTGCCGCTGTCGCGCGTCTGGTCCGGGTCGTCAGGGTGCTCGACCTTGATCACTTCGGCGCCCAGCACAGCCAGCTGATAGGCCGCGAAAGGCCCGGCCAAGACATGGGTCACGTCGATGATACGGATGCCCTCGAACGGTCGTGTCATGCTCGGCTCCTGCCAGTCTGGACAGCTTTATGTGCGGGATTTTCGCGGCCCGGGCAACGTCCTGATCGTTTCCCCCTCCGGAGCGAGTAGGATCGGTCCGGGTCGAGAAGCACCAGGACGGTCGATGCGTGTATTGATCTGCGGAGGCGGCGTGATCGGCGCCTCGATTGCCTATTTCCTCAGCCTTCGCGGCGTCGAAGCGACAGTCATCGAGCGCACGCGCCTCGCTTGTGCGGCATCCGGCAAGGCGGGCGGTTTCCTCGCCCTCGACTGGTGCGACGGAACGCCGCTCGAACCGCTGGCACGGCGCAGCTTTGCTTTGCACGCCAGGCTGTCGGAGGAGGTCGGCGGGGACTGGGGCTATCGCCGTCTCACCACCTATGGGGGTTCCGCGGGCCTCCGCCAGCGCAGCAACGCCAATGGGCTCGACTGGCTGTCGGCTAGTGTGACCGTGAACCAGCGGCTGGGCTCGACGGAAACTACGGCTCAGGTTCATCCCGAAGCATTCACGGCCGCGATGATGAAGGCGGCGCAGGCGCAAGGAGCCGAACTGCTCGTCGGACAGATCACCGGTATCGTGCGCCGCAAGGGTGGCACAGCGGTGGCAGGTGTCGGGGTCGACGGTGAAGTCGTCGAGGGCGATGCCGTCGTGATTGCGATGGGTCCCTGGTCGATTCTTGCCGCCGAATGGCTTCCCCTTCCAGCCGTATTTGGTCTGAAAGGGCATAGCCTCGTTTTCGAGACTGGGACCGCAGTTCCCGCCGAGGCCCTTTTTCTCGAATGCCGCGAAGCGAGCGGGGCGGCGCAAACCCCCGAACTATTTCCTCGAGCCGACGGAACCACCTATGTTTGCGCGATCTCGAGCGAAAGCCCTTTGCCGATCGACCCCGCCCAGGTAGCCCCTGATCCGGGTGCGATCGAGCGTCTGCAGGCGATGTGCTACGACTTGTCACCCGTGCTCGCAGCGGCGAAGATTTTGGCACATCAAGCCTGCTATCGTCCGATCACTCGGGACGGCCTGCCGTTGATCGGCCCGGTAGCCGGGGTCGAAGGCGCCTACATCGCCACCGGCCACAGCGTCTGGGGAATTCTCAACGCGCCGGCGACCGGCGAGGCAATGGCCGAGCTGATCCTCGATGGCCTTGCTCGCTCGGTCGACCTCTCGGCCTTCGACCCGGCGCGGTTTCTGCCGCTCGATCCGGCGCGTCTCCGCTAAGAAAATCCTCCCTCTCCGCCCCTAGGGGCGGAGAGGGC
>Ga0207693_10002055_pt1 | contig 17603 bp, 16 predicted proteins | sample LARL81metaG_FD_184347 | JGI IMG/M metagenome (GOLD analysis project Ga0207693, IMG submission 184347) | Corn, switchgrass and miscanthus rhizosphere microbial communities from Kellogg Biological Station, Michigan, USA - LAR L8-1 metaG... | ecosystem: Host-associated > Plants > Roots >...
ATGCGGACGGGATCGTCGGTGCGCTCGCCGGGCTCGGACTTCTTGACCTCGGTGACGGCCTTCTGCGTGACCTCGACGAGCTCGTTGTCGTTGTCGTCGTCGTCGTCCTTCTCGTCCTCGCCCTCGGCGTCGTCGGCCTCGGTCACGTTGATGCCCATGTCGGACAGCATCGACATGATGTCTTCGATCTGCTCGGGCGACGTGGTGTCCGACGGCAGCACTTCGTTGAGCTGATCGAAGGTCACGAAGCCGCGCTTCTTGGCCTGCTTGATCATCTTCTTGACGGCGGCATCGGACAGATCGAGCAACGGCGACGGGGCGTCCTGCGAATCCTTCTCAGGGGCGTCCGCTGCCTTGTCGTCTTTTTCCTTGTCTTTCACCTGCAGCGTCTTTGCCTTGCTGGCCATTCAATGCTCCCAAACCGCGCCTCACGCCTCGCCTGCGTTAGCGCGCCCGTCTTGATCTACTCGAACTTTGCTCTCGACGCGGAAAGGGCGGCGCACACCTGTCGCCACCCCCGAATCCCTTTTCGCTGGCTACGCCCCGTACCGGCACCGGCCCTGAACTTTGACTAATCCCTGCTTTTGCAGCCAAACCATGGATTTGGCGACTCTTTTTTCTATTCCGGCAGCGCCCTTGTGCAGCATTTTCGGTCAGACGCTCCGCTGGAACCGGCCGGATAGCTCACCAAAACCCTCGATCAGGGCTTCCGTGCCATCCGCTTCCGCCATCCGGGTCTTGATATCCCGCAGCCATGCCAGATTGGCCTCGCTGGGCTCCTCACCCAAGGCCAGCTCGGCGTCCTTCAGCTCCCTAAATAATGAGTGCCATTGACGATGCAAGACAACCAGTTGATGCCAGGTTGAAAGAACGTCGTCCCTGGCCGCGCCGGGACGCGCGGCCCACACGGCGCCGGTCGTGATCACCCGCTCAACCCGTTGAAGCGGTTGCGAAAATCCGCCTCTGTCGAGGTCGGCCCTCATCTTTTCGGCCTGCTCCTCCGGCGCGGAGGAATGATGATGGTCGTGGGCGAAGGCGGCGATGATGCCGGCGCTCAATTTGTGGGCCTCGGGGTGGCCCCATTCCAGCGCCGCCACCTCCTCCAGATGGTCATCCATCAGCCAGGGATGGTTAATCAGACATTGCAGGATCAGCGCCTCGCGGCGGGAGATCGCGCTGCGCTGGCCGCGCATCAGGGGGCTCGCGGCAAGCTGCGGACTGGCCGCCTGGTAGGGCCCGGAGCCGAGCGGGGTGAGCGGATTTATCCCCTGATTTCGCGCGCCCTTGGGGGTGAACCGGCCGGGCGGGGCGCCGCCACGTGGCTGAAAACGGCGGACTGATTCGCCGCCGAAACGGCCGCGACCGCCGCCCCCTTGACGGGTCTCAGGAGCGAAAGCGCGCTGCAGGCGGGCGGAGAAATCCTGGCGATAGTAGCGGCGCACCACCTCGTCGCGGATGCCGTTGGCGAGTTCACCGATCCGTGCCTCCAGCGCCGCGCGCCGCTCGGGGGTGGCGAAGTCGCCGCCCTCGATCTCGCGCGACCACAACACCTCGGACAGCCCGCGCGCCGCCCCGATCACGTCCTCGATCGCCGCGCGGCCGCCGGAACGGGCGAGATCGTCGGGGTCCTGCCCCTCCGGCAGCAGCGCAAAGCGCAGGCTTTTTCCGGGCTTGAGATGCGGCAGCGCGAGGTCGGCGGCGCGATAGGCCGCCTTCTGCCCGGCGCGGTCGCCGTCGAAGCAGAGCACGGGCTCGTCCGCCATCTTCCAGAGCAGCGCGAGCTGGTTCTCGGTGAGCGCAGTGCCGAGCGGCGCGACGCTGCCGGCAAAGCCCGACGTGACCATCGCGATGACGTCGACATAGCCTTCCACCACGATCAGCGAGGCGCCGTCATGCGCGGCCTGGCGCGCGGTCGCGAGGTTGTAGAGATTGTCGCCCTTGTGGAAGAGCGGCGTCTCCGGCGAGTTGAGATATTTCGCCGGCACGTCCTTCTCGAGCGCCCGCCCGCCAAAGGCGATGACGCGGCCGCGGTGATCGGTGATCGGAAACATCACGCGATCGCGGAAGCGGTCGTAAGGAACGGGAATGTCGTCGCCCGCGATCAGCAGCCCTGCTTCAACCATGTCCTCGACCGGAATGCCGTGAGAGCCGAGATGCTCCTTCAGCGCGAAGCGATCGGCCGGCGCATAGCCGAGCCGGAATTGCAATTGCGTCTGAGGCGTAATCGCGCGATCGCCGAGATAGCCGCGGGCCTTCGCGCCGTTCCGCGAGGTCAGCGTGTCGGCGAAGAATTTCGCCGCGAGTTCCATCACGTCATGGAGCGTCTTGCGGCGCTGCTCGTGGCGCGCGGCATCCGGCGTAACTATGGGCAGCGGCATGCCGGCCATGGACGCCAGCCGTTCCACGGCTTCGGGAAAGGAGACGCCTTCGGTCTCCATCACGAAATCAAAGATGTTGCCGTGCTTGCCCGTGGAGAAGTCGTGGTAAAACTGCTTCTGATCGTTGACGGTGAACGACGGCGTCTTCTCCTGCTGGAACGGCGACAGTCCCTTGAACTCGCGGCCGGCCCGCTTCAGCTTGACGCGCTTGCCCACGACCTCCGAAACCGGAAGCCGCGCTTTCAGTTCGTCGATGAATTCGGGCGTGAATCGAGGCATGGGGAATCTTGGCCTGAGTCGGCGGCTGCTGCCAATGGGGCTTAGCCATATAGGGGCCGGGCGCTGAAATGCGACAATTGTGGGTGTTGTCCGAACTATACAGCCTGTCCACAGGCGCCTCTTCGTTCCGCGCGTCCGTCCCACCGTCATTCCGGGGCGCGCGCCAGCGTGAACCCGGAATCTCGCGCCTCACCTCTGGATTCCGGGTTCGAGGCTTTGCCTCGCCCCGGAATGACGGAGGGAGCTAGGTCTCGAGAAATCGCCCCGACTCGATGCGCGGCAGGTTAGCCACCGGCCAGTTGTAGATGTAGGTCCACACCTCGATCGCGGCTCCGTCGTCGCGCATCACCTGCAGCATCTGCCTCACATATTCGGTCGGCGGCTGAAATCCTTCGCCGCAGGCCTCATAGGTATCGAACTCGGCCAGCAGTTCGTCGCACGCGCGCAGGCGATAAAGCTCGCCGAACACGATCTCAGCGGGATCGTCGGACAGCACGAGGCCCGGATAATGCTTCACGAGATAAAGCCGGCCGCGGCAGCGCGCCGACCCGAGAAAGTCCGCATTGGCCGACAGCAGCCGTGCCATCGGATGGTCGAAGCCGCGCATCAGCGTGCCGTAGACGAAGAGCAGGTCGGAGGTCATGGGCACGTCTATAGCCGTCATTGCGAGCGAAGCGAAGCAATCCAGAATTGCCTCAACGGCGAATGTCTCGGATGCGGCGCGAAGAGCTGGATTGCTTCGTCGCTTGCGCTCCTCGCAATGACGGTGGACCGTGGCTCAGGCAGCCACGACCTCGTCACTGACGACGAAAAACTTCGTCAGATCCATCCGTCCGAAGCTCGTGGTAAGCGCGACGTCGGCGGCGTCGCGGCCGGTTGCCATCAGGATGCGGCCGATGCGCGGCACGTTGTGGCGGGCATCGAAGGTGTACCACTGGCCGGAGAGATAGACCTGGAACCAGCCGGAGAAATCCATCGGACAGGGATCGGGCGGAATCCCGATGTCGCCCATGTAGCCGGTGCAGTAGCGCGCGGGGATGCCCATGCAGCGGCAGAAGGTCAGCGCGAGATGCGCGAAGTCGCGGCACACGCCGTTGCGCTGCTCGTAGACATCGTGCGCGGACTTCATGTGATGCGCATGCTCGTAGCCGAAGCTGACATGGCCGTGCACGAAATCGCAGATCGCCTGCACCCGCGCCCAGCCTTGCGGCGTATTGCCGAACAGCGACCAGGCGATGTCGGTGAGCTTGTCGGTCTCGCAATAGCGGCTCGGCATCAGATAGAGCAGAAGCTCGTCGGGCAGTTGATCGATCGGCAATTGCTGCGCGGCCGGGTTGACCATGTCGGGCAGCCCGGAATCACGCACCAGCGCCTTGCCGTGGAACGTCACACCGCCCGCAGGCGCAACCAGCCGTCCGCAGACATTGCCGAAACTGTCACGGTAGAAGCCGATCGGCACGTCAGGTTCGGCGACGATGGTTTCGGTGCCGACGATATCGGAATAGCGCGAGGGATGGATCGACAGCATCATGACCATCGGGGTCGGCTGCACGGCTGCATAGGCAATCTCGAAGCCGACCTTGATTTCCATGGCTAAATCCCTTCCTCGATGGCCATCTCTTCGCCCTGCTCGGTGGAGACGACCTTGATGTTCACCTCCATCGCAGCGAAGGCGTCGGCCGGGCCGAGATAGACGCCGTGCAGCGGGATCGCCTGGCGCGGATCGCGCGCCACCGCGACGCGGATCAGGTCGCGGCTGCCGACGATGCCGTTGGTTGGATCGAACTCGATCCAGCCCGCGCTCGGCAGATAGACCTGCACCCAGGCATGGGTCGAGCCGCCGCCGAGATGACCGCCGACGCGGTCGTCCGGCGAGAACAGGTAGCCGGAGACGAAACGCGCGGCGATGCCGAGCCGGCGCAGCGCCTCGATCATCAAAAGCGCATAGTCGCGGCAGGTGCCCGAGCCCGTCTGCAAAGTGTCGAGCGGATGCTGCGTGCCCTGCTCATGGCGCTTGCGATAGGCGAAGGTCTCGCGGATGCCATGGGTCATGGCGGTCAGGATATTGAATGTTGGTGTCGGCGCATCCGCATCCAGGAATTTGCGCGCCCAGGCCGACAATTCGCCATTCGGATCGCTATATTGCGGCGACACGAACTGCACGAGATCGGGAAATTCGTCGCTGTCGTAGAGGAACGGATAGAAATAGGCCGGATCGTCCGGAGTCAGCGCGAACTCCTCGACCGGACTGTGGTCGACGGTGACGGTCGAGGTGACGGTCAGCGTGTCGGCGCGCTCGTCGAACCGCGAGATCGCCACGCTGTTGCCGAAGACGTCGTGAATCCATCGCAGCGACATCGGCTCCGGCACGATGTCGAGGCGGCTCGCGAGCACGCGAAGGTCATGGCCGTCGCGCGGACGCAGCATGATGCGGTGCTCGCCAAATGCGACCGGGCGCAGATAGCGATATTCAGTCTTGTGATGGATGGTCAGCAGCGGCATCGTCAGTCATCATCGTGATTCCGGGCAGTCGAATCTAGAGCGCTTCGTGCTTATTTCTAGACCGGCATGCCACTTCGATAGGCAACGGGTTTGAGTATCATGGCTTTGGACGGCGCGGGCAACACGTCTCGACTCCTGGGGCAGGAAGATGTTCCGCCGGTATTTGAGCTAAATACGGCGGGCCGGTCGCCGTTCCTGTTCACCTGCGATCATTATGGCCGCCTGTTGCCGAAGGCGCTCGGCGATCTCGGCCTGCCCGAAGAGGAATTGAAGCGGCACATTGCCTGGGACATCGGCATCGCCGAGGTCGCTGAGGCGATGTCGCGCGCGCTCGATGCGCAACTGGTCGCGCAGCGCTACTCGCGGCTCGTGATCGACTGCAATCGCCCGCCGAGCGTGGCGAGCTCGATCCCCCGGCTCAGCGAAGCCACGATGATTCCGGGCAACGAGGCACTGTCGCGCGAGGCGGCCGAGACGCGGCGGCAGGAGGTGTTCGACCCCTATCACGGCCGCATCACCGAAATCATCGACCAGCGCCTGCGCGACCGTAGGCCCACGATACTGGTCGCGTTGCACAGCTTCACGCCGATCTATGCCGGCGTCGCGCGGCCATGGCACATCGGCACGCTCTATCACCGCGACACGATCCTGCCGCCGCGCCTGTTGCATGCGCTGCGCGCGGAAGCCGATCTCGTGGTCGGCAACAATGAGCCTTATGCGGTGAGCGACGAAACCGACTACACGATTCCCGTTCACGGCGAGGCGCGCGGGTTGATCAGTACCGGCATCGAGATCCGGCAGGACCTGATCGCCGATCATTCCGGTCAACAGGAATGGGCGGAGCGGCTGACGCGCATCCTCAGCGAGATCGAGCCGTTGCTCGGCTTGCACCTGCCGCGCATGCATTAGACGCCTGCTCAACCAGGCGCGGCGTGAGATGCTCCCGTTCGGGCCACAAACTTGCTGTCGTCCCTGCGAACCCAAGGACCCATAACCACAGGCTTGAGTTTGTGGCACTAGGCGGGACGGCTTTCTTTCCAACAATAGATATCACGCGGTATGGGTCCCTGCGTTCGCAGGAACGACAGATGAGGACGACAGACGAGATTGCCTTTCGAGATGTGTGAATGCCTTAGTGCGTTCGCAGGGACGGCTGATGAGATTGCCTTTCGAAATGCGGCGCTTCCCGTCCCTGTCCACGGCGGACAGAATCACCTACACCTCGCTCAAGAACCTTGAGAGGTGTCGATGAACCGTCGCGACCGTCGGGCCTCTGCCCGAAAAGCCGGAAAAGCCTCGAGCGGCGCAACCGCAGTTGATACGCTTTACACGACAGGCGTTGCTCATCTCCAGGCCGGGCGATGGATGGATGCGCAGCTCTGCTGCCAGCAGGCCCTCGCGATCGAGCCGCATCATCCGGATACCCTGCACCTGATGGGACACCTCGGCCTCAGAGCGGGTCAGGACGATCATGCGGTGGAATGGTTTGCCAAGGCGGTCGGTCAATCACCCAAAGCGGAATACCTGTCTTCGCTCGGCACCGCGTTGTGGCGCCTGGGACGCCGCGACGAAGCAGCCAAAGCGTTCGATCAGGCGGTGCGGCTCAAGCCCGACGATGCGCAAGCATGGAAGAACCTCGCCAACGTCCTCTTCGACATGCAGCGCCTAGACGTTGCCCTGCTCGCCTATCGCCGCGTGCTCACCCTCGATCCCCGCGATTGGGATGCGGCATGCAGGAGCGGGTATCTTCATTACCAGTCGGGGCAATTGGAAGAAGCACTTGCACATTTCGGCATTTGCGACGAATTGCAACCGAACCATGCGCCGACGCTGTACATGCGATCGGTGTTTCTGCACGGCCTCAGGAGGTTCGAGCAGGCCGTCGCTGAAGGTGTGCGGGCATATGCGCTGGATCCATCCGACGCCGACATCTGCAACACGATCGGCGCCGCACTCCAGGAATTGAATCGCCACGAAGAAGCGTTGCAGTGGTTCGACCGGGCGCTTGGGCTCAGGCAGGATTTCAACGAAGCGCTCTATGCCAAAGCTGTCTCGCTCGGCAGACTGCGGCGCTTCGACGAAGCGCTCGCGATCCATGATCGCCTGAAGGCTGCTCTCTCGCCTGACAGCACCATCACGGACCTGAAATTGGCCGATCTGCTCATCAGCCTCGGCCACCTGGAGACCGCGCTGGCCTCCCTCGACCGGTGCGTCGAAACACGGCCGGACCATGCCCCCACGCTGCAAATGCGCGCAGTGTGTTTTCATGGCCTCAGGCAACTGGAGCGAAGCCTGGCCGACAGCCGACGCGCCCATGCACTCGATCCGAACAACGCAGGTATCTGCAACAACATCGGCGGCGTCCTCCACGAACTCGGCCGTTATGAAGAAGCCTTGCGCTGGCTGGAGATGGCCATCGATCTTCAGCCGGACTATGTGGATGCGCTCAACAACAAGGCACTTTCGCAAGCGCAGCTGGATCGTCTGGCCGACGCCAAGGCGACCTTCGATTACATCAAGGCCATCGCTCCGAACAACGCAGAAGCAGCCCTCGGGGCGGCCAATCTGCAACTGCTCAACGGGAATTTCGAAACCGGCTGGGCCGGTCGCGAAGCGCGGTGGAACGTTCCAAATCTTCCGATCGTCTGCCCGACGTTCGCACAGCCGATGTGGCTCGGAAAAACCAGTATCGCCGGCAAGACCATCCTCATTTACGCGGATGAGGGGATGGGGGATGCCATTCAGCTCGCACGCTATTTGCCGATGCTGGCAGCTCTTGGCGCGCGCGTCGTTCTTCAGGTCCACGAGGCGCTGCAGCCTCTGCTGTCGGGAGTTGCCGGCGTCTCGCTGTGCGTGACGAACAATTCAACCGATGCGCTGCCACCGTTCGATACTTATTGTCCGCTGCTGAGCCTGCCCTTGGCTTTCGAGACGCGGCTCGACACGATTCCGGCGGGGACAGATTATCTGCCTCATCCCGCCGCAGACCGCATCGGCGTTTGGAATGATCGGCTAGGGCCCCATGACAAGCTGCGCGTCGGCCTCGTCTGGTCGGGTAATCCAGATCATACCAACGATCGGAACCGATCGATCCCGCTTGGCGTGCTTGCGCGCATCCTGGACGTCGATGCGACCTTTGTCAGCCTGCAGAAGGATATGAGATCAGGCGACAAGTCGATCCTGGAAAAGACCGATATCGTCGACCTCACGGCAGACCTCACTGACTTCGGCGAGACGGCCGCGTTGTTGTGTTGTCTTGACCTCGTGATCACCGTGGACACCAGCGTTGCTCATCTCGCGGCCGCCCTCGGGCGACCCACCTGGATCCTTTTGCCGCATCCGCCGGATTATCGTTGGCTGCTCGGTCGTGACGACAGCCCATGGTATCCGACGGCACGCCTTTTCAGGCAGGCCGAGAGTCGTGACTACGCAAGCGTCCTCGATCGCGTGCGGACCGAATTGGTCGCTCTGTCGGGCAGCTATCGTCGTCCGACAGTTGCACCCTGAAAGCCTCATTCGGTGATGTCGGTCTCATCCGGCCGCGTCGCCAATAGCGCGCCGAGCCGCCTCAGCGCGGCGCGCAGTTCATCATGGCTCGGTTGGCCAAGCGCAAGCCGCACCGCATTTGGCGAATGGCCGGGTGAAACGGCGAACGCGCTGGCCGGCGTGACGGCGATACCGGCGCGGGCGGCGGCAGCCGTGAGCGCCTCGGCGCGCCAGCCGTCGGTGAGATGCAGCCAGACGTGATAGGAACCCGGATCGGCCTCCATGCGATGGCCGGCGAGACATTCGGAGACGATGGCCTGACGCGCGATCGCATCGGCACGTTTGCGCCGCGTGAGTTCGGCGGCGGTGCCATCCGCAAGCAGGCCCATGCCGGCCGCGAGTGCAAGCGGCGTCACCGACCAGGCGCCGGTGCGTACCGCGGTCGCGAAGCGCTCGCGCAACGGCGGAGGCACGTGGAGGAAGCCGACGGCGATGCCCGGCGCCAGCCGCTTGGAGAGGCTGTCCACCACGATCGCGCGATCCTCGGCCTGGCTTGCGAGCGGCGGCACGTCGGACAGAAAGCCGTAGACCAGATCCTCGATGATCATCAGGTCGAGCTTGCGCACCAGGCGTAGAATCTCTTCACGCCGCGCCGCGCTCATCGTGTGGCCGAGCGGGTTCTGCATCACCGGCTGCAGATAGACCGCCCCCAGCGCGCCGGCGCGATGCGCCTTGGCGAGCGCGTCGGGGCGGATGCCCTCGCCGTCCATGGCGATCGGCACCAGCGTGACGCCGAGCCGCGCGGCGATGCCCTTGATCATCGGATAGGTCAGCGCCTCGACCGCCACGCGCCCGCCGACCGGCACCAGCGCCGAGATTGCGGCTGCCAGCGACATCCGACCGCCGCCCGCGAAAACGAAGCCCTCGGCGCGCGGCTGCCAGCGCGCGGTCGCGAAAAAGCCTGCGCTGATGCGCCCGGCCTCCACGAGCCTGCGCTGGGTGGTCGGCGCCAGCGCGGCTGCGAGCGCATCGGGCCGCTGCCAGATCGCCAGCGACTTGCCGATCAACGCGGCCTGATCGGGCAGCGTGGGAAAATTGAACTCGAGATCGATACGGCCGTCGAACGGCTCCAGCCGCAGCGGCGGCAGCGGCGCCTGGCCGGCGATGAAAGTGCCGCGCCCAACCTCGCCGACCACGAGGCCTCGCCGCAGCAATTCGGCATAGACCCGCGCCGCGGTCGAAGCGGCGATCCCCTTTTCATAGGCGAACTGACGCTGCGGCGGCAGCCGCTCGCCCGGCCTCAGCCGCCCAGCGGCGATATCGGCCGCGATGTCGTCGACCAGCGCGGTGTAGGGAGCGGTCATATCATATTGCTCCGAGAGCAATGTTTTGATTGCTCCGAGATTTGTACTGAGTCATTGCTCTCCGGGCAACCGCGAAATCGAAAAAGCCGAACGGTAAAAGCAATGGGTACGATGGCAAGCGCACAGGTTCAGCAATGGGCCGCGCCACGGCCGCTCTGGTCAGCCGGGAGCCTGCTGCGGCTGCCGCAACTCTGGCTGCTGCGGCGCTTCCGGCGCAGCGAACTGGCGGCGCTCGACACGGCTCAGATGCGGGACTGCGGTCTCGATCCCGAAATCGTGTGCCGCGAGGCGACGAAACCGTTCTGGCGCGAATGAGGAGATGACGCATGCGCAACGTTCCCTTTCATCAGGTCGACGTGTTCTCGGCGGTGGCCTTCAAGGGCAATCCGCTGGCCGTGATCGCCGAGGCCGACGGCCTCGACGACGCACGGATGCAGGCGATCGCGAACTGGACCAATCTCAGCGAAACCACGTTCCTGCTGCGGCCGAAAGACACCGCCGCCGATTATCGTGTCCGCATCTTCACCCCGCAGCGCGAATTGCCGTTCGCAGGCCATCCGACGCTCGGCTCCAGCCATGTCTGGCTTGCGCTCGGCCACAAGCCAAAGGGCAATGAGGTGATTCAGGAATGCGGCGCGGGCCTCGTGCGTATCAAGCGCGACGGCGCGCGGCTCGCCTTTGCCGCGCCGCCGCTGCGGAGATCGGGCGAGGTCGCGCCCGACCTGAAGGCGCGCATCGCGCGCTCGCTCGGGATTACCGAGGACGCGATCAAGGCGGCGCAATGGGTCGATAATGGTCCGGGCTGGGTGGCGGTGATGCTCGGCTCACGCGGCGAGCTCCTCAAGCTCAGCCAGGATGTGAGTGTTCTGCCGGACCAGTCGCTCGGCGTCGTGGCGCCGTGGGACACGGCGAAGGACGGAAGCGAAGCACAGTTCGAGGTCCGCGCTTTCATGGGTCGCGGGGGAGAAGATCCGGTGACCGGCAGCCTCAATGCGAGTCTCGCGCAATGGCTGATCGGCGCCGGCATCGCGCCGCCGCGCTATATCGCCGCCCAAGGCACGGTGCTTGGCCGCGCCGGCCGGGTTCATGTGACGCAGGAGGGCGATACGATCTGGATCGGCGGCGATGTCACGACTTGCATCGCGGGCACGATCAACTTGTAGACCAACGCGTAGGATGGGTAGAGCGCCAGCGAAACCCATCATTGCGCAGCGCGCGCGGACCGAACGATGGGTTTCGCCTTCGGCTCTACCCATCCTGCGCGCGCTTGCAACGCTCTCGCCGTCGTCCTCGCGCACGGGAGGACCCATGACCACAGGGTCATGTTATTTGGCACCGCGGTGGCCCCGGCAGGCGCCAACAACGTGGTCCTGTGGTTATGGATCCCTGCGTTCGCACTATTGTATGCACATATCTCCGGGACGACCATTCTCTCCGTCGTCATTGCGGCTGTCGTTACCCCTGCACGAGACGCAAGATGTGTGCATGCATTACTGCGTTCGCAGGGACGACGGAGGAGAGAGCTTGCGTCAATAAGGATAAGTGGAGCCACGCGCTAGCGCGCCCGCGTCAGCGCGAGCCAGACCCCGCCGCCGATCATGAAGCTGCCGGAGATGCGGGATACCAGCCGTGTGCGGCGTGCTGAAAAGAACTTTCGCGCGCGGCCGGCAAGCAGCGCGTAGACGCCGTCCGTGAGCGCTGCGATCACCATGAAGGTGACGCCGAGCAGCGCGACCTGCGAAACGTGATCGCGGCTCATGTCCATGAACTGCGGCAGGAACGCGCCGAAGAAGATCAGAAGCTTCGGATTGGAGAGCAGCACCAACAACCCCTGCAGGAAGAAGCCGCCGCGCGGCGGAGGCGGCGCTTCGTCGGCATTGATGCCTTCGGCTGGGCTGCGGATCAGCTTGATGCCGAGCCACACCAGATAGGCCGCGCCCGCAAGCCGCAGCCAGTCGAACCAGTAGCCCATCGTCGCCATCAGCGAGGTCAGGCCGATCGCAACGATGCCGATCACGATCGCAAGCCCCGTCTGCACGCCCGCCATATTGATCAGCGCCGCGCGCGTGCCATGGCGCAGACCGTTGGCAATCAAGAGCGTGACGACCGGCCCGGGCACCAGCGCAAGCGCGATGCAGGCAGCGACGAAGGCGAGATAGGCTTGCAGGGACATGGGCGGGGCTTTCGAAGGGAAAGTGACAGACACATTATGCACGATGTGAAGGAGAGCGGAAACCACCTAAAATCGACGTCGTCCCTGCGAACGCAGGGACCCATAACCACAGGACACAGTTTGTGGCACGAACCGAGGTACGGCTTTCCTTCCACCAATGAACATCACGCGGTATGGGCCCTGCGTTCGCAGGGACGACAGTTTGACTCGCTGAGTCAGCGAGCAACTGGCTCACGTCCGCCGCCGAATGCGGCCATCATCCAATGGTGCATGTCGTCCGACTCCAGAAACGCCAAGGCCATCTGCTGCAATTCCGGCGCCTCTCTCTCGCCCTGCACCACAGCGACCATCAGATCGCAGCGATGGGATAGCGCGATGCCGGTTGCGGCGTGCTGGGTGCCGTCTGACATTTTCAGATCGTAGTCGCGCGCACGGCCGGACATGTCGGCGACGTGTATCACCCTGCCCGCCTGTTTCGGCACGAAACGCGCGCTGATCAGATCAAGGTCGGCGACGCGGTCGACCTCGTCGTCATCGGCGACACCGGCGTCGCAATTGCAGAAGCCAATCTTGGCGCGCACATACAGCTCGCTTCTCTTGCCGCAGGCCTCCGACATGCAGCGGAAGGCCCGCCCCACCGGCCAGCCGTCGCGCGGGAATGGCCACGCGATCTCCTGCCATTGAGGACCGCCATCGGCGGCCGTTTGCGCCAGCAGCTTCTGATACGCGGCCACGCCCGACAGAGCGCCGAACGCCAGCGCCGCGACGATGATGGCAATCAGACGGCGCATGATCCACATCCTCCGCGCGTCACACAGAACTACGATCTATAGAGCTGGATCGTCATTTGTGAGCGAAGCGAAGCAATCCAGCCTTTGCGCGTCTAGGACTGGATTGCTTCGGCGGACGGCTCGCTCCCCGCAATGAGCGCCTCACGGCAGCCCGGCGACGGCGCGGGCGTCCCCGGTGAGCTCGAGAATGTGCAGACCAGTATCGGCGCGGTCGACGATGTAGACATAGCCGCGATCGTCGGTCTCGACATTGTTGGTCTGGATCGCGACCTTGCAGCGCTCCTTCTCGTCGATCGTGACGCAGCGCTTGTCGGTCTTGTCGGTGATCGCCGGAATGAAATAGCCGACCTCCCGGGGATGATAGGGATCGCGGATGTCGAGCGCGCGCACCCCGGCATTGAAGAAGGCGATGAACGCCATCTTCTTGTAAAACACCGGCGCCATGCTCTCGTTCGAGGAGTGCGAGCCAAACCGGCCGCCGCGCTCGCAGAAATGCCCGCTCTCCTCCGGCACCGTAAAACTCGAGATCATCATCGGCCGCGTCTCGGTGGTGACGTCGGCGAACCACACCATCTGCCGCGGCTCGGCGCATTCGTTCAAGATCGCCTCGTCGACGATCATCACGATGTCGCGGCTCTTGCCGTCCTTGTCGCTGGAAAATTCCTTGACCGGCATGCCCGGCATCGGGAACGTCGTATGTGCGCCGTTGAAAGCCGACATCGGCAGCTCGGCGATTTCCGGATAGCGCAGATTAGTCGCGGTCGGCTCCTTCGGGCCGTTCAGCAGTTTTTCGCGGTCGACGATCTGCACGATGCCGCCCTTGTCGGTGCCATAGCCGAAATAGACGCGGTTGCCCTGCTTGCCCGTCGAGATCGGCCCGTGCAGTTCGGTCGGCACCGCGCCGGTCGAACCGGGCTCCTGCCCGGGCAGCCCAAAATCCCTGATCTTCTGCGGATGGGCGGGATCGCTGAGGTCATAGATCTGGCTCATGCGGCGGGTGCGCCAGTCCGGCGCGCCCGAGACGAGATAGGCGATGCCGGTGTCGCATTCCCAGAAATTCTTGTGGGTGTCCTTCAGGCCCTCGCCGATCTTTGCGACCAGCACCGGATTTTCCGGATTGGCGACGTTCCAGATCTCATGGCCCTGGCTGCCGACCGCGCGCAACATGTACACGGCGCTCGCGTCGCCTTTCGGCAGGCTCTTGCCGTCGCAGACGCGCACCATCTGCGCGCCGCCGGACTCGTATTTCCCCTCCTGCCCGGGAATGTGGTGCAGATATTTCGGGCGTGCGGGATCGGTGACGTCGACGATCGAGGTGCCGTTCGGCTCGGCCTTGCCGCTCAGCGGGTTGACCGGATCGGGCACATCGTCGGTGCCGCCGTGATGGCCGATATAGGCGATCCAGCGGTCGCCCTGATGATGGATGGTCGGCTGATAAGCACTGCGCGCCTGCAGGTCGCTATATCCAACCATCTTCATGTTGGAAGCCTCGGGCGGTGCGCCAATCACTTGCTGCTGCGCAGCAGCGCCGACGATGCACGATAACGTAAATGCGAGACAAGTGACGAGTTTGACGCGGCCGCTCATGCTTTCCACCCCGGTCTGGTCGCCAGTCTTCGCTGGCTCATACCGCGATACCATAGCGGAGCCGGCCGGCTTTGCGCTACGCTCGCCAAGACCAAACAAGACCAAATTTGCGCGAGGACCGTTTTCGGGGGGAGAGCAATGGCAACGCATCACGTCCGGGCCAGCCGGCGCCAGTTCCTGCAATTTTGCGCGGCAAGTCCACTGTTCGCCCGCACCGCGCTGGCGGACGGAATTGGAGGTAGCGATCCCGTCGAGTGGGCGCCTCGCGATCTGGAAAAGCTCATCGCTGACCCCAAGGAGGCACTCGATGTCTTCGATTTCGAGCCGGCGATGAAAAAGAACGTGCCGCCGGCGCATTTCGGTTACATGGCAACCGGCGTCGACGACGAAGTGACATTGCGTGCCAACCGAGAGGATTTCAAGAAGTTCGCGCTGCGCCCGCGCCGGCTGGTGGACGTCAGCAATATCGACATGAGCCTCGAGGTGTTCGGCGCACGATATGACAGTCCTGTCGTGATTGCCCCGGCGGGCAGCAACCGCGCCTTCCATCCCGATGGCGAAATCGCCGTGGCCAAGGCCGCCAGACTCGGAAACCACCTGCAGATCCTGTCCACGGTTGCCACCACGTCGATCGAAGACGCGATCGCCGCGCGCGGCGCGCCGGTCTGGTTCCAGCTCTACACCACGCAGCGCTGGGAGGTGGCCGAAGGCCTCGTCAAGCGTGCGCTGGCCGCGGGTGCACCCGCCATAGCCGTCACGCTCGACGTGCGCACGCCTGCCAAATGGCCCACCTTCGTCCGGCTGCGGCGCACCGATACTCGCGATTGCGGAAGCTGCCACGGCAGCAACGACTATTTGTCGCGCAAGCCGAACTTTTCCGGGATCGATCTGGCCGGCACCAGTCAGACTGTGGTCACCAACCTGACCTGGGACCGCATCAAGCGGCTCCGCGACATGGTGAAGGTCAACCTCGTGCTGAAGGGCATCGTCGCGCCCGAGGATGCCAAAATGGCGGCGGTTGCCGGCATCGATGCGATCATCGTCTCCAACCACGGCGGCCGCGTGGAAGATGGCGTCGGCTCGACCATCGAGGCCCTGCCGGACATTGTCAGTGCGGTGGAGGGCCGCATGCCGATCCTGGTCGACAGCGGCTTCCGCCATGGCAGCGACATCGTCAAGGCGCTGGCCATCGGCGCAAAGGCCGTCTGCATCGGCCGGCCCTATCTGTGGGGACTTGGGGCATTCGGCCAGGCCGGCGTCGAACGCGTCCTCGGCATCCTGCGCTTCGAAACCCGCCTCGCCATGCAGCAGCTCGGCGCTCCCACCCTGAAAGACATCACGCCCGACATGGTACGGCGGGTCTAAGCCTGCTGAGGGAGCCGCTCTGTCCACTCATCCTGAGCGCGCTATTGCGCGCGTCTCGAAGGATGAGGCCCGGACATTGGCTTGGGGGCCTCATGGTTCCTCGAGCGATGCGGAGCATCGTCCGGGAGATGCCGCGCAAGAGCGCGGCTCCTCACCATGAGGGTCTACAACTGTCCAACGCTCGGAAATCGAAGCTTGACATGCAACCATTTGGTTGCCTATTTTAGACCCATGGATGAGGTCTTCAAAGCGCTGGCGGACGCGTCACGGCGGTCGCTGCTGGACAGGCTTCACACGCGAGGTGGACAGACCCTGAACGAGCTCTGCGACGGCCTCGACATGACGCGTCAGGCCGTGACCAAGCACCTTGCGATCTTGGAGAAGGCCAACCTGGTCACGACGCTCAGGCATGGCCGCGAGAAGCTGCACTACCTCAACCCGGTTCCGATCCACGAGATCGGCGAGCGGTGGATCAAGAAATTCGAGCGCGGGAAACTCGCCGCGCTCAGCGCGTTGAAACGTCAACTGGAGAAGCGCGATGAGTAAGCCGGCCTTCGTCTATGTCACCTATATCGAGACCTCCGCGGAAAAGGTCTGGCAGGCGCTGACCGACGGCGACTTCACCGAGCGCTACTGGTTCGGCCACCGCGTGACGTCGGACTGGACGGTCGGCGCGGCCTATCGCTTCGCCAACCAGGGCCAGCCGATGGTCGAGGGCAAAGTGCTGGTGTCGGACCCGCCGCGGCGGCTCGTCTATAGCTGGGACGTGGTCAAGGAAGGCGCCACCCGCGAGCGCACCTCGCGCGTCACCTTCGATCTGGTGCCGCGCGGCAAGGTGATCAAGCTCATCGTGACGCATGACGAGATCGAGGAGGGCGGCACGACCTTGCGCGACGTCTCCGCCGGCTGGCCGATGGTGCTCGCGAGCCTGAAGAGCATTTTGGAAACCGGCCATGCGCTCGACATCGATCTGGCAGCGGCGAAGGAACTGGCCCATGCCTGAGACCGAATTCGATCTCGGGGGATTCGAACAGACATGAAGATCTATCGGAGGGTTTCTGCTGACATGAGCATCGAGAAATTCAAGCCGGCGACCGTCTACACGATCTACATCGCAGCCACGCCCGAAAAAGTCTGGCAGGCCCTCACATCGGCGGAGTTCAGCCAAAAATACTTTTTCGGCAACTCCGTCGAGGTCGAGATCCGGGTCGGCGGCGCGTTCATCGTGCGCACACCCGATGGAGCGCTGCACATCTCAGGCGAAGTCTTCGAGTGTGATCCGCCGAAGAAGCTCACCGTCACGTTCAACCTCAACTGGCCGGAGCTGATCGAAAAGCTCGGCCCGACCCTCGTGACCTACGAGATCGAGCCGGTCGGCGAGGTGGTGAAGCTGACCATGACAGAATCGCATGACCGGCCGCTGTCCGACGACATCCTCTCCGGCGGCCGGCAAGGCTGGCCCGCGATCCTCTCCAGCCTGAAGAGCCTGCTTGAGACGGGGCGGCCGATGGCGATCAAGATGGCCCCGCCCCAGCGCATGCTCGCGGCGCTGCGGGAGCTCGGCATCAAGACGCCTTAGATGCTTATTATGCGATCCACGTCGCCGCGAAGGCGGGACGGCTCCCTCTCCCCGCTTGCGGGGAGAGGTTAAGACGGAATCGGCGCGACGATCTTGCGG
>Ga0207693_10002056_pt1 | contig 17601 bp, 19 predicted proteins | sample LARL81metaG_FD_184347 | JGI IMG/M metagenome (GOLD analysis project Ga0207693, IMG submission 184347) | Corn, switchgrass and miscanthus rhizosphere microbial communities from Kellogg Biological Station, Michigan, USA - LAR L8-1 metaG... | ecosystem: Host-associated > Plants > Roots >...
GGACGGACGAGGAACCGCCTTCCAAGAAGCGCGAAGGGGGGTGAGTCCGTCGCTGAAGCTCTTTGTTTGGGCACAGACGATCGCACCCGGCGTACCCGCCGGTCAGCGCGAGCGCGAGGAGGGTCAGACGATGGCTGAATACAGCGTCGCGCTGACGCTGATCACGATCCTCGTGATTGGAGCGATCTCGATGCTCTCGGACCACGTGCGCAATGTGATCTCCACCGTCTCGAGCGTTCTCCCGGGCCACTAGCGATGCGGGAGCTGTACGAGAGCCTTCGCCCGAAAGAGGCGCGAATGTTGCACTGGAGCGCGGCAGCCGCAGCCGCCTCGCTCTGGTTTGCGATCGCGTGGCGCGATGCCTGGGTTCTGCTGCTCGTGCCGATCATCGGCGGCTCATTCGTCTTCCTCGTTCGCCGCAACCGCCGGCTCGACCCAATGGGCCACGCCGACGAAGACAACGAGTTCTTCTAGAGGCCGGCGACCTTTTCGAGGTCGCGGACGAACTCACGGAACTGGGTGTCTCGATCTTCTGCTCGCAGGATCGAGGACGGATGCACCGTCGCCATCGCTTTCGACGCCAGCGGCGAGTCGACGAGCTCGCCTCGTTGGCGCGACACGCGGAAGTCCCGGCCGAGCAGCGCCTGAGCGGCGGTGGCACCGAGGCAGACGAGCACACGAGGCTTCAGGACGGCCAGCTCGGCGTCGAGCCAGGGCCGGCAAGCACCGATCTCCCGCCAATTCGGCTTCTGGTGGATTCGCCGTTTCCCCTGCGGTTTCCACTTGAAGTGCTTGACAACGTTCGTGACGTAGACCTGCGAGCGGTCGATTCGGGCCTCCACCAGCGCCTCGTCGAAGAGCTTTCCCGCCGGGCCGACAAACGGGCGGCCTTCGATGTCCTCGCGGTCGCCGGGCTGCTCGCCGACGAAGACGACATCGGCCTGCGCGGCGCCTTCACCGAAGACGGTCTGCGTAGCGTTCTCCCAGAGCGAGCAGGCCTTGCAGCCCGCGGCGGCTTCGCGCAGGCCGTTGAGGGTCGGCCGCTCGGGGATGAGCGAGGCGGCGCTGCCGTTGCCATTGCCGTCGAGCTGCAGCTGGCTCACACCGAGGAGACTATCCAGAGGGCGGCGCTACGATTCCACGTCGCGGCGCCGTGGCCGAGAGGTTAGGCAGAGGCCTGCAAAGCCTCGTACACCAGTTCGAATCTGGTCGGCGCCTCTTCGCCGATCGAAGTCCGGCCGCTTCGCGGCCATGACGACTTCGATCGGCTTGGCTGCTTCGGACGGCCGCAGTGAGCCGACGCCGGCGAAGCCGGCATCGGCGCCCCGCAGGCCGCCAATTTCGCATCTCAGGAAACTCTCAGACGCGACTGCTTCTATCGGGCCATGATCGTGGCCGAGTCCTTGAGCAAAAATTACGGCGACCAGCGCGCCGTGGACGACCTTTCGTTCACGGTTCGACCGGGGGTGGTCACAGGCTTCCTCGGGCCGAACGGCTCCGGGAAGTCGACGACGATGCGGTTGATTCTCGAGCTCGACGCGCCGACCGCCGGTGACGTGACCGTCAACGGAAAGCACTACAGAGACCACGCCGCTCCGTTGCACGAGGTCGGCGCTCTCCTCGAGGCACGCTCGGTCCACACCGGCCGTTCCGCGTACAACCACCTACTCGCGCTGGCGCAGACGCACGGAATCGGCCGGCAACGCGTCGACGAGATGATCGACCTGGTCGGGCTCCACGACGTCGCGAAGAAGCGTGTCGGGAAATTCTCGCTCGGAATGGGACAGCGGCTGGGCATCGCGGCCGCGATGCTCGGCGATCCGTCGACGGTCATGCTCGACGAGCCGGTCAACGGGCTCGATCCCGAAGGGATTCTCTGGGTGCGCCATCTCCTCCGGGGGCTTGCAGCCGAGGGGCGGACGGTCTTCGTGTCGTCGCATCTGATGAGCGAGATGTCTCTCACCGCCGATCATCTGATCGTGATCGGGAAGGGCCGGAAGATCGCCGACATGAGCACGGAGGACTTCATCAAGCAGGCCTCGGGAACCGTCGTCCACGTTCGCACGCCGCAAGCCGCCGAGTTGGAGGCGCTTCTGAGCGGGCCTGACGTAACCGTGACGTCAGCCTCACTGGGCCTGCTCGAGGTACGGGGGCTTACCGCGCAGCAAATCGGGGAGCTGGCGGCCGCAAATGGGATCGTCCTCCATGAGCTGACACCGCAGCAGGCCTCGCTCGAGGAGGCGTTCATGACCCTGACCCGGGACGACCTCGAGTTCAAGGCGGCCGAGCTCGAGTCCGAGGAGGCGGTCGCGTGAACACGGTCTCGCAGGCTCAGCCGATCCCGCGGCTGCCGCATACCGGCCGGGTTACGCAGCTCCGGGTCGCTGTCTCGGAATGGACGAAGCTGCGCTCCCTGCGTTCGACGCTCTGGTCGCTTTTCGCGGCAGTCCTCTTGACCATCCTCCTCCCGGTGCTCTTCGCCGCGATCACGTCGTCCCACTGGGGCTCGATGAGCCCACACGAACGGGCCGATCGCCACCCGCTCGACATCGCACTCGCCGGCGTGAACGTCTCCCAGCTCGCGATCGCGGTGTTGGGCGTCCTCGTGATCACCGGCGAGTACTCGACCGGGATGATCCGGGCGAGCTTCACCGCTGTGCCGAAACGGCTACCGGTGCTGTGGGCGAAGACCGGCGTCTTCGCGCTCGTCACGTTGCTGTTGCTGATCCCGCCGGTCCTGATCGCCTTCTTCGCGAGTCAGGCCATCCTCTCGCGTCACAACATCCTGCAGATCTCGTTTTCCCACCCCGGTGTGGCGCGCTCAGTCCTCGGTGGCGCGCTCTACCTGATGCTGGTGGGCATCTTCGCGCTCGGAATCGGCGCGATCGTCCGAAATACCGCCGGCGGAATTGCCACCTTCGCGGGCATCTTCTTCGTCATCCCGCCCCTGATGAACATCCTGCCGAGCAACTGGAACGATGCGATCAGCAAGTACCTGCCGAGCGAGGCCGGGCGGCAGCTCTTCTCGCTCACTCATGACTCGAACAGCCTCTCGCCTACAGCCGGCGGGCTGCTGTTCGCCGGTTACTGCGCCCTGGCGATCGCGATCGCCGCAGTTCTGCTCGTCCGGCGGGACACCTAGGCCTACCCGATCGCGTCGCGCAGGAGCTTCGCGTACGGGATTCCGGTCGCCGGATCCGTGTAGACGGCGCGATAGAAGGTCGGCCGTATCCGCGGCGAGTCAACCATCGCAAAGGTCCCGCCGCCGCCGAGCTTCGCTATCCCTGCCGTCTCGCGGATCGCCTTCGAGCGTTCTCGGTAGATCGTCACCTTGCCACCGCGCGCTCCCTGCACGCGGCCGGAGAGAGCGACGGTGCCGTCGGCGCGTGCCTCGGCGCTGAGGCTGACGTGCACCGGGAGTGAGCCCCCGGTTCGGAACCACGAGAGCCCGTCGGGCCTGGACAGGAGCAGATCCTGAGCGCCGCTATGCGGCACGGCAGCCAGCCCCGCGAGCCGCCCGTCGAGCTCGCTCCCGCCAGGACCCGTGACCGTTCCGGCCCAGAGGGCGTCGGGCTCGGTGACCGAGAAGGAGAAACTGTCTGCCGAGACCCACTCGTTGGCGGCGACCACAGGGCCGTTGCGGGTCATCGCGAGCCCGGTCGTCACCCCTCGCTCGGAGACGACGTTCTCGGTGATCTCTCGTGCGTGGGTTGCGATTGTGACCGGGAAGCCGCCATAGAGGGACCCCGGAAACTCCTCGGTCCAGGCGGCGTAGACGACGTTCCCACGGCCCGGCGCCGCGAACATCGGGCCGATCGGGAAGCCGCCTCGTCCGGCTGAGAGGTAGACGCCGATCCAAGTCTTCTTCCGCGGTGTCCACTCGATCGTTCCGACCGCGCCGCTGACCCCGTACGTCTCGACCACGTGGACACTGCCGTTCGGGAGCACAACCGGCGCCGCCGGAGGAGGCGTGTAGCTCTTCGGCCAGCCGCCCGCGGTAACCCGTTGGGTTTGAGCGCCTCGGGTCCCCACTCGCGCCAGGATCAGCTGGCTGAACAGGCTGCGCGTGTGCCAGCGCGTATAGGCGACGACGGGCATGCCTCGGCGATCGAGGGTGAGCCCGGGCCAGCCGAGCGTGAGGTCGGGGGCGAGACTGCTCGTGAGCCTCGTCATGACCCAACGATCCTGTTGCCGGCGAAAAACGGCGAGGCTCCTGTCGCTCGGGCCGATGACGATCGCGACGGGGCCCGCGCTTCCTGCCGCAAAGGCGGCAAGCCTAGAGCCCCTGGCGACCCGCGCGACCCGCTGCTGTATCCAGTGCCCGCGTCCGGCCCGCTGCGCGATCAGGAGCTCGGCTCCGCTGACGTAGCCCACGAGCGGCGCACCCCGCGGCGTCACCGCGATCATGCCGTCGGGGACCCGCGCTACGAGCTCGCCCGAGGCGCTCCCCGTCACCGCCAACGACACTGCGGCGATAACGAGGAACCACCTCATTCCGCGAGACTACCCCGGTACGGGTCGTGCGTCGACCCGGGCCGCTAGCATCCCGCCGGGGTCACGTTCGAGGAAGGAGTGAGATGGAGCTTTGCGCGAAGATCGACCAGGCCCGGCAGCGCTGGGACGTCCTGAAGCATCCGTTCTACGAGCGCTGGGAATGCGGCGAGCTGACCCGGGATGAGCTTGCGTTCTATGCGGGCGAATACCGGCACGCGGTCGTCGCGCTGGCGCGCGCCGCGTCGGTCGCGGGCGACGACGAGCACTCGCGCGAGGAGGCGGAGCACGTGGCCCTGTGGGATGACTTCGCCGCCGCCGTCGAGGCGCCTCTCGACCGGGAGCCGACGCCGGAGACCTCGGATTGCGCCGACGCCTGGTCGCCCTCTGAGCGTTTCAGGGCGCTTGCGGTTCTCTACGCAATCGAGTCGGCGCAGCCGGCAATCTCGCGGACGAAGCTTGCCGGGCTCGTCGAGCATTACGGCTTCGACGCCGCCGATCCGGCGGCCGAGTACTTCCGGCTGCACGCCGAGCGAGACATCGAGCATGCGAGGGCGGCCCGCGAGGAGCTTGCGGCGGCTCCACCGGCGCAGGCCGAAGAGCTCGTCGCAGTCGCCGAGCGCGCCCTGGAGGCGAACTGGCGGCTGCTCGACGGAGTCCAGCGGGCCGCCTAGCAGCGCGGCTACTCGGTAGGCGCCCGCGTCGGCGCCAAGGCAGACAGCCAGGAGGAGAGCTCGGCGAGATAGCCGGGGTCGATCGAGTGGGGTAACGGGTACTCCCGGTAGAGGACGTCGGCGCCGGCTTGCTCGAGCTGCTCCTTCGCGCGCCGGCTCCATTCGACCGAGATCACCGGATCGAAGGTTCCGTGGCCGATCGCGACCGGCGGAAGGGGTGGCGAGAGGTCGAGCTCGAATCTCTCGACCGTCGGGACGAAGCCGCTCAGCGCGATCAAGCCGGCGGGTCGCGGCCTGTTGCGCCCGAGCCCGAGTGCGTAGGTCATCACAGCGCCCTGCGAAAAGCCGCCCAGCGCCGTGCGCTCGGGCGGCACCCCGGTCTCCTCCCCAAAAGCCCCGAGCCACGTGGACGCGAGCGCGTAGCTCGCGTTGAAGGTCTCCTTGTCCGGATAGCCGATCTCACGGACGACGTACCAGTGTGCGCCGCCCGGCGGCAGCGACAACGGCCCCCGCGGCGTCGCGCCGACGAACCGGCGTTCGGGGTCGAGGAAGTCCAGGAGCGGAAAGAGATCGTTCTCGTCCGCGCCTCGGCCGTGGAAGAGGACGAGAGCGCCCTCAGGCGTGCCTTCGGCGGGGCGAAGTCTGTAGGCGAGCGAGTCGAGCGCGCTCACCGCGCGGTTGCGGGCTCGCGCGGGTTCGGCAGCGGCGTCAGGATCGGCTCGACCTCTGAACGCAGGTGCTCGAATGCAGGCGGCAGCGAGAGACGCTCGCCGAGGTGGTCGATTGGTTCGTCCGTCGCGAAGCCGGGGCCGATCGTTGCGATCTCGAACAGGACGCCGCTCGGCTCGCGGAAGTAGATCGACTTGAAGTAGAAGCGGTCGATGATCGGCGTCACGTGCGCCCCTGCGGCCGCAACGCGTTCGCGCCAGGGTTCGTGCTCCTCGGGCGGCGAAGCCCACGCGACGTGGTGCACGGTGCCGGCGCCGCCGATGCCTGGGCCTTCGGGCGCGGTGTCGTATTCGTAGAGTCCGCCTCGGCGCTCGCCGCGGGCCTCCCAGCTGTCGCCCTGCCGGCGCTCGAACTCGAGGGTCTGCTCGAGGAAGTCGCGGCTTCGCTCGGGATCGGCCGAGAAGGCGCGCACGCCGTCGAAACCCTGCAGCGCGAGCTCGGCGGGCACTTCCGGGTGCTCGGCGATCAGAGGCGGGTCGTCGGTCTCGACGACCGCGAGCTCGTGCCGCAGCCCCTCGGGATCGACGAACGTCAGCCGCCCGTCCTGTCGAGAGAGGACGTGGTTGTCGAGCCGCTTCTGCCAGAAATCGAGCGCGTCCTCGGACGCAACCCTCCAGCGGACGGTGTGCACCATCCCGGCGCCCGCGCGCCCTTGTCGCGCGCCCGGGTACTCGAAGAAGGTGATGTCGGAGCCGGGATCGCCCCGCTCGTCCGCGTAAAAGAGGTGGTAGACCGTCGGATCGTCTTGGTTCACCGTCTTCTTGACCATCCGGAGGCCGAGCAGGCCCGCGTAGAACTCGACGTTCCGCGGTGCGTCGGCCGTAATGGCGGTGACGTGATGAACGCCTTCGAGCTTCATATCGGCTTCAACCTATCGCGTAGGGCTCCTATTCCCTAAGCGTTCTCCTCGTCGGCCTCGAGTTTCCGCTTCCATCTATCTCCCGCCGCCTGACCTTCCGGAGTGCCGAGGAAATGTTCGAGCGGAACGTGGACGAATGCCGCACGCGCCTGGGCGAGAATGTCGTCGCCGTCGACGAGCTCCCCAGCGACGTGGATCCGGCGCCCGTGCTCGTCCTCGAGGTGGGAACGGACCAGTAGCTCGGTGTTGATCGGAACCGGGTGGCGGTAATGCACGAAGAGGCGGCCGGTGACGGTCGGGAAGCGATACCAGGACGCCAGCAAGCCGCAGGCCTCGTCGAGCGCGGCCGCGACGAGCCCGCCGTGGACGAGCCCTGGCGCCGCCTGGTGACGCTCGTCGAACTCGATGTAAGACTCGTACTCCGTCAGACCTTCGCTCTCCGGCTGACGGAGGTGGATCCCGTTCGGGTTGTCGCCACAGCCCCAGCAAGCCGGATCGTGGTGCGGCGGCACCCGCGGCTTCGCGCCCTCAGTCACGCTTGCCCCCAACCCCCGCGGGGGGTGCAAAGGCGCCCCTACCGGAACGATATCGTCGCTGGAGCCGGAGCGTTGCGTGAATTGGCAACAAGTTCGTACCGAATCAGCGCAGGCCGCCGCGCTCGTGGTGGGCCCGGAAGAACTCGTGCGACCCGGCGGTCGCCATCGCCGCCGACGCCGAGATCTCCAGCGCCAGCGTCGCGGCAGCGACGATCTGCGCGAAACGGTAGACCTTTTCCGCGCCGGCGCAGCCCATCAGCGCGAGCCACGACCGCGCGTAGGGCAACGTGGTGCCCCCGCCGACGGTGCCGACCTCGAGCCCGGCGAGCCGGATCGTGCAGTTGAGTCCGCCCTCGACGCGCTTGCCGGTGCCGTGCGCCATCGAGCTCGTCCCGACCATGCCGAGGTCCTGCCCCGTCGCCGCGAAGATCGCGGCGATGGCGGAGGCCGGCGTGAAGGCGACCGACTGCATCCCCGACGCCACGGCGCCGTGCGTCCCCGCCCACGAGAGCTCGAGCAGATCGTCGATCGACGTGCGCAAGACACGTCGCACCGCCTCCTCGCTCAGCGTGCACTCGGCAATCACGGTCTTGCCATGGCCGCCGCGCTCGAAGTAGCGGTGAGACGGTTTCTTGTCGCCGCCCATGTTGGCCTCGAGGATCGCGCGCTCCGGCTTCACGGGCGCCTGCTCCATCACGTACCCCATGTTCAGCGCGTAGGCATTCCGGGTCATCATGTTCGGCCCGCAGGCATCTCCGGTCGTGAACGCCCACATGACGTGGCACATCGGCCCGACCACGTGGGTCTCGACTTCGCGCAGCTTGGCGTGCTTGGAGAGGGCCGGATCCGCTTCGACCCGCTCTGCCAGCCAGCGCCTCATTTCGGCGACGTGGGCGTCCAGGAAGCGCGAGAGCGTCACTGCCTCCTCGGCCGAGCCGCAGACGAAGCACGAGGCGCGCGTGATCCGGTCACGAAGCACGAACGTCTTGAAGCCGCCGGACTCCGAGACGGCGCGCGCGCCTCGGTAGAGCGAGGCGGACAGCCCACCTTCGGTGTGCCCGAGCGGCACGTACACCTGGTCGGCGGCGCGTCCCGTTTCGACGAGCCGGCCGAACGGCTCCTCCAGCTCGTACTCGCCAAGCTCGACGTCGAGCGGGCCGATCACGGAGACCGGAATCACGGCGACCCCGGTTACCGCCTCCTGTGCCTGCGCGAATGGCGTCAGGTCGTGGGAGAAGACCTCGCCGTCCTGCGTCAGCGCGCGCAACTCATCCTGTCGGCTCTTGATCGACTCCGGGTCGTTCTTGCGCGGCCAGCGGCGTAGCTCCACGTTCGCAGCTTATTCTTGGCGCGCAGATAATCTGCCGCGGTGGCAACGGACCAGGTAGTCGAGCAGCAGCACGAGGACGCGTCCGCGTACGCCGGCGTTCTTCGTTTCTACGAGCTCGCCAAGCGCGCCGAATGGCAGGTTCGCGACCTGCCCTGGGGCGAGATCCCGCCGATCCCCGAGACGAAGGGCACGCCGCAGAAGGTTGCTCGCCGCCGCGATATGTGGCGCTCAGTGATCACGCAGCAGCTGCAGGCGGACGAGCTCGCGTGCGAGATGGCGTCGCAGCTCCTCAACATCGCGCCCGATCACGAGGCGAAGCTCTACTACTCGACGATGGTGCAGGACGAGTCGCGTCATACGGAGGCGTGGCTGCGGCTCTCGGGCGAGATCGGGGGAACGGCCGAGCGCGACCCACATCTCGACACGCTCGCGCACATGACCCTCGAGGCTGACACGCTCGAAGAAAAGGTCTTTCAGATGCAGGTCTTCTACGAGCGGTTGATCATCTCGCGCTTCCGCCTGATCGCCCGCTCGTCGCGCGGCACCGTTCTCGAGGACCTCTGCAACCGCCTCACCACGGACGACGGGATCCACCACGGCGCCGGGATGGCGTACGAGAAGGTGCTGCTGCAGGACGCCTCGAAACAGACGAAGCAGAGACTGGTCGATGCGGCGAACCGGCTGCTGCCCACCTTCGTCGAGCACGCCCTCTGGCGCCCGCAGGAGCGGGCCTTCATCGGCCGGGCGATGCACGCGCGCGATATCGAGCGGCTGAAGGAAGACCTCGAGATCGGGGTTCGGCTGGCCCAATCGCTCGGCCTCGACGTCAGCGAAGTCCAGCTGCCCTTCTAGGCCACCGGCTTTGGCGGCGACCCTGATGGAAGGACCGCCGCTCGCGGCGCGGATTCGCACGGAGGTCGCGGAAGAAGCGCGCGAGCTCGGGACGCTCCGCCTGGTGACCCTGCAGGTAGGGGAAGATCCGGCCTCGACGATCTATCTGAGGCGGAAGCACGAGGCCGCTCAAGAGGCGGGCATCGACTCGGACGATCGCAAGCTTCCGGAAGACATTTCCGAGGACGAGTTGCTCGCGATCGTCGGCGAGCTCAATGCCGACGATGCCGTCGACGGAATCCTCGTCCAGCTCCCGCTTCCGGCGCACCTCGACGAGGGGCGCGTGATCCGTGAGATCGACCCGATCAAGGATGTCGACGGTCTCCATCCCTTCAACGCGGGCCAGCTCTACCTCGGACGTCCGACGATGGTGCCGGCGACGCCACTGGGGATCATGGCGTTGCTTGCCGAGCATCGAGTCCCCCTCGAGGGGAAAGAGGCGGTTGTGGTCGGCCGCAGCGACATCGTCGGCAAGCCGACCGCACATCTCTTGCTTCAGGCGAACGCGACCGTGACGATCTGTCACTCGAAGACCTCCGACCTGGCGCGTTACACACTCGAGGCGGACGTGTTGGTGGTCGCCGTGGGCTCGGCCGAAGTGGTGACGCCCGACATGGTGAAGCAGGGCTCCGCGGTCGTCGACGTTGGGATAAACCGGACCGAAGGCGGAATCGTCGGCGACGTCGCGCCGGACGCGGCCGATCTCGCCGCGTTCATCACCCCGGTCCCGGGCGGCGTGGGGCCGATGACGATCGCAATGCTCTTGCGGAACACCGTCAAGGCCGCTCGCTACCGCCGCGGGCTCCTTGCGTTCCCCAGGGGCCGACGCTAAGGTTCGGCCGCTTCAAATGTAGGTCGGCGGCTCGGTGCCCCGAGCCGTCGTTCGTTTTGCAGTTAGGAAGGAGTAGCTAGTTGGCAGAGGGCACCGTCAAGTGGTTCTCGAACGAGAAGGGGTACGGCTTTATCGAGCGTGAGGGTGGGGAGGATGTGTTCGTCCACCACTCCAAGATCGCGATGGACGGCTACCGGTCACTGACCGAGGGACAGCGTGTTCAGTTCGACGTCGAGCAGGGCGACAAGGGCCTGCAGGCGGTGAACGTCCAGGCGGTCTAAGAACCTTTCGGAACCGAAAACACGAGCGGGCTCCGAAAGGGGCCCGCTTTTTTGTCGCGGAAAGTGCTCCGCACTTTCCGCGAAATGGCTTGTCTGCCCGCTTCGCTCTGGAGATAGGGAAGGATTAGGTAGATGGCGATTTCACGAGATGAGGTTCTGCATGTCGCGGGGCTCGCGCGGCTCGATTTGTCTGAGGACGAGATCGAGCGCTTTCGGGAGCAGTTGAACGCGATTCTCGAGGCGGTCGGGAAGGTCGCCGAGCTCGATCTGTCTGATGTCGAGCCCACGGCGCACCCGCTCGACCTCGTCAACACCTGGGCCGAAGACGAGCCGCGGCCGTCGCTCTCGGTCGACGAGGCGCTGGCGAACGCTCCGGACCGCGAAGGCGACTTCTTCCGCGTCCCCGCTGCGTGAAGCCGGTGCGCGGGAAGGCGAGAAGTCACGCTCTCGGCACGAGCGCGTTCACCACGTGCGCGCGCGCGCTCGTTAGCGTTTCGGTAGGGGCGCTCTTGCACCCCCCAAGGGGGTTGGGGAGGGGGCGGCCTTGATCGACACGCTTCGCCTGACCGCCGAGGAAGCCGCCGGACTGCTCGAGCTAGGCGACGTTTCCGCTACCGAACTCCACGCCGCCTACCGCGCGGCGATCGACGAGCGAGACCCCGAGCTGCACGCGTTTCTGACCACCGTCGACCAGGTCGAAGGCGAAGGCGTCCCGATTGCCTTCAAGGACCTGATCTCGACCCGTGGCATCGAGACGACGGCCGCCTCGAAGATCCTTGCCGGCTACAAGCCGCTCTTTGACGCAACGGTGGCCACTCGGTGCAAGGAGGCAGGCCTGCCTCTGCTCGGCAAGACGAACATGGACGAGTTCGCGATGGGTTCGTCGACCGAGAACTCCGGCTACGGGCCGACGCGAAACCCCTGGGACCCCGAGCGCGTTCCCGGCGGCTCGTCCGGTGGTTCGACGGCCGCGGTCGCCGCGGGGCTCGCGCCCTGGGCCCTCGGGTCCGACACCGGGGGCTCGATCAAGCAGCCGGCGGCGCTCTGCGGGGTCGTCGGACTCCGCCCGACCTACGGCACGGTCAGCCGCTACGGCATCGTCGCCTTCGCGTCGAGCCTCGACCAGATCGGCCCGATCGCGAAGACCGTTCGCGACTGCGCGCGCCTTTACCGCATCGTCTCCGGACGCGACCCTTGCGACTCGACGACGGTCGACTTGCCCCAGGCCGTCGAGCTCCCGGAGGCTGAGGACCTCCGCGGGCTCAAGATCGGCGTGCCGAAGGAGCTCAACGAGGCAGACGGCATCGAGGCGGGCGTCGGCGAGCAGGTCGCGGGTGCACTCGAGCTTGCCCGCGAGCTCGGTGCCGAGATCGAGGAGTGCAGCCTGCCCCGGTCGGTCGACTACGGCCTGCCCTGCTACTACCTGATCGCCCCCTCGGAGGCCTCGTCCAACCTGGCCCGTTACGACGGCGTCCGTTACGGCTATCGGGCCGCGGGAGACACCGATCTTCGCGAGCTGTACGCCCGCACCCGCGACGAGGGTTTCGGCGACGAGCCCAAACGGCGGATCATGCTCGGCACCTACGCCCTTTCTGCAGGCTATTACGAGGCCTTCTACGGGCAGGCCCAGAAAGTCCGAACGCTGATCAAGCGCGAGCACGACGCGCTGTTCGAGCGGTTCGACCTTCTCGCCTCGCCGACCTCGCCGACGGTGGCGTTTCGTCTCGGCGAGCGAACACAGAATCCGCTTGCCATGTACCTCGCGGACGTGCTGACGATCCCGTCCAACATGGCCGGCCTGCCGGGGCTCTCTGTCCCGTGCGGCCTGTCCGAGGGCCTGCCGGTTGGGCTCCAGCTCATCGGTCCCCAGTTCTCGGAGAACACCCTCTTCCGCGCCGGCCACGCGCTGGAGGGAGCACTCGGCTTCGACTTCGTGCCGGAGCGCCTGCGATGACCTGGGAGGCCGTGATCGGCCTGGAGATCCACGTCCACCTGAAAACGCGGACCAAGATGTTCTGTCGCTGCGCGGTCGGCGCTCTCGACGATCCAAACACCCGCACGTGTCCGATCTGCCTCGCGCATCCCGGGACGCTGCCCGTGCCGAACAAGCGGGCGATCGAGATGACGATGAGGCTCGGGCTCGCGCTGGGCTGCGAGATCGCCGAGCGGGCGATCTTTCATCGCAAGAACTACTTCTACCCGGACAATCCCAAGGGCTACCAGATCTCCCAGTACGACGAGCCTCTGTGCTTGAACGGCCGGCTTCGTCTGCCGGGCCCCGACGGGTGGGCAGAGATCGGGATCACACGCGCCCATCTCGAGGAGGACGCCGCCAAGACGCTTCACGTCGGCGGCGCCGAAGGCCGGATCCACGGTGCCACGGCGTCCCTGATCGACTTCAATCGCGCCGGCACGCCGCTCGTCGAGATCGTGACCGAGCCGGACATCCGCACGGCCGAGCAGGCGCGCCGTTTCCTGCAGCTCTTGCGACAGACGGTCGTCGAGCTCGGGATCTCCGACGCCGAGATGGAAAAGGGGTCCCTCCGCTTCGACGTCAACGTGAGCGTCCGGCCGGCGGGAGCCGACGAGCTGCGGACGCGAACCGAGCTCAAGAACATGAACTCGTTCGCCTTCGCGGCGCGCGGGATCGAGCGTGAGATCGAGCGCCAGGTTGCGCTCTACGAGTCCGGTGGACAGGTCGAACAGGAGACGCTTCATTTCGACCCGAATCGCGAGGACGCACCCCCGCTTCGGTCCAAGGAGGAGGCCCAGGACTACCGCTACTTCCCGGAGCCGGACCTCGTGCCGGTCGAGCCGCTGCTCGAATGGTCGCTCGACGAGCTGAAGGCGACGCTGCCTGAGTTGCCGGCGGCGCGGCTGGAGCGCCTGCTCGCCGCGGGGCTCGAGCTTCGCGATGCCGAAGCGCTGAACACGGAGCACGCCCGGGTCAGCCTGTTCGAGACACTCCGCGAGGCCGGAATCGAGCCGAAGCCGGCCGCGACGTTCGTGCTCAACGACGTCACACGGCACGAGGTCGATCCCGCGCGCGTGAACGGTGCGGAGCTGGCGAAGGTGCTACGAGAGCGCGACGAGATCCCGCGCGAGGCTTTCGATGCCGCGGTTGCGGCGAGCGCGGGCGACGGCTTCTCGGCGGACGAGTATCTACAGGAGCGCACGGTCGCCGACGCATCGGCGCTCGACCCCGTGATCGACCGGATCCTGAGCGAGAACGCGGAGCAGGTCGAGGCCTACCGGGCCGGCAAGAAAGGGCTGCTCGGATTCTTCGTCGGCCTTGTGATGCGCGAGACCGGGGGCAAGGCGAACCCCAAGGTCGTCAGCGAGCGGCTGCTCGAGAAGCTCGAAATCTGAGGCGCTCGCTTGCGACGCCGACCTGGAGGACGTCCCGGCTTTGCCGGGGCGTCCGTCCAATCCCAGCTGTAGAGCCCGAGCCGTTACGATTCTTCTGCCCGGCTGCGCGAGCGACGTCGAAAAGGGCAGCCGCCGTTCGTCTCCGGTAGTGAGAGGGAAACCACGGGGTCGCGAGGAGGGAAGATGGCGAATCGTGTCGGCTGGTTCGAGGTGGTCGGGCAGGACGGAGACAAGCTACGGAGCTTCTACGGTGACGTCTTCGGCTGGAAGTTCAACGTCCCGTCACCCGAGATGAACTACGGGATGACCGACGATTCCCAGACCGGAATCGGCGGCGGCATCGGCCAGGCGCAGGGCGGGCCCGGCCATGCGACGTTTTATGTGGGCGTCCCGGATCCACAAGCCTCGCTCGACAAGATCGAGGGCGCAGGCGGCAAGACCGTTGTTCCCGTGACCGAGATGGAGATGGTCACGTTCGCGATGTTCACCGACCCGGAAGGGCACCTGGTCGGTCTCTACAAGTCCGACGAGTCCTAGCGACTTCTGCAGAACGCGCTCGCCGCCGATCCGGATCGCGGCGAGCGCGTTCGGTAGCGCGCTGACGCTGCGGGCTGCCTCGCTTGCAATAGCGAAAAAACGAGCCGAGACTAAAGGTTTCACGAAACCGGCCGATCCCTCGTTCGAGTGATGCCACGTCTCGGCGACATCAAGGTTGCAGCGGCGCTTGCGGCCGGCGTCTTCGTAGCGACGGCGCCTCCGGCTCATGCCGCCGGCCGTCCGGCCGTCGCTGCGCTGCAGGTGACGCTGCGGCACCATCACGTGTACCAGGGACCGGTCGACGGAATCATCGGAGACAGGACGACCGCGGCCGTGATCCGCTTCCAGCGCAAGCACGGGCTTACGCCTGATGGCGTCGTCGGCCCGAAAACGCGCCGAGCCTTCGGGCGCTTCGCGAGACACGTACTCGGCTCGCGCCCGCTTGCACCGGGAATGGCAGGCTGGGATGTGGCTGAGCTGCAGTTCGCCCTCGCATGGCACGGGTTTCCGAATGCCACGTTCGACGGCGGCTTCGGGCGGCATACCGAACGGGCCCTGATCAAGTTCCAGCGCTGGGCGCACCTGACACCGGACGGCATCGCCGGCCCGGGTACCTTTCGCGCGCTCCGCGCGCCGCTCCCGCTTTGCCCGATCGCGTTGGCCTGGCCATTGCAGGCGCCGATCGGCAGCCCGTTTGGCCCGCGCGGCACAGGCTTCCATCCGGGAATCGACCTGCCCGCGGCGACCGGCACACCGGTCGGCGCGGCTGGGCCGGGACGAGTGATTTTCACGGGCTACGACCCCGGCGGCTACGGCAATCTCGTCGAGATCGCCCATGGCGCCGGCGTGGTCTCGATGTACGCCCATCTGTCGACGATCTTGGTCCGCTTCGGCCAGTCCGTCGCGACCGGGACACGGGTTGGCCGTGTCGGCACGAGCGGCGAGTCGACTGGGCCGCACCTCCATTTCGAGGTGCGTGTGCGCGGGGCCGCCGTCGACCCTGTTCCGGCGCTCCGCTAGTCGCCGATCGCTGAGCTAGGCTCAGCGCACAATGAGCGAGAAGCGGCACCTGCTGACACCGGGACCGACGCCGGTGCCGCCGGAGGTCCTCGCCGCAATCTCCCAGCCGGTCGTCCACCACCGCGGACCCGACTTCAGGCCTGTCTACGAGCGCACGCTCGTACGCCTGCGCGACGTCTTCCGCACCGAGCGGGACGTGCTGCTCTTCGGCGCCGCGGGGACCGGCGCGATGGAATCTGCGGTGGCGAACCTGTGCTCGCCGGGCGAGCGAGTCCTCGTCGTCTCTGCCGGCCATTTCGGCGAGCGCTGGCAGGCAATCGCGTCGGCGTACGGAGTCGAGCTCGAGACACTCGAGTACTCCTGGGGCGAAATCCCGGCAGCCGACGACGTCGCTGGGCGGCTCACAGAGCTCGGCGGCGCGAAGGCTGTGTTCGTGACCCACTCGGAGACGTCGACCGGAGTCGTGTGCGACCTCCAGGCGATCGCGGGAGTCGTGAACGAGCATGGCGCGCTCAGCGTGGTCGACGCCGTCTCGAGCCTCGGAGCCGTTCCACTGGAGACCGACGCCTGGCGCCTGGACGTCGTCGTGTCCGGCTCCCAGAAAGCCTTGATGACCCCGCCGGGGCTGGCCATGGCCGCGGTCTCGGAGCAGGCCTGGGCCGTCCGTGGCGACTCGCCGCGTTTCTACTTCGACTGGGAGCGGACCCGCAAGGCGCAGGCGTCGCTGGACGCACCCTTCACGCCGCCCGTCTCGCTCGTCGCCGGACTCGACGTCGCGCTTGGCCTGCTGCTCGACGCCGGCCTCGAGGCGACCTTTGAACGGCATGTGCGTCTCGGCCGCGCCTGCCGTGAGGGCGCCAAGGCGATGGGGCTCGAGCTCTTCTCGCCCGATGAGGACCGCTCAGCCGTCGTCACGGCGATCCGCTCGCCGGACGGCATCGACGCCACCGAGCTCGTCCGTGATCTCCGCGACCGGTTCGGGATCACAATCGCCAACGGCCAAGGCGTGCTGAAGGGCAAGATCTTCCGGATCGGACATATCGGGTACTTCGACGTCTTCGACATCACGACCGCCCTCGCGGCGGTCGAGCTCGTGCTGGCAGACCTGGGCGCCGAGATCGAGCGTGGCGTTGCGGTTACCAGGGCGCTCGAGGTCTACGACGAGCGCGCCCGCGTGTGACGCGGGTTCTGATCACCGAGCCAATCGCCGAGGCTGGCGTCGAGCTCTTGCGCGAGCGCTTCGAGGTGGACATCGAGCCTAACGGCGACCTCGCCGACAAGATCGGTGTCTATGACGCGATCGTGATCCGCTCGGCGACGAAGCTGACGGCTGACGTGCTCGAGCGAGCGGACCGCCTGAAGGTGATCGGCCGAGCCGGGGTGGGCGTCGACAACGTCGATATCGATGCCGCCACGCGCCGTGGGATCGTGGTCGCGAATGCGCCGGAATCGACCGTCGTCTCCGCGGCGGAGCACACGATCGGCCTACTGGTCGCCCTTTCGCGAAACATCCCCCAGGCGCACGCCGCGCTCAAGCAGGGCCGCTGGGAGCGTGGCCGCTACGGCGGCATCGAGCTCGAGGGCAAGACCCTCGGTGTGCTGGGATTCGGCCGGATCGGCCAGCAGGTGGCGCGACGAGCGCTCGGGCTCGGGATGCGGGTCGTCGCCTACGACCCGTTCGTGTCGAAGGAGCGCTTCCGCGAGCTCGGCGCCGAGCGCGTTGAGACCTCCGAGGAGGTTTACGGCGCCGCTGACTTCCTGACCTTGCACCTTCCGTTGACCGAGGAGACGCGGGGCCAGATCGGCCAGGCCGCGTTCGAGCAGATGCGCGACGGCGTCCGCCTGATCAACGCCGCTCGTGGCGAGCTTGTGGACGAGACCGCTTTGCTGGGGGCCCTGCAATCGGGCAAGGTCGGCGCCGCCGCGCTCGACGTCTTCTCCGCAGAGCCTTATGCGGGCCCGCTGCTCGAGCTCGACAACGTCGTCGTCACCCCGCATCTCGCGGCCTCGACGGAGGAGGCGCAGGACCGGGCCGGCCTGATCGTCGCCGAG
>Ga0207693_10002057_pt1 | contig 17578 bp, 12 predicted proteins | sample LARL81metaG_FD_184347 | JGI IMG/M metagenome (GOLD analysis project Ga0207693, IMG submission 184347) | Corn, switchgrass and miscanthus rhizosphere microbial communities from Kellogg Biological Station, Michigan, USA - LAR L8-1 metaG... | ecosystem: Host-associated > Plants > Roots >...
GCCAAGCGGGCCCACTGGCTGCTGCGTCATCATCACCTCCCGGCCGTGCCGCTGAACGTATCCATCCCCAGCCATCACCGACAATGGCTGGAATCCGCCCTCCCCGTTTGGCTCCCCAATCCCGTTAGCCGCGCTAACGATCTATCACACGGGCTGGCCGACAGATCGAAGAAGTCCCGGAAGGCCATGCCCGGGCGGCCGGGCGGGCCAGCACACCGACTCATCGGCCCGCAACCACCAGCTCCGACGGTGCCGTTCATCTCGCCGCCGCTGAGGTCTCAACGCTCCAGCGTCAGTGTCCCACCCACCAGAGGCGCGGCCGCGTGGCCCCACCGCAACGAGCATCACCGACATGCGGAGGAGCGCCTGCTCCTGGCTGAGATGGAGGCGACCGTCAGCTCCACGGCCAACGGGCCTGCGCCCCGATCACCCCACATGCCTCAGACGTCATATGAGCCCGAAGGACAGGCTGATCATCGATTACCTGCTCATGCCAAATTGAGGGCGTATGGCCTTTGCATGTCTATGCACTGCCCGACATGATTACGCGCATCAAGGCGCCGGCTGTGCCGCCGGAACGTGCGAAGCGGTGTGAGATCAGTCGGCCGGGGCGGGCCGGACATGGTTTTGATGAGAGCGGTCCTCGATGACCCCGGGCGAGAGGGGCTTCTGCTGATCCTCACCCCGCTGTATTGTGGCAAATGCGGGTTGTTGCGGCCGGGCCGCGGCCGTCGGCCCGTGCGTACGGAATCCGCGGCGAATCCTCACCTGCGGATCGCCGTTTGCAAGTCGTCGTTAATGACTAAGGGGGCAGAGCATATGTTAAAGCGCATTACTGTGGGCGCGATGACGATCGTGGTAGTGGCCTGGATGGCAACGGGGGTCAGCTCAGCGAGCAGCCTGAATTCCGCCATTCCCCGCTATCAGCACATCGTCGAGATCATGATGGAAAATACCAGCTACGCGACAATCATCGGCAACCCTCACGCGCCGCGGATTAACGCCCTGGCTAACGCGTACGGGCTAGCCACGAACTACTTCGGCGTTACCCATCCCAGCGAGCCAAACTACATGGCCAACATGGGCGGTAGTTTCTTCGGCGTCCAAGACGACAACCAGTTCTACTGCACACCCGCGCTCGCCAGCACCGACCCCAACTGCGCGGGAACGACGGTGGACCACACCGTCACGGCACAAAACCTGGCCGATCAGCTCACCGCCGCCGGCCTGACCTGGAAGGGCTACTTCCAGAATCTTCCCCCGATCCCGTCCACGGGGCTGATCAAAACCGGTCCGGACGCCAACGGGCCGTACAGCTTCAAGTGGCCCAGCAGCAGCGTCGCCCTCTATGCCTCCAAGCACAACCCGTTCGTGAACTTCACAGGCACCCAGGATGCGCTGGCCAACATGGTGCCCGACACCCAGCTCGCCACGGATCTGGCAACTGGCAAGCTTCCGAGCTTCGGCCTCGTCGTCCCCGACCAATGCCACGACATGCACGGCACCGGGCCCTGCGAGGACACCAATGGGCTCATCGCCGCCGGCGATACCTATGTCGGTAACACGGTGCATGCGATCATGGCCTCGAAGACATGGCGGCAGGGCCGCAACGCCATCGTGGTCACCTGGGATGAGGATGACTTCTCCGATCAGGGTCAGCCTGGGACCGGCTGCTGTGGCGCCGACCCCGGTGGCGGTCATGTAGTCACCATCGTTATCACGAACAAGGGCAAGTACCCGATCACCGACAACACTGCCTACAACCACTACTCGCTGCTGCGCAGCTACGAAGACGCGTTCCGGCTCCCCTGCCTGGCCAACGCCTGCGACACGGCCGACGGTGTCAAGCCCATGACGCCGCTGTTCCACCCATAGAAACGACCGGAACCACGTTCTCTCGAGGGCCGGCTCCGCACCGAAATGGTGCGGAGCCGGCCCTTTCCGTCCAAAGCACAACCCGGCTCATAACCAGATAGGCAGCCAGGCCGTTAGCACCGGCATACCTGGTTCTGCTGGTTCTCGCGAAGACACTACTGCTTCTCGCGGGGCTGGAGTGGCGCCGGCCGTGACGTTACCGCGCCTGCCTACCCACCCACCCAGCCAGGCAGCAGCGGGGGCGGCTTAGTTAGTGAGGGGCCATTATTCCATCGAAGTTTCATGGCCGCGATGATCGCCGACTCGACTGCGTTATTTCGTTATCAGGGCAAGCCGATCGCCGAGTACGCGCGGGCGTCCAGTGATGAGCTGGCAGCAACTGACCGGCGCAGAATGGCCAGATATGCGCGGACCGGGTGAGACAACTGGTCGGATCTGTCACAGCTCAATCAGGATGCTGCGCTTTCGGTTGAGCCATGCGAAGGAACACCTCTTGGGTGTGCCCAGTGGCCTGGTCAGGTTACCCCAAAGGGGACCATGAGATGATCGAGCGGTGGTGATCCGCTTGACCCGTGGTAGAAGAGGGGGGTCTGGAAAAGGAATGCGTTTACCAGGTAGTTGCTTGGCTCGATGCCGGCTGGGATCTCGATGTGGAACTCCAGCTGCGCCGAGCCAGATGGGTTGAGGGCGAGCCCGGGCCACCCAGGCTCGGTAAGCCTTGGGAACCGCGCATCCACCAGTGCAAGGGCCTGCCCGGCGTCTGCCACGAGGCCTGCTGGTCCAATGAAGACGTGAACGAACAGAGCGTCCTGGTCGACTGGGTCGGGGTTGAAGATGTCAGTCTCCAGGTAGAACGTTCCGGGTGAGGGGGTTGGGAAACCCCACCCCACCCCGATGAAGAACGGGCTGTGCGCGCTCTGCAGCCGGTCCAGGATCTGGTCTCTGGTGGGGGCAGCGAAGTTGCGGCCCTGCTCACGGGCTTCGTTGCGGTGCCGTTCGATCTCCTGAAGCAAGATCCGCGCGTTCGCGGCCTGACGCTCCGACAGTTGCGCGAAGTAGTCGGCGAGCTGTTCAACTCCCTCGCCTCCGACCTCTGGCATGATTCCCTCCTCCGTATACGGCGTCAGCGTTTCCGGTCCTGCAGTCGGTCCAGGATCTGGTCTGTGGTCGGGGCAGCGAAGTTGCGGCCCTGCTCACGGGCTTCGTTGCGGTGCCGTTCGATCTCCTGGAGCAAGATCCGCGCGTTCGCGGCCCGGCGCTCCGACAGTTGCGCGAAGTAGCCGGCGAGCTGTTCAACTCCCTCGCCTCCGACCTCTGGCATGATTTCCTCCTCCGATTCCACCACCGTAATCCGGATGTGATCATTCGAGAACAGGTCGGCCCCTCATTCATTCCCGCCTTCCGGATGCTTTGATCCGCCGCCTAGTCCACTTGCCAATTCATGATCGGCACACTCAATGCGGCAGGTGCGGACACCTGATGCGCTACTCGTTGATGAGTTGCTCCCGCAGGATGTCTGCGTGGCCGCAGTGCTGAGCCAACTCGCGCAGCATGTGGAGGTCCACCCAGCGCAGCGGGAGCGGCCCGCGCCGGTTGCCGCGGGCAATGTCGTCCAGCCCCAGGAATGACGTCGCGCGGCGTGATGCCTGGCATGCCTGGCGGCGGGCTTGCTGGACGGTGGCGATGGTGTCGTTGCCATGAAGAATGAACGACTCGTCCGGGATCGCGGGATGCCGATCTCGGCACGTGACCGGCAGGTGACAGCTTCATCGAACCAGACCTTCTTGACAAAGGTCGCGTGCTTCACCAGGCCCAGCAAGGTGGTCTGGGAGCGCACCAGCGATCGGCGCGCCTGTTGTTCGGTCAGCCCATCCAGGCAGCTATTGAGCTCCCTGCGGTGATCATCGAGGAATGCTTCGAACTGGGCCCGGGCTGGCTGATCGATGACGTCCTCGACGAACGTCGCTGGGGGAAGGACATGAGCGAAGCATTCCAGGACCGCCGCCTCCAAGCGAACTAGTGCTCATTGGCAAATCCGGTCGACGCCGGGCGCGCAGAGCGACCTGTTCGGCGCAACTGCACCGGCCATCGCCATTCCCCCGATTGCGGAGCAGCTATTTGCGCGCACTGGTGTTCCACCAGAGGTCCGTCAACCGCCGAATGGCCGCCCCGAGTCGGATATTTCAGCCTGTCGCGCAAAGCTTGTGGAGAGTAGATCGGCGGGCTTTGGGACGCAGATCCGGGGTGCGAGAACTTTCTTATTGGACGATCTTGAGTCCTGGGCTGCTGGGGATGGGCCCTTGGCCGTTAGCCTTCGGCGCGGTGCCGGTGCAGCTTGCGCAGGTTGTGCGCGGCGCAGGCCAGCAGCCATTCGTTCTCGCACGCGGCCAGGCCGCGCCGGGACATCATGGTCAGTTTCTGGCAGGTCTTGAGCTGGCCGAACACCGGTTCCACGGTGCGGGCGCGGAGCTTGTAGTCGTCGCGGCCGCGAGGATGGCGCAGGCGCCGGCGGGCGCGGGCGGTGGCTGGAAGCCGGTCCAGGTGCAGGGCGTGCTGGGGAGTGCGGACGTGACGCCGGGTGGGGTCTTTGGCCAGCGGCGCGATCAGCCGCAGGCCGTCGGTGTCGGCGCGGGCGAAGGTCTGCTCGCTGACGTAGCCGGAGTCGGCGAGCAGCTTCGGGCGGATCCCGGCCGCAGCCAGCTGGCCCCGGCACCGGTCCAGCAGCGGGTGCAGCAAGGTGCGGCCGGCCGGGTGCTGGGACAGCATCGCGCCGACGATGACCTGGCCCGTAGTGACGACCAGCTGACCGTTGTGGCCGGCCACGTATCCCTTCTGGTTGCGCATCACCCGCACGTCCGGGTCGGTGATGTTCGCCCACGGCTCGGTGTTGTTGCGGTTCGGGCGCGGCGGCTCAGCACCAGGGCGGCGCCCGCCGCGTTTCCCGGCCGCCGCGGCCGCATCCCACGCCTGCTGCTTGGCCCGCTGCGCGTCGCGGCGGGCCTGGTCCTCGGCCGCCAGCCGGTCCCGGGCGGCGGCCAGCCGGCCGCGCCGCTCAGCCCGCCGCGCCAGCGTCCGCGGGTCGGCTCATCCAGCTTGCCGCCGAGCCGGGCGTCCTCGGCGGCGTCGGCCGCGGCAGCCTCGGCCAGCAGCTTCTCAATCGCCGGCAGCGTGCGGTTCGCCTTCTGCGCGGCGCTGCCGGCCAGCTTGGTCCCGTCCAGGCTGATCGTGCCCAGCGACACCAGGCCCTCGGCGGCCAGCAGCCGCAGCACCTGGCTGACAACCCGCCCAGCGCCTTCTCGTGCCGGGCGCGGAACCGGGCGATCGTCGCATGGCCGGGCGCAGCCCGCCGGTGATCACCTGGTAGCCAACGTCGCGCACGCACCGCTTCTCGAGCACCCGGCTGGACCGCTCGCCCTGGCAATAGCCATACAGCACCAGCGCCACCATCATCTCCGGGCCGAACGCTGCCCGGCCATGCCCGCCGGCCCGGTACCGGCGCCGGAACTCGCCCAGATCCAGCGTGGCCACCGCGTCCAGCACCACGAAGACCAGGTCGTCTTCGGGCAGCCACTCGCGCATGTCCGCCGGCAGCAGCAACGGCTGATCGCGCTGCGGAAAAAGGAAGTTCTGCGGCATAAACCATGATCTCAAGCGCCGGGTCTGCCCCCGGGCAGGCACGCCGTTTATGCGACAGGCTGATGTATGCGCTGCAGCCCGTCGGGGAACGTGCCGATCTGCCGCTGCCCGGGTAGGGCGTTGTGCGACCGCGATGCGTTGCGGTGCGGTGCGAGTCGCCGGGTGTCCGGTGCGGTAGCTGGCTGAGTGGGCGGATGGATGTTCTGGCTGCCTTGACCTGGGCGCGTCCGCTTTGTCCTTCGCCGGGCCAGGGCTGGTGATCTTCCAGCCATCGTTTCCCGGCTTGCCGCTGACCAACTCGGCGCGACGCGGGACGGTACGCATACAGCAGGGGATCTGCCGCTTACCAACGGGCGTTTGACGCTATCGACCATGGTCCGGCACATCTGCTGGTGGTTGCGGAGTCAGGCATGATGTCGTGGCTACGATGCAGCTGTCGCTCCTGCCCGGTCTGGCCCGCTGGGGCGCGTTGCGGGCCCAGATCGAGACGGTCCGGGTTCATGCGGATCACAGTTCCTCCCGGCGTTGACCGTGCACGGTTGGCGCCGACCGTACGGAAGATTTACTAGGCAGTCTTACCTGTTAAATCGGCGTGAAAAGGTTTACGTTGACGGCAGCGTAGCGTCACGCTTCGGCCAGGAGCCGGGAGTGCCATGACCGAGGGACCTGGTAATCGAGAACCGCCCGGCTCGTGGCTGCGGCGGCAGCGCCATGCTGCGGGCCTGACGCAGGAGGAACTGGCGAGCCGGTCAGGGCTGAGCGTACGGACGATCAGCAACCTGGAGTGCGGCCGGACCCAGAAACCGCACCCCCGGTCAGTCCGCCGTGTGACGGGTACTTTAGGCCTGGCCGAGACGGCAGGCAGTGGCCTGATCGCCCGGTACCGCGCCACCCAAGACGGCGAAACAAGCCTGCCGCAGCAGGCCGATCACGGTACTCCTGGATCCCAGGCGTCAGACGTGGAACAGGAGCAAGCCGGCAGTACACCCGCATTCATGCCGCGGCAGCTGCCGGCGGCGGTCGGGCACTTCGTTGGCAGGGCCGCCGAGCTAAAGGTCCTGGACGGCTTGCTGGAGCAGGCGCCCGGATCGGGGGACTGGAACGGCGGGGCGGTAATCATCTCGGCGATCAGCGGGACCGCCGGGGTCGGCAAGACCGCGCTGGCGGTGCACTGGGCGCATCAGGTGGCTGAGCGCTTCCCCCACGGGCAGCTGTATACGAACCTGCGTGGCTTTCATCCTGCAGGGACGCCGGCTGCCCCCGGTGAGGTAATCCGGGCGTTCCTTAACGCCCTCCAGGTCCCAGCCGATCGGATCCCGCCGGAGCCGGCAGAACAGGCCGGGCTGTACCGCAGTCTGCTAGTTGGGCGGCGGATGCTGATCGTGCTGGACAACGCCCGCGATGCCGCGCAGGTGCGCCCGCTGCTGCCCGGCGCCACGGAGTCCGTGGTGGTGGTGACCAGCCGCAGCCAGCTGGTCGGACTGGCCGCGACCGAGGGTGCCCGGCTGGTGAACCTGGACATGCTCACTGGCGATGAGGCGACCGAGCTGCTGGCCCGCCGTCTCGGCCTGGACCGGGTCAGCACCGAGCCGGAGGCCGCCGGGGAACTGGCCGGCCTGTGCGGGAGGCTGCCGTTGGCCTTGGCGATCACCGCCGCCCGCGCCGCGGCCCGCCCCGGGTTCCGGCTTACTGCTCTGGTGGCGGGGCTGCGTGACGAGCACGGCCGGCTGGATGCCCTCAACGCCGGGGAGGAAACAGCCAGCATCCGGGCTGTGTTCTCCTGGTCATATCGGAGCCTGGCCACCCCAGCGGCGGAACTGTTCCGGCTGCTGGGCCTGCACTCAGGCCCGGACATCAGTGTGCCGGCCGCCGCCAGCCTCGCCGGCCTGGACCTCACACAGGCACGCGGACTGCTCGACCAGCTCGCCGCTGCCTGCCTAATCACCGAGCACGCTCCGGACAGGTACGCCTTCCACGACTTGCTCCGCACCTACGCCGCCGAGCAAGCCCACGCGCTCGACCCCGGCGCTGGGCCGCGGGGTGCCATCTGCCGGGTCCTGGATCACTACGTGCATACCGCCGCCGCTGCTGACCAGCTGCTGAACCCCCAGCGTGACCTGATCAACCCGAAGCCGCCCGAGCCCGGCACTACACCCGAGGGCTTCGCTGACTATGGGCAGGCGATGGCATGGTTCGAGGCCGAGCACGCGGTCTTGCTCGCGGCGGTCGCACTCGCTGCCCGCCAAGGCTTCGACACCCACGCCTGGCAACTCCCCTGGGCCCTAGCGACCTTCCTGGACCGGCGGGCTCACTGGCACGACTGGGAAGCCGTCCAGCGCACCGCCGTAGCCGCCGCGCAGCGCCTCGGCGACAAAGCCGCGCAGGCCCATTCTCGCCGCGGGCTCGGCCACGTCTGCGTGATGCTGGGTTCCCACCAGGATGGCCGTGACCAGTTCAAGCAGGCCCTGCACCTTTACTCCGGGCTCGGTGACCGCATCGGCCAGGCCCGTGCCCACAGTGATGCCGCCTGGTCCTATGAGAAGCAGGGCCATTACCAGGAGGCCCTCGATCACAGCCAGCAGGCCCTGTGCCTATCCCGCGTGGCCGGCCACCGCGCAGCGGAGGCGATCGCGCTTAACGCGCTCGGATGGCAGATCGCCCACCTCGGGAACTACCAGCGCGCTCTCGCCAGCTGCCAGCAGGCCCTCGACCTTTACCGTGAACTCGGTGACCGTCATAGCCAGGCCCTCACCTGGGACAGCCTTGGCTACGCCCATAGCCACCTCGGCGACCATGCCCAGGCCATCACTTGCTACAACCACGCCCTCAATCTCTACCGTGAGCTAGGCAGCCGCTACTTCCAGGCCCGCACCCTGGCCCATCTCGGCGACACTTGCTACGCCGCCGGGCAGCACCAGGCCGCCAGCGACGTCCGGCAGCAGGCCCTGGCCATCTTCGACGACCTCCGCCACCCATACGCCGTCCAGGTCCGCGCCACGCTCCGCCAACCCCACACCACCATCGACTTCGGCGGCTAACCGGGAATTCGCCCGAGTAGCCACCGCTCATTGTTTGCTCGGGCCGACCGTCAAGCCTACGTAGCCCCGCCCGGCCTCACCGCTGCCAGCGCCGTGACGGTCAGCGCTCTTTGGCAGCAGGGCACCGTGTTGGGAGGGTTGGGCGCTCGTACCGCGCGTTGGCTAGGTCTTTACGTCGGTCCCTCCCAATCCCCGTGGTCTGACCAGGGATCCTTGGAGATCGGGCCGCCGCCCCAATAGGGGCGGCCGGCCGGCTGGCCATTCATTCCGCACGGGAATCACCATTCAGTCGCATTGCTGCCTGGGCCCAGGTGATCGGACCGCGCAAAGGCCGGCACGGCCGGTGGTGCATCGGGATCCGCTGGTACGCCTCACCGTCGATCGTCGGCCGTGAAAGCTGGTACTCATACCGGGCCGACGCGGTCCGGCGGCCAGACGGCTTAAGTGGCCGGGCTCATGCTGGCGAGCACGGACGGCGCGAGGTGGACCGTCGAGACTGTGGACCTGTACCTGACCGGCTGACCGCACTGGTGCCCCGATGATGGATATCCGTCAAAGCGGGCCAGGCCCATTTGCAGTGCTGCCCGTCAGCGCGGCCGCAGCCTGCGCCCGTTCCCAGCATGATCATCCGTCGGCGGCAGTGGAGCACCAGTCAGCAGGTATCACGGTTGTGGATTCCGGATCGCTGGGGTCGTAACTGCGGAAGCGCCGTGAAAGCCTTCATTGCACTTTTCGATTGCCAGCCATCGACCCTTTCAGAGCCGTTCTCACTGAAGATCACGCCACCTCGCGAAGCACCAAAGAGCCCATTCCAGTTGTAGTCATTGCTGATCTAACTCGCCCATTGGAACAGGACCAGGAAGCCGAGCTGACTCAAGCAATACAACAAAGAGACCTGGATCCCGCTCTGCCTGACCCGGCAGTGCTGCAAATCACGGCTGTCCCCGCGCATGGTCCAGTCAATACACGCTGTGCTGCGGAATGCCCTGGAATGCGCGGCGCGGGAGGAGACTATCCCACGCAACGTGGCCAAGCTGGTCAAGGTGACAGCACCGAGCTACCAGATCAACCGGGGACTGACCGCATCGCAGGTGCGGGCCGTGCTGAATGCGGCTCATTCCCACCGGCTCGGCGCGCTCTACGTCCTGGCGCTGTATCTGGGCCTGCGCCGCGGCGAGCTGTTCGGCCTGCGCTGGCAGGACATCGATCTTGGCGACGAAAGGCTTGAAGTTAGCCAGAACCTCCAGCGGGTCGGCGGGACCTTGCGCCCGGTCCCCCCGAAGACCGAAGACTCGCGGCGGACGGTTCCTCTCCCTGCACCCTGTGTGAAAGCACTCCGCGCTCACCGTGAGAACCAGGTCGCCGAGCGCTCGAACGCGTAGCCCGACTGGGAGGAGCATGATCTGGTGTTCCCGTCTCGCCGGGGCACGCCGATGGAGCCCGACAACCTGCGCCGCAGCTGGTATGCGATCCGCAAAGACGCAGGCCTTGGCCAGACACGGTTTCATGATCTTCGCCATACCCGTGTGACGCTCCTGCTGGACCTGGGTGCCCCAGGCGGCTGCATCTGCTGCCCTTCTCCCCGTATCAGCGACCCCGGCAGCGCGGCCAGAGCACCAGTGCATGTGCAAACTACCGGTCAGACTGCCGGTCAGATTTCCTGGTCTGATTTGCCACGGAGGCTCATCCTGCCGGTGAAGAGGTATCTAGACGTCACCGGCCGGTCGAGAGGGGCCAGGCGCACGGGCCATCGGACTGGCGCGCCGCACTCGCACCGCTCGCGCTTGGGTCGGCGCACGGCACCGCAGACGCGCACAGAGCAGCCCGCACTACGACCGAAGGAGATATCCGGCCAAGGCACCCAGAAAGGAACCGCACGCGCGTAACCGGCATCTTATGCAGCACGATCGTAAGGGTCCGACAGTGGGCCGGCTGGGTCGCCCCGGCCGGGGGGCTCTGAGCGGGAGGCAGCAATTGCCGGGAAAGCACTCAGCCAGACCTGGACGGAAAGGATAGCCACCATGAAAGCACGAATACTCGCAATCCTGGGCGCCTTTACCTTAGCAATAGGCTTCGGAATCGGAAGCGGGCAAGCGGCATTCGCGGTAGGTCCTGTGGCCCAATACTGCGCCACCAGCAGCGGCGGCTGCATGAACGCCTGGAATGAGGGACCGTACGTAAACGCATACGCAGCAACCCACGTGAACAACAATTTCTCGGCCTTCGCGAATCCCGACGGATACGAAACTATCGAGTACCTGGGTCCCGGCCCCCATATACACCAGTGCATTAGCGACTACGGAGATAGCTCGACCGATGCTCGCGCCGGGCTAAGCGGCTACTGCGACAGCGGCGACATCTCATGGGGTGCCAATTTCACGGTACAAGGTTGCGGCAACAACACTTATGCATTCAGGAACGTTCATTGGAACGGATGGCTCACGCCAAATTCCAATAGTAACGGCTCGCCTTTCTACCTTAATAGCGCTACTAGGACCTGTTACCATATCTTGGGACCGGGGTGATAGGTCGGATTAGCTTGGCCAGCGCATCGCGAAGGCGGGCCAGGACCGGCCAGGCCGCGATCGGAGGCGCATACGCTGAAGCAGATAAGGAGATAAGCGAGAGACGCGAAAGGAAGGGCGTATGAAAATGCGATAGACAGCCGCCCAGTGGGCCGCGCCCTGTGTCATCTGCCACGAGCCTGCGGCGGGCCGCCTATGTCCGCGTCTTCCCCGGATGCCTGTTACAACCGCGTGTCCGGTTCCGGCTACCGAGAAACGTCAATCAGCGTGCCAGATGTCGGCTACCTTGGGTAGCTGTGGCGACGGGTACGGGAACGGCATAATTCAGGGCGGCCTCTTCGTCGCGATTAATACCTCTTACTGTACCGGCCTGTAGCAGGGGGTACTGATAAATCGGTACTGGACGAACCAAGACCTCTAGCTGGCCTACGCGTATTCCAGTGGTAATCCCGGCCAGCCACTTTACGTGGGCGCGAACGGCAGCGGTACCTGCTGGGGTGGCTCAAGCGTCGGGTAGCGAGAAGCATCGCCCAAGGTGCAAGAGTTGCGGCTAAACGCAGGTCCGGGGATGGCCTCTGAATTGTGAAGTGCTTCCCTTCAATATCAAGGGCGCTTCGCGTTTCCTTCGGGAATAGCCTTTGGCCACCCTTGACATTGAGCCTCCGGAAGCACTCTGGCCAGAAACCAAGGGCCCGGCAGTGAGCCTGGCCAGGGTACGGGGCATCCCCTGTACAGTGCGGGCGGTCACGGGGGCGTACTCTGGAGGCGGCCGGGCAAAGCGTCCGCGCAGGGTTGACAGCAACGGTGACAGCAACAGCAGCAACGGGAGCAGCAGCCCCGTTGTATAGTCTCGGGCGACCTCGCATCGATCAAGGCTGATCGCCGCACGTCAGCCAACAGCCGGGACGGATTCGGACGGTCTCAACCGCGCCTGCTCCCGTCTCTTAATCTGCGGGTGACGCACGGCGGAGTGCCCCTAGCCTGCTCCGAGAAGCCGTCAACGGCCACCGGCCACCACCTCCAGGACGCAGCCAGACCCAAGGTCAATCCGGGTTTGACCCATGCCATGCTCCGCCGACCCACTCGTGAAGCAGGCTCACTCGCTGCTACCGCCTGAGTTCGTGCTAACCCGTTTCAAGCGGCCCGAGTCGACGTCTCGCTGCCACCCCTCAGGGGTTCTCACATCCGATGGCCAGCCTGCATCGGTGAGGTCCGCGCCGTCGAGACCGAGAGAATTTTGTTGTTTGGTGGCCTTCGGAGACGGCTCACATGGTGAGAGCCTGTCAGTTGGCTCGCCGCCACACGATCGCCGTTCGGCGCGGCCGGGTGGCGTTCAGCATGAGCGTGATTTCTGCGCAGAACGGCCATTCGCGGTGTGGCCCGGCCGGGCGTACTGCGGTCGCGCGAGGATGGCGACTACGGACGCGGGTGCCAGGGTGATCGGGGTGGCCGCAACCGTGACTGGGCGGTCGGTGCTAGTGCCCGTGCCCGCTCCCGTGACCTGCCCCGTTGCCGTTATCAGGCCCGTGTCCATGCCCAGGCCCGTGTCCATGCCCATGCCCGTGTCCATGCCCAGGCCCGTGTCCATGCCCAGGCCCGGGCCCGCTGAACTCGCGGCGGTGTCTGTGGCGGCCGTGTGCCGGCCGGCCGACGACGGCGGCCGCGCGATGCGCTGTGACCGGGCGGTGCGCCAGCGGTGAAGGGCCGCCGCCGCTGGAACGAGGCGCCGCGGCGGGGACCGGAGCCAGCGTCCGGGCCGGCACTGCCGGTGCCGGGGAATGCGGCGCTACCGCATGGCTCCGCTGTGGTACCAGGACCGGCTTGCTGGGCCCGGCCGGCTGGGGCCTGACCGTGCCCTTCCCGGCCGCCGACGGCGCGACCCCCATCTGCCCCGGTCCCGCGACAAGGGAGTACAACCCGAAACCGAGCGCCACCAACAGCGCCAGCGCGAGCGCCACGATCCAGCCCAGCCGGCGCTCCGGAGAACGAGCGGCCGGCACCACTGGCTCACGCGCTGCGGGCGAGCTGGCCTGGTGCCGCAGCGCCGAATGGGCGGCGGCTGCCAGCCCCGACACCACACGCAGGGCCGGCCGGCGCCGACGCGGAGCCTGTGCCGACGTGGCCAGCAACTCCTCCAGGCTTACTGTCGACAACACCTCCGGCGACCGACAGACCGCGTCGTATTCCTCGACCAGCGGCCCGGGGTCGGCCCCGACGGCCTTGGCGATGCCACGGATGTGGCCCCGCGCGTAGAAGTCGCCGCCGCACCCGGAGTAGTCGTCGCGCTCAATCCCCCGGATGACCGTTTCCCTGATCCGGGTCCGCTCACTGACCTGGGCAACGGTGAGACCGGCTCGCTGGCGCGCTCCCGCCAAGGCTGCACCGATCGACACGCTGCGCCTCCACAGCTCTGCCGCCCCGCGCACCGCCCCCGCGGCCAGGCGGCGGGGCGATCCCAGCCCCCATCATTTCACGCGATTCCCACCGGGGATCGGCTGCCTTGTCCTGTTCGCAGCCCTGAGCGTTCCCCAAAGCCTGGTTTCACTCTGCGTAGCGGCTGATCGTCCCCTTGAGCGGCCTTCGGAGAGGGCTTCACATGGTGAGACCTGGCAGTTGGCTCCCCCGCAACTGCATAACTGATCTGATTACATTGCAAAAGTAGTGGTCAGGGGCGGGGTCGAACCGCCGGCCTTCCGCTTTTCAGGCGCATCCGCCCGGTCGCCACTCGTGGCTGACCGGGGCCCGATAGGCGATCTAGCTGCGGAAACCATGGCTCGCTGTGGTCTGGCGTGGCTCTACGCCTGCCGGCGTTGGCTCCCCGTTTGGCTCCCCAAGCTCGTTAGCACCGCTAACGTTACCGTGCTGACGGCGCGGCGGCCCAATGCCAGGCACTAGCCCCGATGAGTGCGGCCGACGAGGCCAGGTTGACTGCTGCGCAGGTCAGGGCATAGTCCGTACTCATCTAACCCTGGTGCGCGTGCGCGAACGGCAACTAAGATGATCACTTTGCGGAGGCCGGACCGTCCCGGATGTGGTCATTTCCTTCATGTGGATGCCACCGCAGGGCGCTGAGAGGACTTGGGGCGGTGTTGAGGCACCAGCGGTGCGTCAAACCCTGATCCTCCAGGTGCCCGGTGCCCAGCGAGGCCGGAAAGGGGGTGCTGAATGACCGACCAGCCGAGCGCGCAAGCCCCATCGTCTGAGCCCGAGCGGCAGGAGGCGGCCCGTCATGCCGCGGTCGCCTTGCGGTCGTTTGGGCAGCCGAACTCGGTCGTCAGCGAGTTCGACTTCTGGAACTACAGGTACGAGGGACGGCGGCTGTTTTCTGAGCTGTTGGGGACGTTCTTCCTGGTGCTGGTCGCCGTCGGTGGCGGTATGGTCAGCGCCCGGTTCGGTGGCAATGCGGTCCCCTACGCCGCGAAGGTCGTGGCGCCGGCGCTGATGGTGGCCGCAATCATCCTGTTCATGGGGACGGTCTCCGGTGCGCACCTCAACCCGGCGGTGAGCATCGCCTTCGCGCTGCGGGGCGACTTCCCGTGGAAGCGTGTCCCCGCCTACATCGTCGCCCAGTTCCTCGGCGCCATCCTCGCCACGTTGCTGCTGTGGGCGCTGATCGGCAAGCAGGGCAGCGCCGGTCTGACCCTGCCCGGTCCGGGCATTTCAACCACCACCGCGATGCTGTGGGAACTTGTCCTGACCACCGGCCTGGTGAGCGTGATCCTGGGCACCGCGTCGGGCGCCCAGCAGATCGGGCCGCTGGCCGCCCTCGGTGTGGGCAGCTATATAGCACTGGCCGGGCTGTGGGGATCGCCGGTCAGCGGCGCGTCGATGAACCCGGCCCGGTCGCTCGGACCGGCGCTCGTGCTCACTGACTGGACCTCATGGTGGGCCTACCTGGTCGGCCCGCTGGCGGGCGGTGCTATTGCGGTGGGCTTTGCCTTCATCCTGCGGGGCCGCGGCGGTGGCCGAAGCGGGGTGTCGGCAGCGCAAGGCACGCTCGGCATCCGCTGGCGCCCCGGCACCCTGGGCTTGGGTGGCGATCGTAGCGGTAACTGACACAAAGCGTTAGCCTCGGGCTTTCGTCTGGCTGGGGCCCAGCTTGATCGTTTAGATACGAAAAGCGCCTTGAGCTGGGAGAATAGGGCTTGTTTTGGGTCCTGTTCCAGTTCGAAAGGCACCTCCCGCGCGAAGAACACCGCGAGCCGTCCCAAGATCACCGTGATCACCCACATGATCAGGCATGATGCGAGCCCGAGGGACGCAGGGATCTTCGATCACCCGCTCATGTCGAATAGCGCGCGTTGCCTGTTCGCATGCTTATGCGCTGGCATGCATGCTCACCCGGTCTTTGAAGGCCACCCGCGGTTGCGGTGAGACCAGCGGCCTGACCCCTCTAGCGAGCCAGATCGCCGAGTATGCGACTGCGTGTGGGCCGAGTGCCTGCACCTCGCTTATGCCCAGAGTGTCCAGTTCTGTGAGCGGCACGGGCGGGTTGGACGCCGAGCCGACGGGGATGGCCGGTCCGGCCGACCTTGGTGAGAAGGAAAGGCCTCGCCTCGCTGGGTGGTCAGGTCGTCGCCGTGTCCTGGCTGGGGGCCTTTGGCGTTGGGTTAGGACGCGAAGTCATACAGGCCGTTTGATTCTGTGGCGACGAAGAGGGCGCCTTGGGCGAAGACTGGCTGGCTGAAGACGCGGCCGGAGCCCACCGGGAGGCTTTTGAGGATGGCGCCGGTGGTGGCATTAATGAGATAGGCACCAGGGGTGTTGCCGGTGGGGCACAAGTAGGTGCCGGCGGCGAGCACGCCGGCGCTGTCGAGTGAGGGGGTGCCCATCACCGCGCAGGGCAGGCCTGTCTGCCAGATGTAGGCACCGGTGGCCGGGTTGACCTGGCGGACCGATCCGCCGTAGCTCGTGCCGGCGATGGTGGTGGGATCGCCGCCGATATACATGGCACTGCTCTGCCCGTTCCAGACAGAGCTGGCCAGACACGAGTTATCCGAGTGAGCGGACGCGCCGATCACGTCGGCCCACAATGGGGTGCTGCTCAGCGGGTTGGCAGCAAGCGCGTAATAGTGGCCGTTTTTGTTGCAGGCGCCGACATTGGGCGGGGTGGTGCCGGCGCCGAACAACGTCGGTGAGGAGCCGAAGTCCAAGTCCTGGCCATTGCCTGCGGTTCCCGGCGCTTGCCAGGCCTGCAAGAGCGCCAGCGACCCGGACAGGTGCACGATCGACAGCGAGTGCCCGATCTGGTTGCCAGAAGGGCAGGTGTTGATTGATGGGTCGCATTCGTTGCCGGTGGACACCCAGAGATCGCTGCCGCTCGACGACGCCGCGGCGCTGGACCAGATACTGCCGCCGACCGATCCGCTGGGCACCGTGTACCACGTATGCAATACCTGACCGTTGTGCTGGTCAAGCTCGACGAGGCCGCCACGGATCAGCGGGTCGTCACAACTGGACGACAGGCCCACGTAGACGTGCCCGCCAGCCACTGTCGGCGAGGACCAGTTGTAGTAGGCATCAGGGTTGGCCGAGCTTGGCGGTCCGATCTCGGTCTTCCACACCACCGTGCCGGTCGCAGCGTTCAGTGCATAGGTGTAGCGGGCGCCCGACACGTAGACGGTGCGGGTGCCCGTCACCGGGTCTAGCTTCACGGCCGCGGTCGCGGTAATGCCGCGGGCCGGGCAGGTCACGTTCGGCTCAGTGTCAAGCTGGCGGCTCCACACCACTGCACCCGTCGTCTCGTTCAGCGCGTAGAAACCGCCGCTTCCGGCGCCGATGTACACGCGCCCGGCCGCCACGGTCGGGCTCGCGTCCAGGCGGGGTGCTGGCTTGCCCGTCAGGGTCGGCGGCTGCCAGTGCCACACCTGGCTCGCCGACGCTGCGTTCGACGGAGTGAACGCCGTGGCGAGGCTCACCGAGCTGTGCTGCGGGCCATGCAGATACTGCGGCCAGTCAAGACTGGCCCCCGCCGCCGCAGGCGCCGGCGCGGCAACCACTGCTGGTGCCGACAGCAGCCCGCCAGCCAGCCCACATATCAAGAACAGAGCGCGGAATCTCCTGGGAAGTTCAAGCCCGGACATTGAGCATCCCCCCTGATGCTGATGCGCCAGATATCGCCCGAGTATCCACCCCGCCGGCCAAGCCCGTCACGATCCTGCAGGTAGCAATCATGTGGCCGTCAGCAGGCTTTCCCGCCGGGCGGCCGTCACCGGGCCAGATCAGCGAAACGCTTGGACGCTTCGTTTCACCGGAACTGGGATGCGGCGCTTAAATAACAGATCCATCTGGGGGAAATTCACTGCCCATCAGTCAGCTATAGAGGAAACGCCCCCGCCATACAGATCACCACTCTGGATGGCCCGACCCTCGGCCGGCCCCAGCCATCAGCCGCTCATAGCGATGCCTCTGGGAGCGTCCGATCGTCTGTGTAAGTGATCGTGGCGGGTTTCATGGGGTTGGGATCCGGCCCTCGAAGTAGATCGTGAATGCCTGGAGGGCTTG